>Ga0233431_1000159_pt1 | contig 155497 bp, 95 predicted proteins | sample SI_118_April2016_FD_179867 | JGI IMG/M metagenome (GOLD analysis project Ga0233431, IMG submission 179867) | Seawater microbial communities from Saanich Inlet, British Columbia, Canada - SI_118_April2016_200_MG | ecosystem: Environmental > Aquatic > Marine > Inlet | place: Canada: British... | reverse complement strand
TTTTCTACTTTAACTTGTAGCTCGAGTTGGGCGCCGACGGTCATGGTGGTGTCGGAGGGGTCGATGCTCAGGGCCAGGGCCGGCGCCATTTCGGTCTCGATGGATATGTCGGGGGACATGCCCGAGGAGATGCTGTGCATTTCCTCGATTCTCAGCAGCACATTGCCGGCCGGGTCCCTGGCCTCGATGACGAACAGCCGCTCCTCGCCCACGGGCACATCCAGCTCGAAGGTCACCGATTGCTGGCCGGGGGCGACGTCCGCGGTGTCGGACACGGTCACGCCGACGTCATCCGCGTCCACGGTCAGGACCATCTCGGCGATCTCCAGGGTCTGGGCGGTCTCGCCGATCTTGGCCACGATGAGCGCGGGATCGTCCGTCGATGGAGAGCCGGGCAGGTCCTGGCTGCAGCCGCACAGGGCGGCGATCGAGAGACAGACGAGCCAGATGATGGCCGCGCCCACGGGGTTGCGCCGACGGAAGGGAGAGCGGGGAATCACTCGGTATTTTTCCATTTTCATCTCTCCCTACATTCCAAACAAGAGGTTGCAGCTCGCCTCGATGCCGCTCACAGTGCGCGTGTCCATCTTGCCCTGAGCGTATTTGAGATTCAGATCTATAAAGCGACCGGGGGAGAAACGATAGCGGATCCCCGGGCCGATCCCCATAATGGTTGCCTCGCCCTCGTTGTTGCCGTTGTCGCCGTAGATCTTGAGATCGGCAGCGATACGTAAGCCGAGGGCAGGGGAGAGCTGTTTGAGCATGGAGAGGCCGGCCTGGAGCTGGTTGCCGTTGGTGAAGGTCCGGGTCAGGTCGTCGCTGGAGTAGTCGCTGTCTCCCTTGGTGCGCTCGATCAGGAACAGGCGCCAGTCGGTGGTGCCCTTTTTTACCTGTAGCAGCGCCTGGATTAGAATTTTGGCGCCCGATTGGAAGATCTCTTTGCCATCCTTCTGGTCGGCGCCGTAGGTGGTGTAGATCACGTCCAGGGTGAGCTTGCCGTCGTCGTCCATTATCTTGCGGTCCAACCCCAACGTCAGACTCAGCTCGCTGCCCGGCTGGTACGGCTCCTGTTCGGCGGAGGGGGTGAACTCCCCCTTGACCAGGTAGCCCAGGCCAGCGCCGAAGACCGTCTCCCCGAGTTTGCGAGCCATAGCCAGGCCGGCGTTTACGTCCAGACCCTGGCCGAAGCTGGCGGTGCGGAAGCCGAAGGCGTTCTGAGAGAGGACGCCGGATACCTGGCGCTCATCGCCGGTGAGCTCGGTCTTGCCGGTGGGAGTGTTGACACCCACGTTGAGCAGGGCCAGCTCGTCGCCGACGATATAGGAGGCGCGGATTTTGGTGTCGGTCAGGCCGCCGAGAGAATGGCTGCCGCTGGTATCGAGGCTGGCGAAACCCGAACCGCTCACCACATCCAGGCTGAGCCGTTTGCCGAGGGGCAGGATGACGAAGAAGGGGATGGAAAGCTCCTGAGCGCCGGCCTGTGTGTCCCGGCTCCAGGTCTGAAAGTGCGCCCCGGCGCCCACGGTGGCATTGCGCATGAAACGGATCTGCGCCTCGGCCGGACTGCCGACCAGCAGCGCCAGGGCCAGGAACAAACCCAGCAGGCGCCGGACGACCGGGGGACCACAGGGCGAAAAACCGCGATCTCTTCTCATGAGAAATCGAACCTCCTCCTGCTCTGGGATTGTCGGGAGATTACTTCCATGCCGGCTCGTGCTCGGGCCGGCGAATAGATCCCCGGACGCTCTCTTTGCGTGTTTCACGGCTGGATATCGGGGACCGGCATTACGATCCGGATCGGGATCATCTCCACGGCTTCGGCCTCCTCCTGCTCCTGTGCCGCCTTGCGCACGTCGCTCTCGCCGCTCTCGCCGGTGGCGATGAAGCCGGCGCCGGTGTTGGCACCGGTGGCGCCCAGGCGGGAGAGGGTTTCACTCTCGGTGGTTTCGCTGGTCTGTTCTTCCGCCTCTTCCACGGCTTCTTCCCCGAAAACTTCGGTTTCCACATTGCCCATGCTCGCCGCACCCAGGGATGCTCCTTCGACGCGCTCGACGCTCTCCTGTGCGACCTCGAACTGCGGGTCGAGAGAGACCGCCTCCTGGAAGGCTGCCGCCGCCGCTTCGATCTGGCCCTGATCCTCCAGGTCCAGACCCTTCGAATAGGCGATGAAGGCGAGCATGTTTTCGGTGGGGAGCTCCTGGATGGCGTCGCGCTCTTCTTCGGTGAGGCGGATGCCCATCTCGCCGACGATGCCGAAGGTCAACTCCTTCTGCAGGCGGAACAGCTTGTCGAGGGGGCCGCTGGTTTCGCTCGCCTCCACTTCTCCGGTTTTCACCCCGGCGACGCTGATGTCGAGGCGCAGCTGCTCGTCGGCCAGGTCGGCGAAGCTGCCGGCGACCACGCGATTGGCGCCCAGTAGCTTGCCCAGACGGGGGGCGGTGGCCGGATCGACCGCGCCGGTCATACCCAGGCCGATCTCCTTCATCATTTCCTGCATGCGCAGGCGCTCGACTACCTGCAGGGAGCTGATTTTGGAGAGGTCGGTGACCATCATCTCGGCCAGCCCCTTGCGCAGCGGGTCGAGGGATGGGTTGGCGCTCAGGTTGCGGAAGGGGGCGATGGCGATGGCGTTGTCGGGAATGCCGGCGATGTCGAGATATTTCTCGCGGGCCAGGGCGCTGCGAGTCTCCTCCTGGATCTGCTCGCGGACCAGGCGGTCCAGGCGGGCTTTGATGAGGCCGCGGGTCCGGCTCAGACGACCCATTTGCGCGTAGCTGCGGTACGCGGCGATGGCCGCCTTGCGGTCGCCCCGCTTTTCGTGGACCAATCCCAGGATGAGGGCGGCGCGGCCGTTGGCGGGATCCAGTGAGCGAGCCTGCTGGAGGAATTTTTCGGCCTGATTCAGCTCGTTCTGATGGTAGAAAGCCTCGGCCAGGTCGACCATGATAGCCGGATTATCCGGATTCTGTTCGAGGGCGGTTTGGAGCGCCTGGGTGGCGCCGGCGTAGTCCTGCTGCTCCAGCAGTTTTTTCGCTCGGGCATGGGGGCCGCTGGCGCAGCCGACGAGGAAGGTGAGGATGATCACCAGGGTCGAAACAGTCCATTTGTACATGGAATGGGTTCTCCTCGTGGTCCCGCATTCGTGGTTGTACGCGGTTTCTCTTCTCGATGTGCGATGGCCGATCATCTCGATCTGCACTTCGCAAAGGAAGTAATGGCAAGGGACGTGCCAGAGAACGGGTGATGGCGATAAAAAAAGAAAAAGGGTTTGTTTACAAAGGAGTTATATCGAAAGAAAAAATTATTGGGGAAGCTCGGGGTAGATTGGGTAACTATCAAGAGATTTATCACCCAGAGGCCGACGAAAGGGCAAGGAAGGCAATAAGCGGCTGACGATTAAGGATTTATCTGCTGATAAAACATCTATCAGTGGATTTTGTACAAAGATTGTACACTCAGAAGGAAAAACAGAAGATTCTCTAGAGATGAGGAGAGTGTTTGCCGTATCCGCTGTGGGGCCGAGAAATATATAGAGAGTTCAGCGGACCCCTTGGCTGTTCTCAGGTTTGATTTTCGCAGCTGGAGGGCCGTGGGGCAGGCAGAGGGATAGAAAAAAAGAAGGTGGATCCCCGGTCGATTTCGCTCTCGACCCAGATGCACCCTCCGTGCAATTCGACGAACTGACGGGCGATGGCCAGCCCCAAACCGGTGCCCTCCATCTGACGGGTCAGCGAACCGTCGATCTGGTGGAAGGCTTCGAAGACGGGTTCTAGTTCTCTCTCCGGAATGCCGATGCCAGTGTCGGAGACCCAGAAAAGGACGTGGCCATCTTTCCGCTGTGCACCGACGCGAATCTCTCCCTCGATGGTGAATTTGACGGCGTTGCACAGCAGATTGGCCAGCACCTGCTGGGTGAGACGGCGTTCGTCTGCCTGCAGGATGGGCAGATTAGCTTCGACGTCGAGATGGATCGGCAGGCTTTTCTCCGCAGCCCGGTGTTCCAGAGAGGCGACGGCGGTGTTTACGCAGGCTTCGGGAAGGCAGTCGGAGAGTTGCAGCTCCATGGAACCGGCTTCGATCTTGGACAGGTCGAGGATGTCGTTGATGAGTTGGAGGAGGTGATCGGAGTTGGTATCGATCTCCTCGACGGCGTCGCGCAGGTCATTGGGGATGTCGCCGTAGACGTTTTCGAGGATGAGGGAGGAGAAGTTGATGATGGAGTTCATGGGGGTGCGCAGCTCGTGGGATATGCTGGCGAGGAAGGCGCACTTTGCCTCGGTGGTTTTGAGTAGCTTCCGGTGTTCTTGCTTCAGTTTGCGGTTGACCCGGCTCAGGGTTATAATGCGTTGCTCTAAGAGCCGGGTATCCTCGTGTAGTTTGCGATTTTCGTCGATCGGGCATCTGGTTTTGGTATTGTTTTCCATGGGGAATACGCTTTCGAGGAAAAGTCCGCTGTCAGTTTTCTGGCTGCAGTCCGTTCATGCTGAGTAGTGCGCGTATGAAAGCCGATCCGGCGCGTAGCTGCAGTTGCTTCCTGTTGCGTCGCAGCAGGTCGATGCCATCTGCATCCACGGCCATAACTCCGGTGAAGTCCAGCAGTAGCTGTTTGGCCTGTTGCAGATGGTTCACGAGTTCTCGTTCCAGCACGGCGACGCCGGAATCCGATACCCAGCCTTCGATCTTCAGGACGGTCTTCTCCCGGGACTGCGAAGCGATGGAGATTTTCAGCATCGGGGCGCTTCTCTGGTGCACGGAGGGAGGACTAGTTTGGTCGAACAGGGGCATGAAATATATCCAGGTTGGTGGTGGTGGAAGATGGGTATTTTAAAAAAGTGTCGTCTGTGGTCGACGCTTTATATACTACACGCAATTGTGATGCCAAACGCAACAGCCACCTGGATATTATGCTCTCAGGTAGCTGTTTATGAATAGGTTGAGTGCATGATATGAATAGGCAAGGTGGATGCGTGATAAATGTCTATCCGCGATATATCGAGGGCAATTTTATGGATGGCAGAGGTTTATGTCTTTTTGTAATAATGAATTTACGTCAATAATTGGAAGCCGCGATATATCGAGGGCAATGCGAAATGGTGTGGTGGGGTCGGGCGATTGCGAGCAGGAGGGTTCAGCAGTGGATCGGGCAGCGTTATTCTGCCTCGATCCCAAGGGATATTCCCGTCGTTTCTTCTATTTTCTCGGCCGGACTATGCCGAGTTTCTTCATGCGGCTGCGCAGGGTGGACTCGCGCAGACCCAGGCGGGTAGCCGCGCCTTGCTCGCCGCCGATCAACCAGCCGGTTTTTTCCAGGACATCGCGGATGTAGCGCCGTTCGTATTCCTCAAGGGGCAGGATCTCCGCAGCAGGGTCGGCGGCGGTCTGTCCCGGGTCCAGGAAGATCTCTCTCGCCTGAATCTCGACTCCCGGGCAGAGGATAACCGCTCGTTGCACGACGTGTTCCAGTTCGCGGACGTTGCCCGGCCAGTCGTATTCCTGGAGGGCCTGCATGGCTTCCATGCTCAGGCTTTCCAGCGGCTTGGACAGGTGGGCGGCCATCCGCTCCATGAAGTAGAGGGCCAGCAGCGGAATATCCTCTCGTCTTTCGCGCAGCGGCGGTAGCCGCACCGGGAAGGGTTGCAGACGGAAATACAGGTCCTCGCGGAAGCGCCTTTCGTCGACCATCTTTCTCAGGTCGCGGTTGGTGGCGGCGACCACGCGCACCTCGGCGCTCAGGCTTTCGGCGCCGCCGATGCGCTCGAAGGTCCGCTCTTCCAGCAGGCGCAGTAGTTTCACCTGGGCCTCCAGGGGCATGTCGCCGATCTCATCCAGAAAGAGGGTGCCATTTTTGGCCAATTCCACCTTTCCGAGCTTGCGACTGACGGCGCCGGTGAAGGCGCCCCGCTCGTGGCCGAACAGCTCGCTTTCGACCAGGCCTTCGGGAATGGCGCCGCAGTTGACCTGAATGAGCGGTCCGTCTCCGAATTGGCTCAGTCGGTGGATGGCGCGCGCGGCCAGCCCCTTGCCGGTGCCGGTCTCTCCCAGGATCAGCACGGTCAGATGGGTCGGTGCCACCTCGGCCAACCGCTGCTCCACCTGGCGCAGAGCGTTGCTCTGGCCGATGAATTCACCAGTCGAACTGCTGGCATTCAGGGCGCTGGTCAAAGCCTGGATGTGGGGATCGGGCTCTATGATAAGAGAGAGGGAGGCGGGCTCGGAGTAGTTCAGGTCGCGGTCGACGGCGCGGACGTGGAAGGTGTAGCTCCCCTGCTCCAGATCCTGATACTCGACCCGTCCTCCGTAGATGACCTGCCAGTCGGCATCGCGCCCCTCCAGGCGATACACGTAGGCCATTTGATCCGGAGCGGTGGTGAAGCTGCGTCCCTGGAATTCGAAGGTGACGATTCGCTGCGAGATCGGGAGGTGGATCTCCTCCTCTGCGCGGTACCGACGATCGGCGATCAGATAGGTGAAGCGGACGGACGGAGAGGTGCGCCAGGGACGGTACCGGGTCACCCCTCCTTCGGTGGCGATCCAGATGTTGCCGCGGGTATCCTGGCGTATATCCTGAACCGCGTCGTGTACCAGGCCATCCTTTCTGGAGAAATTCTGGAAGACCAGGCCATCGTAGCGGCAGACCCCGCCGCCGTAGGTGCCGAACCAGAGATGGCCTTTGTCATCTTCGAGAATGGCAGTGACGACGTTGCTGGGCAAGCCATCGCGGGCGGTGAGGGTGATGAAATTTCTCCCGTCGTAGCGACTCACCCCATCACCAAAGGTGCCGAACCAGAGATTTCCATCTCGATCTTCGGCGATGGAGAGGACGCTGTCCCAGGCCAGACCGTTCCGAGTGGTCAGATTGACGAATCGCTCGCCATCGTAGTAACTCACTCCTCCGACCCAGGCGGCGAACCAAATGCGGCCGGAACGGTCCTCCAGAATGGCGTTTATGTGCTGATCTGCCAGACTGTCGGGGGTGGTGAAGGTGGTGAAATCTGCTCCGTCGTAGCGGCAGACCCCTCCCATTTCGGTCTGGCCGCCCCCCAACCAGAGGTTACCATCCCGGTCCTCGGCGATGGCGGGGATTGCGTTGCTGGGCAGGCCGTCGTCGGTGGTGAAGGTAGTGGTGCTTTCCCCGTCATAGCGGATCAGGCCGTTTCCATCGGAGGTGCCAAACCAGAGGCGGCCCTGCCGATCTTCCAGGATGGCCGGCACGTTGTGCTCCGCCAGCTCTTCTATATGCACCAGTTTTGTCCCATCGTAGCGACATACTCCGTGCCAGGTGCCGAACCAAATACCTCCACTATGGTCTTCGCGAATGCACATCACACCATTGTCTGCCAGTCCATCTTGCGTCGTGAAACTGGCACAGTGCGCTCCGTCGTATCTGCCGATACCTCCACCCTGGGTGGCGAACCACAGATGTTTCTGGCGGTCTTCGAATATCGACCAGACCTGATTGCCGGCCAGTCCGTTCTGGGTGGTGAAGGTAGTGAAGTGCTGTCCGTCGTACCGGCTCACGCCGTGGCCGTAGGTGCCGAACCAGAGATCCCCCCCGCGGTCTTCGGCAATAGAGAGGACGTGATCACTGGCCAGTCCATCCCGGGCGGTGAAGGTGGAAAAATGATGCCCGTCGAATCGACTCACTCCGCCCATGCCGTCTTCGAGCCAGCCGGTGGAGAACCAGAGATCGCCGTTCCGGTCGGTGAGTATGTCGGTCACTGCATCGCCGGCCAGTCCGTCCTGAGTGGTGAAAGTGGTGAAGTGCTGTCCGTCGTACCGGCTCACGCCGTGGCCGTAGGTGCCGAACCAGAGATGGTCCTCGCGATCTTGGGCAATGGCGAGGATGTGGTCGCTGGCCAGTCCATCGCGAGTGGTAAAGGTGGTAAAGTGCCGTCCGTCGAAGCGGCTCACCCCTACACCGCCGGCGTCGTACATATCACCGGTAGCAAACCAGAGGTTGCCTTCGCGGTCCTCGGCCATCGTCCCGATGGTATCGCCGACCAGACCATCCTGGGTGGTGAAGGTGGTGAACCGTTGTCCATCGTACCGGCTCACCCCCTGGCTTTCGGTGCCGAACCAGAGGTTGCCCTCGCAATCCTCCAGGATGGACCACAGGGTATTGCTGGCCAGTCCGTCGCGGATGGTGAAAGTGGTGAACTGTGTCCCGTCGTAGCGGCATGCACCTCCTGCAGCCGTCGCCAGCCAGAGGTCGCCGCGGCGGTCCTGCAGGATATCGTTGATGGTGGCGGAGGGGAGTCCGTCGCGGATGCAGAAACTCTGCCACAGGTCCAGTCGATTTCCAGAGCCGGCCGATGTGATTTCGCCCGGTCCGGCCGGCGTGGCGTGGACGACGAAGTGCCAGAGGAGAGGGTCGCCCGACGCGAATATGGGACATGCTTCTTCCAGGTCGCACAGCGCCTGTTGCAGGGCCGGATCCTGCCGGAGGAGATCGCGAGTGGAGAAGAATTCGCCCAGGGAGGGGAATTCGAAGATCTGGTAGAAAGATCTTTTTGCGGTAGGGCGTTTTTCCGGAGAGAACGCCGACAGGCCGTGCCCTTTCAGGAGTGGCGCAACTCTGTCTATATATAGGCTCTCGAAATCGGCCAATTGCTGGGGTGGAACATCGAAGGACAAACTGGCGTAGCATTTGGCGGGATCTATTTTCATCAGCCGAATTCCCCGGTTGTGCGATGTTTGTTCCCGTTTTTTCCGGCATCCATCATCATTCTTTCATTCCCGTTTCCCTATAAATCCGACAGGCACATCAACCGAATCCCCTTCAGCCGTGTACGGGAACGGTAAAGAAGAAGATAGAGCCCCGGCCAACCTCGCTTTCGACCCGGATACGCCCTCCGTGCAGTTCCACAAACTGATGGGCAATCGCCAGACCCAACCCCGTGCCCTCCACCTGATGGGTCAGCGAACTGCCGACCTGGTGGAAGGTCTCGAAGATGAGCTCCCGTTCCTCCTCCGGAATGCCGATGCCGGTATCCGACACCCAGAAGAGGACGTGCCCATCCTCTCTCCGAGCGCCGACGCGGATCTCGCCCCGTTCGGTGAATTTGACGGCGTTGCCCAGCAGATTGATCAGCACTTGCTGGGTCAGACGGCGTTCGTCCGCCTGCAGGATGGGCAGGTCGGGTTCGACCTCGCGGATGATTGTCAGCTCTTTATCAGCGGCCTGATGTTCCAGAGCGGCGGCGGCGGTGTCGATGCAGGCTTCGGGGATGCAGTCGGAGAGCTGCAGCTCTAAAGAACCGGCTTCGACCTTGGACAGGTCGAGGATGTCGTTGATGAGTTGGAGCAGGCGGTCGGAGTTGGTGTCGATCTCCTCAACGGCGTCGCGCAGATCGTCGGGGATGTCGCCGTAGATGTCTTCGAGGATGAGGGAGGAGAAGTTGATGATGGAGTTCATGGGAGTGCGCAGCTCGTGGGACATGCTGGCCAGGAAGGCGCTCTTGGCTTCGGTCGCCTGCTGAACTTCGCGGTTGGCCTTTTCGAGCTGCCGGCTCTTGCCCTGCAACTGGTAATTGGCGGTGGACAGGTCGTTATTAACGATCTGGAGTTTCAGGTCTCTGCTGTAGACGCGTCCTGCCTGCCATGCGATCAGTCCAAGGGCGAGGACTAGGGAGGCGATCCAGGCGATGCGCTCGTAGGGGAGGTGGATGTGGACGCGTACGGTGGCCGGTTGCTCCGAATAGGTCAGGTCGCGGTCGACGGCGATGACTTCGAAGGTGTAATAGTCGGTCGGCAGGTTTTGATACTCTGCCCTGGGCTGGCGGGTGGTGCGCCAGTCTTCGTCGTATCCTTTCAGACGGTAGCGGTAGACCATGGCTTCGGGACGGGTCTTGAAGCTCCGGCCGTTGAATTCGAAGGCCAGGAAGGTCTGGGACGAGGCGAGACGAATTTCGTCGACGGAGCCGTAACGTTTGTCGGCGACTATGTCGGTGATGTGGATGGGAGGAGGGGAATGCGTGGGCTGGTAGCGGGTGGCGCCGGTATTAGACATCAGCCAGAAGTCTCCGCGATTGTCCTGGATTACGCGATGCACATTCGAGCTGTTGAGACCGTCCCGCCTGAGCAGTTTTTGGGAGACGACGCCGTCGTAGCGAATGATGCCGTCATGGCCTTTGAACCACAGGTGGCCCTCCCGGTCTTGAAAGAGGAGATATTCAGCGGAACTGTCCAGTGCATCTGTCGTCAGGGGAGAAGGATGGAAAGACGTGCCGTCGAACCGGGAAAACTGGGTGCCGGCGGTGAAGCAGAGGTGGCCCTCTTGGTCGGTGAAGATACCGACGCGGTTATCCGGCAGTCCGTCTTCGGTGGTGAAGTTTGTGAACGTCTCTCCGATATCTTGTCGGCCATCATAGCGGCTCACGCCCAGTCCCGTGGCGAACCAGATATTGCCCGCATCGTCTTCCCGGATGACGTAGATGAAATTGCTGGGCAGTCCGTCTTCGGTGGTGAAATTGGTGAATGATCTTCCATCGAAGCGACTCACGCCGCCGCCGCTGGTACCGAACCAGAGATCTCCCTGGCTATCTTCCGTGATGGTGCTTAGTCGGTTGAATGCCAGGCCATCGTCGGTATCGAAGTTGGTGAATGTCTTTCCGTCGAAGCGGCTGATGCCGGCGCGGTAGGTGCCGAACCAGAGATCGCCGCGCCGGTCCTGAAAGATGGTTATAACCCGATCGTATGCCAGTCCATCCTCGGTGGTGTAGCGGGTGAACGTCTTTCCGTCATAGCGGTGCACGCCGGCATCGGTAGCGAACCAGATATTGCCTTTCCGGTCTTCCAGAGTCGTCATCAATTCGCTGCCCTGCAGATGATCCTGGAGGGTGAAGCTGGTAAAACCCTGGCCGTTGTAGCGGCTGACGCCGTTGCCGTGGCTGCCGAACCAGAGGTTGCCCTCTCTGTCCTCCAGGATGGACATGACTCCATATCCGGCCAGGCCATCTCGGACGGTGAAATTCTCGAACTTGCGGCCGTCGAAGCGGCTCACTCCCTCTTTCTCCAGACCAAACCAGATATTGCCGGTCCGGTCCTCGGCCATGGCCATCACCCACTGCTCCGGAAGGCCATCTACGCCGTGGAAATTCGTTATCTCTTCTCCGTCATAGCAACTCACGCTGCCCCTGGCGGTACCGAACCAGATATTGCCGTGGCGGTCTTCCAGGATGTTCTCCACCCTGTTGTCCCACAGGCCATCTTCGGTGGTAAAAGAGGTGAACTGCTTCCCATCGTATCGCCTGACGCCGCCCCAGACCATGCCGAACCAGATATTGCCTTTGCTGTCTTCCAGGATCGCTCCGTTTCCGGTCGAGCTATTATCGATGGGGAAGGTGGTGAAATAGCGTCCGTCGTAGCGGCTGATGTCGCCGCTGGTGGCGCTGAACCAGATATTGCCCTCCCTGTCTTCTATGATTTTTTCTACTTCATTCTCGGTCAGTCCATCTTCGGAGGTGAAGGTGGTGAAATAGCGCCCGTCGTAGCGGCTGACGCCGTCGTACGTGCCGAACCAGATATTGCCGTGTCGATCTTCCAGAATGGCCCGCACATCATCTCCGGCCAGTCCATCTTCGGAGGTGAAGGTGGTGAAATAGCGTCCATCGTAGCGACAGGCACCGTTCCCTATAGTGCCGAACCAGAGATCGCCGCGTCGATCCTGGACGATGGTCAACACTGTGCCATGCGGCATGCCGTCCTCGGGGCCGAAGCTGTGCCACTGGCCGTACCAGATGCCGCTGCCGGCCCGCACTCTGCGTCCTTTCCCGGCTTCCACCGAGTGGCCGGAAGGAGGGGGGAGAATTATGGAGAGAGCGGTCTGGCTGTGCGTATCTACTTCCACCTGGTAGCTCGCCATTTCCCCCTGTCCCCGAGAAGTTTCAGCCTTATAGACGCCGACTGGCAAGGAGGCGGCAAACACTCCCTGGGGATCGGTCTTGACAGCGAGTCTCAGGGCTGGCGACGTGGACGAACGGATGTCGATGATTCTTCCGAGTAGCGGTGTCTGAGATGCGCCCTCCAGTTTGCCGTGGATTTCGCCCAATTGAGTTCCGGGTTCAAGAAGGAGGACGTCCCCTCGTCTTTCGGCGGAGAGATATTTCGAGTTGTACTCGCCCCAGGCTATCCACGAAAAGGAGCCGTCCTCATCCTTGTCGCAGACCGCCAGGTCCACGGAGATCGACATTCCCGATGGTAGTCGATTTTGACGCTCGTCGAGTTTTCCGGCGTCTATCTTCCACTCGTAGCGGTGTCGGCCCATGGTCCGATTCGCCTGCACCTCGGCATATCCGGCGGCGACTTCTCCCGAGAGGATGTCCCTCTGGTCGGAAATAACCGTGAGATGTTCTCCGTAAAATCCGTACTGGTAAACGGACGACTCTGCGTCCCGATGCAGCAGATCGACGTAGATCTCACATCCGTCCTGGGTATTCCACAGAACGTGGGGGTTGTTCTCGGAGCCTTTCTGCACCACTACGGATTCGTCGTGCACATCCAGGGCCAGATACAGGGCGTTTTTCTCACTGCTGTAGGCGATGGCGAAGGATGCGGTGAAGTCGATTGCATCCCGCGGGGGCAGGGCAGAGCTGGTCCGGGCGACGGGGTGCCACTGCACACCTGCAGGCCAGTCGGAGAAATCGCCGTCGATGGTGATCCCCGTCGCAGGGAAGGCGATGGCTACCGCGCCGTTGTGGGCATGGGCTGCTTCACAGCAAAGGAGGAGGATCAGCAGGAGCGCTTTGGGGATTCTGGGTATCATCGGAGATGCGCCTGCGATACGGTTATTGCGCGGCTGTGAGGAGTGTCGCTCGCGATATTATACAAAATTACGGGGCAGATGGCATTTCTCGGCCTTTTTTTGCAATAGGAGAGAACTTTTAACGGCCCCGGGGAACTCCCCGGGGCCGTTGGGAAACCAGGCAGTTATTTTTACCGAGAGATCTTTGGAGATCACTTGATCAGCAGCATTCGTCGTATCTGCGCTACATCGCCGGCTTGCAGACGGTAGAAGTAGACGCCGTTGGCGACCGACATCCCCTCCTCGTTCCGTCCATCCCACACCACCTGGTGCGATCCGGTCGGCAGGTAACCTGACATCAGCGTGCGCACCTGCTGTCCCACTACGTCGAAGATCTTCAGCCGCACCTGATTGTCCGACGGCAGATCGAAGCGGATGGTGGTCTCCGGGTTGAACGGATTCGGCACGTTGGGGTAGAGTGCCAGACGAGACGGAGAAGCGGCGCTGACCGTCTCGTCGATGCGTGCGTCGATCTGTCCGTCGTTGAGAGAGATTCGGGTGAACTGCGGATCTGCGGGCCCCACCCCGGAGTAGATGCGCAGCAGTTCACCCGGACCATTCACCGACACCGCTCCCGCAAAGACGATGTGCGTGCCGGAATCGGTATGGCGCGATGCCGACAGGAAGTCGGACAGGTCGTCTCCCATCTGCAGCTGTCCTGAGATCCCCTCGATTACCAGTTCTCCCGAGAGGATGTCGTCGCGGCGATCGGTCCACACGCTCAGGTAGCCATCGTGGCGTTGCAGGGCGAGCGTCCGTTCCTCCGGGATGAACTTGGGGGTCGAGTTGTCGGTTTCGGGCTGGGGATGGTTGTTGGCTTCGTCTTCCTGTACGGGGAAGCGATTGAGAATGCCCACCCGCTTTTGCAGAATCAGCGATGCGTCGAAGGGGGTGATCTTGCCGGGAGGTGTACCGTCGTATGGGTTGAATGCGAACAGGTCGAGGTTGGCCGACAGGGAGTCGAGTCCGGTGAGGTAGGGATTGAGAGTGTGGAGGAGTGCTTTGGCCGCGTCGAATGCCTGGACGGCACCGTTGCCGTCGGCGTCGCCGAAGGGATCGACTACTTCGTTGTCGTCGGTCAGATCGGTAGTGCCACCCAGTTCCGTGACGACGTCGGTGTAGGTGATGTCGAGGATGTCGGCTTTCTGTGTGTTGAGAGTGGCATCACCGGATGTGCCGGGTGTCGTCCCCGGGGTGGTGAACAGGAGACCGAAGAAGATGTCGCTGTCGTTGCCGTCTTCGGCGAGGGTAACGATGCCGGTTTCTCCGGTAGTCGGATTGACAGTGGTGACATCGACGGTCTGGGGTGTGCCTGTGTCGGTGTTGAGATCGGCGTCGGTGACTCTGACGCGTACGGTGTCGCCGGGCTGGGAGACGATGGTGGTGCTGATGATTCCGTCGGTACCGCCGATGACGAGAGTGGAAGTGCAGCGTTCGACGGTGTTGTCGCCGGAGGTGGCACCTGGCGAGAACACCGTGCTGATGGTGCCCGTGAAGACGCCGGTGCTGATGTCGGTTTCCTGCACGGTCAGTGTCTCTGTTTGGGAGCCGTTGCTGACGCGTACGGCGAAACTGTCCTGTCCTCCGGTATTGCGATCTTCATCCGCATCGGTCACCGTCACTGCGATGTCCTGGCGCGGAATGATCTGGGTCAGGTCGTGGACTATGCTGCCGTCCACTCCCACCAGCGTCACCAAACCATCAGCCCTGGTATTTATGGGCACGCCGTCGTTGAAGATTACGTGCTCCAGCGTCAGTGGGGAAGAAGCCGGAGTGCGCACATCGCGCATCTGGAAGTCGATGTGGATGAGGTCACCAGCACCTGACAGCACATCATTGTCGGTGGCCATGGCGATCTTCACCGTGTCGATGTTCGTGCCGCTCCCTTCGATGATGTTGGTCTCTGCCGACCATCCGACTTCGGCCAGCGTGCCGGCGAGTCCGGTGGAGAGCGCCGTCAGCAGATCTCCATCGTAGCTGACGAACACCTCCGCCGCAACGATGTCACCGCCGCTGGTGTCGCCGAGTTGCACCGGGATCTGGAGCGTCTGATTGTACGTAGCCGTCACGTGAGGAAGGGAAACATCGACAGTGGAAACGCCTTCGAGTGCCTGGTTGTGGAACACCGAGATCGTGTTCGGGCCTCCACTCGCTGCGACTACATTGGGTTTACCATCCCCGTCCAGATCGCCGTCCAGATCACCGATCGCCACGCCGTAGGGGAGGAAGGAAAGTGACTAGAGATTTATCAGAAGATGGGATTGCGGAGATTGTTGGGGGCGTAATTATTTGAAAATAAGAGATTTATCGATGATAAATCTCTTAACAGGGCAATTCGTACAAAGATTGTACAATTAGGGGAGGGGATTGGAAACGGGCTGCTCTTTTCGTTCTCAGTGGAGTGAGGTGGCTCGGGACGAGATATCTTCGTAGGGATGGATGCAGGGAGCACCCGGGGCGGAGTGGAATTTCGCTCCTCTCAGGTCGGCTTCCCGCAGGGCGATGATGGAGGAGGAGACGGTGCCGCCGATCTCTCCGTGGAGGCAGATGCTCGCCTCGGGAGAGATGCCATCGGCGTGGTCGGCCATGGTGCGCTCGAGCGTTCGGCGCAGGTCGGGCCAGTCGCGGGAGAGCTCGTTTTTTATGAGGTCGCGGGCGTAGCTGATGCGCGGGTGGTGTGGATCGTCGAGATCGGTGTCGGTGAGGAAGTGGATTCCGGGCGGGATGGAGAGGATTTCTGTTGAAATGCCGTCGTGGTGGACGGCGAAAGCCTCGCCGACATCGGCGCAGATCAGGTTGCAGGGGTTGTAGGAGTGAACGGCGAGGTGATCGCGCAGCCAGTCGACGGCGGCTCGAGCGGAGGGATGGCGCAGGACATCCAGACAGAACTGGCCGCGGGAGCGACGGTCGGGGTCCTGCTGTCCGCCGCTGCGGTTGGTGAGGGCGACCAGCAGGCCGGAGGGGTTGATCCCCTGCCAGGTGCCGCCAGCCTCTCGGTCCCGGCCAGCAAAAATTGCTGGTGCTCCTGCAAAAATCGCTGGTGCGTCGAGCCAGGAGGGTAGATCGGCCGGGCGGTCGTAGCGCTCTTCGCGGTTGGCCGCCATGAGGAGCGGGAAGGAGGGCGCGATTTTATAAAAGAGGATGCAAAGACACATGGAATCGATTCCGGTGAATGCGGAGAGTCTTTTCCCAGAGGCCGGGAATGTCAAGTCTGAGGATTTATAAACTATTGTATTTAAAACAATTTGTCGATTCGGCTTGACAGGAGGGAATAAAATGACACTTTTTATGATGATTGAGGACTGAGTATTCGATAACTTTGTCCATACGGAGATGCTCTGAGAGCCAACAGAAATTTCGGTTGGTCGAGTTATTCTGTATTCAGTCCTTCAGGCATACTGAAGGGTCTCCGCAACAAAGCTCTCGAGTAGAAAGAGAGCCCGCTCTATCGGGAAAATTTTATGAAAAAATTGATCTCCATGGATCACCTCAATGTCGGCATGTTTTTGGAGGCCGAGGCGGTCTCCGAGACCAAGGATGGTCAGGAGCAGAATTTTCTGTCGGCGAAGAACGCGGTCAGCACCGGGGCGAGCAGCAAGCGGGCGAGGCTGACAGGGCGGATGCACGAGAAGATCGATCAGGATGGCGGCCTGCTGATCACCAGCGAAAACCAGGTGAAAAGCCTGAGGCAGACCGGGCTGTCGATGGTGACCATCGACACGGACAAGGGGAACGATCTGCCCGAGGATGTCAAACCGCTCACCGATCCGAGCCGCAAGCCCCCTCCCGAAGGTCGGCTGGTCCACTACGACGAGGAGATCGAGAAGGCAAAGGAGATCCGCTCGGAGACCACGGATACGTTGAAAACTTCGCTGGAGGACGTGGCCTCGGGCAAGGAGATGGACGTAGAGAAGATCCAGGGGGCGGGAACGGTCATCTCCGAGAGCATCCTGCGCAACGTGGATGCGATGGTCAGCCTCACGCGTCTCAAGAAGCACGACCCATACACGGCAATGCACTCGATGAACGTGTGCACCCTGGTGACGGCTATGGCGATGCAGGACGGGGTCGCCTCCGGCGACCTGCCGATGATCACCACGGCGGCCCTCCTCCACGACGTGGGCAAGACCCGGGTGCCGCTCGAAATTCTCAACAAGCCGGGACGCTTCGAGCCGCACGAACTGCAGGAGATGCGCAAGCACGCCACGTACAGCGGCGATATTATGGAGGAAACGGGCGGCTTTTCCCCGGAGGCGATCGCCATCGCCACTCAGCATCACGAGATGATAGACGGCAGCGGCTATCCGCTGGGGCTCAAGGAGAATGAGGTGCACCGGTTTGCGCGTCTGACGGCGGTGGCGGACGTGTACGATGCGCTCACGGCCAAGCGGGTGTACAAACCGGCCATGCCGATGTATCAGGCGCTGCTGCGCATCCACAAAAACAAGGGGACGGAGTTTGAGGAGCACGCGGTCGATCTGTTTGTCAAGACGCTGGGGCTCTATCCGGTGGGCAGCCTGGTGGAACTGAACAACAAGGAGCGGGGGGTGGTGTACGAGCCGAATCCGAGTGACTCGCGCAAGCCGACGGTGGGTCTCTTCACGACGTCCAACCAGAAGCCGAGAGGGGCGCCGTTTATCGTCAACATGGCGATTCGCTCCGAGGCGGAGGGGCGGGAGATCGTCAAGGTGCTGGATCCGGAGCGGGAAGGGATCGACATCGAGGATATGTTGAAGGAGGTCGCCCAGCGCGGAGAGCGGACGGAGCGGATGCGGAGGTGAGCGGAAGGGGGCTGCTGCAGCGAGCATATATTTTTTGGGAACGACGCCGGGGGATTTTCCTCCGGCGGTCTTCTGTACGCCGGAAAGGGTGAGATGAAGGAGATCCTGCTGCTGGCGGCTACGGAGTTCGAGCAGGCGGAGATCGTCGCGCGAATGGAGAGGGTGGTGGAGCAGAGGGTGGTCGGGCGGCGATGGCTCGACGGCGAGGTGGGAGGGCGTCCAGTCCGGGTGGTGGAGACGGGTATAGGAGGGGTGAACACGGCGCATGCGTTAACCTGTGTGCTGCAGGCGAGGCGGCCGGCGCTGGTGCTGCAGATCGGCGTCGGGGGAGCGTATCCGGAGGGTGGACTGCGGGTGGGGGATGTCGGACTGGCGAGCGAGGAGAACTACGGCGATCTGGGGGTGCGTACACCGGAGGGATGGCAATCGGCAGAGCTGATCGGTATCCCGGTGCTGGAGCGGGGAGAGAGCAGGTATTTCAATAGCTTTCCGCTGGAGCGGGAGTGGGTCGAGGCGGGGGGAGCGGTGTTGGCGGGAGCGGATTGGGACGGGGATGATGTTGGGGTGAAGATCGGATCGTTTGTGACGGTGCAGGAGTGCAGCGGCGCGGATGCGTTGGGAGTGGAACGGGGGAGGCGGTTTGCGGCGATCTGCGAAAATATGGAGGGAGCGGCGGTGGCGCACCTGTGCCTGTCTTACGGTTTGCCTTTCCTGGAAGTGCGCGGCATCAGCAATCTTGTGGAGGATCGTCGTCGCGAGGCGTGGAATTTGCCGCTGGCTGCTGCCCGGGCACAGCTGGCGGGGCTGATGCTGTTGAGCGAACTGGAATTGTGAGGAGGAGGCATATGGAGTCGTTTTCCCTGGGGTATTCTCCCTGTCCGAATGATACTTTTATTTTTTATGGGCTGGTGCACGGCCGCATCGAGGGGGCGCCGGTCTGTCGCGAACTGCTGGAGGATATCGCAACCCTAAACAGTATGGCGCTGGAGGGGCGGCTGGACGTCACCAAGATTTCTTTCCACGCCTTTGCCCATCTGCGGGTGCGGTACTGTCTGCTGCACTCCGGAGGAGCGCTCGGGCGCGGCTGTGGTCCCCTGGTGGTGGCGCGCGAGGGGATGGCGCCGGATGAACTGCGGGGGAAGAGGGTGGCGATCCCGGGGAAGCTGACCACGGCGGCACTGCTACTGCGCCTCTTTGATCCGGATATCGAGGAATTGATAGTGATGTCGTTTGACGAGATAATGCCGGCTGCCGAACGGGGGGAGGTGGACGCCGGTCTGATTATTCACGAGAGCCGCTTTACCTATCCGCGGCACGGGCTTGTGAAGGTCATCGATTTGGGGGAGTGGTGGGAGGAGAGCACTGGACATCCGATTCCGCTTGGGGGGATTCTGGCGCGGCGGGCATTGGGGGCGGAATTGATCGGACGGATCGATCGGGCGCTGCGGGAGAGCGTGGAATTCGCCTATGCGCATCCGGAGGAAGTGCGGGGATATATCAGGGAGCACGCGCAGGAGATGGAGGATGAGGTGATGCGGGCGCACATCGATCTGTATGTGAACGAGTACACGCTGGACTACGGCGCGGCGGGGGCGGCGGCGATTGTGGATTTGCTGGAGCGGGCGGTGAGTGCGGGGATCGTTCCGGAGTCGGGGATGCCGCTGTTTGTGGAGAATGCTTGACTGGAAATGTGGGGCGTTATATGATTCTGTCCTCTACCTATGCGATTCTGGATTTTCAGATAACGATGATCAACAATGGAGCGGGATTATGAAACTGTTGCAGTTTGTCGATCCGCAGGATGGGCGGCACGTGGGATTGGTGGTTGGGGAAGAGGTGTTGGATTTGACACAGGTGGGAGCGGGTCCGCGGAGTGTGCACGAGGTTTATTACGGGCTGGGGGGGAATGAGAAGGGGTTTACCACAGTCGTGGGGGAACTGGAAGCGGCGGCCGGCGGGGCGCGGCGACTGAACTTGCAGGAGTTGTTGGAGAATCGGGATGGGGGGAAGCCGTGTCTGGACAAGCCGGTGAGCGGACCGGACGAGGATCCGCACGCGCTGCGGATCTGGCTGGCAGGGGTGACGCACGAGGACAGCGCCAAGCTGCGGGAGATCGAGGCGAAGCAGTCGACCGGCGATGCGGTGAACGTGTACGATATGAAGTACCGGGAGTGCGCCAAGGGGGGGAGGCCGGAGCTTTTTTCCAAGAATGAACCAGGGGCGGTGGTGGCGCACGGGCAGCCGGTGACGCGGCCGGTGGACACCGAGCGGCTGGTGCCCGAGACCGAGCTGATTTCGGTGTACGGCTTGAACGCGGCGGGGCAGGTCGAGCGGCTGGGGTACACCGGCGGCAACGACGTGACGGACAATGGTATCGAGGCGACCAATCCGCTCAATCTGCCGCAGGCGAAAAACTGGGCGGACGGCTGCGCCAGCATCGGTCCGCTGCTGGTGACGGCGGACGAGTACGACGACGGGGTGGTGACGGTTTCGTGCGAGGTGCTGCGCGACGGCGAGCGGGTGGCTTTCAAGGAGGGGGAGACGGGGCAGGAGCGGCTGAACATGCCGGACCGACTTTTCCACATGGAGCGGATTCTGTTCCGGCGGATGCCGCTGCTGGCGGGACAGCTACAGGTGCTCTACTGGGGGACGCCGATCGTCTTTGGCGAGGCGGACTTTCCGATAGGGCTGCTGGTCGGGGATGTGATGCGGCTGAGTTTTTCGGGTGGGATCGGCACGCTGGAAAATCCGATCGTGGAGCTGCCGGAGGTGGATCAGCTGCGAGAGCTCGAGTAAGAGTAGCGGAACTACAGAAGAGAAGGGGGGCGTCCGGATAATGGATGCCTCCCGTTTTTTGTTGAAGGCGCAAACAGCAGCGTTCCGGGCGTTTGGTTACCTGGATTCAATCGGCTCTCTCCCCCCTCCAGGCGGCCATGGCCAGGCAGAGCCAGCCGGTGATCAGACAGAGACCGCCGACAGGGGTGATGGCGCCGAGCCAGGAGATGCCGGTGAGGCTGAGCAGGTAGAGGGAGCCGGAGAAGATCAGGTTGCCGGCGAAGAGGAGCCAGCCGGCGGCTGCGGACCAGGGGTTGAGCCAGCGGGAGCAGGCCCAGGCGACGGCCAGCAGGGCGAGGGCGTGATACATCTGGTAGCGAGCGGCGATTTCGAAGAGGGCATACTGTTCCGGGGCGAGTTTCGGTTTGAGCATGTGACCGCCAAAGGCACCGGCGGCTACGGCGGTGAAACCGAGGAGACTGCCGAGGAGGAAGAAGCCGCGGTCGATCACAGGTTTTTGCCGATGTAGGCGACCGAACGCTCGAACTGTTCCATCTCGTAGGCGACGCGCGTCTGCATGCTTTCGTCCCGCTCGTGCGGGGTGCGCCAGTCCTCTTCGGGGGGACGGGATGCCTGGTGCAGGGTGCGGATGGCGTCGATCGTTTCGGCGAGCGGGCGGGGTGGATAGGTGGACCAGTAGTCCCGCTCCAGGATGCGGATGTGGCGGGCCTGGGAGGCGCCCAGCTCGATGCAGCCCTGGACATCCGGTGCCCCGGCTTCGAAGAGGGATACCATGGCGGGCCAGTCGACGACGCCGTCGCCGACTGCACAGCGCTTGAAGCGGTAGCCGGAAGGGGTGGGATGGATGGTGTAATCCTTGAAGTGGACGTGTTTGAGAAAGGGCATGATGCGTTGGGCGAAGGCTTCCGGGGTTTCGCCGACGGCCAGGGCGTTGGCCACGTCCATGGTGACGCCGAGGAGGGGGCTGCCGATCTGCTCGATGAGCTGGACCAGTTCCCATGAACAGGCGTCCTGATGGTTTTCGAGACCGATGGGGATGCCGCACTCTGCGGCCAGGGGCATGACCGTTTTGAAGGGTTCGACGAGGGACTGGAGGTGCGTCTTCCAGCCGTCGAGGCCGAACCGGGTGCGGTCTCCTTCGAGCATGTTGCTGATGGTGGTGCGCACGGCGCGCGCCCCGACCTGGCGCGCCGCTTCGAGGGCGGTGCGCAGGGGGGAGATGTCTTCGGCGTAGTTGGAGCCGCCGGTGTCGATAAAGATGTCGAGCTGGTGGTCGGCGAGGAATTGTTTGAAGGCGTCGAGCTCGGCGGGGGACTTGTCGAGAATGGGGCCGGGCGCGCACTCGATGCTCGACAGACCGCGGTCGGCGGCCATGCGGGCCAGGTCGTCGGGGACGTAGGGGTCGAGGGGCTGGCCGGTTTCGGCGTGGCAGTTGGTGAAGCTCCAGGTGCAGATGCCGATCTTCATGGGTTCCCCCAGCTCAGGTTAACTGCTGGCACAGGTAGTCGGCGATTTCGGCATCGGCTACTTCGCAGCTGGCGCCCTCGCGCAGATCTTTTACCTGCCATATGCCCTTTTCCAGTTCATCCGGCCCGCCGATGACGGCGAAGCGGAAACCCCTGCGGTCGGCGTATTTGAGCTGCTTGCCGATCCCCTTCGCTTCAGGATAGAATTCGACGCCGATGCCCGCCTGGCGGAGGCGCCGGGAGAGGGCGATGTAGCGGCCGAATGATTCGTCCGCAAAGCAGACGACGAAGACCGGAACGGCGGTGCCGCTCTGCGAATCGAGCAGATCCAGTTTCTCCATGGCGGCCATCAGGCGGTCGAGGCCCAGGGAGGCGCCGACGCCGGGCAGGTGCTGTTTGGTGTAGAGGCCGGCCAGATTGTCGTAGCGCCCGCCGCTGCAGATCGAACCGATGCCGGGCAGGTCGGTCAGAAAGGTTTCGTAAACAGTGCCGGTGTAGTAGTCGAGGCCACGGGCGATGGAGACATCGATCCGGAGACGCTCTGTGGAGATGTCGGCAGCGGCAAAGGCGGCGCAGAGGCGGCGCAGGGATGCCACGCCTTTGCCGGCGGTTTCGTGGTCGCCGAGAAGGGTGGTGAGCTTATCCAGGATTTCGTCGTTGGAGCCGGTGGCCTGGACGGTTTCCAGGATGGTCTGTGTCTGTTCGGGGGTTACGCCGGCGGTTTCCTCCATTTCGGCGACCACTTTTTCGGGGCCGATCTTCTGCAGCTTGTCGAGGGCGCGCAGCACTGCCGGGGCGTTTTCGCCCAGACCGAGCTGATCGAGCAGGCCGTTGAGGATGCGGCGGTCGTTGACGTGGACGGCGAAGCGCTCAAAGCCCAGGGCTGCGACGATGTCGTGGATGACCAGAGCAGTCTCGATATCGGCCAGGTCGCTGTCGGTACCGATGGTGTCGAAATCGCACTGGTAGAACTCGCGGTAGCGACCGTGCTGGGTATTTTCGCCGCGCCATACCGGACCGACGTGATAGCGTTTGAAGGGGGTGCCCAACTGACCGATGTGCTGGGCGGCGAAGCGGGCGAAAGGGACGGTCAGATCGAAGCGCAGGGCTACGTCGCGGCCCCCGTGGTCCTGGAAGCGGTACATCTGTTTGTCGCTTTCGTCGCTTCCCTTGCCCAGCAGGATTTCGCTGTATTCGAGTGCGGGGGTGTCGATGGGAACGAAGCCGTAGGAGCGGAAGACAGCGCGGGTGGTGTCGATCATCTTCTCGCGCGGGATGGCCAGGGCCGGCGGGAAGTCGCGAAAACCTTTGAGGGTGCGCGGCTGGATCAGATTTTTCTTGTCTGCCATGGTTCTACCAGTTGGAGAAAGAGCCGGCGGCTCGTCTGAACTGCGGAAAGGATAATATCAGGCAGAGCGGGGAAAAACACAAAAGAGGGGGGGTCAGCGCGCCAGCTCTCCCAAAACGATGGCGGCCAACCCCAGAAACATACCGGCCTTGAGGAGTCGGCCCAGGGAATCGTCGGAGAGTGCGGCGTGCTGGCGGTGCAGGCGGAAAAGGGCGAAGAGGAGCAGCAGATCGACCAGGAGCACCGCGCCCAAATAGAGCGATCCGTAGATGCCGGCGATCCAGGGGAGAAGAGTGAAGATTATTAAAAACAGATAGATAACGTATGCTACACGAGCGGCTGTACGACATCCCCAGCGGAGCGGCAGAGTTCTCAGGCCCAGGGAGCGATCCCCCTCCACATCTTCGATATCCTTGACGATTTCACGGCCCAGATGGAAGAGGAGGGCAAACCCGGCCGGGATCCAGGAACGGCCCGTTTCGGCGACGGCAAGAGCGCCGTAGGGGAAGGCGGCAGCGGCGACAATACCGATTGCGATGTTTCCCCATAAGACACTGTTTTTAAGATATATACTGTAGGTGATCAGCAGGCCGATCACCCCTCCGGCGACGGCGAGGTGGAAGGGGGAGATGAGAGCGGCCAGCAGCAGACCGGCCAGGCCGAGAAGGAGGGTTTCCACAAAGGCGGTGCGCCGGGTGAGGCGGCCGGCAGGCAGAGGGCGATCCGGGCGATTGATGCGATCGATGTCGATGTCGATCGCATCGTTGAAGGCGTTGCCCGCGCCGGTCACGAGGGCGGCGGAAAGGGCGGCGAGAAGGAGGGGTAGAGAAACCAGAGCCGAAGCGGAGGTGAGAGCTCCCACGCCGACGGAGAGGGCGGTGATCAAACAGTTGAGCGGTCGAGCGAGGGCGAAGAGAGAGAGGGAGAATTTCACGGTAGAATGCAGGCGTTTTTTCCCCTCGCGATAGAGGGGAAATGGGCAAAAAGTGATCGAGAACCGAAGGGGTGCATGATTATACTCTAAATCCCAAAAAAATAAGGATTTTTAGAAATTTTTCTTGACAGAGATCCAGACGGAACGTACTTTCCCATAAGACGTTATTTCCCAACGACTAAAGACATTTATTGAGCGGTTTTTTACCGCGTCGCTGTGGATCTGCCACAAGTTCCACACAGTTCGCTCAGGAGGTGCGCTCTTGTCTACCATAACTAAAAAGGAATTGGCCCTCCGCGTCAGTGACAGCACGGGATGCAAGAAGAACCTGGCTGCCAAGATGGTAGATGGTCTCTTCGTCGCCATGCGCGACAGCCTGATCGACGGCAATCGCATCGAGATCAGGGGATTCGGCGTGTTCCAGGTAAAGAATACGCGTCCCAAACCCGCGGCGCGCAATCCGCGGACGGGGGATATCATCTACGTGCCGGCACGCCGCAAGACGCACTTCAAACCGGGTCGCCTGCTCAAAGAGGCGCTCCACCAGGCGCGCGAAGAAGAACCGCAGGAACAATCGCAGGCGCAACCGCAGGCGCAACCGCAGGTGCAACCGCAAGCGCCCAGCTCTGAAGGACAAGAGGCCGCCGGGAGTCCCGGGGTTTGAGCGACCGGATGCCGTAAGTTAGTGACAAAACAGCGGCGTGTCACATGGAGCGCCGTTGCCCTGTCGGAATTTTCCGATGTAGAGAAAAAAGAGAGGCTTTAAGCCTCTCTTTTTTGCGTTTGTAGGCGAATCGCAAAGAGGAAAGTGATCAGTCGTCGTCCGCGTCGAGGGGGAGCAGAGGACAGGCGGGGCAGCGCTGCGGAGTGGCGCAGTGCTCGAAGTCGCAGGTGAGCAGGGTTGTCAACTGCTGGCGCCAGTTCTCGGGGTAGCGGAGGCGTCCTTCCAGGTGGAAGTCGCGGACCAGGGGGCGCAGCAGGGCGGCGCACCTGGGGAGGTCGGACACGCGTTCGCGGACCCGGGCGCGGACCCGGGCGAGGAGGTCGAGGTAGTCGACGAATTCCCGGTCGAAGATCGATTCGAGATCGCGGCACAGGCGCCCGGCCAGGGCGGGGCTGGCATTGCTGGTGCCGATGCCCAGGCGCAGGTGACCCGGGCGAACCAGGGCGACCATGCCGAAGTTGGAGAAATCGGGCGAATCGTAGGAGTTGATCAGGCAGCCCTGGCGGCTGGCCAATGCAAAAACCTGACGGGACAGCTCGGGATCGCCGCCGACGGTGTTGAGAACCAGGAAGGCGCCCTCCATATCGGAGGGTCGGAATGTGCGCTGATGGTGGACGAGGCGTTCGGCGGTGGCCCATTCTCGCAACGCCGGGGTGAGGCGGGGGCTGACCAGGGTCAGGTCGGCACCCGCTTCGAGCAGGCGCTCCGTTTTGTTTTCGGCCTCCCGGCCGCCGCCGATGACCAGACAGGTTCGTCCGGCCACGTCGAGGCCGATCTGGAAGAGGGGATTCAGCTTCATAATCTGGGAGAGACGGTGCCGACCATGTGCCCCAGTTCGGGGAGGATGAGTTTTTCCATGGCCAGGCGGACGGCGCCGGTGGAGCCGGGAACCGAGATGACGATGCGACCGCGATAGGTGCCGGCCACGGCGCGCGACATGATGGCCCCCGAGCCGATCTCCTGGTAGCTCAGGTAACGAAAGAGTTCGCCGAAGCCGTCCAGACGCTTGTTGAGCATCCTGTTGAGGGTGTCGAAGGTGTTGTCGCGCGGGGCGATGCCGGTGCCGCCGTTGAAGATGACGGCCTGGCAGCTCCGTTTTTCCACGAGGATGGCCAGCTCTCCCTTGATTTGCAGCGGGGAATCTTTGACGATCTGGTAGTGGGTGATCTGATGGCCGTTCTCTTCGAGCAGGCTTTTGATGAGCTGACCGCTCTTGTCGTTCTGCTCGTTGCGGGTATCGCTGACGGTGATGACGGCGCAGCCGATCGACTGCGGACTGTCTTTCTGGTGTTCTTTGTACGCCATGATTTATCTCATTTCTCCGTTTTGGCGGCGAGGGTTTCGTAGTCCTGGTCCTCGGAGGAACCGTATTCGACCGGCAGGCCCAGTTCGAGCCAGCCTCTGGTGACGACCTTGCCCAACAGGTCGCGGGTGCCGCCAAAACCTCCGGTGACGTTGGCGACGCTGGTATAGCCGGCGCCGATCAGGGCCTCGACCGCCCGCAGGGAGCGGGAGCCGACCTGGCAACCGACGAGCAGTTTGGCGTCCTGGGGGAAGTTGATCTTCATCACCCTGAGAAAGTTGGAGTTGGGTGCCAGGTCGTCTCCATGGTAATGAAAGAGGGGGACGTTGACGGCGCCGGCAGGGCGGCCGTTGGCGAATTCGGGGGCGGAGCGCACATCGACGTAGACACACCCTTCGTCGCTGTCCAACAGTTCCCTGGCGCGAGCGGGGTCCACTTCAAAAAAGCTCCTCGGATAGATCTCCTGGCGGATGAAGACGCCGCTGGCATCGAAGAGCGGCTGATCGGGACGATGGACTTCCTGGTGCATTTTCTTGAGGTAGTCGAACCAGCAGCGGTGCGAGCAGAAGGAGAAGCCGCGGCGCTGGAGAAAGTCGTCGTTCCAGGGGGTGCCACAGACCTGGCATGGAGACTGTTTGGGGCGGCCGGTAGGAGACGGTTTCTGCAGGTAATCGAACAGGCGGTTCAGGTAGTAGGCACCGCGCCAGCCGAGCAGGACCAGGATGACGAACTCCACCCAGGAGCGGGCCAGCAGCGCCGCGCAGGCCAGGGCATTCCAGAAGCAGAGGCAGTGCGGACAGGAGAAAAGCTTCTCCAGAAGAGGGGAACGGGCGCTCAGATTGAGGCGCAGTCGTTCGGTGATCGCACCCTGCCGGAGGAAGCGAGTCATCGCCGCTGAAAAACCTATGGTGGCCAGGATGGCGACCAGGGGCAGACTCACAGGCTTCCTTTCATAGAAGCACACCCATTCACGAGTGTTGAGCTATCCACTACCTCGATGGACGGCTGAGCGGTAGGGTTGAGTCCACTGATTGAGCTGTGGGTGGGTTTACTTGACACTGTCCACCTAAATGGATTCCTTTCGCTCTAATTACAGACTAATTTATTATATGGAGTACTATAGACAAGTCCGGGCGTGCTGTGGACGCCGGGCGAAGGGGCTTGCGAGCGGTCTTTTTGACCGCTTGGAGCTCTTCAGGAGAGGCGATATGAACGGACGGTTGATGCGCCGGGTTGTTTTTTCCGGTCTCTGCGTTGCGCTGTGGAACTGCGGCGATAGTCAAGAGGAAGGGGAACAGGGAGAGGAGGGAGCCGCCGGGGCGGACAGTACGCTGGCGGACAGCACGCTGGCGGACAGCACACTGGCGGATAGCACGCTGGCGGACAGCGCGGCGGCGGACAGTGTCAAGCAGAAAAAGATCGACGCCATTCCCGTGGAGACGATGCTGGCGAGGCAGGGGGTGATCTCGTCGTATTTGCTCTTCAATTCGACGGTGGAGACCGAGGCGGCGGTGGAGATCTATCCCCAGATCAGCGGTCTGGTGGAGCGGATCGTGGCCGAAGAGGGGGATCGGGTCGAGGAGGGGGACACCCTGCTGTTCATCGACGACGACCAGCTGCGTCTGGCCGCCGAGGAGGCGGAGGTCAATTTTGTGCATTTGGAGAAGGGGTTCGAGCGAACCGAGGAGATGTCCAGGCGCAAGCTGATCAGCAAACAGGAGTTCGAGAACAAACGGTACGAAATGGATCAGGCTCGTCTGCGTCGAGAGCGGGCGAAGCTGGAGCTGGAGCATTCGATCATCCGGGTGCCGTTCTCCGGAGTGATAACCGAGCGCCACGTGCAGGTGGGGGCTCGGGTTGGACCGAGCAGCAATCTGTTCTCCCTGATAAAGCTGGACGACATGATCACCCGGGTGTTCGTGCCGGGACAGTATCTGATGGCGATCAGCGCCGATCAGGAGGCGATGATCACCTCCGATTTTCTGCAGGGGAAGCGGTTCGAGGGGTGGGTCAAGCGGATCAGCCCGGTGGTCGATCCGAAGAGCGGCACCTTCAAGGTGACGGTGGGGGTGCGAGACCGCTGGGAGTTCATGCGGCCCGGCATCTTTGTCAACGTGCAGATCATCACCGACACGCACGAAGAGGCGGTGCTGATCCCCAAGCAGGCGATTGTGTACGACGGGGGAGACCGGTTTGTGTTCGCGGTGCGGGACAGCATGGCCAGCAGAGTAAAGCTGGACGGCGGGTTCGAGGATGGGGAGTCGATCGAGGCGCTGGCATCGATCGAGCCGGGCACGCCGATCATCATCGTCGGCCAGAACGGCCTCAAAGATCAGGCAAAGGTGAAGATCGTCAACGCCGATTCGTCGGTTGCGGAAGGGGACGGGGAGGCGGTGGTGGACGAGGCGGATAAGGAATAGGCGAGGTGAATATGGACGATTCTCCGCGGCAGGGTCGGAACAGTTCGGGCTTTGCCATCACCACGCAGCGGCCGGTGGCGATTCTGATGATCGTCATGGCGATCTGCGTGTTCGGTTGGGTTTCGTATCAGCGGCTCTCCCTGAATCTGATGCCGGATATCTCCTATCCGACGGTGACGGTGCGCACCGAGTATCCGGGCACCGCGCCCGAGGAGGTGGAGACGCTGCTCTCCCGGCCGCTCGAGGAGGAGCTGAGCATCGTCCCCAGTCTGGTCAACATCACTTCTATTTCCAAGGCGGGACAGTCGGACATCATCCTGGAGTTCGAGTGGGACACGGATATGAACTCGATTGTCCAGGATGTGCGCGAGAAGGTAGATCGGGTCTGGCTGCCCGAGGAGGCGAAGAAGCCGCTGTTGCTGCGCTACGACCCCTCGTTGGATCCGATCATGCGCGTGGGATTGCACGGACCGCAGGACCTGTACGCGCTGCGCTATCTGGCGGAACACGAGATCAAGCGGGAGCTGGAAAAACAGGAGGGGGTGGCCGCGGTCAAGGTGAAGGGAGGGCTGGAGGAGGAGATTCACGTGGCGCTCAACGAGCGCCAGATCGCGATCATGGGGTTGGATATCGGGCAGATCAACGCGCGTCTGGCGGCCAACAACGTCAACATGCCCGGCGGCAATCTGCGCGAGGGACAGGTCGAGTATCTGATCCGCACGCTGAACGAGTTCCAGACGATCGACGAAATCTCCGAACTGATTATCGCGCAGCAGGGGGGGGCGGATATCCACCTGCGCGATATCGGCGAGGTGTATCGCTCGCACAAGGATCGGGAGATCGTCACCCGGGTCAACGGCGGCGAAAGTATCGAGATCGAGATCTACAAGGAGGCGGACGCCAATATCGTGGAGGTGGCGCACCTGGTGCGCAACGCGCTCTACGGATTGCCGGTGCAGCGCGCTTTTGTGGATCAGCTACAGAAGGAGGAAGAGAAGAAGCAGGCTGAGGAGGAAGGAGCGGGGGAGGGGGAAGAGGAGGAAAAGGGGGAGGAAGAGGAGGAGGAAGAGGGAGAAAAGGAAAAGGAGGAGGAGGAAGGGGCGGAGAAGAAGGAGGGGGAGGGGGATCTCCAGGAGGAGAAGCGGGCGGCCGCTCGGCAGGCGATAGAGTTTTTGAAGATGACCGATTTCATCAGCTTCCGTCTGCCCGAGGGGGCGGAGTTGGAGGTGCTCTCGGATCAGTCGGTCTTCATCCAGAATTCGATAGACGAAGTGAAGAGCAGCGCAATGCTGGGCGGTCTGATGGCGGTGCTGGTGCTCTTCATCTTTCTGCGCAACGTCGTCCACACGCTGATCATCGGTCTGACTATCCCGATTTCGATCGTGGCGACCTTCGCGCCGATGTACATCTTCGACGTGTCGCTCAACATCATGTCGCTGGGCGGGTTGGCGCTCGGAGTGGGGATGCTGGTCGACAATTCGATCGTGGTGCTGGAGAGCATCTTTCGCTGTCGAGAGGAAGGGGACGACCTGATCCGGGCGACGATTCGCGGCACCGGTGAAGTGGGGACGGCGGTCTTTGCCTCGACGCTGACGACGATCGCCGTGTTCTTCCCGATCGTCTTTGTCGAGGGGGTGGCCGGCCAGGTGTTCGGCGACATGTCGCTGACGGTGGTTTTCTCGCTGCTGGCGTCGCTGTGCGTAGCGCTGTTTTTCATCCCGATGCTGGCTTCGCGGCAGCTACAGGAGGGGGACGAAAGTTTGCTGCAACAGCTGCAGAAGAGCGATTTTTTGCAGCTGCACGCGTTGGAGCGGGCGCGGACGGCGATAGGGGAGAAGGAGAAGCGTCTGGTCGAGCGGCTGCTGCCTGTGGTGTTGGCGCTGCCCTATCTGGTCTACGAGATGGGGCAGCGGCTGCTGCTGGGGATCGCCACGCTGGTGGCGGCGGCGCTGAAGCTGGTGTGGATTCTGGTCTTCGAGCTGCTCTGGGTGCTGCTCAAGCCGGTAGAGAGGTTCTGGTTGAAGCCGGAGCGGACGTATCAGAGCCGGATGAACGACTGGGCGGAGAGCGACCACTTCACTGCGCGGCGGCTGACGCACTGGGTTTGGGTGGTGCTGTTAGCGGTCAACGTGCTGTTCACTGGATTGCTGAGTGCCGAGATCATTCCGAAAGAGATTTTCGAGGGGATCGAGGGGTTCGATCCAGCGTGGATCACCCAGGGGTTGGCCGGGCTGACCGGACTGGCGCTGGCATTTGCGATGCAGGATTTCGAGCGGGTGTGGTCTGGGATCGTCGGGTTCGGTTCCCCTTCGGCGCTGACGCGGGGGATGCAGGGGTACTGGAGCTGGGTGGGCAGGTCCTCGCGTCTGGTGTGGAAGATTCTGAAGCTGCCGCTCTTTCCGCTGGTGCTGGTCTATCTGATTTTTCGCTTCCTCTTTCAATCGGTGTTGCGCCTGGTCGGCATCGCGCTGCACGTGGCGCTGATGCTGTTCGGCCTGGTCCTGGTGACCGCGCTTTTCCTGCTGGGCATGGTGCTGCTGCCGCTCTTCCTGCCGTTGCTGTTCCTGTTCGAGAAGGGGTTCGGTCTGGTGCAGCAGGCGTATCCCGCTCTGCTGAGGGGAGCGCTGCGCCAGCGGTTGGCGGTGGTAGGTCTGGCTATGGTCGGTTTTCTGCTCTGCTGGTATCAGCTGGTGCCGCAGCTGGGCAGCGAGCTGATTCCCCAGGTGCACCAGGCGGAGTTCAATCTGGATATCTCCCTGCCGGTGGGCACGCCGCTGGAGAAGACGGCGGAGGTGACGCAGCGGATCGAAGCGGTGGTCCAGGAACAACCGGAAGTGGAGCGGCTGGCGACGACGGTGGGGACCGATATGGCGGCCAGCAGCAGCTCGCAGGAGGGGGAGCACACCTCCCAGGTGACGATCAAGATGAAGGAGGGGGCGACGGCGGCCGAGGAGGAGGCGCTGGTCAGGCGGCTGCGCGGGTTGTTGCGCGACCTGCCCGAGGTCAAGATCGAGGTGTCGCATCCGGCGTTGTTCAGCTTCAAGACGCCGGTCGAGGTGGAGATCAGGGGGTACAATCTGGTCACCCTGCGACGACTGAGTCAGGAAGCTGAGGAACAGTTGAAAACAATCCCGGGGCTGGTCGACGTCAAATCGTCGCTGCAGGCGGGAAATCCGGAGCTGCAGATTTCGTACAAGCGGGACCGGTTGGCCGAGTTCGGGCTGGGGCTGCGCAACGTGGCCGAGATGGTGCGCAACAAGGTGCAGGGGCGGGTGGCGACCGATTTTCGCGAGAAGGAGCAGCAGATCGACGTGCTGGTGCGCCTGCGCGAGGCGGACCGCCTGGGACTGAGCGAACTGGAGCGGCTGGTGATCAACCCGCGCGACGAGGTGCCGATCCGGCTGTCGGCGGTGGCCAATATCAAGGTGAACGAGGGGCCGAGTGAGATCCGGCGGATCGACCAGCAGCGGGCCGCCCTGATTACGGCGAATATCCAGGGGATCGATCTGGGCACGGCGTCGGTGCTGATCAACGAAGAGTTGCAGGATATCGAGTATCCGACCGGCTTCGGCTATTTCATCAGCGGCCAGAACAAGGAGATGGAGACCTCGATGCGCAGCCTGTATGCCGCCCTGGCGCTGGCGATTTTTCTGGTCTACATCGTCATGGCCAGTCAGTTCGAGTCGCTGGTCCATCCGTTCGTCATCATGTTCACCGTGCCGCTGGCGCTGATCGGGGTGATCGCGGTTCTCTTTCTGTGGAAGATCCCGCTGAGCATCGTGGTTTTTATCGGCATGATCATGCTGGCCGGGATCGTGGTCAACAACGCGATCGTGCTGGTCGACTACATCAACACGCTGCGGCGGAGCGGGATGGAGAAGATAGAGGCGATCGTCCAGGCCGGCTCGGTGCGTCTGCGGCCAATTTTGATGACGACGATGACCACGGTCCTCGGTCTGCTGCCGATGGCGCTGGGTCTGGGAGAGGGGGCGGAGATCCGCACACCGATGGCGATCACGGTGATCGCCGGCCTGAGCAGCTCGACGGTGCTGACGCTGGTGGTGATTCCGGTGGTGTATTCCCTTTTCGACAGGCGTTCTTAGGCTAGCCGAAGGAGCGAATACGTGGAAGAAAAAAGCAGATATCCTCTGCCGCGCTTTTCGGTCAACCGCCCGGTGACCGTGGTCATGGTGCTGGTCGCCATGCTGGTGGTGGGCGCGATCGCGTACACGCGCGTCCCGCTGGCCCTGCTTCCGGAGGGGTTCGAAAACCCGCGGCTCCACGTCTGGTGTCCGTATCCCAACGCCTCGCCAATCGAGGTGGAGGAGAAGATCGTCCACAAGATGGAGGAGGCGATCGCCCAGGTGAGCCGGGTGAAGAAGATCCGCACCGGGTCGGGTCAGGGGTACGGCTGGGCGAACGTGGAGTTCATGCAGGGAACGGATCTGAAAGTGGCGTTCGCCGAATTGAAGGATCGGCTGGAGCGGATCATGCCGGAGCTGCCGGACGAGGTGGAGCAGCTGAATGTGCGGCGCTGGGACGAAAACGACATTCCGATTATCTACGGCGCTCTCACAATTGCGGGCGACATCAGCAATCCCAGCTATCTGCTCGAAACTTACATAGAGCCGTCTCTTCGGCGGGTCGACGGGGTGGGGAACGTGGAGATGTGGGGCACGGGCGACAAGCAAGTGCTGATCGAGATGGATCAGGACAAGGTGCGCGGCCACCGAGTGGATACCTATCAGATGGTCAACTCTCTGCGCAGCCAGAACATCACCCTGCCTGGCGGCTGGATAAAGGAGGGGGGGAGGAAGATCTACGTGCGCTCGGTCGGCCGCTTCCAATCGGTCGAGGAGATCCGCGACATCATCATCGATCCGCGCACCAGGCTGCGGCTGGGCGACATCGCCAGCGTCGAGCTGAAGGCGCCGAAAGAGGATCGGGTCGACCGGATCGGCGGCCAGCGGGCGATGGGATTCGCTATATTCCGCGCTTCCGACGCCAATATCGTCAATATCTCGCGCGGTGTGTCTGCGGCCATGGAGGAACTGAAGAAGCATCCCAAGCTCGAGGGGATGGGCTACGAACTCTTCCTGGACCAGGGGAAGTTCGTCACCGAGGCGGTCTACAACCTGCAGAACTCGGGGCTGTGGGGCGGGCTGTTCGCGGCGATCGTGCTGTTCTTCTTCCTGCGCGCGGTGCGCATGACAGCGATCATCACCCTGGCGATTCCGCTGTCGCTGCTGGTGACGATCACCTTCCTGTACTTCTATGGCTGGTCGCTGAACATGGGGACGATGATGGGGCTGATGCTGAGTCTGGGGCTGGTGGTAGACAACGCCATCGTCATCGTCGAGAACATCTATCGCAAGCGGCAGGAGGGGGTGGAGCCGCGCACCGCCTCGATCGAGGGGGCGGGCGAGGTGGGGCTGGCGGTGACCATGGCGACGCTGACCACGGTGGTGGTTTTTTTGCCGCTGATCCTGATGAGCGACCACGAGATGATGAGCTTCTGGATGTTCCGCATCGGCATGCCGGTGATCGTCGGCCTGATCGCCTCGCTCTTTGCCGCCCTGGTCTTCATCCCGCTGGCGGCGCTCAAGCTGTCGACCAGCAAGGAGCGGGCGGAGGGGCGGTTCATCGCCTGGATGCGGCGGCACTACGTGCGCTCGCTCAACTGGGTGCTCACCCACCGGACCGACGCCTTCATCATCGTACTGATCGCCATGGCCAGCATCCAGATTCCGATGGAGGGGATGAAGAAGACCGACCAGCAGGAGGGGCGGCGGGAGCGGATCGACCTGGCGTTCGACATGCCGACGGGGCAATCTCTGGAACAGGCGGACAGGTTCATCAGCAGCATCGAGGACACGCTGATGAACCACGAGAAGGAGTACAACATCAAAACGCTGCGCACCTACTTTCGCAACAGCTGGGGGCGGGTGACGTTGATCTTCAACGAGGATGAGTATAACGAGTGGTATCGGGTCGCCTACGACGACCTGATGCACAAGCTGGGGCTGCGCGAGCCGGAGTATCTGCCGTACAAGGAGATCGAGAAGGACATCCGCGAGCGGATCGAGTTGCCGCCCGGGGTGACCATGCGGGTCAACTGGGAGAATCCGGATGACGAGGCGGCGATCTCGATCAGTCTGTACGGCGAGGACACCTACGTGCTGATGCAGATGTCCAAGGAGGTGGAGCGGCGTCTGGAGAACATTCCGGGACTGCTGTCGGTGTACACGGATATGGACCGGGGCAGCACCGAACTGCAGGTGCGGCTCGACCGGGAGCAGGTGCAGCGCTATGGCATCAACCCGCAGATGATCTCGGGGAATATCGGCTCCGCGCTGCGTGGGGTGCGGCTCAACAAGTTTCACAACGAGGACGGTAGGGAGGTGGACATCCACCTGCAGCTGAAGGAGGCGGACCGCCAGAACATGCAGGACCTGAAGAATCTGAGCTTCACCGCCCAGGACGGGCGGGAGATTCCGCTGGAGTCGCTGGCCTCAATTTACGTGAAGCGCACGCTGGGCTACGTGCGGCGGGACGACCGGCAGACGATGCTCAGCGTGACGGCCAAGGCGACCAAGGAGGACTCCAAGGAGCTGTTCGCCCTGGTCGATCAGGCAATGCAGGGGTTCGAGATGCCGCGCGGGTACCGCTGGGACAAGGGGGCGCGCTTCGTGCGCCTGGAGGAACAGGACGAGTCGCAGAAGTTCGCGGTGATCATGTCGGTGACCTTCGTCTTCCTGCTGATGGGGGTGCTGTTCGAGTCGTTCGTGCTGCCTCTGTCTGTGATTGTTTCGATCCCGTTCTCCTTCCTGGGAGTGTACTGGACGCTCTACCTGACGAACACGCCGCAGGACATCATGTCGATCATCGGCTCGGTGATTCTGATCGGCGTGGTGGTCAACAACGCGATCGTGCTGATCGACCTGACGAATCGGATGCGCGACGAGGGGATGGGGCGGAGCGAGGCGCTGATCGAGGCGGGGAAGCATCGGTTCCGGCCGATTCTGATGACGTCGTTTACGACGATCTTCGGGTTGATCCCGATGGCGGTGGGGAATTCCAAGATGGTCGGCCTGGAGTACTCGCCGCTGGGGCGCACGATGATGGGCGGGCTGTTCGCCTCGATGGCGCTGACGCTGGTGCTGGTGCCGCTGTTCTACACCTTCTTCGACGATTTCCGCGAGCTGGTGCAGAGGATTATGGCGTCGGCGCTGAAGAAGGATGAGAAGGTGGCGGAGGTGGTGCCGGATACGGCGGGGGGTGGATCGTAGAGATGTGAGTTGCGTTAGAGAGTGTCGGTGTGGGATCAGGGGCTTGTCTCCTGATCCCTTTTTTTGTCATTTCACCGAGGCGGTTGTGCGGAAGCGGAATCCTCCCTGGGAAGGATGAGGGTGAAGAGGGATCCCCTGTCCGGTTCGCTGACTACCTGAATATCTCCTCCCATCTGCGTCGCCAGATATTTGCTGAGGGGCAGGCCGATGCCGGTTCCGGTGAACCGGCGGTTGTGACCCTGTGAGACCTGTTCGAACCGCTTGAAAATCTTCTCCATATCTTCGGGCCCGATGCCGATGCCGGTGTCCTCGACGGCGAAGGTGATCCTCTTTTCAGCCTCGGTCTCCAACTCGCGCACGCTCAGGGTGACTCGACCGTTTTGGGTGAACTTGGCGGCGTTGGAAAGCAGGTTCAGCAGGCACTGTTTGGTGCGGGATGGATCGGCATGCAGCACGCCGATGTCGGGGGCGATTTCCAGAGTGAGGCTGTTTTTGTTCTGATCCATCATGGGCTGGATGAACTCCGCTGTCTCGGTGGCCATGGCGGCGACGTTGAACCATTCGGGGTAGAGTTCGAACTTACCCGCCTCGATTTTGGAGAGGTCGAGGATGTCGTTGATGAGGAAGAGCAGGTGCTTTCCGGCTCCCTGGATTCTGCCCAGGTCGGCGGCGGCGAAGTCGAGACCGGTCTCCTCTGCCTCCTCGGAGAGCATCTCGCTGTAGCCGATGATGGCGTTCAGGGGGGTGCGCAATTCGTGGCTCATGTTGGCCAGGAAGAGGCTTTTGGCCTGGCTGGCAGCATGCTCGGAGCGCAGGGCCTCTTCGATTTGAGTGCGGGTGGATTCGAGCTGTTTCAGCTTCAGTCTGAGTTCGAGCTGGCTGACGACCTGGCGAGAGAGAGCCAAGAGCATGGTTTCCTCGATGGAACTCAGTTCGCGCGAGTTGCTGTCGATGACGCACAGGGTGCCCAGGTAATGGTCGTCCGGCGTGACCAGGGGGGCGCCGGCGTAGAAGCGGATATCGGGCGGGCCAGTGACCAGCGGGTTGTCGGCGAACCGGGTATCGTCTGTCGCGTTTTGGACGACCAGCATCTCCCTGTCGGCGACGACGTGGCCGCAGAAGGATATATCGCGCGGGGTTTCGGGAGCGTCCAGACCGACGGCCGACTTGAACCACTGGCGGCCCTCGTCGATCAGGGAGATCAGAGCGATCGGCGTTTTGCAGATATGGGCGGCGAGGGCGGTCAGGTCGTCGTATTCCCGCTCGGGCAGAGTGTCGAGGATCTGGTAAGAAGCCAGTTTTGCCAGCCGCTCTGCTTCGTCGGGTGGAATGGGCGGTTTTTTCACGAGGATCTCCCTGTATCGATGCCGGTCGGACGTCGGTAGAAAAAGGCTACAGTAAAATTACATAACGAGCCGATTGATGCCAGCTTCTTGCGGAAATTCTCTGAACCACCATCAGCGGTGGAGCAGGGTGATAGTGTAGGCGATTGGGCGGCAGTCCGGAGGTATGCGCGAGATTGGGCCCAGGTTCTGTCGGTGGGGATACAACTCCTGCAGGGAGGTGGGAATGGGGGAGCCGCTGCGGACCAGGAACAGGAGCTGGTCGGATGCTTCGGCTCCGGTCCGTTCGTGGAAGTCGGTCAGGTGGCGGAAGCGGGGGTCGTCGACGGTGTAGTAAGAACGCCGGGTTGGGCTGTAGAAAGAGAGGCTGAAGGGGATGCCGTACTGAGTGCTGACCAGGGGGGTGGAGGCGGGGATTCGGTGGCGATCCAGGAGTTCGTCGAAGCGGTTTGCCAGGCCGGACCAATCGTGGTATTCCCCCAGGCGTTCGGTCCAGGAAAAGGTCGGTTCCCGTTGCTGGTCCGGAGTGGAGACGAGGCGGACGTAGGTAGCGTTCAGTCTGGAATCGCCGAGATCGTTGGCAATGGTTTCGAGACTGCCGGGGTAGCGGAGGGCGAAGGCGACGGTCAGGGCGTGGATCAGGCCGACGGCGAGGGCGGCAATCGAGAACGTCCGCGTTCGGAGTGGCAGCAGGCGGGAGGAGAAGGCGAGGGGCCAGAGACCGAGGAAGGCGGGCAGGATCCAGTTCCCCTTGATCTGGCCGCGGAAGAGGGCGAAAAAGGCGAAGGCGGCGACCGGTGTGAGCGCCGGGAGGAGGGTGAGGAGGTTTTGTGAATTGCGTTCTCGGAATAGATCGAGAAGCGACGCTCCCCAGGCGCGGTAGAGCAGGTAGAGGAGGAGGGGGGAGACGAAGAAGAGTGGGTTGAATAGGAAGTGGAGCAGGCGCAGGGGAAGAGGGTGTTCGGCGGCGATCCGGGACAGGCTGCTCAGGGTGAAGGGGAGGTAGAAGTCGGTCTGCAGCTGAGCGTGGATCAGCGGCGCGGCGACGAGGAGCGCCGGGATCAAAGCAGAGAGGAAGAAACGGTAGCGCGTCCGAGCCGGATGGGCGAGGAGGATCCAGAGGAAGAGGGGGGCGGCGAGGAAGGCGGCGGAGTATTTGCAGAGGATGGCGAGGCCGATGGCCAGGCCGATTTTCGCGAAAGCAACGGGAGTTTGTTGGTCGATGGCGAGGCGGGCCCAGTAGAGAGCGAGCAGCCAGCAGGTGACCAGGAAGCCGTCCGGGTGCAGGTAGGAGCCGGTGTGCCAGACCCAGTGGCTGGTGGCGAAGAGGGTGGCGGCCCAACGGGCGCGCTCGGGGGAGAGGGGGTGCAGGCGGCAGAGGCGGTAGAGGAGGAGGGTGGCCAGGGTGGAGCTGAGGATGGAGGGGAGACGCAGGAACCACTCCTGATAGGGGAGGAGGGCGTGGGCCAGGCGCAGGATGCCGAAGGGAAGGAGGGCGTAGGTGGCGTCGAGGTGCTGGCCCCAGTGCCAGTAAGCCGCTTCGTCCTTGCCCAGTTCGACCCCGGCGACGAGCCAGAGTTTGAGCAGGCTGCACAGGAGGAGGAGGCCGGGCCAGAGCAGGCGAGTCGGATTGACGGGGTTCAGGGGGCCGTTTATATTCTCAACCTTGTGGTTTGCGACTTTCATACGAGAAGTTTCAGGAGAATTGAGCAATGCCGGAATGCGAACAGGAAGAAAGTCTGATCAAGAACCTCCAGGAAAAAAACCTGGAGATGAATCTGTACAAGGCGCGCAAGATTTTTTTGTGGACCGACGTCAACGACGATTCGGCCAAGGAACTGGTCACCCGCCTGCTGTCGCTGGATATCGAGGACCCGGGCAAGGAGATCGTGCTCTACCTCAATAGTCCGGGAGGCACTATCCACGACGGGCTGGCGATCTACGACGCCATTGAGGCGATCTCGTCTCCGGTATCGACGGTCTGTGTCGGCATGGCCGCGAGCATGGGTGCGGTGCTGCTGGCCTGCGGGGCCAAAGGCCGTCGCTTCGCCTGGCCGCACGCCCGGATCATGATCCACCAGCCGCTGATCATGGGCACCATCACGGGGACGGCGACCGATCTGGATATTCGCGCCCGCGAGACGCTGCGCTACCGGGAGGAACTGAATCGACTCCTCGCCGACAAGACCGGGCAGGATGTGGAGAAGATCACCCAGGACACCGATCGCGACTACTTCATGTCGGCCGAAGAGGCGAAGGAGTACGGGCTGATCGACGAGATCATCACCACTACCGAACCGGGTCCCAAGAGTAAAAAGAAATAGCGCTCTCGCTTGTTTCGTCGAACCGCCGACTTTCTACAAGGTCGGCGGTTTTTTTGTTCCAATGCTGAGAGGACCGTTTACGGAAGCATTGCCGTGCGTCGAATTCGCGCTGGTTCTAAAAGAATTGCTGTCGCTTCATTTCTGACATCTGCGGCAGTAGAAGGTGCTGCGGCCGGCCAGGACCAGGCTTTCGATCGGGCGGTCGCAGACCAGGCAGTTTTCGTTCGCTCGGCCGTATACGGAGAGCTGCTGCTGGAAGTGGCCTCCGTCTCCGGTGCCCTTGTAGGTGCGGACGGTGGTCCCGCCCTGGCGAATGGCGGCGCTCAGTATCTCTTTGATGGCGGTCACCAGGCGTTCGATTCGCTGCTTGCCGATGCGGCCGGCGGGTGTGGTGGGTCGTATGCCGGCGCGGAAGAGGGCTTCGCTGGCGTAGATGTTGCCGACGCCGACGACGATGTGGCCGTCCATGATCAGGCTCTTGATCGGCCTGCTGCGGTCTTTGCAGCGGGCGCGCAGATAGTCGGCGTCGAAGCTGCCGTCGAGAGGCTCGACGCCCAGTCGGTCGAGGTATGTATTGGTCTCCAACTCGTCGGGCGCGAGGATCAGGATCATGCCGAAGCGGCGAGGGTCGGAGTAGACCAGGGGCGGCCCGTCGTCGAGTTCGAAGATGGCGTGGTCGTGTTTTTCACCGCCCAGGCGGAAGAGGAGGTTGCCGCTCATGCCCAGGTGGACGAGCAGGGTGGGGCCGGAGTCGAGGTCGAGGAGGAGGAACTTGGCACGGCGGCGCGCGGCGACGAAGCTGCTTCCCGCCAGATTGCGCAACCGCTCTCTGGGGAGGGGTTCGCGCAATCGTTTATTGCTGGTGGTGACGCCGACGATGCGCTTGCCGACCAGGTGGCGGGCCATAGCGCGGCGGACGGTCTCAACTTCGGGCAGTTCGGGCATATGTCGCGGAGATAGAGGAACGGGTTGTCGCGTTTCCTGGAATATACCTATCCGAGGGAGAGGGGCAAAGGGGTGGTAGATTCGGAGCGGGCCCATCGGCGGGAATGCGGAAGGCGCAGACGATTCCGACGGAACGGCGTGTGCGGCATCTTGTGTGGGTGGGGCGCATCTTGTAGGTTATTCTCATCGTAGACCGATCGGAGTTATCCGCGCCGTTTACCGACGTTCTCGGGAGCGAATCCCGAGGTCCAACGGTGTAATTGAGTTAGCTGGAAATTCCATAATTTCTGAAATATTTACAACAAAGGAGCAGGTCGAAATGGATCTTACCAAGCAGCCGCCGCGGCGGCCTTCCAATGCGGGTACAGCGGGGATCATCGGTGTGGCGCGGATGGCCGACAAGGCGAGTGGGCACAACGACGAGTTGATCGGAGAGTTCAAATACGGGGAGGATTCGGGGCTGGATCGGGAGGTGCTGGAGTTCATCAGTATGTCGGCGGACGAGTTTGCGGCTGCAGTCGGGGAGATGGGGGACGAGGCGCTGGGAGCGCTGGTGCTGGAGAAGGCGCAGAAGAGCCAGGCGGAGATCGACGCCTTCAACAAGGAGTATCTGGAGCGGGAGCCGCAGGATGAGTTGCACGTGCGGCTGCTGAAGGAGCGGCTGGAGAAATACGCGCCGGAGCGGACGGATATCACGACCGTCTTCGCCTCGATCGAGCTGGATGATTGGGGGGACTTCAAGGATCTGGATTTGAGTGTGAAGCCACCGCGTTCGCCGCACCTGCGGACGGTGGCGGGAATAGCGGGGGTGGCGCGCATGGGGGACAAGGGGCGGGCATCGGTGTGCGGGACAAAAGGGGCGTATGTGTACGGCAACGATTCGGGAATCGACGAGCGGCTGCTGGGCTTTCTGGGGATAGCCGAGGCGGATTTCGCCCAGGCTGCGTACGAGAATCCGAACGATACCGAACTGGGGGAGTGGGTGATGGCGCGTTGTGAGAAGACGCCTGCGGAGATTTGTGCGTTCAATGCGTTCATGTGCAGCCTGGGGCGGTACAACCCGGTGCGAGAGCGGTTTGTGAAACGGCGGGCGGAGATCTGCCCGGAGTGTCTGGGGGTCGACAACTGGTTCGACCTGATCGATATAGACGACCAGCTGAGTTGCGGATTGGTCGATCTGACCCGGCGTCCGCCGCGCTCTCCGTTCGACGTCAGCGTGGGCGGTCTGACCGGATTGTCGCGGATGATCGACAAGGGGCGGGCGGCGATCGGCGATACGCTGGGGACTTACTGGTACGGCGACGATTCGGGGGCGGACAAGGGGGTGCTGGAATTTCTGGGGGTGACGGCGGACGAGTTCACCGCGGCGCTCGGGGAGTGCAAGACAGACGATGAGGTGGTCGCCTGGCTGGGGGACCGACTGGAGAAGCCGGAGGGGGAGGTAGAGGGGTTTAATCAGAAGCTGCAGACCTACGGGCCAACAGACGACCAGGTCATAGGGTATCTGCGCAAACAGGTGGACGCGCTCGATCCTTCGCGCACGGACATCTGCAGCTGGTATGGGCTGATGCTGCTGGACGATCAGATTACGTTCGCGCGGCTGAAGGCGGGGGTGTGAGGAAGAGATGGGAAAGCCGATCATCGGGATCACCACGGGGCTGTCGGGGGAGACGCAGTCGGTCGGCTGCCACTACGCCGACGCGGTGGAGCGGGCGGGCGGCTGTCCGCTGATGCTGCCGATGCCGACGCGGCGGGAGACGCTGGAAGAGGTGGCGGCGCTGATCGACGGGCTGATCATCACGGGCGGCCCGGGGATTACCGAGGGGTTGATCGGAGAGCTTCCGGAAGACCTGCCGGCGGTGGACAAGCGCCGCCGGCAGGCGGACAGCTGGGCTTTCGAGCTGGCGCGTGAGCGGAAGCGGCCGGTGCTGGGGATCTGCTACGGGATGCAGTTCATCAACGCGCGGCTGGGGGGGAGGATCTACGCGGACGTGCAGCGGCAGTTGGAGGTGGGAGGGCACACGACCGGGCGAAATGGGGGAGAGTCGGTCGAGCACGAGGTGGAGCTGGTGGAAGGAACGGTGCTGGCCGGACTGGTGGGGATGGAGCGAGCCGGGGTGAACAGCTTCCACATTCAGGCGGTGGAGGCGATCGGCGCGGGGTTGCGGGTGAGCGCGAGGAGTGCGGATGGACTGGTGGAGGGGATCGAGAGCGAGGACGGGCTGCTGGTGGGAGTGCAGTTTCACCCGGAGCGGATGGTGGGTTCCGTTTGGGAGAAATTGTTTGGATATTTGATGGAGCGAGCCGGAGGATGACCGGCGGTTAGAGAGAAGAGCATTACATAATTTTGCAAAGTTAAAAATGCGGATGTCCGCGTTTTGAAAAAATTAGTTAAAACGGGAAGGCCTCCCTGGGGGTCGCCGCAGGGCGACTCCGTGTGTTTGAGGGCGCCCAGACCAATCCACTTTTTGGCCGCAGGTTTGCCATCTACTCCAGGAATTCCGACAGAAGTTGGAGATGCCAAAGGTGTGCCCGGCAAACAGGCAAGATTCTCTCCCCTCTCATGCTATCAAAAAGTCACGCTACGTCCCATTCCCACGCTCGGCACACCGAGGCCCAAGCCCGAGTTTAATCCGGAACGGAGTTCCGGCGTCGCCCGGAGGTGGCCCTCAGGGAGGTCTGGTGGTTGGTTCTGGAAGGGGGTGTGCGAGATTGGCGGAATCCCGGAGATTGAGGATATCATCGGAATTTTCCGTAATAGCCGTTCCTCCGTCTGCACGGAATCTGGACGAGGTTATCTTCTTCCAGGACGTAGGCGGTGAGCTGGTTGCCGTAGACGCAGCCCGTGTCCAGGCCGATCAGATACAGGTGGCCGGAAGGGTGCTTTTTGAGAACCAAACCGCCGGGGGCGTCGTGACCGAAGATCAGCAGGCGGTCGTCGGGGCGATACGCGTCGTGCCAGCGGGGGCCGACGGTGCCGCCGATGGGAGGCCAGGTGCGGATGACGAGGAATTCGTCGCGGGTAGTGCGAGCCAGACCGGTTGCGGGGTTGATGCCGGCGTGGACCAGGAGGAATGCCTCTGCGGCGATATAGAGCGGGAGTTGCTCCAACCAGAGGAGGAAGCGGTCGGCGACCGGGCGCAATTGGTCGAAGGTGAACTGGTGGTCCGCTTTTTTGATTTTGGGCTCGCGGCCGTCGCGCAGATCGCGGAACTGGCGCAGGAGACGGTCATCGTGGTTGCCCAGGACCATTTGGGCGCCGGTTTTTGCGATGATGCGCCAGACGCCGAGGGGATCGGGGCCGCGGGCGAAGGCGTCGCCGGTGAGCAGCAGGCGGTCGCGGTCCGGAGCAAATCCGACCGCGTCGAGCAGGTCTTCGAGTTCGGCGGTGCAGCCGTGGACGTCGCCGACGAAGATAGTGCGCATAGCTTCCCTTTCTCTCGTTCCCGGGCAATTTGCGTCGGGGAACTGAAAATACTATCATAAAAACCGTTCGTCTATACTCCAGACGAACCTGGAGTTCGCCCCTGTAGAGGATTTCCGCTACAGCGTTTTTTGCCCGTTCATCTGGAGCCTGCCGTATATGGAGAACAGCCCGATCTCTACAGCGAAGCCGGCGGCCTGCCACGTGATGGCCAAGCCGACCGGCTCGGTATGCAATATCGACTGCAAATACTGCTTCTATCTGGAGAAGGAAAAACTCTATCCGGATAAGCGCCGCCAGTGGCGCATGGACGACGAGACCCTGGAGCTGTACGTCCGGCAGTATATCGAGGCTCAGGATGTGCCGGCGGCCAACTTCGCCTGGCAGGGGGGGGAGCCGACGCTGATGGGGGTCGATTTTTTTCGTCGGGCGGTGGCGCTGCAAAAGGAATACGCCGACGGCAAGGAGATCACCAACGCCTTTCAGACTAACGGTATCCTGCTCGACGACGAGTGGGGGGAGTTCCTGGCCGAGAACAATTTTCTGGTGGGACTGTCGGTCGACGGACCCCAGGAGATGCACAACCGGTATCGGGTGGACAAGGGGGAGAAGCCGACCTTCGAGCGGGTGTACGCCGGACTGCAGATGCTCAAGAAGCACAAGGTGGAGTTCAACACGCTGACGGTGCTGCAGAACCACAACGCCGACTTTCCGCTGGAGGTGTACCGCTTTCTGCGGGACGAGGGGAGTGGTTTTATGCAGTTCATTCCGATCGTCGAGCGGTTGACGCAGGAACCGGAGGAGGACGGGTTGGAGCTGATCGACCCCTACTTCGAAGGGCGGTCGAATGTGACCCGGTGGTCGGTGACGCCGCTGCAGTATGGGAGGTTTTTGACCCGGGTGTTCGACGAGTGGGTGCGCAACGACGTAGGACAGGCGTTCGTGCAGATCTTCGATATCAGTCTGGGCGCCTGGGTCGGCCAGGAGCCGAGTTTGTGTATCTTCGCCGAGACCTGCGGCAAGGCGCTTATCATCGAGCACAACGGGGATCTGTATTCGTGCGACCACTTTGTGTATCCGGACTACCGGCTGGGGAACGTGCACGAGGAGACGATCCGCGAGATGGTGGACAGCCCGCTGCAGACGAAATTCGGGGACGACAAGCGGGACCAGTTGCCGAAGATGTGCCGGGAGTGTTCCTTCCGCTTCGCCTGCAACGGGGGATGCCCCAAGCACCGGTTCGCCAAGACGCCGGACGGGGAGGAGGGGTTGAACTATCTGTGCAAGGCATACAAGATGTTCTTCGGGCACGTGGATCCGTATATGCGCTATATGGCCGAGGAGGTGCGGCGCGGCCGGCCGGCGGCCAGCGTCATGGAGTGGGTGCGATACCAGGACGAGATGAAGGCGGCGGCGGTGAAGAAGGCGAAGCCGGGCCGCAACGATCCCTGTCCTTGTGGCAGTGGCAAGAAATTCAAGCAGTGTTGTGCCGGGAAACCGAGCGAGATGGCCGCCGCGAAATAACAGTGATTCCCGGAAGAGGTTCCGGCGCGGCAGATTTGTGGAGCCTAGTGTGAGAGAGCTTAACTCCGGATCAGCCGTCCATTCGCAGAATGACTTTATACTCTATAGTAGTGGGAAACGCTCATAAGTAGTGGGAAACTCTCATAATCTTTCAAAAGGGAGACGGGGAGAGATGATCGACATTCAGCTGCAGACCGAGGATTCCAAGGCGGTCGTCACCGTCGATGGAAAGCTTTTTACCGAGTACCGGTACGGACATTTCGTCTGCCGGCCGTTCTTCTATCCGGTGGTTACCCCTGCCGGCGCGGGTCTGACGCGCGCCTATCCAGTGGAGGATGTCGAGGGTGAGAATCAGGATCACCCGCACCACCGCAGTATCTATACCGCCCACGGCCTGGTCAACGGTTTCAACCTGTGGGACGAGGGGCTCGGTCACGGGGCGATGCTGCAGCGCGGCGAGCCGGTGGTGGGCGTGGTCAACGGGGCGGCGTTCATAGACGGCGTGGTCGACTGGTGCGGGCCGGAAGGACAGAAGCTGCTGGAGGAGTGGCGGGTTTACAAGATCCAGGCGGACGGAGACCTGCGGATCGTGGATCAGCGCAGTGAGTTCCGCGCCAAATACGGGGATGTGACCTTCGGCGACACCAAGGAGGGAGGACTGTTCTCCATCCGCGTGCCGACCTCGATGGATGCCAAGGACAAGGGGCGGATCGAGAATTCGGAGGGGCAGGTGTTCGACAGCGGCCAGGGGGAGGAGACGACCTGGGGCGTTCCAGCTGCCTGGGTCGACTATTCCGGTCCGCTGGGCGACGGCAGCGAGTGGGGGCACACGGTGGTCGATCACAAGGACAACCCGTGGCATCCGACCCACTGGCACGTGCGCGGCTACGGGCTGTACACCGCCAATCCGTTCGGCCTCCACGATTTCAAAGGGGATGAGAACGTCGATGGGAGCTGGACGATCGATGGTGGCAAGACGGCGGTCGCCCGTTTCCGGCTGATCATTCATCCGGATCGTGGCATCGACGGCAATCCGAAGATCAAACAGTTGATCGACGAGTTTCAGGCGGTCTGATTTCGACGCATATCGACATAGGCGGAGTTCAAAACAATTCTACAGGGGGAGTGGAAAATGGCCAAGAAGCAGTCCAAAAAGTTGCGCGTTGCCTTTATCGGCGCCGGTGGGATCGCCGGCACCCACATGCGCTATCTGGATCAGATGGACGACGTCGAAATCGTGGCTCAGGCGGATATATCGAAGGAGAGTATGGACCGCTGGGCGGAGCAGTACGGGATCGCCGATTCGTTCACCGACTACGGCGAAATGCTCAAAAAGGTGAAGCCGGACGCGGTGAGCGTGTGCACGCCGAACGGCAATCACGCACCGGCGACCATTGCCGCACTCAAGGCGGGGGCGCACGTCATCGTCGAGAAGCCGATGGCGATGAACGGGCGCGAGGCGCAGGCGATGATCAATGCGGCCAATAAGGGAAAACGGAAGCTGGTCATTGGCTTCCAGTATCGCTTCGATCCCAAAACGCAGTTCATCAAAAATGCGATCGACGGCGGCCAGGTCGGCAAGGTGATGTACGGGCGGATTCAGGCGCTGCGGCGTCGAGGGATTCCCAACTGGGGCGTGTTCGGTCGCAAGGATCTGCAGGGAGGGGGACCGCTGATCGACATCGGCGTGCACGCCCTGGAGATGACCCATTACGCGATGGGCTCGCCCAAGCCGGTGGCGGCCAGCGGCAGCACCTTCACCTACCTGGGGGATAAGCCGTCGGACGTGGTCAGCCAGTGGCCGAACTGGGATTACAAGAACTACACGGTCGAGGATCTGGCGATCGGCCAGATTCGCTTCGAGAACGGCGCCATCCTGAGCATCGAAGCGAGTTTTGCCGCCCACATCGAGAAGAATGAGTGGAACTTCACGTTGATGGGTGAAAAAGGGGGGACCAGCTGGGATCCGCCGGGGCTCTTCCGCGACGATAACGGCTATATGGTCAACACGGAGCCGAACTGGCTGCCCAGCGGTCCGGCCGCCGACTGCTTTGCGGCCAAGATGCGCAACTTCGTCGAGCACGTGCTCTACGACAAGCCGACTATGGCACCGGCCGAGCACGGGCTGATGGTGCAGAAGATGTTGGACGGGATTTATGCGTCGGCCGAAAAGGGTGGTGAAGTGAAAATCAAGTAAAGAACGTCGACCGATGGCGATCTGGGAGAGCCGGTCCTGCGGGGCCGGCTCTTTCTCGTGCGGTTTCTCCGCGGAATTTGCATTATATTGGACGAAAGAGAAGTAAATCTTCACGTCAACGTTCAATATTTCCCCTTGATTCTTCTTGCTGGAGTCAGTACCTAATAGACAGATAATGGCAAACCAGTCGAAAGGCTGGGACGCAAAGGGGCGGGTCCTCGTCAGACCGACTTGGGATGGGTGAGGGTATGGGACGAGAAGGCCGATCCGTACAAGATAGCCGCACTGCCGAAGAAGATACGGTGATGCGGTTTTTTTGTTGACCAGGGTCTTATAGTTGGGGGGGAGTCGCGACTATCTGCGGATTTTTAAGAACCTTTTTTCGGGAAGGAAAAAATGGAAAATTCTCAAGATAGCCAGGTCGTTACAGATAGGGGGGAAGGTCACCTTTCCGATCTGTGGAAAAAAGAGGATTACTGGGCCATCTGGCTCGGATTCGGGCTGCTCATTCTGGGAATGTTCATCTACTTCCCCCTCGGGCCGGAAGGGATGGAGGAGAGTCTGGCCAAAGCGAACAGTACGCTGGAGGTAGAGGCTGAAAAAGCCCCTTTCAAGACCATAGCCTGGTACAGGGCCGTGGATGCCAAAAAGAAACTCAAAGCGAGCAGTTCTGCTGCGGGAAGCCAGATAAAGAAATTTACCGGCAAGCCGCATACGTGGAGCACCAATCCGCTGGATGCATTCTACAAAAGTGAAGAGACTGTCGGTGCGGCAAATGCGCAGAGGAAGCCGAATTACGACGAGGCCAGGGCCGTAGAAGCGGAAGCTTTAGCAGCAGCTCGAATAGCCGAGAAGGCGGCTGAAATAGAGAGTTTTGGGAACGAGGCGCGCAATGCTGAAGCCGTCGCAGCGACCAACGCGTGGCGGGCAGCCCAGCTAAAAACCTCCAAGGCGAAAGGGAAGGCCACTGCAAAGCCGTATAGTCAGCTTCCGCACCTCATTGGCCTCATGATCGCACTGGCTGTTTTCTTCGGTGTCGGAATGAAGGTCATGGGGAAGGATATGCTAAAATTCATGGGCGGGTTTGCCTTCGTCTTTGGGATAGCCGTCCTCGCCTATCTGGTAGCAGGGCAAGCCACGATAAAGCACTACGGCATCGGATACGCCGCCTGGGCCATTATCTTCGGCATGCTGATCAGCAATACGGTGGGAACCCCCAAGTGGGTGATGCCCGCCGTGCAAACGGAATATTTCATCAAAACGGGGCTGGTGCTCCTGGGGGCGGAAATTTTGTTCGGGAAGATTCTGTTGATCGGTATACCGGGTATTTTTGTCGCGTGGATAGTCACCCCGATCGTCCTTCTGACCACGTACTGGTTTGGTCAGAAGATCGTCAAAATTCCATCCAAAACGCTGAATATCACTATTTCGGCAGATATGTCGGTGTGCGGAGTTTCGGCCGCTATCGCCACGGCAGCGGCGTGCCGGGCCAAAAAGGAGGAATTGACTCTGGCGGTTGGGCTCTCGCTCGTATTTACTTCGATCATGATGGTCGTCATGCCGGCATTTATCAAAGCGGTCGGGATAAGCCATGTGCTTGGGGGGGCCTGGATGGGAGGGACCATCGATGCCACGGGCGCCGTAGCCGCCGCCGGAGCATTCCTGAGCGACAGAGCGCTTTATGTGGCGGCTACCATCAAGATGATCCAGAACATCCTCATCGGCGTAATCGCCTTTTGCATCGCCGTCTACTGGGTTGCCAAAGTAGAGGCCGTTCCGGGGAAACGCATTGGCGCCATGGAGATTTGGTACCGTTTCCCCAAGTTCGTTCTCGGCTTCATCTTCGCCTCCATCCTTTTTTCCATTATATATGAGACTATGGGCAGCGATGTCGGATATGCCCTGATCGATCACGGCGTCATACGCGGAATGTCGAAAATATTCCGCGGCTGGTTTTTCTGTCTGGCGTTTGCGAGCATCGGCCTGGCCACCAATTTTCGCGAATTGAAAGGGTATTTCAAAGGCGGGAAGCCGCTCATCCTCTATATTTGCGGCCAGTCGCTCAATCTGTGCCTGACGATTCTCATGGCGTATATCATGTTCTACCTGATTTTCCCCGAAATTACGGCGAAGATCTGAGAACAGCGGGCGATTCGAATTTTACCCCCTCTTCTGATTTATCTTCCTGTGGTAAGGGGTGTCGGTCCTTTACCACAGGAGGGAAAACCATGGGCTGCAGATGAATGAAATAAGCGCGGATGCCCAGCTGGCACCCAGTATGCAAAGGCGATTGTTCCGCCTCTTTTTTGGGATTTCACTCATCCTGTTCTTCATGTTCGGTATCGGTCCGCTACTGGATGAAATGCCGTATATCCGGCCCATGGTTCAATTCATCGAAGAGCGCGAAATCGATGCCACAGCTCTCTACTACACGGAGAGCGAGGAGTTTTCCGAGGCGGCGATCAATATGAGAAGCAGTATGGACTACGCGCCCCGAAAACTCTGAGAAGGAGTCGTCGAGTTCAGGGAGTCCCTGGACAGGAGGTACGCGAATCCGCGACGGCGTGATGTGGTCGGATGATCCCATCTATCTGGCGCTGTCGTGGAAGGACCGGATGATCCGATCCTTCGCCCTTTAACCGCGCTGGCGGAATTGTGGGCTCATCCATTATATTTTGTCAGGTCTTTCGCGGTGACCTCGCAGGAAGGCGTATTGCCGATGCGAGGGATATTCCCCGCTCCGCGCATTGCCGATCCCCACGTGCAGTTTCCCCCGATTTCTCCACGCCGACCTTTTGGGAAGATGCGGCCGGGCCGTTTTGTGCGGTTTCCGGAAGCACGTCTGCGGTCGGCAGTGGAAGAATCCAGGTCACGAAGCGGAGAATCAGGTATGTCCGAAGCGGGAAAGGTGCTCGCGGTTCAGCTCGCCAATCAGCGGTTGACGGAATCGCGGGAGAAGGTGCAGGAGGAGATCGAGCGGCTGCGTGCCGAGAACCGGGAGCTGCAGCAGAACAACGTCCGATTGAAGGAGCGACTCACCAGCGCCGAAGAGTTGTGCGCTACGCTCAAGGCGGAGTACAAGATAGTCACCGGAAAAGAGTACGCAGGGCGCAGACAGATAACGATGTTCGGTTTTCAAAAATCGGCGTGAAACGCAGGAATGGCCATCGGGCCGGGAGGGGGAGAGAGGGGATATGGCCATCATCGAGATCTTCGCCATAGCGATCGGGCTCGCCCTCGACGCCGCTGCCGTCTCCATCGGAGCTGCGGCGGGTGGTTTTGCCGACAATCGCCGCGCCGTATTCCGCCTCGCCTTCCACTTTGGACTCTTTCAGGCGTTCATGCCCTTCATCGGCTGGCTGCTGGGGGTGCAGCTGGCGGGCTGGTTCGCGGCGTGGGATCACTGGATCGCCTTTGTGCTGCTCTCCTTTGTCGGGGGGCGCATGATTCGCTCCGGGTTCGATGCGAGCGACGACTTTCAGCGCGACCCCTCCCGGGGGAGTATGCTGGTGCTGCTCTCCTTTGCCACCAGCGTCGATGCTCTGGCGGTCGGCTTCAGTCTGGCGATGCTCAACGTGCAGATCCTCCTGCCCTGTCTCGTCATCGGCTTCGTCACCGCCGGTCTGTCGCTGGGCGGCATCCGCATCGGAAGTTCTCTAAGCGGCAGGTTCGGCAAGCGGATGGAGATTTTTGGCGGTTTTCTACTGCTGGCGATCGGCCTGCGGATTCTGGTTACGCACCTGCTGGAGTAGACCGAGGAGATTTTTCTCTTGCGGTATTTTCCCCTTTTCCGGGCATGTAAATTATTTAATAATAATTAGATACTTAATTGGGGGGGGGAGAGAATATTTCTTGACTTCACCTATGGATTAGAGTAATCTTCTCTGTAGAATTTCTATATAGAAAAGGCAAATTGCGCGTAAGTGCGGGACGCAAAGGAGCGGGTCCTCAGCTGATCGGCCGTTTGGATGCGATTGGGAATTGGGAAGAGAATCCGTTCATGTGAGGATAGTCGCACTGCCGAGATACGGGATCGGCGGTGCGTTTTTTTGTGCGCGCCCCGGTCGTGGGATTGAAATGTGCGGATAAAGGGGCATCACGATTTTTCCCTGTACAAGGAGAACACGATCTGTCGGCGCATCGAGCGGCGGATGCACGTCCATCAGCTCGACGAGATCTCCACCTACGTGCGCTATCTTCAGGAGAGTGAGCGGGAGATCGACATTCTGTTCAAGGAGCTGTTGATCGGCGTGACCAGTTTCTTCAGAGATCCGCCGGCGTTCGAGAAGCTCAAAGAGATGCTGCTCGAACAGCTCGCCGACAAGCCGAACGAATACAATTTTCGCGTCTGGGTGCCTGGCTGCAGCACCGGGGAAGAGGCGTATTCGGTCGCCATTCTCGCGCAGGAATGCATGGAGGAGCTCAAGGCGTATTTCAATATCCAGGTCTTCGGCACCGATATCGACGAAGAGGCGATCAACTTCGCTCGCACCGGCCTCTATCCCGCCAGTATCGCCGCCGATGTGGGGGAGGGGCGCCTGAATCGGTTTTTCTTCAAGGAGGAAGAGGGGTATCAGATCAAGAAGATGATCCGGGAGATGCTGGTATTCGCTCCGCAGAGCGTGATAAAGGATCCCCCGTTCACCAAGCTGGATCTGCTCTGCTGTCGCAATCTGCTGATATATCTCAGCTCGGAGCTGCAGCAAAAGCTGTTGCCCATCTTTCACTACAGTTTGAAGCGGGACGGCGCTCTCCTACTCGGTTCTTCGGAGGCGGTCGGCCCGGCGACCGACCTGTTTGAAACGCGGGATAAGAAGTGGAAGATCTTCAGGAGCAAACCGTCTACTGCAACCGCGTACAAAGCGCTCGATTTTCCCACGGTTTCGGCAGAGCAAGAAGTGTTCGAGATGGGGTTTTCGGGGGCGGTCCAGCAGGCCGAGGAACTCAGCGCCCTGCAGCTGGTCGAGACGATTTTGCAGCAGAGCGATACCCCTCCGTGCGCCATTATAGACGCCGCCAGCAACCTCCTCTACATCCACGGGCATACCGGTCGCTTTTTAGAGCCGGCCATGGGGAGGACCAGCGTCAACATCCTGGAGATGGCGCGGCCCGGGCTGAAGGCGGAGCTGACGGCCGCCCTGCGCGAGGCTGCCATCCACAAGCAGGAGGTGATCTGCAGGGGGTTGGAGGTGGAGCAGGACGGGGGGCATCTGTCCGTGGATCTGATCATCAGGCCGATCCTGGAACAGACGCCGATGCGCGGCCTGCTGATGATCGTGTTCGAGGAAGGAGATGCATCGGGAAAGGGGGCGAAGAAGAAGTCGCGTCCGGTGCGCAAGACGGGGAGCAAGAGCGTGGGGGAACTCGAGCGGGAATTGCAGCACATGAAGGAGGATCTGCAGACCACTATCGAGGAACTGGAGACCTCGAACGAGGAGCTGAAATCGACCAACGAGGAGCTGCAGTCGACCAACGAGGAGCTGCAGTCGACCAATGAAGAGCTGGAAACCTCCAAGGAGGAGCTGCAGTCGCTCAACGAGGAGTCGGCCACGGTCAACGCCGAACTCCAGAGCCGCGTCGAAGAGTTGTCTCACATCAATGACGACATGAAAAATCTGCTCGACAGCACGCAGATCGCCACTCTCTTTCTGGATACCGAGCTGCGCATCCGGCGTTTTACCCCGGAGATGACGGAAATCATCCCGCTGACGGGCGCCGATTTCGATCGTCCGATCGTGCATCTCGCCTCCAGCCTGCAGGATGTGGATCTGGCCGGACATGGGGAGGCAGTGCTGAAAAATCTGATGCCCGTCGAGAGCGAAGTCACCAGCAGGGATGGGAAGCAGTTCAGGATGCGGATCTTTCCGTATCGGACAACCGCCAATGTAATCGATGGAGTGGTGGTAACTCTCATCGACATCACCGAGTTGAAAAAGGTAGAAGAAGCACTGCGGGAGAGCGAAGAAAGGGCGGGGGGGATTTTGCAGGTAGCCGGCGACGGCATATTCGAAGTTGATACTTCCGGGAAGTTCATGTTCGCCAACGAGATCTATGCCGAGTTGTTCGGGTATACCGTAGATGAACTCATTGGGAAACACTGGAATGAGGTGGCAAACTCTGCGACCATAGATGAGGCAAAAGAGTTCAGTGAGCGGCTGTTCGCGGGGGAAACCGTCGAGGGGGAGAGCAAGGGGATTCACAGAGATGGACGCGAGATCTATACGTGGTTCCGCGCCGGGCCGATTTTCAGAGGTGGAGAGTTGGCGGGGATCATTGGAACCATCAAGGATATCACCGAGCGCAAGCGCGCCGAGGAATAGCCTCGAGATCTCATGGCGGCAGTGGATGGGAGAAGGCAGGTAAGCGAGCTAACTGGAGCTGAGAATGAGTGAGGATAGAATGGAATCGGATGCGCTTTCCGAACTGCGGCGACGGGCTGAAGAGCGGTTGCAGGGGCAGCTCGCCAGCGACAAAGAGCTGACCGAACTGTCGCTCGAGGAAACTCGCCATCTGGTGCACGAGCTGCAGACGCACCAGATCGAGCTGGAGATGCAGAACGAGGAACTGCGGCGGATTCAGGATGAACTCGTCGAGGCGCGCAACCGATATGCGGATCTGTACGATTTTGCTCCAGTGGGTTATCTGACGATCGACGCAAAGGGGATCGTCGAAGAAGCGAATTTGACGATTGCGGAGCTGCTGAACCTGGAGCGGGCATCTCTACCCGGTTGTCCGCTGTCCAGTCTCATCGTCGAAGAGGACCAGGATACCTTCTATCTCTATCGTCGCGAGGTGCTGGATACGCGCGAGCGGCGGTTTTGCGAGGTGCGGCTGAAGATGGGGGAAGAGATCTCTTTCTGGGCTCGATTGGAGATCCAGGCGGCGGCGGAGAATACCGATGGACTGCGGATAGCCATCAGCGACGTCGATGACCGGCGGCAGATGGAAGAGGAGTTGGTGCGCAGCCAGCGGCTGCGCGCGGTGGGGGAACTGGCCGCCGGGGTGAGTCACAATTTGAACAATATCCTCACCGGCGTGCTGGGGCCGGCCAGGATGCTCCAGCGGATGACGGACGATCCGAAGCAGCTTCGGGAGGTGGAGGATATCATCACCTCCGGGATCAGGGCCAGGGATCTGGTGCACCGCCTGCATCTGTCGGTGCACGGGGAAGGGGAAGATGTCCTGAAATCGGTGGAGATCGACCCGGTGGTGAACGAAGTCGTGCAGATGATGCGTCCCCGCTGGAAGGACGAGCCCGAATCCAGGGGCATCCCCATCGAGGTCGTCACCCGGCTGGAGGGAACTCACCCGATTAGAGGAATTGAGTCCAGCCTCCACGATATCCTCGTCAACTTGCTGCTAAATGCGGTAGAGGCGATGCCCAAAGGAGGGACGATCACTATGGGCACCCGCGCCGTCGGGGACCGGGTGGAACTCACCTGCGTCGATACCGGTATCGGCATGGACGAAGAGACCCAGAGACGAGTCTTCGAGCCGTTTTTTACGACCAAGATGGATGTCGGCACCGGCCTTGGACTGTCCACGGCCCATCATGCGGTGACCCTGTGGGGAGGGGATGCCGAAGTGGCCAGTAGCCTCGGCGAAGGAACTGTCTTCACCTTCCGTTTTCCCCGCTGGGACGGATAGGTTGTCCCGATCCTGGGCAGCCATTGTCACTTTTTTTGTCAGCACAGGCCATCAGCTGAGGAGTTCGATCGATGGACTTGGATCCCGCCCGTTGCTATGGTCGCCTTTCCTTCACCGTCCCGCAACCGCATCCCCCCATCTGCGGAACGGCCTTTGAGAAGAAGATCCTGTCCATCCTCGAGCAGCACGGTTTGACGGAGTTTCAGGCAGCGGAAAAGCCGACAATAGAGAATGGATTCAGCAGGCTCTTCGAGTTTCCCTCTCTGACAGAATTTTTCTCAACCCGCAAAGCCCTTCAGCAGGACCCGGCCTGGAAGCAGGTGCTGCACCACTTGGAAGAGGAGTGTGGTGCCAGCGGATCGACCGATTTCCGCCTGGGAAATTTCGATATTTTCTCCACGCCGGCCGGACCGGGCGAGACCACGCCGGCCGGGCCGGGGAACAGGTTGGGACTGTGGCAGAGCTTTTGCGTCCGCGACGGGCTGTCCTCCGCCAGCATCAACAGCGTCCTGCAGGATCGGAGAGGGGACCTCTGGATGGTCACCTCGGGAGGGGGCGTATGCCGTTTCGACGGGGGGCAGTTCACCAACTTCACTACCCGGGACGGGCTGGCCAGCACTACTCTGTGGTCCATCCTGGAAGACCGGAACGGCCATCTGTGGTTCGGCACCGATGACCAGGGCGTGAGCTGCTACGATGGCCAGCGCTTCGTCAATTTCACCACCGAAGACGGATTGGCCGGCAATGGCATCGGAGCCATCTTCGAGGATCGGGATGGCCACCTCTGGTTTACAACTGGATACCTGTTCGGCACCCTGAAGGCAGGGATGAGTCGCTTCGACGGATCTGAATTCACCACCTTCACCACCCGGGACGGGTTGGCCGACGATCAGATCCTCTCCATTGCCCAGGACCGGGCCGGCCATCTGTGGTTCGGCAGTCTGGGGGCAGGAGTGAGCCGCTTCGACGGATCCGAATTCACCACCTTCACCACCCGGGACGGGCTGGCCGGCGATACGGTGACCGCTATCCTGGAAGACCGCCGCGGCTACCTCTGGTTCGCCACAGGCTGGCTGGAAACCGGAAAAGGAGGGGTGAGTTGCTTCGACGGGGAGCAGTTCACCACCTTCACCACCCGGGACGGGCTGGCCGACGACGACATCCTCTCCATCGCCGAAGACCAGGGGGGCCGTCTGTGGTTCGGCACCTACGGTCAGGGGGTGAGTTGCTTCGACGGATCCGAATTCACCACCTTCACCACCCAGGACGGGCTGGCCGGCAATCAGATCTGGTCCATTTTTGAAGATCGTCAGGGACACCTGTGGTTCGGCACTCAGGGGGGAGGGTTGAGCAGATACGACGGCGCTCACTGCGCCAGCTTCACCATGGGCGACGGGCTGGCCGACAACGGCGTCATGTGCATACACGAGGATCGGGAAGGGGGGGTGTGGTTTGGCACCTGGCGCGGGGCGTGCCACCACGACGGAGTGGGATTTTTCTGCTGTGAGGAGCTGGCAGAGCGCAACGTGCAGACCATCCTCGAGGATTGCGAGGGCCGTCTCTGGTTCGGCACCGCCGACGGGGAGGGCGCAATCTGCGGTGTCGGTGGGAAGCGGGGTTCAGGGTTTGCGCAGACGGATCTGCAGTTCACCAGCTTCACTCTTCGGGACGGGCTGGCCGGCGATTCGGTCTTCGCCATTGCCGAGGACCGGAATGGACATCTCTGGTTTGGGTGTGGAGGGCTCGATCAGGGGGGGATTTGCCGCTATGACGGGAATACATTTTTCCGTTTCACTTCCCAGGAAAGTCTGGCCGGAAAACATGTGAACGCCATCCTGGAGGACCGCTCCGGTCGGATCTGGGTCGCCTCCTGGGGCGGCGGGGTAAGCTGCTACGACGGAGAGCGCTGCATCAATTTCACCGCCCGCGACGGACTGGCCTGGGACAGCATCCTGGCCATCGCCGAGGACCGGGACGGAAACTTCTGGTTCGGCACCTTCGGCCATGGGGTGAGTCGGTACGATGGGGAGCAGTTCGCCACCTTCACCGCCCGCGACGGACTGCCCAGCAACACCATCACCTCCATCATCGAAGACGACCAGGGCCATCTCTGGTTCGGCACCTACGGGGGAGGAGTCAGCCGCTACGACGGCCTGGTCTTCCAGAGCTTCTCCAGGGAGGACGGCCTGATCCACGACGCGGTCCAGGATCTCCACCAGGATTCCTGCGGCAACATCTGGGTCGCCACGGAAGGAGGCGTCACCCGGTATCGACCCTGGCATACCCCTCCATCCGTCCAGGTGACCGACCTGGTGGCCGACCGCCGGTATCGGGCGGATCAGGGGATCCACCTCCCCGCGTCGCAGCGGGTAATCACCTTCAAATTCCAGGGGTGCAGCTTCACCACGGCTCCGGGGCAGATGGCCTTTGTATACCGCCTGGAGGGCCACGACCCGGACTGGCTGGTTGCCTATTCGCCGTGGGTGGAGTATCAGGATCTGGAGCTGGGTACCTACACCTTCCACGTGCGGGCGGTCGATCGCGACCTGAACTACTCGGAGATCGCCTCTGTAGCGCTGACCATCGAGCCGGACCCCCGCCTGGAGGCCCTGACCAGGGCCCTGAGCGCCAGCGGCAGCGAAGGGGAATTCATCGGTGGGAGCGATGCCCTGCTTCAGGTACAGCACCGTCTGGCCGAGGTGGCGCCGACCGACCTGACCATTCTGATTCTGGGCGAGACCGGCGCGGGCAAAGGGTTGGCCGCACGCACCGTCCACCGGTTGAGTCGGGTCGGGGACGGTCCCTTCATCCAGGTCAGCTGCGGTGCCATTCCCCAGGGGCTGGTCGAGAGTGAGCTTTTCGGCCACGAGCGCGGGGCTTTTACCGGGGCGGTTTCCCGCAAACTGGGCAAGGTGGAACTGGCCGCAGGGGGCACCCTCTTTTTGGACGAGATCGGGGATCTGGCTCTGGAGGCCCAGGGGAAGCTGCTGCGCCTGCTGGAGGAGCGCACCTTCGAGCGGGTCGGCGGCACAAAGACCTTAGTTGCGGATGCGCGCGTGGTTGCCGCCACCAACCGCGACCTGAGGAAGATGGTCGCAGAGGAGCGTTTCCGCGAGGATCTCTATTTTCGGCTGCGGCCTTTTCCGGTGTGGCTCCCTCCGCTGCGCGAGCGGCGGGAAGACATCGAACTGCTGGCTCTTTGCTTCATGGAGCGGATGGCCGCGCATCTGTCCAAGCCGATCGAGCGCCTCAGTCCCGAGGCCATGTGTGCTCTCCAGGCGTACGATTGGCCCGGCAACGTGCGCGAATTGGAGCACGTGGTGCAACGGGCGGTGATTGTCTGTCCGGGGCCGGTGGTCCGGGGGCAGGATATCTTCCTGGAACCGGATCGGATGGACGCCGATCCGTCCGCCGAAACCCTCCCTCTTGAAGAGCACGAGCGACGCTACATTCAAGAAGTGTTAGAGAAGAGCGACTGGGTCGTCAGCGGGAAAAAAGGGGCGGCAACCCTCCTGGGCCTGCGCGAGTCCACCCTGCGCAGCCGCATGAAGAAACTCGGCATCGAGCGGCCGGGAAAATAGGGGAAATGATTATGGAAAAGATCTGGCAGATTACTCACTCGGAAAGACGGGGATACTATTTGGAATCGTGGCTGTCGGCGCTGGGCAGGATCTTCAGCACTTTCATTTTGATATCGGAGATCTTCTGCGCTTCTGCGAGTGCTTCTCCCCCTAAAGATTACATTCCAACCGGACAACCCTACGGGGCCATGGGCGTGGGCGGCGGTGGTGCCATGACCGGTTTCTCCATGAGCCCCTATTCCGAAGTCTGGTTCATCGGCACGGACATGGGCACGCTCTTCCGGAGCGAGGACGTGGGGACGAGTTGGCAACCGGTGCACCATTTCCAGACTACCTATGGAGAATGCCAACTCGATGTGGATGATAGAATAGCTCCGGTGGGGTTCAGCGCAGATTCGAGGGTTATGTTCCACGCGCCTTATACTAACTACCCCCGGATTTTTCCACCCGTGCGCAGTGAGGATGGCGGCATCCACTGGAAACGCATGAAGAAGCTTCAGGAGCTTCTTCATAAGCGAGGGAGGGATGGGAATAAAATCCGTTACTGGCTCGGCGACAGCCAGAGGCCCAATGTAATCTTCGCTGCCACGAATAACGGCCTGTTATTCACTGACGATAAAGGCAAGAACTGGAAGGAAGCGGATGGACTTCAGGGGGAATCTGTTGGCACTTTTATCGACACCGTCGGCGAACCCAATACGGTCTATCATGCGACCCCGGTGGGTATTTTCCAGAGCAAAGATGGAGGGGAAACCTTCGGGCCATATCACCAGGAACCTGTTCGCTGGTTCGCAGGAGGACGAGATGAAGCTGGGCTGACTCTGGCCTACATAGATACAGACAGCTCGGCCTGCTGTTGGGCAGAAAAGGAACAGACTAAAAAAAACTGTGGTTATGTGTGGATCCAGAGAAATGGCGGAGAATGGGTGCATGCCCGAAATAGACAAAAGGCGTTACAGGAGGGCGGTCGGCAAATTGCTATGGCTGAGAATAATTCGCGCACCATTTACGTAGTCGGCCACAATGCCTGGGAAAAGCAGTATGGAACAAAAGTCTGGGTTTCATCAGATGCCGGCGAGATTTTTGATCTTAAATTTCACCAATACAATTGGGATAAGATTCCCTATGAACCTTGGGATCCGGATCGACTCAAGTATAGTGCTGTTGCCCTCGACATCGATTGGAATGATAGTGGTTATTACTGGTTTGCTGTGAACCGTCAGAATTCGGCCATGGCCGGTGGCAGCAGCAATTATTTTCTCCACATCACGCGAGACTCAGGGGAAACATGGGAATCTCCGTTTACCCAGTACGCCGATAAATATCCATTTCCACCGAGTAAGGGGGAGAGGAAATACTGGCGTTCCACCGGTTTAGAGGTTATCAGCGTCCGCAAGCTGAAATTCCATCCCCGAGACCCAAAATTTGGTCTCGCCGCCGGGTTTGACCATTCGACTCTGGTTACCGAAGACGGGGGAGCGACCTGGCGCATCGCCCACGCCAACGACAATACGGGATCTTACACGGGAGTGAAGTATAATAACTCCACATATGATGTTGCTTTTGGCGTTGGCGATAGCACTATCTATATCGCAACTAGTTGTACACATGATTGGCCGGAAAAATACTACTGGCCTCACAAAGGCGAGCCTTCGACGGCATATGGTGGAATCTTCGTTTCGACAGACAGGGGTATAAGTTGGGAGCCTGTATTCAGCAAAAAGGAGAAGCACTTAATAAAACTTGGGATGCAGTATCCGTACCTTTCTGTTGCCTACGATACCGAGAACAAGATCCTCTATGCGGGTACGAGGGGAAATGGAATTTTCCGCAAACGAGGAGATGAAAAATGGGAACCGCTCTCCGAAGGTTTTATTTCCACGGACGATGCTCATGTCATACCCCAGATAGAAGTTGATTCCCGGAATGGGGATGTCTACGCCCTCCTGACAGGAGATTGCGGTAAAGTCGCCCCGAATGATGCTTGTATTCACCTCAATCACGATAAAACAGGCATCTACTGGATGCCGCGCGGTGGATCTCAATGGACTCTTTTGCGCGGCACGGTAGATTTACCCGACAAAAAAGACTCTGGGGGAGGAGATAATGCAGGAAGAGCAGATCCAAATTCAGTATTGTTCTACCCCACCTCCTTCGCCATCGACTACACCTCTGGAAATTCCCCTCAAACGTTTTTTCTGACAGACAGAGAGGATTACGGTCAGTGGCTGACTACAGGTATCTGGCGCACGAAGGACAGAGGGAAAAATTGGGAACGCGTCTTTCAATGCTTCAAACCCTATCATGTGACCATTGACCCTAACGATCCACAGCGAATCTACGCTAGTGGAAGGATTCAATTCCCTGGTCAATGGGGCAGTTTCAGGAACGGGGGCGCCATGTATACGATCGACGGCGGGGATACCTGGCACAGGAACGACACCTTACCTCTCCAGAACGTTTTTTCCGTGACCGTGGACCCTGAGGATTCGACAAAGGTATACTACACGATCTTTGGAGGAGGTATCTACTACGGTCCTCGACCTGATCTGGTAAAAGGGGTAACAAATCCCTGACAACTATCCGCATCCAGGGTCTGCCGATGGGTAGAAACCAGCCGCGCCATTTCGCGTTCCTCGCGATATATCGCGAGCGAGGATTTCCGCCATAAATCTATTATATAGAAAAACATAGGAACCGACGTCCCGTAGAAGCCCCCTCGACATATCGCGGATAGATGCTCGCTATCCATCCGCTCCTTCCTTTCGTTTTATTTATATAACCTCAACATAAACAGCCACCTGGAGAGTTCTCTCCGGGCGGTTGTTTTTTTTGGCACCACAATTGCGCCTTGTACCAACAGTGTCGCATTTAGATGACGATCTCCACGATGCCAGTATCCCACTACTGCCGGACTGGATGCACTGCATGTTTCTGCTCGAGCAAACCAGCCCTCTCTCCGTATGCCGAGAGGACGCGCCGATGCTGAAGATCTCCGTAGTCTCGCAATCCCGGGAGAAGACGATTCTGCAAATCGAAGGCTGGGTGTCTGGCTCTGGCGTCGCTCTTCTGGAGCAGGAGATCAGAAGCCACCTGCAGGCGGCGGAACAGCTTCTGCTGGACTTAACCGGTGTCATGGCTGTGGATCCGGATGGCATCGATCTGCTGAGACGTAACAGGGATCGGCTACGGCTGCGCACTGGATCGGCCTTTATATGGGCGTTGCTGAATATGCACGGGCTGAAGCCGGAAAAGGGATAGCATGTTCGGTCTTCTTTCCGGATCCCGGAGGGTAAGGATGGGAGAACGGTTTTCATATCTAATAATCTATTTCGGAGGGATTTCTTTATGAGATGACTGGAACCACGGCTGAGAGTCCACGGCGCATTTGCAAGTCGCCTGAGTCCAATCTGGAAGTTATAGCTTCTAACCCAGGGAGATTCATGATGAAACGTTTAATTTTCTCCGCCATTATCGTGGTCTTGGTGATGCTTGTAGGAGGGATTTTTCAAGATGTATTCGCACAGAGCTCTTCGGTATTCAAGATAGGGGGGAACAGGCTACGTCCCCCGCAGCTCGACGGCGTTAAAGGGGGTAGAGAATGGTATAGAGTCGCCATCCTGGACTGTTCGCCTCAGTCTGCCGGGCTTACCGCAAACCAGCTTGGCAACAGTGCTTTAGAAGCTGACGGTGAAGCTAAAACGGATGCCGATGTATCTGCCTCAATTAGGCTGAGGTGGGATAGATATGCACTGTATTTCATCGCCGAAGTGCGCGACAATATGCACGATGTTATCGGCACTGGCGAGGCGGTAAACTGGTGGGAGCGCGACGGCATCAGTTTCTATATCGACCTCGTAGATGCAGACGATACAGGCAGACCCTACACCGCCCTCAATATCATCAATTTCATGGCCGCCCCGCAGAATTCTAGTGCGGAAACAATCACTCTGACATATACCGACAGTCAGGGAGAGCGGGTGCCTACTCAAGATGCAAATGATATAGACGGTCTTGAGTATGGCTATCGCGATGCGGGAACAGAATTCGGCGGAAGTGCTGACTATGTCATCGAAGGCAAGATTCCGTGGGAGACGCTGCTCCGCTTTAATCTGACGAAAGCTCCGTCAGTCGACACCGTCATGGGTTTGAGCCTCATTATTCTGGATCCCGACGGCGACGACGGCTTCGGGGGGCAGCTTCAGTGCTGGGGTATGGCTGACAATCCGAATACTTATAGCGACATAGTTTTCAGGGGACTTACCATATCAGCTACCATGGCGGGTGGCCTTCGGGGGGGAAGATCTTTGGGCAAACCGATCGTGCCTGATATCGATTCGTGGGGAACGGTAAAAATGCAGGTAGGAGAAGGAATAGAGGAATAGTCATCGATCGATTGTCCTGAGAAGGGTGGAGACGCAGGGGGCGGTGCAAGTCAGTAAGGGGATCTTCAGCGTGGTCCTGGGCAACGCGAGTCCGCTGGCTCTGCCTTTCGCGAACAGTATTTCCTGGGGATCACCGTGGGGGGGGAGCGGAACTCCCCCCGCGCATCCCCCTCACTGCGTCTCCTTACAGCTTGAGTACGATCGGCGGAGCCTCGTCCCTGTCGGTGTGCAGAGCGTATCGGTCTGGGGATCAAGGTCTTTCATCAAGCACGTGGACGAAAATCCAGTTTGACGTGGAGAGTTACGATCTCCAAAACGAGTTCGATTCGAGTACCAATTACACTTTTACGGCCCCCAAGGCGGGGATAGTATCTCCATCTCCATAACCGATGATGTTCAGCTGAATGCGGGTAATACCATCGACATACGCGCTATTCAGCACACTAAAAAGCGTGGGAACGAAGCCATATTATTAACCTTAACAGAGCCTATCCCGCATCGGGAACATTGGCTTTGGGGGAGTGCACCATGAAGGGGTTATCCGCACGATCCTTTTTCTTCCTGGCCGTGCTGTTATTCAACGTGGAGAAGAGCGCAGCCGATCCCGGCGACCTGCTGCAGACTTTCCTGCAGCCAAACCCTGCTGTAGATGACCGGTTCGGCTGGTCGGTGGCCTGGGTGGACGGCCATGTTTTCGTAGGCACGCCCTTTGACGACACATGGGAGACGAATGCGGGTGCGGTTTACATGTTCGATGTGGATGGCACGCTGTTGCAGAATTTTCCCAGCCCGAATCCTGCCGTGAGTGGCTTGTTCGGCAATTCAGTGGCGGTAATGGGTGATCGGTTTCTGGTAGGAGCGAACTACGACAACGGGGGGACAGGGGCAGCGTATCTGTTCAATGTAGATGGCACGCTGTTGCAGACTTTTCTCAGCCCAAATCCGGGGGGAGCCAATCAGTTCGGTAATTCGGTGGCGTTGACGGGTAATCAGGTTCTGGTCGGCGCGCATCAGGATCTTTTTGGAGGCACGATCAGGACAGGGGCAGCATATCTGTTCGATACAGATGGCACATTCCTGCAGAAGCTTCAGAAGCCGGTCCCTGCCGTGGGCGACTTATTCGGCCTTTCAGTGGATCTTGCGGACGGCCTGGCTCTGGTGGGTGCATACGGTGATGACACGGGTGCACCCAATGCAGGGGCAGCCTATCTGTTTGGGACAGACGGCACACTGCTGCAGACCTTTCTCAGCCCGACCCCTGTCGCGGATAATCACTTCGGACGATCGGTGGCGTTGGTGGATGGTTTGATCCTGGTGGGTGCGCAAGGCGACAATATCGGCGGTGCGGCCTATCTCTTCGACACAGACGGTAATCTCCTGCATACCTTCCAGAAGCCGACCCCTGCCGCGTATGACGCCTTTGGCTATTCGGTGGCGGGGGAAGGAGACCGTGTCTTGATAGGTGCGATTGGCATCGGTGCGGTCTACCTGTTCGGCCTGGACGGCACGCTGCTACAGACCTTTCTCAACCCGACCCCAGCCGGGAGTGAGTATTTCGGTTCTCCAGTAGTGTTTGCAGACGGCCAGGTTCTGGTGGCAGCACCCAGGGAAGATTCGGAAGCGACCGACGCCGGTGCGGTCTATCTGTTCGAGGGGATCAGTGCAGATCCGGTGGCCGTCTCCCTACCCGAGATGACGGCCACTTACAACCAGAACATTCTGGTGCCGGTTTCTTTGAGCAACGTGCCGTCCTCTGGCATTGTCTCGGCCGAGGTGTTTCTGAGCTACGACAGCAGTCTGCTGACCGTCAACGGGGTGCAGACTACGGGTGCGCTGAGCGAAGGCTGGTCGATCCAGACGAATATCATTCCCGGTACCGGGGATATGAAAATCCTCAAGATCGCTGCGGCAACCAACAACCTGGATATCGTGACGGATGGGACGCTCTTCGATATCGATTTCACGATGGCCGATATCCGCAGTCCGGCCTCTTCACCGCTGATCTTGGAGCATGTGCTGCTCAACGATGGGGATCCGGAGAACACCACGACCGATGGCTCGGTAACGCTGGTGGGAGTTGGCGGAACGATCGCGAACGATCCGACGGAGATCATTCCGCGCGAGGATATCATCGTTATTGTGACCGATATCGACGAGGATCGAGATATCCTCATGAAGGATAGCTTCGACGTGCGCATCAGCAACGGCGCACAGAGCGAGACGCTGACAGTCCTGGAGAGCGCGGTGAGTTCGGGAATCTTCGAGGGGGCGATCAGCACGGTGTTCTCGCTGGGATCGACGTCCGGTGACGGGAAGGTGCAGGCGCAGGCCGGCGACGTCATTCAGTCCTGCTACGACGACTGGCTGGACACTGCAGGCAACACCATCGAACGCTGCGACGACACCAATGTCATTGGCGGAACGGACGGCGCCATCCGCGTCACCATCGTCTCGCAGCCGGGAGATACGGTGCGGGTCAGGGTGACCGACGCCGATCTCAACGTCGATCCGGACACGCCTCAAAGTGCGCAGGTGACGGCGACCAATCCAACCACCGGCGAGAGCGAGACGGTCAACCTCAATGAGGACGGGGATAATAGCGACGTGTTCTTCGGTCTGCTGTTCACCGCTCCTGGCAGCACGGCGGGTGCACCCGATGATGCCACCCTCAACACGGCCAAAGGAGATGTCCTCGACATCACCTACACCGATGTGGTGACGGAGCAAGGGGGGACCGAGGATCTGGTGGACGACGACGAGGTGGTGGATCCGTTCGGGGACGCCGACGGGAATGGCAGTGTGCAGGCGTTCGACGCGGCGAAGGTGCTGCTGCACGCGCTGACGCCGTATCTGACGGGACTGGATTCGCTGAGTGCTAACGTGGACTCGCTGGCGTTCCATCCGGTTCACGGAAAGATTACGCCTTTCGACGCGTCGCTGGTCCTGCAGAAGCGGGTGGGTCTGATTGGCCGGTTCCCGATTCAGGAGGACGAAGCGGATAACCATCCGCAGCCGGAGACGGACGACTCGACGCCGAAGATGATTACGGATGAGCGCCTGTTGTCGCTGCAGACACATGATGGGTACGTGAGCGTATGGGCGAATGATCGATCGGCGATCGTCTCGGGAGAACTGGTGGTGAAAGGGATTTCCGGAGCGGTGGAGATGGGGGAGGGATTGGACGATTTTCTTTCGGCGTCGCGGGAGATAGAAGAGGGATTGCGGATCGTGTTTGCGGGAGCATCTTCGGTGAAGGGTCCGGGTGAGTTGTTGCGCCTCTACCCAGGGGTGGGGCCCGGTAATGTCCGACTCACCCGGGCTCGTTTCAACGACGGGCGGATCGTGTCTCGGATCACCGGAACCGAACGATCCGATATCATCCCTCAGACTTTTGTGTTGCATCCGAATATGCCGAATCCGTTCAATCCGGAGACGATGATTCGCTTCGAGTTGCCGTACCGAATTCCGGCGCGTCTGGAGGTATTTGACGCACTGGGGCAGCGGGTTGTCACTCTGGTATCCGGAGTGCTGCCGGCAGGGGTACATGAAGTGATGTGGGACGGGCACGACCAGGCTGGGACACCGGTTAGTAGCGGTCTCTATCTGTATCGATTGCGGGCGGGAGGCTGGCGTTCAGACGTTTCGAATTCGGCGAATTTTCGGTTTGAGCAGGTGCATCGCATGCTCCTGATCAAGTGAGGAAAGAAGATACTCCACCTTTCGAGACGTCGAACGGAAAAAGCTGAACGAGAAAACGGATCAGGACGAGTGCGGATTCAGAAACGCACCACCTCGACTTCCAGACTTTCTTTGACTTTATGGTCGCCTTTGAGAAGACGATCGATGCCATCAAGGGTTGTTGCGTGGAAGAACTTCTCACCACATTCGCGGCAGATTTCAGCTTCGACGTTTTCGACGATGTAGAGTTTGCCGTTCAGCCAGTGCTGCTTCTTGATCTGTTTGATGGCGGTTTCTCCACCGCAAAACTCACAAGTCATGCTCTTCACCCAGGGCATATACGGTAATGATGATAAGATCGTGCTTTTCGTGGAACCTGCAGAAAACGTGGATAGCGCGTCCGTCGAGCGCTGGACCTTCAATTCGAAATCTCGTGCCCCGGAGATCTCGGGTCATTCGTTTTTCGATGCGCCCTTTGAGGATAGCGTTTTCGATATCGCGGCGTTCCAGATCATCCGCCCACATCTCCTCTTCTGCGTGACTGGAGAGGTAATATGTCCGATCGACGATTTTCTGTCTCAGGTCTTGGATTCTCGGCATCTGTAGAGGATACCTGGTAATGTTTCTTGGATGATAAAGTGGCTACAGCCCTTTGTCAAATGTGAGAGGAGATAGCTGAAAATTGGGTCCATCGCCATCAGCCGTTACGCACCGAAGGATTATCTCTTTGAAGTGCCATTACTAAAGGAGCTGGAACATGTCACATAGACTTCTTGCTGCCCTGGATCTGGCTATGCGAGTGAAAATGGTGGATGACGCAAAGGAAGGTTCTCGTCCTGGTTACCCCCGTGCGATCTGGGCGTGGATTGTTCTTCTGGCCCTGGTGCTGGGAGGGACATCGCTGTGGGGACAGACCTACGAGGTGCAGAGCCAACAGAAGATCGCCGATGGCACGGGTGGTTTTGGCGATTTGACGGATAATGACCAGTTCGGCCGCGCGGTGGCAAATGTGGGCGACCTGGACAACGACGGTATCGAAGATCTGGCTGTCGGGGCATTCAATGACGACACGGGTGGCACAGACCGCGGTGCGGTGTATGTGCTTTTCATGGACAGCGATGGGACGGTGAAGAGTCAGCAGAAGATCGCCGACAACACTGGCGGTTTGGGAGATTTGGCGAATAGTGACCTATTTGGATCCTCGGTAGCGGGTATCGGTGACCTGGATGGCGACGGCATCGAAGACCTGGTGGTCGGAGCCAACGGTGACGACACGGGCGGTGCCGAGCGCGGTGCGGTGTATGTGCTGTTCATGAATAGCAATGGGACGGTGCAGAGCTATCAGAAGATCGCCTCGGGCATCGGGGGTTTTGGGAGTTTGGCAGATATTGACCATTTCGGGATCGCTGTAGCGGGTATCGGTGATCTGGATGGCGACAGTCTCGAAGATCTGGTGGTTGGGGCCTACGGTGATGACACCGGAGGGACGTATCGCGGTGCGGCGTATGTGCTGTTTCTCAACAGCAATGGGACGGTGAAGGCTCATCAAAAGATCGCCTCGGGCACCGGCGGCTTTGGGAGTCTGGTGGATATTGACCAGTTCGGTTACGCGGTGGCGGGTGTGGGCGATCTGGATGGCGATGGCGTAGAAGATATAGCCGTGGGAGTGTCCGAGGAAGACACGGGTGGCACGGGGCGCGGTGCGGTGTATGTGCTGTTTCTCAATATCGATGGGACGGTGAAGGGACAACAGAAGATCGCTTCGGGCACCGGCGGTTTTGGGAATCTGACAAATGGTGACCATTTTGGCAACACAGTGGCAGGTGTAGGTGATCTGGATGATGATGGCGTAGAAGATCTGATCGTTGCCGCCCCTTACGATGATACAGAGGGCACGAATCGCGGTGCGGTGTATGTACTGTTTCTCAACAGCGATGGCACAGTGAAGGCTCATCAGAAAATCGCTTCGAGCACCGGTGGTCTCGGAACCCTGACGAATGATGACACTTTCGGCGTCGGTGCAGTGAGTGTAGGCGACCTGGATGGCGACGGCTTCGAAGATCTGGCCGTCGGCGCCAATGGTGATGACACAGGCGGTTCGAAGCGCGGCGCGGTGTATATCCTCTTTGGCAAGATGGGAGCGTTTACGGATGTGGCAGCTGGGGTGAATGTAGACGACAGCGGGAACGGGCAGGGTGCTGCCTGGGGTGATTACGACGATGACGGTGATCTGGATCTCTACTTGAGCAAGTGGGGTGGTGCGAATAGCCTGTATCAGAACAACGGGAGTGGAACGTTCACGGACATCGGAGGGATCGTGGCCGATACAGGGAATGGATATGGTGTGGTTTGGGGAGATTATGACAACGATGGCGATCTGGACCTCTATCTGTCGAATCACAATTCAGCAAATCAACTGTATCGCAATGATGGAGGAGGGGCTTTCACTGAGGTGGGATCGGGTGCAGGAGTGGCCGATACTGGAACCGGGAGAACGGCTGGATGGGGCGATTACGACAACGACGGCGATCTGGATCTCTATCTAACCAATTACGGAACGAACCAACTATATCGGAACGATGGCGGTGGATCGTTTGCCATTGTGGGGGGCAGCACGGCTGATGGCGGGTATGGAATGGGTATGGCCTGGGGAGACTACGACGATGATGGCGATCTGGACCTCTATTTGACCAACGATGGAACGAATCATCTGTATCGGAACGAAGGGGGTGGGACATTTACCGATATCGGTGGAACCACAGCGGATCCCGGTTCTGGGAAAGGCGCCGCCTGGGGCGATTACGACAGCGACGGCGATCTCGATCTCTATCTGGTCACGAATCCGGCTAACCGGCTATATCAAAATGACGGAGCCGGGGCGTTTACGGATGTGGGGCCCACTGCCGAAGTGGACGACACCGGAACTGGAATGAGTGCGGCTTGGGCTGACTATGATAGCGATGGTGATCTGGATCTCTATGTGAGCAACGCAGGAGCAAACAAGCTGTTTTCCAATGACGAGGATGAGACGTTTACTGAGATAGGCACTGCAGCAGGGGTGGACAATGCCAATGATGGCCGGGCCGTGGTCTGGGGGGATTATGATGGAGATGGGGACCTGGATCTCTATCTGGCGAACAGTTCGGGCGTAAACCGGCTCTACCAGAATCGTGGGAACACCAACAGGTGGTTGCAGGTCGATTTGACCGGTAACGCGAGCAACTGGTCGGGTATCGGAGCACAGGTATTAGCGGTCACCGGATCTGATCGTCAGCGTCAGGACGTGGATGGTGGCTCGGGGTACCTTTCTCAGTCGTCGCTGCCGGTGGAATTCGGCTTCGGAAACACAGCCACGGTGGACTCGCTGATCGTGGAGTGGCCGTCGGGGTTGATTACGGTGCAGACGGATGTGATGACGAATCAGGTGCTGTCCATCACCGAGCCGGAGGTGACGACTTTCTCCGATGTGGGAGCCGGTATCAATGTGGCCGATCCCGGCGGTGAGAGCAGAGGTGTGGCCTGGGGCGACTATGATGGCGACGGGGATCTGGACCTGTACGTGGCCAAGTTGGGGGCGAACAAGCTCTATCGCAACAGTGCAGGGGCTTCCTTCGAAGATGTGGGAGCTGCCATGTTGATTGACGATGGAGGGAATGGGCACGGCATCGCGTGGGGCGACTACGACAACGACGGGGATCTGGACCTCTACCAGTCCGATACGGGAGGCCAGAACAGGCTGTTCAGAAATGACGGGGTGGATTTTCAGAATGTAGCACCCGCTGTCGGGATAGTGGACAGCGGACCTGGCCAGGGAGTAGCGTGGGGGGATTTCGACAACGATGGTTTCCTGGATCTGTACATCGCCCGAGCCGGGGCGAGCCTGACGAATCGCCTGTATCAGAACAACGGGGGTAGCGCCTTTACTGAAGTGAGTTCTGGTGCCCAGGTAGCCGATCCTTCGGATAGCCGGGGCGTGGCTTGGGGAGATTTCGACGACGATGGAGACCTGGATCTGTACGTGGCCAACGATGGTGCGAACCGGCTCTACCGCAACGAGGGGAACAACACCTTTACCGACGATGCGGGGAACGCCGGCGTGGATGGAAGTGCCGACAGTCAGGGCGCGACGTGGGGCGACTACGATGGGGATGGGGATCTGGATCTGTACGTGGCCAATCCGACCGGCACGGCAAATAGTCTCTTCCAGAACCAGGGCGATGAAACATTTTTGTCGATGGAAGGCAGTGCCGGCGTGGGAGATACAGGGCTTGGAGAGGATGTGGCATGGGGGGATTGCGACAATGACGGTGATCTGGATCTGTACGTGAGCAATTACGGCAGCGCGAACAGGCTCTATGTCAACAATGGCGACGGGAACTTCGCCGAACTCGGGCAATTCGCAGGCGTGGCCGATGGAGGGAACGGGTTTGGCGCGACGTGGGGCGACTACGATGGGGACGGTGATCTGGATCTGTACGTGAGCAACTATGGAAGCGCGAACCTGTTGTACCAGAATCAGGGGAATGGGAATCACTGGCTGCAGGTGGAACTCGAAGGCACGGTGAGCAATCGGGACGGCATAGGGGTGAAACTGTTCGCGACGGTGGGAACGGACCAACTGCGCCTGGATGTCGATGGCGGATCGGGGTATTTTTCACAGCCCTCCCTGCCGGTGGAGTTCGGGCTGGGGAGCGCGGCCGTGGTGGACGAATTGAGGGTGGAGTGGCCGTCGGGTATCGTGCAGACGCTGACGAATGTGGCCACAGATCAGCTCCTGACGCTCGAGGAGATTCCCACCATCGACGTTTCCGTTCCCCACGTGACGGCTACCTACAACCAGACGCTCCAGATTCCGGTGCAGGTCACCGACACCAGCGGCGGAGGGATTGTCTCTGCCGAGGTGTTTGTCAGCTACGATGGAGATCTGCTGACGGCATTCTCTACCGGACTCACCGGCACGCTGGCCGAGTCCGGATGGTCGGCGGAAACCAACGTCGCCGAAGGGAACGGCACCTCTGTCGATACGGTTAAGATCGCCATGGCTACCGATGACGACGTGCTCTCGGGTGCCGGTAACCTCATTCATATCACCTTTCAGGTGGGCGATGTGCGCAGTCCTGCTGCCTCGCTGTTGACGTTGGAACACGTGCTGTTCAACGATGGCACCCCGCCGAATACGACAATGGATGGTTCTGTGACGCTGGTGGGGGTGGATGGAACGATTGTCCATGATCTGACCGAGATCATCCCGCGCGAGAGCATCGCCGTGACGGTGACCGATGCGGATGAAGACCGCAACCCCGGAGGGCAGGACAGCTTCACCGTGCGCGTTAGTAACGGCAGTCAGAGTGAGACGTTGACGGTCCTGGAGACCGATATCAGCACCGGTGTCTTCGCAGGAACGATCAACACCGCGTTCTCGTTGGGATCGACCACCGGTGACGGGATTGTCCAGGCGAAAGCCGGGGATGTCATTCAGTCCTGCTACGACGACTGGCTGGACGCTGCGGGGAACACCATCGAACGCTGTGCCAGCACCAACGTCATTGGCGGGACGGACGGCGCCATCCGGGTGACCATCGTCTCGCAGCCGGGGGACACGGTGCGGGTCAGGGTGACCGATGCCGATCTCAACATCAATTCGAGCGCGCCGGAAAACGCACAGGTGACGGCGACCAATCCGACCACCGGGGAGAGCGAGACGATCGATCTTGCCGAGGATGGGGACAACAGCGACGTGTTCTTCGGTCTGCTGTTCACCGCTCCTGGCAGCACGGCGGGTGCACCCGATGATGCCACGCTCAACACGGCGAAGGGGGACGTCATCGGCGTTACCTACTCCGACGTGGTGACGGAGCAAGGTGGGACCGAGGATCTGACGGACGACGACGACGTGGTGGATCCGTTCGGGGATGCGGATGGGAATGGATCGGTGCAGGCGTTCGACGCGGCCAAGGTGCTGCTGCACGCGCTGACTCCGTATCTGACGGGACTGGATTCGCTGGGTGCGAACCTGGATCTGCTGGCGTTCGATCCGGTCCAGGGGGCGATCACGCCGTATGATGCATCGTTGATTTTGCAGAAACGGGTGGGGCTGATCGGTCGTTTCCCGGTGCAGGAGGACGAAGCGGACAACCATCCGCAGCCGGAGACCGACGACTCGATGCCCAAGTCGATTCTCGACGAACGTCTGCTGTCGCTGCAGGTGCACGACGGCTATCTGTCGGTGTGGATGGATGAGCGGGAGGAGATCGTTTCGGGCGAATTGCTGGTAGAAGGGATTGAGGGAGAGGTGGAGATGGGAGAGGAGCTGAGTGATTTCCTGTCGGCATCGCGGGAGACGGCAGATGGCCTGCGGGTCGTTTTCGCGGGTGCGTCCCCGGTGGAGGGTTCGGGTGAGTTGCTGCGCATCTACTCAGGAGTGGGGCCCGGTAATGTGCGGCTCACCCGGGCTCGATTCAACGACGGACGGATCGTGTTTCGGATCGGCGAGACTGAACGATCTGGTAGCATCCCTCGGAGCTTTGCGTTGCATCCGAACGTGCCGAATCCATTCAATCCGGAGACGACGATTCGCTTCGAGCTGCCGTATCGAGTTTCTGTGCGTCTGGAGGTGTTCGATGTGCTGGGTCAGCGGGTGCTGGTGCTGGTGGACGAGGTGTTGTCCCGGGGGAGGCATGAAGCAATGTGGGACGGCCGTGATCAGGCTGGAATATCGGTGAGTAGCGGTCTCTACCTGTACAGGTTGCAGGCGGAAGACTTGCGCTCAGACGCTTCGCGTCAGGCGGACCTTCGGTTCGAGCAGGTGCGCCGCATGTTGCTGCTGAAATGAGTCCATCGATGGATCATCGAGGTCAGGTTCGCAGACCAATGGTCATCAGGCTTCTGCGACGAGTTTCATAACTACCTCTTCTACCAGTTGGCTGGTAATGGTTAAAATTGCCAGTACTTACATGAATGCTAACACCACAGCGCTTTTCCAACTCCTAATAGACGACCAGGAAAAAGCACATCAGAGACATGAATATGTCAGCGGGGCAGATGTGGACAATATTACCATCTTCTGGCTTGGGACAGTATCGGCAGGGTCTCATTCTATCAAGGTACAGTGGCGATCACATAGTGGAACGACAGTCCATGCGAGCTGGGGTGGATCGACCCGTTCACTTATCGCGATAGAATTATAGACTAGTTTTTTGACAACACACAGGAGCTGAAAGATGTCACATAGCACTCCTCGGGTTCGTGAGCTGAAAGTTGTAGTTCTGACATGTATGGTCGTTCTTTCTGTCCGGTACGGACATGCAGAAGAATTGGACGTAAATGGTGACGGATTTCCGGATCTGGTCATCAATGCCGACCCCCAGGAGCCGGGTTACGTCTTCTGCTATCACGGTGGTTCAAGCGGACTGGTGACTGCTGTGGCGACGGAGATTCAGGGGCCTGACGGTCCGCATTGGCCTTTTACAGGAGCCAATGTGGGAGACTTGAACCAGGATGGGTATATGGACGTTGCCTTTGGTGCGTATCACGCGGGGGGAAATAGCGGCCAGGCATATCTGTACCTGGGTGGAGCGGACGGACTGGCGACCGAGCCCGCGGTCACGATTGACAATCCCTACCCCATCGACTATCCAGCCGACCAAACAGGCATGTACTTTGGCATTTCGCTGGTCGCTCCGGGTGATGTGAACGGAGACGGGCACGCGGATCTGGTCGTGGGGTCTCGCGGAATCGCGTACCTCTTTCCGGGCAGCCCGGCGGGTTTTTCAACGACTCCATTGAGCACGTTGACGAGCCCGATCTCTCCTGACGGAAGCTATGTGGATGACACTTTTGGTCAAACTGCCGGGGAAGCAGGAGATGTCGATGGGGATGGGTACGCGGATGTGGTGGTCGGGGCTTATGCTACGAGTAATTCCGGCCGGGCATATCTGTACTATGGAGGCCCAACCGGTCTGACAGATCCTCCGGTGGCCATCGATCCGCCTTCGGCCCAGAACGGAATTTTCGGCGGGCTTTTCTCCAGCGGAGACGATCTCGATGGTGATGGCTATGCGGATGTCGTTATCACTGATTACCGGTTTTCTTCCTATACAGGCGTACTATACGTATACCATGGGAGCGCATCGGGGATATCAACAATTCCGACGCTGACCATTGTGGGTTACAGCGCTTATTCTGGATTTGGCCACGATATTGCGAGCGTGGGCGACTTCGACGGGGACGGTTACCCCGATATAGCCGTGACCGACAAAAATAACAACGTCTACATCTTCGGGGGAAGTGCGGTGGGGTTGTCCTCCAGTCCGCTGGCAACCTTAGAAGGGCCAGGAACTTTTGTGCGGGATGGTAGTTTCTGGGGCCTGGGTGTTGCGGGAGCAGGGGACCTCGACGGTGATGGCCGAAATGATGTGATGGTCAGCCAATCTGCGGATGGGGTGGTCTATATTTTCCACGGGGGACAAACAGGAAACGTTACCTCCCCTGATCTCATTCTGCCTAATCCAGAAGATCGTTTAAATGGTCGATTGGTAATCGGATTTAACCCCCAGGCTCGGAATGCGAATCCCGAGATATCGATTCCCCATCTTTCAGCCAGGTGCACCGAGTCGATCGAAGCCCCTGTCCACATCACTAACGCTGCGGATCACAATATCGTCTCGGCCGAGGTCTTCGTCAGCTACGATGGGGATCTGCTGACGGCGTTCTCGGCCGGATTCACCGGCACGCTGGCCGAGTCCGGATGGTCGGCAGAGACCCATATCATCGAGGGGGACGGTACGAATGTCGATACCATTAAGATCGCCATGGCGACCGACGACGATGTGCTCTCGGATGTCGGCACCCTCATCTACATCAATTTCCAGATGGGCGACGTGCGCACTCCGGCGTCCTCGCCGCTGATACTGGAGCACGTGCTGCTCAACGACGGGGATCCAGGGAACACCAGGACAGATGGTTCGGTGACGCTGGTGGGGATCGACGGAGCGATCGCGAATAATCCGACGGAGATCATTCCGCGCGAGGATATCACCGTGACGGTGACCGATATCGATGAGGATTGGGACAACGGCACGCAGGACAGCTTCGATGTGCGGGTGAGTAACGGATCCCAGACCGAGACGCTGACGGTGCTGGAGACTGACGTCAGCTCCGGCGTTTTTGAAGGGATGATCTCGACGGTGTTCTCACTGGGTGCTACGTCCGGCGACAATATCGTGCAGGCGAAAACCGGGGACGTGATCCAGTCCTGCTACGACGACTGGCTGGATGCTGCGGGTAACACGGTGGAGCGTTGTGACGACACCAACGTCATTGGCGGGATCGATGGCGCCATTCGGGTCACCATCGTCTCGCAGCCGGGAGACACGGTCAGAGTGCGGGTCACGGATGCAGATCTCAATACCAATCCCAATGCGCCGGAAAGCGCGCAGGTGACGGCAACCAACCCGACCACCGACGAGAGCGAGGCGATCTATCTCTACGAAGACGGCGACGACAGCGACGTGTTCTTCGGCCTGCTGTATACCGCCCCCGGCAGCGCTGCGGGTGCACCCCATGATGCCACGCTCAACACGGCCAAAGGGGATGTCCTCGACGTCACCTACACCGACGTGGTGACGGAGCAAGGGGGGACCGAGGATCTGACGGACGACGACGAGGTAGTGGATCCGTTTGGGGATGCAGATGGAAATGGATCGGTGCAGGCGTTCGACGCGGCGAAGGTGCTGCTGCACGTGCTGACTCCGTATCTGACGGGATTGGATTCGCTGAGTGCGAACCTGGATCTGTTGGCATTCGATCCGGTCCAGGGGGCGATCACGCCGTATGATGCATCGTTGATTCTGCAGAAGCGGGTGGGTTTGATCGACCGGTCCGGGGTGCAGGAGGACGAAGCGGACAACCATCCGCAGCCGGAGACGGACGACTCGACGCCGAAAGGGTTGCTGGATGAGAGACTGTTGACACTGTATCGACACGATGGGTATGTGAGCGTGTGGATGGATGAGCGGGAGGAGATCGTTTCGGGAGAGCTGGTGGTAGAGGGGATTTCGGGACAGATCGAGATGGGAGCGGAGCAAACCGGCTTCCTGTCGGCGTCGCGAGTGATGGCCGAAGGATTGCGTATCGTGTTTGCAGGGGCGTCTTCGGTGGAGGGCTCGGGTGAACTGTTGCGCATCTACTCAGGGGTGGGGCCCGGTAATGTGCGGCTCACCCGGGCTCGATTCAACGACGGACGGATCGCTGGACGGACCGGCGAGACGGAACTATTCGACGTGGTTCCCCAGCGTTTTGCACTGCATCCGAATGTGCCGAATCCGTTCAATCCGGAGACGACGATCCGTATCGAGTTGCCGTATCGAACTGCCGTGCGGCTGGAGATCTTCGACGTGCTGGGGCAGCGGGTGCGGATGCTGGTAACCGGGGAGTTATCGGCGGGTATGCATCGGGTGGTGTGGAATGGTCGGGATGCAAACGGCACATCGGTGGGCAACGGGCTCTATCTGTATCGGCTGCAGGCGGGGGATTGGCGCTCAGACGCTTCGCGTCCGGCTGCCTTTCAGTTTGAGCAGGTGCGCCGCATGCTGCTGATCAAGTGAGGAAAAGGGATCCTATTCTCGGCAGATTCTGCGCGAACCAGGCCGTCGGGTCTGGAGTTTAGTAAAGGAAACCGAACAGCCACAGCGGGATTTTGTTGCCAGTGCTCATCTCTGCGTCATCGACGGCGAGGTAGGAATCCGGGATTCCGCCGATCTGTTCAAAACCCTTGTTTCTGCCGCCGATCTCGAAAGTATACCGATTGTCGATGAGAAAGTCCCCTCTGCGGGGCACGGAGACGCGGTGTTCCACGGAGAGCATGTTGACGAAGTAAGTCTCCCGGATGTTGCCGACGTTCTCCCTTCCCGCACTGCTTATGGCGTAGACCTGATTCGGATTGTGGAGGTATATCTTCGCCGGTTTTTCCAGCGCTCTCAGCCCGCCGCCGCTTTTGGGCAGGGTGAGGATGACGCCGCCGTCCTCGAGATATTGCAGGTAGGTTTTCAGCGTGCGCTCGTCGCCGATCTCGACGATCTGCTTGAGCCGTCTCAAATCCGGCGTGAACGGCGCGGATTCGGCGATGACGGCGAGCAGTTTCTCGAGCTTTTTGATGCTGCTGCCCGTCAGCATCGGATGGATGGCGAGCAGATCGCTCTCCAGGGTTGTGTGGATGCTCTGTTCCAGCGTGATGTGATACAGAGGAACTGCATCGTAATCCTGGAAGTAGGGAAAGTATCCCGACTGCAGATAGACCTTGAACAGGGCGAGGATCTTCTTTCCCCGGCGCTCCACGGATTCGATGATCGTGCCGGCCAATCTGCCGTGGTTTTCCAGGATCGCCTCGAGCGCGAACGGCTCTGTCTCCTGCTCCAATATCAAATCGAGGTATTCCCTAAAAGAAAGACCGGCCATGCGATAGACGATGGCCCTTCGGCTCAGATCGTGGCTGCCCCGCTGGATTTGCAGTGCGGAACTGCCGGAGGCTGCGATTTCGAGCCTGGGAAATCGATCGTGGATGCTCTTCAGCTCTTCCGACCAGCCGGGGTATTTGTGGATTTCGTCGAAGCAGATGAGTTCGCCGCCGAGGTTGGCGAAATCCTCTGCGATTTCATACAGACTGTTTTTTCCCACGGCAAAATGATCGACGGGGACATAGAGTGCCTTTTCAGTATGGACATCGCCGTCGTATTTCGATAGAAGATGCTGGATCATGGCCGTGGTCTTGCCGACACCGCGCGGACCGATGATGATGGAAAACCTGTTCTCGAGCGGATGTCTGCGGAGAAAATAGCGCCTGTATGGCCTGTTGTTACTCCCCAGAAAATACCTGCTCAGTGTATAGAGATCTTCTGGCATCTCGCCTCTGGCCGATTATAAACAGTATCGTGAGACTATTTATTGACTAAAATTGGGATTACATTACTAAGATAATGAGAAAAAATAGGAATTCAATACTAATAAAAACTCCAAGGCACCGCAGGCAGGGGAACACCCCGTCCTGCGGTGGCCGGCGCTGCCGATCGATCTGAAAGCGAAAGGCCTCCGGAACCCGTGTCCGGAGGCCTTTCGCTTTTTTCGGAAATAGAATCAGGGGTCTGTCAACAAAGTTTCTGGTCTTTGAGAATCGCGTAACTATCTTTATCTACTGGAAGATCTTGATTGCAATTTTGTCAAGGATTTTACTTGACAAAACAATCGGCCTTCGACCCGGTTCTCCAGGTAGAGATCCAGGAGCTGGCGGTCGACCTGGAGGCCGTTGAAATCCTCGTAGCGGGTGCCGGGGCGGCCGTGTTCGACGATGCCAAAGGGGCCTTTAAAGTTCCACAGGGCGTAGCCCCAGCCGAACTCTTTGTAGAGGGACAGCAGGTCTGCGAACCAGGCCAGAGCGACGTCGTTGGGGGTCTTGTCGTAGCAGCCGAATTCGCCGACGTGGACGGCGACGCCCTGCTCTTCCAGCTCTCGCCAGGGAGCGTAGTGGGCGCGCAGAGCATCCTTGTTCCAGATCTTTCCGTTCCACTCCAGATCGGGGTAGACCGGATCGGGCATGCCCTCGATATTGACCCAGTTCGCCTGGAAATGGCTGATAGCCATCGGCTGGTATCCGCGGCAGCTCTGAATAACGTCCAGGTCGGCCAACTCGGGCATGGGGAGGTTGCCGGCCTGCAGGCCGTCGATAGCGGCCTCCCGGTCCGGGTCGACGGCGCGGATGGCGGCGACGGTGCGGCGGACCAGGGCAGCGTGGTTATCGCGGGTCATGCCGTACTGGTCGATGGCGGGCGGCTCATTGACCAGATCGAAGCTGAGGTGGTCGTTGGCGACGCCCCGATAGCGGCGGGCGAACTCTTCCCAGAGGAAGACGAAACCGTCCTGGGCGCCCGGGTCGATCCACAGATTGTCCCGCTCCAGATCATTGCGGTTGATGCAGTACCCGGGTGCGCGGTGGAGGTTGAGGCACATGTGGAGATCGCGCTGGCGGCAGGCGTCCAGGTAGCCGTCGATCTGTTCGAGGACGGATTCATCAGGATGGAGGTAGTCGAAGTCCCGGGTCCAGAAGTTGTAGTCTGTCGGAATGCGCACGAAGTCCAGACCGACGCCGGCCATCAGGTCCAGGGCGGGCAGGTCGGGCGGCGGTGGTGGGGCGTCGCGATAGGTGAACATCCACAGGAAGTTGAAGCCGTAGCGGGGCATCGGGTGACTCCTTTCTCTGATTGAGGGGAGTGGTAATTTATAATGTCGATTTACCCCAAAAATGGCAAAGTATATTACCACTCTTTCTTTCTGCGAGGTTTCTATTGGAACCAAGCCGCTGAAAAAGCCGAGATGAAAATCGAGTAGGCAAGTCGGCGCACTGTTGAGAAAAGGGGGAGCCAATCCGGAGGGGTTGGCTCCTTTTTTTGAGTAGGTCTCCACTTGGCGGGAGAAAGAATATATAAAAATTGTAGACGATTGGCTACAATTTAGTGTAGTCGAATAGATAACATCCTTATGTAGTGAAAAATAAGTAACTTAATATCTTTTTCTCTTTTGATTGTCGATCCAAGGGCACCCATTCGGATAAAAACAGGTTTTTCTCGAAAATCCGCAAATGGCCTCGGTATTATACTAATAAGTATTTGTTTTTATTATTCTTATATGTAGATGAAAATAGCTGCTTGTGCGAGATAATATCTGGTGCAAAAGTTGCTTCAGGGATAGGGAGAAGCAAATGCCTGCTCAGGGGCTCGCTCCAGGCCGATACGCATAGCGCCATCTGGTGCAAGCGCAACGATCCAAAGGCCGGATCGACACGGGGTGTGCCTCTATATGAGAAGGATGCTTCTGCTCAATAAACTTTGCTGATGAATGTATGGTTTTTACATCGATAGCCCACAGGGGAAAGTTATGTTGAACTACCGCACAATTATCGGGCTGGCCTTTCTACTGACAGCTACCTTCGGCTTGAACACACGAGCCTTTGCACAGACCATCACTACCGTGGCGGGTACAGGTACGGCGGGATCCTCAGGTGATGCTGGACCGGCGAGCAGCGCCCAGGTCAACGGCCCGGCCAATATCTATATGGATGGCTCCGGCAATCTGTACATCACCGATCACATAGGAAACCAGATTCGCAGAATAGATGCGGTGACGGGCATAATTACGACCGTAGCCGGTACGGGTGTTGCAGGTCCAGCGGGGGACGGCGGCCTGGCAGTCAGCGCCCAGTTGAATAACCCCAATGGGATATACGTAGACGGTCCGGGCAATATCTTTTTTGCCGATCAGGGCAATCATCGGGTCCGCAGAATAGATGCAGTGACAGGCATTGTTACTACGATAGCGGGTACGGGTATAGCGGGTTATTTAGGGGACGGAGGCCCCGCCACCGCTGCCCGGTTGAATATCCCCACGCGTATGTCTGCGGACAGTGCAGGTAATCTCTTTTTCGGGGATCAGAGTAATAATCGCGTGCGTCGGATCGATGCGGTGACGGGTTTTATCACAACGGTGGCCGGTACGGGTGTTGCAGGTTCAGCGGGGGACGGCGGCCTGGCAGTAAGCGCTCAGTTGAATAATCCCAATGGAGTCTACGTGGATGATGCCGACAATCTCTACATAGCTACTTTAGGCGATCACCGCGTGCGTCGGATTGATGCGGCGACGGGCATTATCACGACGGTGGCCGGCACGGGTGCTGCAGGTCCAGCGGGAGATGGTGGCCTGGCAGTAAGCGCTCAGTTGAACCAGCCGTTCAAAGTCGTCAAAGACGCCATAGGTAATCTCTATATTGCCGATGCTCTAAACCACCGTGTGCGTCGGATCGATGCGACGACGGGCATTATCACAACGGTGGCTGGTACGGGTGTTGCAGGTTATTCAGGTGATGGAGCGGATCCCGTAAATGCCCAGCTGAATTACCCCGTCGGATTGTTCGTGGATAATGTCGGCAGTCTTTACATCGCCGAATATCTGGGACATCGGGTGCGCATGGTGAATATGCCGTTTTTGACTGCGGTAACCCATACCGCCGATAGCGGCACGGGTTCTCTGCGTCAGACCATCCTCTATGCCAACAGCAACCCGGGCACCGATACGATTACCTTCGACATTTCCGGTCCCGGCCCGCATACGATCCAACTCCAATCCCCCCTGCCCAACATCACCGATCCGGTGGTCATCGACGGCACCAGCGAGCCTGATTTTGTCGGCACGCCGATTATCGAACTGGACGGAAGCAATGCGGGTGTCGGGGCAAGTGGGCTGCATATCACCGCCGGAAGTAGTACAGTTAAGGGATTGGTAATCAACCGCTTCAACTTCGCCGGCATTGGGTTGAGCGGGGGTGGCGGCAATGTGATTGAGGGCAATTACATCGGCACCGATGTTTCGGGCACTGTGGCCCTGGGCAATGGCGGCACTGGAGGGTCTGGAGGGGTGGGCGTTTCATCCCCGAATAATACGATAGGTGGCACCAGCCCTGCAGCGCGCAATCTCATTTCCGGCAACACAACCTACGGCATATTTATCTCTGGTGTAGCGGGCAATGTGATTGAGGGCAACTATATCGGCACCGATGTCAGCGGCACGGCTGCTCTGCCCAATGTCAACGGGGTAAGGGTTCAGGTTTCGGCGGGCGGTCTCATCGGGGGAACGGCGACCGGTGTCGGTAATCTCATTTCGGGCAACAGTCAGCAGGGCATCGTCATTTTTTCAGGATCGTCGAATTACCAGGTGCAGGGCAACTATATCGGCACCGATGCCAGCGGCATAGCACCTCTGGGCAATGGCACTGCAGGGATTTCGGTGTGGTCGGCATCCAACATCACCATCGGCGGTACAGCTAGCGGTGCTGGTAATCTCGTTTCGGGAAACAACGGCTCCGGTATCAGTATCGATGAAACCGGCAACAGGGTTGAGGGCAATATCATCGGGGCGGATGTCAGCGGCACGGCTGCATTGGGCAATACGGGCTCGGGTGTGTGGACTGGATCCGGCATCAGGGTAGGCGGTCTGGCCAGCGAGGCGGGCAACCTGATTGCCTATAACAGTCAGTTTGGTGTGAGGGTTGGAGGCACGGGCAACGCGATCTGGTCGAATGAAATCCATTCCAATAGCAACCTGGGGATTGCGCTCGGGGTGGCCGGGGTGACGCCCAACGACGTCGGCGATGGCGACACGGGGAACAACGATCTGCAGAACTATCCGGTGCTCAGTGCAGCTTTTACCAGCAACAGCACGATCTCGGGCTCGTTGAACAGCACGGCCAATACTACTTTTCGCCTCGAGTTTTTCGCCGGTAGCGCCTGCGATGCCAGCGGCTTCGGTGAAGGCGAGAGCTTCCTCAGCTCAACCGATGTGACCACCAATGGCAGCGGTAATATCAGCTTCACCGTTCCCCTGCCATCCGGCGTGGTACTCGGCGATTTCATCACCGCCACGGCGACGAATCCCAGCAATAATACCTCCGAGTTTTCGCAGTGCATTGAGGTGATTGAAGGCAGTGTGACGGTTACCGTGCCCGATACGATGGCCACCTACAGTGAGATGTTGCAGATCCCCGTGCAGGTGAGCGATACCAGTGGTCAGGGAGTCGTTGCGGCAGAGGCTTTCATCAGCTATGACGGAGACTTGCTGACAGCATTTTCGGTGGGCACCTCGAACACGCTGCTGACGGGCAACTGGTCGGTGGAAATCAATATCATCCAGGGCAACGGCACCCATACCGATACCATCAAGATGGCGATGGCCACCAACAATGACGCACTGGTTGGTGCGGGGACCTTGATGAATATCAACTTCCAGGTAGCTGATATCCGCCATCCTGCTTCTTCCCCGCTGACGTTGGAGCACGTGCTCTTCAATGACGGCATGCCGGGAAATATCACCGCCAATGGCTCAGTGACCCTGGTCGGCATAGACGGCATCCTCACCAGCACATCCGCCACCATCATCCCGCGCGAGGAGATCACCGTCACCGTCACCGATGCCGACGAAGATCGCGACGGCAACAATCCCGACAGCTTCGACGTGGCCGTGGCCAACGGCGCACAGACCGAAACGCTGGCACTTACGGAGACGGGTAATAGCACGGGTATTTTCATCGGCACCATCTCGACGATCTTTTCTCTGGGTGCTACTTCCGGTGACGGCACGGTCCAGGCCAAGGCCGGGGATGCCATCGTCTTCACCTATGCTGACTCACTCGATGTGACCGGCAATACCGTGCCGCGCAGCGACCAGACCAATGTGATCGGCGGCACCGACGGTGCTCTTCGCGTCACCATCGTCTCCCAGCCCGGCGATCTGGTCCGCATCCGCGTCACTGATTCCGATCTCAATGTCGATCCGGGCAATCCGGAGTCAGTCGTCGTCACGGTCGTCAACCCGCAAACCAGCGAATCGGAAGCCGTCACGCTGGATGAAGACGGGGTCAATAGCGACATCTTCTTCGGCACAGTGGCTACGACGCTGGGTACGGTGGCCGGCACCGACGACGACGGCACCTTCAATACGCAGAAGGGGGATGTCCTCGACGTCATCTATGACGATATCGTCACGGCTCAGGGGGGCACGGCTAGCTTGAGCGATGACGACGAAGTGGTCAATCCGTTCGGCGATGCGGATGGCAACGCTGCGGTGCAGGCGTTTGATGCGGCCAGGGCGTTGCTGCACGTATTGAGTCCTTATCTAACGGGATTGGATTCGCTCAGTGCCAACGTGGATCTATCGGCCTTCGATCCGGTGCTGGGCAAAATAACGCCATTTGATGCGTCCTTGATCCTGCAGAAGCGCGTCGGTCTCATCGCGCTCTTCCCCATACAGGAAGACGAGGCGGACAATCATCCGCAGCCGGAGACGGATAATTCCGTGCCCAAGTTTTTGCCCGATGAACGGTTGCTGAGTCTGCAGCTCAACGAAGGCTATCTGTCCATCTGGGTCGACGAACTCGCGGCGATCCTCTCGGGTGAGATCGTCGTACAAGGGATCGAGGGACAGGTGCAGATGGGCGCAGAACTGAGCGATTTCCTCTTTGCTTCCAGAAAGACGGACGACGGATTGCGCATCGTCTTTGCCGGCGCCTCTCCGGTTTCCGGTTCGGGTGAGCTGCTGCGCATTTATCCAGGGGTCGGGCCCGATAGGGTATATGCCGAAGGCCGCGCATCGCAGGGCGATGCAGTGTCACTCACCCGGGCTACTTTCAACGACGGGCAGATTGCGGCCCAGGCGCTGATGTCGGGGTATACCGCACCGGCGGCATTCATACTGCACGCCAATATGCCCAACCCGTTCAACCCGGAAACGACGATTCGCTTCGAACTGCCGCGCGCGAGTGTGGTGAAACTCGAAGTATTCGACGTGCTCGGTCAACGGGTGAGGACGCTGGTGGCGGAGGCATTGCCGGCTGGGATGCATCAGGTCGTATGGGACGGGCGCAGCGAAAGAGGCGCCGCTGTGGGCAACGGCCTGTATCTCTATCGTTTGGAGGCAGGTGACTTTGCGCAGATGCGCCGCATGTTGCTACTCAAGTAACACACTGACAAAGAGGGAATGTCGGGCCTGGTATGCGGTGGCGGCCCTTTAAACTCACGTTCTGAAAAATCGAGATTGGCAAAATAGCGAGGAGAAGTCCGGTGCTGAAGAGTGCCGGACTTCTCTCGTATTTGGCGCTAGCCGGTCTTCAGGATATGGAAAGACGGCGGTAGGTGGGCTCGTTGTGATTGCTTATCTTCGGATCATCTATTTCCCCCAAAATGGGATAATCAGCGCCTCCGCAGATCGGAGGTGGTCGAAGAATATTTCGCTCACGGGGCCACCGACTATCTTTTGAAACCGTTCGGACCGGACGAACTCCGGGAGAAGGTGTTCGGCATATTGGGACAGGAGAGAGCATGAACTCGACAAGAGGCCGGCTGCTCATAGTGGACGACGACTCTGACATCCGTCGCACATTGGAAGACCGATTGGTGAAGGAGGGGTACGAAGTGCAGACGGCCGTCAACGGTGCCGAAGGGTTGCAGTGCATTCGCCGTGCCGATCCCGAGGTGGTCCTCCTCGACCTGCAGATGCCCGAGATGGATGGATTAACCCTGCTGCATCAGCTTGGAGTCGAGGGACCATCCACTACGGTGGTGGTTATCACCGCGTACGGCAGCGTCGAGCGGGTTGTCGAAGCGATGAAGGCAGGAGCCTTCGATTTCATTCCCAAGCCGTTTGAATCGGAACGCATTAGCGTAGTGGTAGAAAAAGCCCTGGCGCACGAGCGGCTGCGGCGGGAAAATCTCTATTTGCGGGAAGAGGCGGATGGAGCCATCCCCGAACTCGTCTACAAATCCCCTACGATGAAGGATGTCGTGTCCGTCGCCCGCAGGGCCGCCGATAGCAAGTCCACGATACTCCTGATGGGTGAGAGTGGCACAGGCAAAGGGGTGATGGCCCGGGCGATCCACCGCTGGAGCTCGCGCCGAGATCGTCCTTTCGTGGCGGTCAACTGCGTGGCCCTGCCCGAGAATCTGCTGGAAAGCGAACTGTTCGGCCATGAAAAAGGAGCTTTCACAGGGGCGGAGCGCCAGCGCAAAGGTCGCTTTGAAGTGGCCCAGGGAGGGACCATCTTTCTGGACGAGATCGGCGCCACGCCGTCCAACCTACAGCTCAAATTGCTGCAGGTCTTGCAGGAAGGAAGGCTCGAAAGGGTGGGCGGTGAACAGTGTATCGACGTGGATGTGCGGGTGGTCGCCGCCACCAACCGGAATCTGCTGCAGCTGATCGAAGAGGGGCGATTCCTGGAGGATCTCTACTATCGTCTGAACGTCATACCGCTCTCTCTTGCCCCTCTACGGGAGCGACAGGAGGAGATTCCGATATTGGCGGAGTTCTTCCTGAGCCAATATGCTCACGAAGCCAAGCGCTGTGTCACCGGCGTCTCGGATCAGACCATGCAATGTCTGCAGCAGTACACCTGGCCGGGGAATATCCGGGAGCTGGAGAACGCCATTGAACGGGCAGTGGTCCTGGGAGTCGATGCCGAGATCGGCCCGGACGATCTGCCGGGTCAGGTGCTGGCCGCTGCGCAAACAGCCGAAGCGGATGTGAAGATCGGATACCACGCCGCAGTGGCAGAGTGCAAGCGGCAGCTCGTCCGGAATGCGCTGACGCAAACCGGCGGTAACCAGTCACGGGCGGCCGACCTCCTCGGGCTGCATCGCACCTATCTGTCCCGGTTGATCAAAAATCTGGGGCTCCGTTAGGGATGGTAGTTCGGGGCAAAACGGGAAGGTTGTGAGTCTGTTTGCCGCAGCCTTCCTCAATACGACTCCCACCAAAAAGGGCGCTCAGTGCGGTAGCCGGGGGCGCAGCCAGGCGTAGAGGTAAGCGCCGAGGAAGGCGCCGGCGAAGGAGATGACCGCCAGGTACTCGCCATTGCCCATCTGCGCGAAAATCGGCCCCGGACAGGCGCCGGTAATCGCCCAGCCCATGCCGAAGAGGAGGCCGCCGACGATGGTGCCCTTCTGAAACGGCTTGCCCTTGATCTGGACGGGGGCACCGGAGAGACTGTTCAGGCCGAGTTTTTTGATCAGCAGCACCGAGATCAGGCCGACGGCGAGAGCCGAGCCCATGGTTAGATACATGTGCGCCTCTTCAAAGCGGAACATCTTCTGGATGCGAAACCAGGAGGCGACTTCCGATTTGACCATGATGATGCCGAAATAGACGCCAAGCAGAAGGGGGATGATCCTCTGCATCTTCTCTCTCCTCAGGAAAGGGCCAGGGGCAAAAACCAGACGACGAACAGGCCGCCGGCGAAGAAACAGATGGATGCCACCAAACTGGGCCAGTTCAGGCTGGAGAGCCCCATGATCGTGTGACCCGAGGTGCAGCCGTCGGCGTAGCGGGTGCCGAAGCCGACCAGCAGGCCGCCGACCAGGAGTTTGAGCGCTCCGGTCCAGCTCTGGTAGTCGCCGGGCAGGAAGGGGACCGGGTCGGCGGAGAGCAGGCCCGCGGCAACCGCGCCGCCGATGAGTATGCCGACGACGAAGAGGAGGTTCCAGACCTCACCGCGCCAGTCGTAGCTCTTCAGGTAATCGATGTCGGTGCGCGGCGAGCAGATGGCACTCAGGTGGCGGAAGCTGCTGGAAATGCCGAACGGCTTGCCGACCAGCAGCAGCAGAGCGGGCACGGTGAGCCCGATCAGCGGGCCGGCGACATACCAGGGCCAGGGGCTCAACAGCCAGTCCATGGATCTGTCCTTTCTGCGAATGAATAGCGAAAATCTGTCGATGGTGATGGTCGAGATCTATTGAGTTATCCAGGTTTTTGATCCGAATGGCCTTAATAAACAGAAAAAGCCGACCCCCGAAAGGGGGGCCGGCTTTTTTTAGCGCTGGAGGAGGAGGTCAGCGCTTGGGATGTTTGTGGGCGGACGGTGCTGTCTGTTCGATGTCGGCTTCGACGGCGGACAGAATGGGGTTTTCGTCTGGTGCGGAGTCCGGGGGTGCCGGATTTGCCGCTGGTTTGGCGACCGGCAGCCGGGGGGAAGCGATCTTCATCGTGTAGCTGCTTTTGAGCACCTGATGATCCGGATCGATGGTCAGGGCCAGCATTTCGACAGTGCCCTGTCTGTCGGCAGAGAGAGCGTGGCTGCTCTGCCAGATGCCCGGAGTCAGGAGTTCGACGGGTAGATCGATCCAGGCGCCCTCCTGGAGGCGCAGGAGCGGCGCTTTTTCCAGGTTGGAGCTGGAGACGACGTAGAGAGATATGTAGGACGGATTCAGGGGATTGGGAAGCACGGCCAGTTGGAAGTCGTCGGTCGTCTGACCGACGCTGCCGTCGGCGGGGACGACCTGGGCCATTAGATGGCCGATCGCCTCATTGACTGCGTCGCGGGCCCTCAGGGTGATGATCTCGCTGCTCTCCCAGGGGGTTTCCGGTCTGATGACGAGATGCCCGTCCACGGGATCGTAGACGATGGTGATCGGGCGAGTGCCCTCCGCCTCCCAGGACAGCTGGGCGGGATCGAAGTCGCCGTCCAGGAGTTGGGATGGGTCGAGGCGTATTTCATCCTCGCCGGCGAAGATGGGGATCTCGGTGATCGGGGTCAGCTCGAGTCGTGGAGGAGGAGGGCTGACGTCGATCTTGAGCACACCTTCGAGGCGGTTGCCGAGTTCGTCGCGGCCGGTCAGGATCAGGATTTCCTGACCGGACCAGTCCGCATCGGTTATGACGAGCACGCGGTGGGTTTCCGGGTCGATCTGGATCTGCAGATTGCGCTGGCCATCAGCTTCCCAGGAAAAGGTGGCGGGATCGACATTGGCGACGTAGTCGTCCAGGTCCAGGCTTTGATCGATCGCCCCGGCCTGCAGACCGATTTGGGGCAGGGCGGCCAGCTCGGGCGGCAAGACGACGACGGGGACGCGCACAGTGATCGGGACGGTCTGGCTCTGGAGCGGCAGCCCTTCGGCCGAAGCGATGAAGGTGAGGTATTCCTCGCCCGCCCACTCCGCTGTCGTCGATAAAATGACCTGGTGGGTGAGCGAATCGATGCTCACGGCCAGGTGCTCCGGAGGGGTATGCGTCCAGGAGATCTGATCGGCGGGGATCTCCCCGTCGATGTAGTCGTCCAGATCAAAGGTGAAACTGTCGCCTTGGTCGAAGCCAAATGGTTGGATGGGGGCGAAGGTAAAAGTGGCGACTGGCGGCTGCTGGCCACCGGTGAGGTGCAGGCGCAGGATCTGCGCCGCCTCGTGGCCGTCGGGATCCTGGATGCGCAGCTCCAGCTCCAGGTCACCGGCCCGGGCGGTTGGCCCGGGGGTGATGGTCAGCACGCGGGTGATCGGGTCGACGCGCAGCTCCAGGTCGTCCCGCTCGGGGAGGAAGAATTCCATCTGGGAGGATTCGTGATCCAGATCGAAGATGTAGTCGTCCAGATCCAGCGAGGCGTCGACGCCGTCGATCGGCAGGCTTACTTCCGGCAACTCGGCGATGAGCGGTTCTCCCGACAGGGGAGCGGTGAAGACCAGCAGGTCGAAGGAGGTGGATTCTCCGGTCGGGTCCGCGACGGTAAAGGTGAGGGTTTCGACGCCGGAGAAGTCGGCCGGCGCCTCGATGCGGGCGGCTCTGCTGCTGCTGAGTAGGACACGCAGCTGTTGCTGACCGGTGATGCTCCAGGATAGGGTATGGTCGGTGTCGTCCGGGTCGACTACCAGATCGTCGAGATTCAGGATGAAGTTCCCACCGGCGGCCATGCCTTGCCGCTGCGGCGCGCCGACCAGGGAGGGAGGAACCGAGGGAACGACGGTGACGGTCAGGGGAGCGGTGTCGATCAGACCGCCGGAATCCTCGACGCGGAGCTGGATCTGCTCGGTGCCGAACCAACCGTCGGCGCCGGAGAGCACCAGGCGCCCGTCGCGCTGTTCGATGGCGATCTGATCGGCGCCGGTCCAGGAGAGGGTCAGAGAGAGATCTTCCACGTCGGCGGCCAGCTCGGCGATGACCAGACTGCTGTCCTGCCTGCCGCTGGTCAGGCGCACGTTGGGCGCGGCCAGCAGGCGGGGAGGATCGTTGATCGGCTGGACGGTGACGGCTACCCGGGTGGTGTCGGCAAAGCCGAAATCATCGGTGACGACAAAGGTGGCAAACTCCGTACCGCTCCAGTCCGCATCCGGGATCAGACGGGCCCGGTAGGGAGGGCCTTCGATGGAGACGGTCAGGTGATGGCTGCCGGCCCCGGCCCAGGAGAGCTGTTGGGCCGGCGTGTCGGGATCCTCAACCAGGTCGTCGAGAGAGAGCTCGTAGGGGGAATCCTCGGCGAATGCGAGGGGCGCCAGATCGGCGTCGAGCACGGGAGGGGCCGCGACGAAGATATCGATGGTATCTGAGGAAGATTGCCCATCCGGATTGGTGGCGGTGAGGATCAGCTGCTCCCAGGCGGAATCGGTGCGGGGAGCGGTCACCTGGAGGATGTTGTCTTCGGGGAGGCGCGAGATTTCCAGGGAGGTGGTGGGGGATACGGTCCAGGTGATTTCTGCGGCCGTGTACAGAGGATCGAAGACCAGGTCGTCGAGTCGGAAGGTGGTCGCATCGATCGCTCCTCGGGGCAGGACCAGCCGCTCTGGAAGACCGGATAAGCTGATTCCCTGCACCGTGATATTCAGCGGGTCGATGAAGCGGAAGGGGGCCTGGCTGCCGTCCGGAAGAAAGATACGGGTTTCGCGGATGCCGCTTTCGTCGATGCGGACCAGACTCTCGCGGCTGGGGGCCAGGGCCCGCAGCTTGAAGGTGGCTGCCGCACCGGTTCCCTGATCGACGGCGCGCACTACGCTGAAGTCGAGCTGCGTGCCGGACGAGGTGGCAGCCGGGTCGTCGTCGGGGAGGAGATCGTTGCGAAAGATCTCGCCGTTGCCCAGAAAGAGTCCGGGGACGAACGGCTGGCCAGCGGCGACGAGTTCAAAGACGGTATCGTCGAAGCTGAGGAAGACGGCGGCGCCTGAGAGGGGCTGATTTTCGGAGTCGATCCAGAGTTCGATCTCTATCTCCTCGCCCACCAGCGCGGAGATCTCCGTGGATTCGCCGGCTGCCTGGCGCAGTTCCAGCCTGGCCGCCAGTAGAGGGGGCGGCAGGATATAGATGAAGAACAGCAGGAGAAGCAGAATGCGGGTTTGCATGGGGCATTTCCATCCTTCCTGGATGGCCATCCTTCCTGGATGGACATATTCTTCCCATATTAAAGGCAAAACCTGTACCAGAGAGTATTAAAGGCGGCGAGGGGCTGAATTTCCCCTGGTGAGGGAAGTTGCTTCCCCCTCCAGGGAATAATTTTCCCTTATTCGATCGGGAAAGGGGGGACGCGGGGATGGTTCAGGGAGTGCCGGTCTCATCGACGGTATGGCACTGATCTTGCTGAAAATGGGTCAGATGAAGGGAATCGGCCCGATTCACCCGGTCGTTTCACGGCGGCAGGCAGCCGCTCGCCGATCGGGAGGGCTTTTCTAAGGAATGGAATCGTGAAACCCCTCTCCTCGCAAACTCCTGCTTTCCCGTTTGGCAGACGGGACAAGTGTCTGACGCGTTTTTCGATCCCCTGGATCGCGGTCGGACTGCTGGTCCTGCTCTGGCTCGTTCCCAAGGTATGGGGCGCTCCGCCGATCTTCGAGAATCGCACCCCCGTGGGTTTTTCCACCGCCGACAGCACTACCCAGGAGAATTTTGTCCTCGGGCAGCAGGTGACAGTGCGCGCCGATCTGAATCAGGCGGTCACCCCCACCTATCCGGCCATCGGCCACTTCCACAATCTGGAGCGCAGCGACAAGATCGAGAGTGACAATATCGACGGTCTGCGCACCGATATCGCGGTGTCGGAAGAGGGGACGATTCACATGGCATGGATCGCTCAGGAGGTGGTGAGCCCGGTTTCGACCCCCGCCTACTACGTGCGCTACGCGCGCAGCGAAGACGGCGGCAAGTCTTTTTCCAGCGCGGTAAGCATCTCCGGCAGCCTGCGGTTTGATATTCTGACCCTCAACGGCAGCGGCACTTCCTTCTCGACGGTCGATCTGGAGGTGGACAGCCGCGGCAATCCGCGAGTGGTCTACGCCTTCAATTTCTCGGCGGACGGACACCGGGCGAAGTTCGCCAGCAACCCCGACAATGTCTATCTCAGCTATTCGGAAAACGGTGGCGCTTCGTGGCTACCCGGCGGTGGGCCGATTTTGGTCAACGACACGACCACGGTCGGCAACGGCGCCCAGGGCCGGACGAGCGGTTTTCCGCGCATGGTCATAGACCAGCGCGACAACATCTTTATCTCCTACGTGCGCGGTACCAGCAAGACGGGAGCGACCGACGATATCATGCTCGCCCGGGTCGACCGGGAGACGACGCCGTTCTCAATGAAGAGCATCGGCTCGCTGGGTGCGGCGGGCAGCAATGGCGGGGTGCGCATCAGCGCCGACGGCTCGCGCCAGACCGGGCCGGACATCGATGCGGGAACGGGGGACGTGCTCCACGTCGTGTATTTCGATGACGGCACCGATCGGATCGAGCACAAGAGCATGCTGGCGGATGCGTGGAGCCAGGTGGGGACGTCGGGGTGGAATCAGGGGAATCCCGGGGCGTTGATCGACGACTTCGACAACGAGGTGGCCAACGCCGCTCTGGAGACCGATGCGCTCTACTATTTCCCGACGGTGGCGGTGGACAAGCAGAGTTCTCCCGATCGGATCTACGCTCTGTACAAATTTGGGGGGACGATCAGCTCCGTCGTGTACGAGACGGTCTTTTTCAACAGCTACGTGTACGACAACGCCACCGGCGGCAGCGCCGGCTGGAGCGACGCTCAGGCAGCGCCGGTGTGGAGCACGGCTACTTCGCCGGTCTTCACAGACGGCACCGGCAAATACAACATCGAACTGGAGTGGACGGTCACCGAGCCGGTGAGTGCGGTGGTCGACGAGCGGCGGTCGGATCGCGGCGAACTGCACATCGCCTTCTCGGCCGGGCACAGCTCCGGCAGCGGCGAACAGGACATCTACTACGGCTACTACAACGGCGCCAGTTGGACGCTGCCCGAGAAGGTGGCCGACGACGATGCAGGATTGAGCGACGGGATCGACGCGGCCGATGTCTATTTGAGCGCACCGGTATTGGCCCAGCGTGCGGACAGTGCGAACGTGTATCTGGCGTTCGCCGGAGGAACCGGAGAAGGGCTTGGGGTCGACGGGGTGACCAACGTCAACCAGCACGCCTACTTCAAGGTGCTTGGACGGGCGATCGCCTCGGAGGACGAGTCGGTACCGGTGGGCGGTTTTCAGTACGATCTCTCCTACACACCGATCAATCCGCAAAGTCTCAGCAGCGAAATCCAGAACAACCTGATCTACGTGCACGCGGCCGACAACAGTGACGGCAGCGGCCTGGGGGGAACCGGTCACCGCAACACCGACGGTTTTTTGACCGGCGACTGGGAGCAGGTCGGAACCAGCCTGATGAAAGACAGCGACAAATTCTTCGAGGGGCGCAACAACGACGCGACCGACCCGAATCCCGAGTGGGGGGACGAAGGGGACAAGGTCGGTCTGCTGCTCAAGCTGAATGTGCTGGGCAGCGACTCGTCGAGTAATCTGCAGGTGATAACATCCAGCAGCGCCACCGGTCCTTCGGTGGCGCTGGGCAAAAACCCGAGCGGCTCGTTTGTGATCGTCGGCAATTTCTTTGCGCTGGGGGCGGATATCGATATCGTCGATTCGAACACCGCGCCGGTGGTCAGTCTGACCGAGCCGAACGGCGTCGGAGACGAAGCCTCCCTTTCCTATGCGATTCAGTACAGCCTGACCGACGTGGACGACGATATCTCCACCGGCGCGCTCAAGGTGGGCCTTTACTACGCGCCGGACAGCACGCTTGCCTCGGTGCAGGATATTCGCATCTTCGGCACGTTGATCGCCGACGAAAACGACAACAGCACCGTCTTTGCAAGCGGCACCGGCGACTTTGCCGAGGGGCGGAATCAGACCTATACCTGGGACGATCCTCCGGCGGCGCTCCAGGGGAAGCTGTTTGCCAGCATCCAGAAGGCGATCAGCAGGGATTACTACATCTACCTGGTGGCCGACGATCAGAAAAATCCGCCGACTTTCACCCGCAGTCCGGGGCCGGTGACGATCAAGCACAAGCCGATCGTGGACCTGGTTTCACCGGCGACCACCGATACGGTGGACACCGGGGTGCGCACCGGGTCGAAGGCCAATCCGTACGATCTCGATTTCCGGGTGAGGGATTTCGATCGCCACGGCGGGACCCAGGTGCAGCTGTTCTACGCTTCGGTGAGCGGCCTGAACTCGGTTTCGGCGAAGGGGACCTTTCCGAATCTGAAGTTCGCCCTGGGCAAGAGCGTGGCGGGGGTGCGCGGCGTGCCGATTACCCACGCCGATACGCTGACCAGCGTGGATACGGAATTTTCCTGGGATTTGACTGATTCTGTCGCGGTCCGGGTCGGTGCGGCAGTCGATTCGCAGATCGTCGCCGAGGGATCCTACTATCTGTACGCGGTAGCTACCGACTCGGTCGACGTGGTGGTGGGGCAGAGTGTGGCGGCGCTGATCGTCAAGCATTCGCCGTCGTTTACCTTCTACGAACCGGCCAAGGATACCCATCGGCAGATCAACACCGGCTCGCAGCCGATCTACACGATCCAGTGGCAGAAGGGACCGGGGGATGCCGATTTCGACGACAACGCCAACATCGATCTGTATTTCACCAGCGACAATCCGGCCACGATCAACTACGAAAATTACCCGGATTCTCTGCTGGCGGACGGGGACACCCGACTCCTGGTCAAGGGGCTGACCGAGAATGGGGAGGGATCGGAGGATATGTACACGTGGAACTTCCGCAGTCCCCCCTTCGACGTGCCGGCCAGCGGTACCAAGGTCTGGCTCTATGCGGTGGTGACCGACGCACACGACAACCGAACGGTGGAACTGGGTGGGGCGCTGACCATGACCCACGACCCGCACATCACCCTGCTCAGCTCAAAACTGGACGAATACGCCAGCTTCCAGGTGAACGACGTGCTGCGCATCACCTGGGACGATTATCTGGTCGACGATGGGCTGAGCACGGATGATGCGTATATCCGGGTGTATGCCTCCAATCAGGCGCCCGCCACCTTCAGCAACCTGCAGGCGCTGGAGACCGCAGTCGGCGCGAGCAACGCCTTCCTGATCAACAGCTCGGACGGCACGCTCAACGGGACGATCAGCACAGTCCGCGAGGACAGCTCCAATTTTATCGACTGGGATACCAAGAAATACACGGTCCCCCTGGCCACCTACTACGTGTACGCGGCGATCAGCAAGGATCCGACGTTCAACAACAACACCGCCACCACCTTCAGCTACAGTTCCGAGGTGCTGACCATCGCCGGCACCGGGGCGACTCCCAACATCAGTCTCAGTCCGACCGATCAAATCGTGGCGGAGAGCGATACTGTGACGCTGGATGTCATGCTCCACTACGGAAGCCCTATCAACCTGGTGCAGGTGGTGCTGAAGCTGGGGGACGATCCTGCCAGCTTCAACGTGGTCAATCCGAGCGCCCCGTTTACCGATTTGAACGAGGTTTTTCCCGGGACTTCGCCGATCGAAAATACCTACAAGTCGTCGGCCAAGCAGCTGCGCTTCGTCAAGTCGACCTTCCAGGGGCAGGTGGTCGGATCGTCGACCTCGCCGGCCCGTCTGGCTCGGTTTCAGATGGTGCCGACTAAAGATCTGGTGGCCAGTCCGTCGGTAACCTTTTCCACCGGTGAGACCGGGACGGTGGTGGGGATGGTGGGCAAGGCGGATCCGGTGCAGCACGGGGAACTGGGATTCAGCGTCGGAGATCCGCTGTTCAAGGAGGTCATCCGGGGCACGGTGACGGCGAAGGTGGAGTTGGAGGGGCGGACCCTGGGCGACAACAACCACACGACACTGCTGGAGGTGCATCTGCGCCTGCCGGGCAGCACGGTGGATATCTCCGATTCTCTGTTCAAAAAGAACAACGATGACCGCACGGCGAGTGCCGATACGGTAGAGGTGACAACCAATAGTACGGGAGACCTCAGTTTGACGGATGTGCCGCCGGGGCGCTACGTGCTCACGGTCAAGGACACCAGCCACGTCAGCGGTCGCAGCGACACCTTTACGGTGCGCAACGGCGAAACGGTGCAGATCAACACCGGCGCGGCGGGGACGGAAATCGGTTTCTACGGTTCCGATCTGCGCGGCGATCCGACCATGCTACTGGCGGGCACCCAGAGCGGGCGACAGCTGATCGCCGGGGACGTCAGCGGTGACAACGAGATCAACGAGGACGACGTCAACGCGATCATCGCCGCCTGGGGCACCGGCAGCACGGCGGTCCCCTTCCTGCGGGCGGACATCAACAACGACGATGCGGTCGGGGCACCGGATTTGACGCTGACCACCTCGAACTTCGGCAACAGCGAAGGATTCGGAGCGCCGCCGGTGTATAAGCGGGCGGTTGCGGGGGACAATGGAGCTACTGTTCTCGAACTCCAGCCGCTGTTCGACGGCCGGCAGCCGCTCTGGCCGGGGCAGGAGGTGGAGTTCGAGGTGCAGGTGCGGGAGTTGGACGATCTGGCCGGGTACGAGTTCGATGTGACCTTCGACCCTTCCGGTCTCCGCCTGGTGCCGAATGGCGTGAAGGACGGCGGCATTTTCGCCGACAATCCGTGGGGCGCGGTCTTTGAGAACCGCTACAGTGATGGGGAATTGTCGCTGATCGGTTCCCGGATCGGCAAGGAATGGTCGGCGCGGGAAGACGGCGTGCTGGCTCGCCTGCGGTTCGAGGTATTGGAAGAAAGTGGTATCGAATCGATCCGGACGGGCGAGGGGCTGCTGCTCACCTCGACCTATCAGCCGCAGGAGGTGCGCTGGAGCCGGAGTCTGGCCGAATTGCTGCTGCCGACCAACCCCGAGTTGGAACAGAATTTTCCGAATCCGTTCAATCCGACCACGGCGATCCGCTTTGCCCTGCCGCTGCCAACGGCGGTGCAGCTGGATGTCTACGACATTCTGGGGCAGAGGATTCGCTCCCTGGCATCCGGGCCTATGGCGGCGGGTTACTACACGCTGCTGTGGAACGGCCGCGACGCGCTGGGCCGTCAGGTGGGAGCGGGAGTCTACTTCTACTTGCTGCAGGCGGGGGAGTTCCGCCAGAGCCGCAAGATGACGCTGATCAAGTGAGGGCCGCAAGATGAGACGCTGGTGCTTTCATATCGCCCTCCTCTGTCTGTGGGGCAGCGCGCTGCAGGCGGCCAAGCCGACTTTTGAAAACGGCACTCCGGTCGGTTTCTCCGCTCTGGACAGCACGACCCGGCAGGACTTTGTCAGCGGGCAGGAGATCCGCGTCCGCGTCGATATGAATCAGGCTGCCACCTACGAATACCCGGTGGTCGGCCATTTCCACTCCGTGGAAAAGAGCGTGCGGATCGATGCTGCGGCCAACGCTACCGACGGCATGCAGGTCGATATCGCCATGGTCGAAGCGGTGCCGTTTGGCACCAACAGCAATCAACCGGAGCCGGGAGAGAGCGCCGCCACCAATCCGGTCATTCACATGGCGTGGATCGAGGAAACCACTTCCAAGGCGAAGGCGCCGCTCCCCTACACCGGGGGCGATACGCCGACCTACAAGGTGATGTACAGCCGCAGCTTCGACGGCGGGGCGACCTTCAGCACGCCGGTAAAGGCGTCGAAAGAGGTGACTTTCCACCTGTTGACGACGGCTGCCGACGGTTTTTCGACCCTGGATCTGGAGGTGGACAGCGGCGGCAATCCGCGGGTGACCTACGCCTTCGTCTCCACGGCCGACCGGATGCGCAAGAAGAATATCTACTTCTCCTATTCCAGCGATGGTGGGGGAAGCTGGGTGGATCCGGTTCAGGTCAACCACACCCAGACGGTGGCGGTTACCGAGAATTTCGCCTGCGCCTTCCCGCAAATGGCAATCGACGACAGGGATCAGATCTTTATTTCCTACGTGCGCGGCATCGGGGGCGGACAGGAAGATGTGATGCTGGCCAAGGTCAACCGGGAGACCAGTCCGTTTGCAATTTTGCCAGCCGGGATTACCGCTACGGCGAGCACCGGCGGGGTGCGTATCGCGCCGAACGGCGACCGGCACACCGGACCGGATATCTCCGTAGGTGACGGAGACGCGCTGCACCTGATCTACTTCAACGACAGCGACAACATGGTCGAGCACAAGCGGCTGGCGACCGACACCACCTGGGTGGATGCGAGCACTTCGGGTTGGTCCCAGGATGTGGACGGAGCCCAGGTGAAGGGGTTCGTCGACGAGGGGAACGCATCCGGTGCGGTGGAGACCGAAGCGCGCTATTTCTTTCCGACGGTTGCGATCGACCGACTGCGGAGTCCGGACCGGGTGTACGCCCTGTTCAAATACGGCGGCACCAATACCGATCCGGTGGAGGGAATCTTCTTCAACCAATACGATGACAACGGGACTACGGGGACCGGGGCGGGATGGGGCACCGCCAGTTCGGTGTGGAGCACGGCTCCCTCGCCGGTGTTCGCCGACGGTGGCAGCTACAACATCGAGCTTGACTGGGAGATCACCGAGCGGGTGGCCGCCGTGGTCGATGACCGGCTGGAAGATCGGGGGAATCTGCACATCGCCTTTACGGCGGGGTACAGCAGCAACTCGGGTGAGCACGACATCTTCTACGCCCGCTACAACGGAACCAGCTGGACGCTGCCGGAAAAGGTGGCGGACGACGACTCAGACGGTACCGGGACGCAGGATGGAATAGCCAGTGCCGATGTCTTTATGCTGAATCCGACGCTGGCCCAGCATCCGGACAGCGAGAACTTGTTCATGGCCTTTGCCGGGGGGAGTGGAGAGGGGTTCGGGGCGAGCGCCAGCCTGAATGTAAACCACCACGCCTATTTCAAGGTGCTGGGCCGGGATCTCGCTTGGGAGGACCAATCGGTGCCGGTGGGGGGATATCAGTACGATCTCACCTACACGCCGATAAATCCGCACTCCGAGGCGAGCGAAGTGGCCAACAACCCGGTCTTCGTGCACGCGGCCGATCCGCGCAACGGCCGGGGTTTGGGAGCGCGGGCGGACTCGTCGGACGGATTTCTGGCTGGCGATTGGGAGAGGGTCGGGACCAGTCTGATGAAAGATGGTGACAAGTATTTTGAAGGGCGTACCGATGAGGTCTCCGGTTCGATTAATGAATGGGGCGACAACGGAGACAAGGTGGGACTGCTGCTCAAGCTGAACGTGCTGGGCAGCGACTCGTCGACCAACCTGCAGGTGATAACGTCCAGCAGCGCGGCCGGGCCGTCGGTGGCCGTGGGCAGCAATCCGAGCGGTTCGTTCGTCAGCGTCGGCAGTTTTTTCGCCCTGGGTGCGGATATCGATATCGTTCCGGCCAGCAGCGCGCCGACCGCGTCGATCGCCCAGCCGGATGGGACCGGGGACCAGGCCAACACGGAGTACGTTATCGAGTACAGCGTCAACGACGCGGACGACGATCTGAGCGGCTCCCTGAAGGTGGCGCTTTACGCCTTTCCGAGTAACGGGTTGAAGTCGGTGCAGGAAATCCGCATCTTCGGCACGTTGATCGTCGACGAGAACGACGCGGGGAGCTCCGGCACGGGAGACCTGACGGAAGGGAACAATCAGACCTATACCTGGGACGATCCTCCCAGCGCGCTGGTGAGTTCGGCGCTCTTCGCCTCCATTTTGAAGGTCAAGAGCGGCGACTACTTCATCTATATTGTGGCGGACGACGGTACCAACGAGCCGGTGTTCGCGGTCAGTCCGGGAGCGGTGACTCTGCGCCACAGTCCGATTGTGCGGCAGATCGATCCGACGGCGGCCGAGACGGTGGATACGGGAGTGCGCACCGGGCTGCAGGCGAATCCGTACGATCTGGATTTCAGCGTCGTCGACTACGACAGCGAGGCGCGGGTGCAGCTGTTCTACGCCTCGGTGAGCGGCATCAGTTCGGTGTCGGCAAAGGGGACCTATCCTCACCAGAAGTTCGTGCTGGGCAAGAGCGTGGCCGGTACCCGGGGCACGGCGATCATCGATTCGACCACGCTGACCAGCCGCGACACCGAGTACACTTGGGATGTCACCACGCCGCTGGTGCCGGAAGGATCGTACTATCTGTACGCGGTGGCGAGCGACTCGGTCAGCGCCACCGTTGGCATCAGCAGTTCGCCGCTGACGGTGCGCCATTCCCCCTCTTTTGTCTTCTACGAGCCGGGGAAGGACACGCAACGGAGCATTGATTCGGGTTCGCAACCGGTGTACGCCATTCAATGGCAGAAGGGGCCGGGCGACCAGGATCTGGATCACGATGCCACCATCGCTCTGTATTTTACGACCGACGATCCGGCGGTGACCGACCATTCGACGGATGCGGGCGCCTCTACTACTTCGCTGACTTCCGATACGGATACGCGGCTGATCGTCAGCGGCCTGACGGAGAATAGCGACCGGGAAGGGGATATGTATCTCTGGAGTCTGCGCACTCCGCCCAACGACGTGCCCAGGAGCAACCGTCAGGTCTGGCTCTACGCCGTGATAACGGACGGAGCGAGCAATGTGACCGTGGCCCGTGGGGGCTCGCTGAAAATCACGCACAATCCCTACATTCTGCTCAAAAGCCGCATGCCGAGCGTCAGCCAGGGGGATATTCTGCGCCTGGAATGGGACGACTACATGGTGGATGACGGTTCGGGCACGGACGATGCCTATCTCCGGCTCTACGCCTCCCCCAATTCGGGGCACACCACGCTGCAGAGCCTGGAGGGGAGCAGCGATACCTTCATCATCAATAGTTCCGACGGAACGGCCAGTGGCACGATTGCGTCGATTCGGGAGGACAGCAGCAACGCCTTCAACTGGGACACCTGGACCAGCGGTCTGGCTTTGCCCCAGGGGAGTTATTCGATCTACGCCGGCATCAGCGCCGATCCGACCTTTGTCGATAATGCGGTTGGTCGGGTGAGCAAGGCGCCGAATCAGCTCGTGGTCGGCGTGGGGATCGGCACGACGCCGAACATGTCGCTGAGCCCGAGCAAGATGGAGGCGACGGTGGGAGATACGCTGACCTTCGAGGTGCTGGTGCAGTCGGACGGGCAGGCGGCCGAGTCGGTCAGTGTGGTGATCGATCTCAGCAGTATGAATCTGCTACCCGTGGATTCGGGGAGTCCGTTCACCGATCTGGGAGAGGTGTTCAGCGGCGGCACGGTGGAGGAAAATTCCACTTCGAGCTACGTGCTGCGGTTCTCCAAGCGGAAGGGGGCCGGGGAGGTGATCGGCTCGCAGCAGGAGCAAAAGCGGCTGGCCAGTTTCCGGGTGACGGTGGATAACGGATTCAGCGGCCGAAAGAGTATGGACTTCGATCACGACGAGACGGCGCTGAGTCTGTCCGGATCTTCGACTCCGCTCAAAAAGAGCAGCGGTCTATCGGTGCAGAACGCCCAGCTAGATGCGGCCTCCCGGGGCAGCATTGTGGCCACGGTGCTGCTGGAAGGGCACTCCTCCCCGCTGGGAAACGGCAATCACGCCACCCTGCTGGACGTGCATCTGCGTCTGCCGGGTAGCACGATCGATGTATCGGACAGCCGCTTTAAATCCGGGAACGACGATCTGCCGGCCACGACGGATACGGTCGAAGTGCAGACGACCAGTGCCGGCCTGCTGACATTGATCAGCGTGCCGGCCGGCCGCTACGTGCTGACGGTCAAGGATACCAGCCATTTGAGCGGACGGTCCGATACGCTGGTCATCCGCAACGGGGAGACGATCACCCTCTCATCGAGTCAGGGATTCTTTGCTTCGGACATCCGCGGCGATCCCTCCTTCCTGCTGGATCAGGACGGGCGCGAGCTCAAGGCGGGGGATGTGACCGAGGACAACGAGATCGACGAGGACGACGTCAACGCGATCGACGCGGCCTGGGGCTCGAATGCCGCGGCGGCGAATTTCGCCCAGGCCGACCTGAACAACGATGCCCGGGTCGGGGTCGAAGATCTGACGGTGACGTCGAGCAATATCAGCAACAGCACCGGCTTTGGAGCGCCGCCGGTTTTCAAGCGGGCGACGCAGGGGAGCAATGCGTCTGCCGGCGTGGAGATCCTGGCACCGGGGCGGGAAGGGGAGTGGCTGCAGGGGGATGAGGTGGAGCTGCTCTTTGTGGCGAACGGTCTGGGCGATCTGGCCGGGTACGGCTTTGAGCTGGAGTTCGATCCGCTGGAGATGGAACTGGTGGAAGGAGAGGTGCGGGTGGCCGAGGTCTTTCGGGAAAATCGGAATGGCTTCTTCGGGCGGGTCGCGAGGGAAGAGGGACGACTGGAAGTGGCGGCGGCGAGGCGCGGTCGAGGCTGGTCTGCTGCGGGGACGGGGGAACTGCTGCGCGTGAAGGTCAGGCTCCACCGGGATGGATTCCCCGGCTCGCTCGAACTGCGGGATGGGCGACTGATGAGTTCGGAGTACGAGACGACGGCGATACAGTTGCTGGACGATCCACGGAAACTGGCTTTGCCGCGCGAGTTCGCATTGAGGCAGAACTACCCAAATCCGTTCAATCCGAGCACGACCATTCCGTTCGCAGTGCCGATAGTGGATGGAGGGATCGCGCCGGTGTCAGTGGAGATTTTCAACGCGCTGGGACAGCGGGTGCGGACGCTGTTGAACGACGTGGTGGAGTCGGGCTATTACCGGATGATGTGGGATGGGCGGAATAGAAACGGACAGACGATGGGAACGGGCGTGTACTTCTACCGGGTGCGGATAGGCGAGATGGTGCAGGTGCGCAAGATGACGCTGGTGAAGTGAGGGGTGTGTCGATCGCGGTTTGTCCTGGGATCAAGCCTCGGTATCCCGGTTTTCTTCGATCTCTGTTTGCTCTGATGAGTCGCTTTCTATCAGATATTGGATATCATCGGTCAAAAGGCCGAGTTCTTCCTCGATAATTCCCCAGACGATTCGGTCGTCAATGCTGTTATAGCCGTGTGCCAGTAGGTTTCTGAAGGAAATGATGCTGCGATATTCTCGGATCTCCCCGAGAATATCGGGATTTTCTCGCCCTATTCGATTGAGTGCCTCACCAATAATCTCGAATTTTCTTTCCACTCCGCTTCTGAGCAGTTCATCACCCTGATAGTCATCAAAGGTTCTGCCGTGTACAAAGCGGCGGATCGCCGAAGCCGCTTCTTGAATATCATAAAAATATTTGAGTATTTGGTCCTCCATAGAGGGCGACCCTTTCTCTTAGAACATGCCGACGAAAGTAAGGATTCTTGAGTCCCGCTGTAGTAAGCAAATCGATTGGGCACCCAAGAGTATCTTCCAGATGATGGAGCAGGCCAAAGAAGCGCTTTGATGGATGCTGATCGGGATCTTCGAACTCAACCAGTAAATCGACATCACTGGCTGAATCCCCTTCTCCTCGTGCAATGGAACCGAAAAGATCCAGGCGTCTGACCTTGTATTTTTGACATGCCGGGAGTGCCGCTTCTTTTATTTCTTTTAGAGTCATTGAGTTTCCTCAGCCAAAAAGATACATTGCATTCTCTTGCGAGGTTTTCCTCTTGAACCAAAGGTGAGAAATTTGGTGAATAATCACAAATCCAAATTTCCCTTCTTTTCTCCCAAAAAAGGTGCTTTCAGGTATCGTTCCCATATCGATGCGGGGGGGATTTTTCTTTATACTTACCATTAAGATTGAGAAGAAGGGCCAAATAAACTGTAAAAGGAGAGCAGATCATGGCAGATCAGAAGAAAACTCTGGTGTATGTCGGCACCTTTGCCAACGACCCGGAGGAGGGGATCTACATTTACGAATTGGATCCGGAATCGGGATCGCTGGATCTGGTGCGCAAGGAGGGGGGGATCGAGAACCCGTTTTTCCTGGCGATCGACGCGGAGCAGAAGCACCTTTATTCGACCAACGGGGTGAAGGAGTTCGAGGGGACGCCGGGGGGAGCGGTGAGCGCTTTTGCCATCGATTCGGAAACGGGCGGGTTGACCCTGCTGAACCAGCAGTCGGCGCGCGGGGAGATGCCGTGCTACGTGAGCATCGACAAGACGGGGAAGTGCCTGCTGGTGGGGAATTACTCGTCGGGGAATGCGGCACTCCTGCCGATCCAGGAGGATGGCACGCTGGCGCCGGCCAGCGACGTGGTGCAGCACGAGGGGAGCAGCGTCCATCCGGATCGGCAGACCGGTCCGTTCGTGCACTCCTTCGTTCCGGCTCCGGATGGCCGTTTTGCCTTTGCCGCCGACCTGGGGATCGACAAGCTCATGGTCTACCGGGTGGACGCGGAGCAGGGGAAGCTGGAGCCGAATGATCCGCCCTTTGCCAAGATCCCGGACGGGGCGGGGCCGCGACACTTGGCCTTCCATCCGAACGGGAAGTTCGCCTATCTGATCAACGAGCTGGACAATACGTTCGTCGTCTTTGCTTACGATGCGGAGAAAGGGGTGCTGGAGCAGCTGCAGGTGATTTCGACGCTGCCGGAAGGGTACGACGAAACGAGCTACTGCGCCGACGTGCAGATCTTACCTTCAGGGAAGTTTCTCTACGGGTCGAATCGGGGACACGACAGTATTGCGATCTTCGCCATCGATGAGGAGACGGGGAAACTCACCTTTGTCGGTCATGAGTCGACGCAGGGGAATTTCCCCTGGAACCTGGCGATCGATCCGGCGAGCAATTTCCTGCTGGTCGCCAACCAGGGGGAGGATTGTATCGTGGTCTTCCGCATCGATGGGGAGAGCGGGAAGCTGACGCCGACCGGCTGCAAGGTGGAACTGCCCAAGCCGGTTTGCATGAAGATGGTCTGATGCGTTGAAATTTCCGCTTCGTCGAGAGGTGTTTTGCAGGCCGGCCCGGATAGAGGCTGGCCTGCTTTTTTCTGCGCAATGAAGAGCAGTGGATCTTGATGATACAGAAGTTATTCCATTGCTTAGGACTGAGAATTCAATGCCTCTGCCAAAATAAGCGGAGGTTCCGAAAGATGACAGAGGCTCAAATTGGCCGAATTATCTGAATTCAGTCCTTCGAGAGGAACGAATTCAAGGGAGGAGCAGATGGCAGAGGACAACGTCAAGATCATGGTCTTCGGCGCCCATCCGGACGACTGCGATATCCGCACCGGGGGGATCGCCCTAAAGCACGCGGCGCTGGGTAACCAAGTGCGTTTCGTATCGGTGACCAATGGGGATGCCGGGCACCACGAGATCGGTGGAGTGGAACTGGCGCGGCGACGGCGCGAGGAGACGCAGGCGGTGGCGGCGCTGGCCGGCATCGAATACGACGTTTTCGATATCCACGACGGGGAGTTGGAGCCGACCCTGGAGAATCGGAAGAAGGTCATCCGTGCCATTCGCCAGTTTGCGCCGGATCTTGTGCTCACCCATCGGCCGAACGACTACCATCCGGATCACCGGTATACGTCGATTCTGGTGCAGGACGCGATCTTTCTGGTAACGGTGCCGAATATATGCACGGACACGCCGATTCTGGAGCGGATGCCGATCGTCGCCTACGTGGGGGACAATTTTCAGAAGCCTCAGCCGTTTTGCGCGGATGTGGCGGTGGATATAGACGACGTGATGGAGCGGAAGCTGGATATGGTCCACTGCCATATCTCGCAGGTGTACGAGTGGCTGCCGTTCAACGGGGGACATCTGGACGAAGTGCCGGAGGGCGAGGAGGCGCGGAAGGCGTGGATGGCAGCGCGCTGGGCCCGGCGATTAGTCGCGGTGGCGGATGCTTGCCGAGGACTGCTGATCGAGCGCTATGGCGAGGAACGAGGACAAAAAGTAAGATACGCGGAGGCATTCGAGGGGTGTGAATACGGCAGTGCGTTGACCGGTGAAAATATCCCGATTCTTTTCCCATTTTGACGATGTTGGAGAGTGATGTGGAGGAGCGGCTGACGCGGCAACTGGAGTTTGTCCTGGAGGTGGAAAAGCTGAAACAGATCTTTCGGCAGACGGTGCTGCCGGGAGACGAGCGGCGGGAGAACGATGCCGAGCATTCCTGGCATCTGGGATTGATGGCGGTGCTGTTGGTAGAGCATGCGAAGGAGCCGGAGGTGGATCTTCTGCGCGTGGTGAAGATGGTGCTGATCCACGACCTGGTGGAGATCGATGCAGGGGACACCTTCGCTTACGATGAAGCGGGCAATGTCGACAAGGTGGAGCGGGAGACGGTCGCGGCAGAGCGGATTTTCGGTCTGCTGTCCGAGGATCAGAAGAGGGAACTGCGGTCGCTGTGGGATGAGTTCGAAGCGCGGCAGACGCCCGAGGCGCGCTACGCGGCGGCGCTGGATCGGCTGCAACCGGTGATGCTGAACTTTCAGACCCAGGGAGCGGCCTGGCGGAGGCACGGGGTGACCCGGGCGCAGGTCATCGCCCGCAATAAGCATATTTCCGAAGGATCGCCGTCTCTGTGGAAATATGCGGAGGGTCTGATCGACGAGGCGGTCAAACGGGGATACCTTGCGGGTTGAGCCCGCAATAAGCATATCGAGGAGGGATCGCCGTCTCTGTGGAAATATGCGGAGGGTCTGATCGACGAGGCGGTCAAACGGGGATACCTTGCGGGTTGAGCGAGTGGATCAGCCCGCGGTGATTTCTGCGGTCGCGGCGAAGCGGTTGAGCTGCCAGCGGTCGGCCCAGCTGCGGTCGAGGTGGACGCGCAGGAGCACATCGTTGCCCTGGAACTGACGTTCCAGGATGTCCCCTTCGGCGTAGAGCTGGGCCAGCAGACGGCCCTCCTTCTGGGGGATTTGCAGGTCGAGGGTGACGGCGTTTTCCTGGTTGTAGATCCCTATGCGTTCCTTGAGCTTTTCCAGGCCGAAGCCGGTCAGGGCGGAGACGGCTACGGCGTCTTCCCGCATGTCCCGGCTGCGGGCGATCTCCTCCATTTTCTCCGCGTCGATCTGGTCGATCTTGTTGAAGACCAGCAGGGTGGGGCGATCCTCCAACTGGAGGTCGCGTAGCACCCGCTCGACCGTGTCGATCTGCGACTCGCACTGCGGATGGCTCAGGTCGATGACGTGGAGGAGGAGATCGGCTTCGATCGCCTCTTCGAGGGTGGCGCGGAAGGAGGCGAAGAGGTGATGGGGCAGCCGTTTGATGAAGCCGACCGTGTCGGTGAGCAGGATCTTCTGGTTGTGGTCCAGGTCTACCGAGCGGGTGGTCGAGTCGAGGGTGGCAAAGAGCTGATCCTCGACCAGGACCGGGGCGCCGGAGAGGGTGCGCATCAAGGTCGACTTGCCGGCGTTGGTGTAGCCGACCAGGGCGACCTTGAAGGCGGTGCTGCGGCTGCTGCGGCTGGTGGCCATCTGCCTGCCGATCTTGTCGAGCTTCCCCTTCAGGTCGTGGATCCGCTTGCGGATCATGCGGCGGTCGGTTTCCAACTGGGTCTCTCCCGGTCCGCGCACCCCGGCGGCTCCCATGCCGCGGATGGCGCCGCCGCCGGCCTGGCGCGATAGGTGAGTCCACTGGCGGGTGAGGCGGGGCAGGAGGTAGTTGAGCTGGGCCAGTTCAACCTGGATCTGGGCGGTGCGGGTGCGGGCGTGGCGGGCGAAGATATCGAGGATCAGGCCGCTGCGGTCCAGGATGCGCATGTCGGTCACTTTTTCCAGATTGCGCATCTGGGCGGGAGAGAGATCGTTGTCGAAGATGATGAGATCGGCTTCCCGCTCCTGGGCGAAATGCTTGAGCTCGGCCGCCTTGCCCTTGCCGATGTAGTAGGTGGCGTCGATGCGGTCCCGGTTTTGCAGCAGGCGATCGGCTTCGGCGAGAGTGGCCGTGTCGGCCAGGCGGCTCAGTTCGTCGAGGGAGTCCTCCGCTTCCCACGGAGATATGTCGGGAAGAGAGATGCCGACGAGCAGGGCGCGCTCCTGGCGTTGGAGATCGGGGTTATCCGGTTCGAAAAATGCTCCCAAACGGGTTGCCTCGCAAAGGGTATCGGCGGAACTCCGAACGAGGCGGCGATATTATCGCATCGCTCGAAGTGGGTTCATGGAGCACAATAACAGGCTTATCTTGACACTTGTCAAGCAAACATCTAATGTTTACAAACCCTCTGCCAGAGGGCGAAGGCGCCCGTCTTTCTCCACGTTCACGGCGCGCTGCAGGTGCCGATCGCACCGTCGTCTAAGAGCGCAGATGAGCTTCCCTTCGACAGCATTTTGAGATGGAGTTGGCCGGAGGGATATCCTCTCCGGTCGAGGAGGGACATCCCCTCCGGTCGATTGAAGATTGAAAATGAAGATGTAATTCGAGGAGAAACGCTTTGACTGAAGAGCAGTTCGACATCGATGCGGTCGAAGCTCCGGATATCCCAGAGGAACTGGGGATCTTTCCGCTGCGCAGTAGCGTGGTCTATCCCTACATGCCCCAGCAGTTGCACGCCTCCCGCATAAGTTCCATACAGGTGGTCGAGGCGGCGATGGAGGGGGAGCAGCAACTGATCGGCATCTTCGCCCAGAGCCAACCCGAGGTGGAGGATCCGGGGGCGGAGGACCTGCACGCGGTTGGCACCGTCGCCAAGATTCACAAGATGTGGCGGCTGCCCGACGATTCAGTGCGCTTGATCGTCCAGGGGTTGAGTCGGGTGAGACTCGTCCAGGCGGTGCAGACCGAGCCGTTCATCGAAGCCAAGTTGGAGCGGCTGGAGGATCAGGGGGACAAAAAGTCGATGGGAGTGCAGGCGATGTGCCGGACGGTGCTGCACCAGTTCCAGGCGATCGTCAAGCTGGTGCCCCACCTGCCCGACGAACTGCAGATCATGGTAATGAACATCGACCATCCGGGACGGCTGTCCGATTTTGTGGCTTCCAATCTGGATCTGCAGGTGGAAGAGCACCAGAAGCTGCTGGAATCGCTCGACGTGGAAAAACGGCTGGAATATCTGACCGAGCTGCTGGCCCGCGAAGTGGAGATCCTGGAGGTGGGCCAGAATATCCAGACCCAGGTGCAGGAAAAGCTGGGCAAGTCGCAGCGGGATTACTTCCTGCGCGAGCAGCTCAAGCAGATCCAGAAGGAGCTGAGCGGTTCGGATCCGCAGCTGGCCGAGGCGGAGGAGTTGCGCGAGAAGATCCAGGCGGCCGAGTTGCCCGAAGAGGCACTGGAGGCGGCGGAGCGGGAGTTGGATCGCCTGGAGAAGATGATGCCGGGGGCGCCCGAATATTCGGTGGCGCGCACCTATCTGGACTGGATGATCGCCCTGCCCTGGGCGAAATCGACCGAAGATCAGCTGGCGATCGCCGAGGCGTCGCGCATCCTCGACGAGGATCACTTTGGGCTCGCGAAGGTGAAAGAGCGGATTCTCGAATATCTGGCGGTGCGCACGCTGCGGAAGGAGATGAAGGGACCGATTCTCTGTTTTGTAGGGCCGCCGGGGGTCGGCAAGACATCGCTGGGACGGTCGATCGCTCGAGCTCTGGGACGCAAGTTCGTGCGCATCTCGCTGGGCGGGGTCCACGACGAGGCGGAGATTCGCGGCCATCGGCGCACCTATGTGGGGTCGCTGCCGGGGCGAATCGTGCAGGGATTGCGCAAGGCGGGGACCAATAATCCGGTTTTCATGCTCGACGAGATCGACAAGATTGGGGCGGATTTTCGCGGCGATCCGGGGGCGGCGCTGCTGGAGGTGCTCGACCCGGAACAGAACTTCTCGTTTGCCGATCACTATCTCGACGTGCCGTTCGACCTCTCCAAGGTGATGTTCATCACCACCGCCAATCTGGCGGGGCCGATCCCCGGACCGCTGCGGGACCGGATGGAGGAGATCCCCCTGCCCGGGTACACGCACGAGGAGAAGGTGCAGATCGCCCGCCGCCACCTGTTGCCCCGCCAGCTGGAGGAGCACGGCATCGACACCGGGCACATGGAGCTGGTCGACGAGGCGCTGCGGCGCCTGATAGAGGAATACACGCGCGAGGCCGGGCTGCGAAATTTGGAACGCGAACTGGGAGCGATCTGCCGCAAGGTGGCGCGCAAGTTCGTCGAGGGGCGCAAGCGCAAGGTCAAGGTGACCGGCAAAATAGTGGAGGATTTTTTGGGAGGACCCCCGTTCTTCATGGAAGTGGCGGAGCTGGAGGGGGAGATCGGCGTGGCGACCGGGCTGGCGGCGACGGCGGCCGGTGGCGAGATCCTCTTTATCGAGGCGACGCGCATGCCGGGCAAGCGGAACATGTTGCTGACCGGACAGCTGGGCGATGTCATGCAGGAATCGGCGCACGCGGCGCTGAGCTATCTGCGCACCCGGATCGAAGAACTCGAGATCGCTCCGGATATGCTCGACGAATCCGATATCCATCTCCACGTGCCGGCCGGCGCCACGCCCAAGGAAGGGCCGTCGGCGGGGATTGCCCTGACGACCGCGCTGGTGTCGCTGTTTACCGAGAGACCGGTGCACAGCGAGATGGCGATGACCGGTGAGATCACGCTGCGCGGCCGGGTGCTGCCGGTCGGCGGCATTCGCGACAAGGTGATGGGCGCCCAGCGGGCGGGGATCCGGACGGTCATCCTGCCCCGCAAAAACGAGAAGGATCTGGAGGAAGTCCCCGAGGCGATCCGGCGACAGATGCGCTTTGAGCTGGTCGATCATATCGACGAGGTGTTGGCGCTGGCGCTCGGACCGCGGGCCAAGAGACGACGACGCAAGGCTGCGGGAAGTCGGAAGAAGTCGGCGTCTTCCCGGAAAGCATCTGCAAAGAAGGGGAGCAGTCGGAAGCCAGCGGGTAAGGTCGCTCCCAAACGGAAGAGTGCGGCTAAGAAGCCGCCGGCAAAACGGACCAAAGGGACAGGGCGGGGCGTCGGGAAGAAAACCGGGAGATCAAAGTAAGTAGGAGAAGGTATGGGTGTAGAAGATATTTTCGCCGCGCGGCTCGAGGAGGCGCGCGGCGAAAATATGATACCGGCGCTACAGAGCTTCTGGAAAGAGGAGTTGGAGCAGGCGGAGAGGATGCACCGGAGCGGCACCGGCGGGATGGGGGTGGCGCGCGCGATCGCCGATCGAGTCGATGCCGTGGTTTTGACGGCGTACCGCAATACTCTCGATAAGGCACCCGGGAGACACGCTCTGGTGGCCATCGGGGGCTGCGGCCGCCGGGAAGTTGGGCCGCATTCGGATATCGACATGCTCTTTCTCTTTGCCAGAGACCGCGACAAGAGTCCGGAGTTCATCTCCGGCGTATTGAATCCGCTCTGGGATCTGCGTTTCGACGTCGGTCACAGCAGCCGCACGGTGGCCGAGACGATTCGCTTTGCGCGTGAGGATGTGGAGTCGTGCACGGCGATGATGGACGCCCGCTTCCTGGCGGGAGACGGGGATCTGTTCACCGAGTTTCTGCAGCGATTCTTCAAACGGCTACCCCGGAGCGCGATCGGCAAGCTGCAGAACTGGCGGCAACTGCGGCTGGAAAGCAGGGATTCGGTCCAGCTGCTCGAGCCGAACATCAAGGAGAGCCCGGGCGGACTGCGCGACATACAGACGCTGGAGTGGGCGCTCAAGATCAGGGCCGAAAGTCCGGATACCGACAGCCTGTGGCACCGGTATCTGGACGATCGGGATATCGAGACGCTGGAAGAGGGACGGGATTTCCTCTGGAAGGTGCGCCATGAGCTGCATTTTTCAGTCGGTCGCAAGCGGGACGTGCTGGAGCACGACCTGAAACGGACCATCGCCGGAGGACTGGGCTACGAGGACAGCGGCCAGGAACTGGGGGTGGAGCGTTTCATGCATCAGTACTATATGCACGCCCGGCGAACCTACCATCTGGTCGAACTGGCTTTCGAGCGGCTGACCCGCAAGACGCGCAATGCCCATCGGAGCATGATGCTGGAGCGCGGCGTAACGGCGATCGACGGCGAGATCATTCTCGATCGCGGCGAGCAGTACTTTGCCGAAGAGCCGCTGCGTCTGCTGCGGATCTTCCACATCGCCCAGGCCAAGAACGTCAGATTGAGTGAGGAGGGGCAGCGCACGATTGGCGCCTGCCTGCATCTGATCGACGACGAGTTGTGCGCCTCTTCCGAGGCGCGCGATATCTTTCTGCGCATCCTCAGACGGAAACACCGGGTCGCCAGAACGCTGCGGCTCATGCACGATCTGGGCGTGCTGGGGGCGTATCTCCCCGAGTGGGGGGATCTGACCTGTCTGGTGCAGTACGACATCTATCACATCTACACGGTGGACGAGCATACCCTGGTCGCTATCGACAATCTGGAGCGGCTCGGAACCGCCGACACGCAGTCGCCGCTCAAGCCGTTCTTTCAGCAGTACGAGCGTCGCGACCTGCTCTACCTGGCGGTGATGCTGCACGATGTGGGCAAGTCGAAGCGCCAGGATCACATCGTTTGCGGGGTCGAGATGACGCGGGAGTTGGGGCGGCGGCTGAGGCTGGCCGAGGAGGATCTCGATTTCCTGCTCTTCCAGGTGGAACATCACCAGGAGATGGTCATCCTCTCTCAACGCCGCGATCTGGACGACTACAAGATGATCGCCGAGTTCGCGAGTCTGTTCCCCAGTATGGAATGGTTGCAGGGACTCTACCTGCTCTCCTACGCCGATCTGTCGGCAGTCTCCGCCGATGCCTGGACCGACTGGCAGGGCGCCCTGCTCTGGGAGCTCTACCACAAGACCGGCGAGCAGCTCGAATCGGGTATGAAGACGCTGGAGCAGATGCAGCAAGGTCGCCATCTGCTCGACGAACATCTGAAGGCGGTGTCGGGCAAATGGCCGGCGCCCAGGGTGATGGCTTTCCAGGAGCACGCCGAAAAGCTGCCGCCGCGCTATCTGGCGGCATACAGTCGGGAGCAGATCGAAAACCACCTGCAGTTGGTCGATCGATCGACCGACGATAGCCTGTTCGAGGTGGAATTTGTCGAGCGGCCCACCTTTACGGAGATGCTGATCTGCACGCCCGATCAGCGGCAGTTGTTGGCCAAAATCTGCGGGGCTCTGGCGGTCAACGACGTCAACATCCTGCGCGCCGAAATCAATACTCGTGCCGACGACGTGGTGCTGGACATCTTCCAGGTAACCGATGTGGACGGCAGTCCGATCCTGCCCGATTGGAAGAAGGAGCGGATCTGCGAACGGCTGGAGGAGGTGATCGCCCTGCGCCAGAAGGCGAGAGAATTGCTCGAACGGTACAGCGCCCATTGGGAGCGACGCAAGCAGCAGAAGAGGGCATATGTGCTTCCTCCGGTATTGCAGATAGAGAATCAGATCTCGGACCGGTACACGGTGATCGATCTCGACGTGCAGGACGACGTGGGGTTGCTCTACGAGATCACCCACTGTCTGAGCGAACTCGGTCTGGATATCCACATGGCGATCGTCAACACCATTGCCAACCGGGCGCGGGATGGTTTCTACGTGGTGGACGGTCAGGGAGAGAAGATCGTCAACTACCAGGTGCTGGAGGAGATCCGCCAGGATTTGCTGGAGAAGCTGGCGGATTGAGGGGAGCGGGCGGACATCGGTGAGTGGAACACCCTCTACAGGAGATGGGGTTGCGTCGCCCGAGGGAATGTAGTTATAATGCCCTCGTGATTTTATCTCGGGATACATCCAACGGAGGGGGGCAGGCCGTGATCGACAGGAGCGCGCTGGAGCGCATCGAAAATATTGGGGGAGGGGTCCTGCTGGGAAAGATGATCGACATCCTCCTCACCAATGCGCCGCAGCGGCTGGCGGCGGCGCGCGTCGGGGAGACACAGGGGGATCTCAAAGCGATCGAACGGGCGGTCCACTCGCTCAAGTCGAGCGCCGGCAATCTGGGTGCCATGCAGATGATGGAGATGGCGGCCAGGATCGAGGAGCTGGCTGAGAATGAGGAAGCGGAGGCTATTCCGCCGTTGCTCGACGAGCTGGAGAAGATCTGGGAACAGGTAAAGGAACTGCTCGAGAAGGAGAGGAAAGGACTGGAATCGTGAAGAAGATAGCCCTGGTCGAGGACAATCCGGACAATCGGTTGCTGGTGCAGGCGATTCTGGAAGAGGAGTACGAGATAGAGGAGTACGAGACGGGAATCGAGGGATTGGAGGGGATGGCGCAGGAGCGCCCCGATTTAGTGCTGCTCGATATCTCACTGCCCGAGATGGACGGCACTGAGGTGCTGGCCAAAATGCGCGACGATGAGGATTTGCGGGGTGTGCCTGTGATCGCCCTGACCGCCCACGCCATGGCCGGTGATCGGGAAAAGTTTTTGGGGATGGGTTTCGACGGCTACATCACCAAGCCGATCGTCGACGATGCCGTGCTGATGGAGACGATCGAAAGGCTGCTGAGCGCGAAGGAATAGGAAACTAACTCTCGCCGCGCTCTTTGGCTTCTGTCTCCGGTCCGAAATCGACGATGTCGGTATCTTCAACGTAGGCGCGCGTGCTGTACTGCTCCACTTCACTCATGCGCTGCACGATGTTGCTGATCTTTTTGACCCCCTCTCTTATGCCCTCCAGCTTTTTTTGCTGATTCTCGTCCAGATTCGGGGTGCGCTGGAGGAGCTGACTCAGTCCCAGAATCACCGACAGGGGCTGGTTGATCTCGTGGGCGGCGGCCCCCGCCGTCTGGACGAGAACGCGCAGGCGTTCGGTTTCCAGCAGTTTCTCCCACAGTTCGACGACGCGCACTCCCACCTTTACACGGGCACCCAACTCATCCTGATCGAATGGTTTCACTACGTAGTCGTTGGCGCCTGCTTCCAATCCGGTGACGATGTCCTGCTTGCGACTCTTGCCCGTGACCAGGATGATGTAGGTCTGTTTGGTATCGGTTCGCTGCCGCAGCCGGCGGCAGAGTTCGACGCCGTCGATCCCCGGCATCACCCAATCCAGGAGGAGGAGCTTGGGACAGTCCGGGCGTTCTAGTGCCTCCCAGGCGCTGCTCCCGTCTTCACAGGAGAGCACCTCGTGTCCCCAGGCGGCCAGGTAGGCGGTGAGCAGTTCGCGGTCGAGGGGCTCGTCTTCGGCGATCAGGATGCGCAAAGGAGACTACTCCTTCATGATGGATGATGGAGTCGGCAGTCAGGTTGGGACGGTGAGGCGCAGGGTCTTGCGAATGCGGTCGAGGAGCGCCTTTGGCTCGAACGGCTTCACGACGTATCCGTTGATCTTCAGGGCGACCGCCTTCTTTACGTATTCCTGGGAGCTCTTCGCTGTGAGCAGGATGACGGGCAGATTGGCAGTGGCTGGCACGGCGCGCAGTCGGCGGCAGACTTCAAAGCCGTCCATCTCCGGCATGGCGATGTCGAGCAGCATCAGGTCGGGGCGGAACTCTCCGACCCGGGACAGCGCCTCTTTGCCTCCGGAAGCCAGTTCCACCTCGAAACCCGCTTGCTCCAGACAGGCAGAGACCAGCAAGCGCGTATCTTCCTCGTCATCGACCGCCATGATCCGGGGCTTGCCGACCTCCGGCCCGGCGAGGATGCCATCGACCATGGTGGACATCTCGTCCAGATCGATCGGCTTGACCAGGAAATTGGAAATGTCCTTGCTGGTGAGTACCTCCTGTCCCTCCTGATTCATGTACGCGGTGATGATAACTACCGGTGCATCCAGGCCGCGTTCGCGCAGGGCGGCCAGCAGGCGCCAGCCGTTCATTTTGGGCATCATCAGATCGGTGATGATCAGATCGATCGAGTTTTTCAGGGCGAGGTCGAGGGCCTCCTGGCCGTTGCCCGCTTCGACTATGGCATGCCCTTGTTGCCGCAGCGCTTCGGCGAGAACCTCTCGAAGCGGTTCTTCGTCCTCCACCAGCAACACCGTCTTGCCGGAGGTAGACGGCTGGAGTGATGAGGGCGGGGGAGGTTCAGAAGCCCGAGTGCTGATCTCCTCTTGCTGGCGAGACAGGGCGATGGCGAACAGTTCGTCTGCGGGGTGCGGCTGCTGGTCACTCGGCGGAGCACCGTCGGTTTGGGGGGGCGTCGAAGCGGGTTCGGGCAGCTCCTGGTCGGCTTCGCGCAGGTCCCGTTCGAGCTCATCGAGACGTTCTTCGATCTCCTCCACCTCCTCGGATGGCGCTTTCCTGCCCTCTTCTTTCTCCTCCTGTAGCTGGTTGAGAATTTCGCGCTGGCGAAAGGCGACGTAGCGGAGCAGTGAGTTGCGCGCCACGTTGTCCAGAGTGTCGAACTCAGCGCCGACTAAATGGATCGACTGTCTGGCTCTGGATTTGCGATTGAGGGCGGCCGGGGTCGTCGAGAGTCTGACGATGCAGCCCACCTGACGCAGAGGTTTGGTCTGGTCGAGTTCGTCCTTGTCGGGGGGAAAGGGCAGGTCGAAGTCGAGCTGAAGAGCCGAGTCGGCCGCAATGTGACGCGTGGTCTGCAGGCGACATCCCCCTCCGCTCAGGTCGATCATAATGGCGGGCAGGATTACCTGCTCCCTGCCTTCTACCAGGTGAATTTTGGTTGGGATCTTGGTGTCGATGCGGAAAAATTCGCGTCGCGGAGTGCGTCTGATCTGCTCGGGTGCCGGTTTCGACAGGAAGAGCTGCGGCACCCGCCCGCCCTCCTTGCCCAACACCCGGGATTTAAACAGATGGTCGGCGAAGTCCTTCCAGATGGCCACGACCACGGTAGTGCCGTCGGGGATAACCACCGGTACCCGATGGTCGGTGGGTATGGAGACGGCGAAGCGGTCGGTCGCGATATCGACGACAGATGACTTGTAGCGCCGGGTCTCGCCGCTCTCCAGATCGATCACCCGCAGTTCGAGCTGATCGGCGATCTCGATTACTTCTGACGGGCGGTCCTGTTCAGACATGCGGAGTCGGCTCTTCCGGTGATGAATGGGCAGTGGAGTGGCGGCGGCTGATGCGGATATTCGCTCTCTATCCCCCCTCTTGCATACCAGCGCGCGAACCGATGGTATAACGGTATGTAGTAATATATATAAACAATTGGGGATTTACAGACAATCGCTCCATTGGCCCTCGGTAATTGCTCAGAGATAGTATTTTTAATACCTTCCATAAACTTATGATAGAGTAGATATCTGCGGGATCACCAGATAGTTAATGGAGTAACGGGGAGCACCTGTCTTCAGGTTGCTACCTGAAGATCCTCGCATTTTCATTATTCGGGATGGCGTGCGACCCGCAGTCAAATCGGCAGTCATGCACGCCGATTGTTCGATGTTTTTAGGAGGAGGGAATGGCCAAGATTCTCCTGGTGGAAGACAACGAGATGAATCGGGATATGCTTTCCAGGCGTCTGGAGCGCAAGGGACACGAAGTGATCATAGCTGTGAACGGTCGCGAGGGAGTAGAAAAAGGGCGTTCAGAGATACCGCAGCTTATTCTCATGGACATGAGTTTGCCCGAGCTGGATGGCTGGGAGGCGACTCGTCAGCTGAAGGCGGACGATGCTACCCGGGCGATACCGGTAATCGCCCTGACTGCCCACGCCATGGCCGGAGATCGGGAGAAGGCCCTGGAAGCCGGCTGCGACGACTATGACATAAAGCCGGTCGACTTCAAGAGGTTACTGGGCAAGATCGAGGCGCTGCTCAGCTGAACGGAGGAGATAGACTTATGGGGACGGACTCGGGACCGCTGCTGGTCGTCGACGATGAAGAGATGAATCGGGATATGCTCGCCCGGCGGCTGCAGCGGCGCGGCTACGTCGTCGAGATGGCTGCCGACGGGCAGCTGGCACTCGATATGGTCGCGGTGGGGCGATTCGACCTGGTTCTGCTCGATATCATGATGCCGGGTATGGATGGGATGGAGGTACTCGGCCATCTCCGTCAGCGGTACTCGATGCGCGACCTGCCGGTTATTATGGCTACGGCCAAGGACGACAGCCACAGCGTCGTCGATGCGCTGAACGCAGGGGCCAACGACTACGTGACCAAGCCGGTCGATTTCCCGGTGCTCATGGCCCGGGTCCAGATGCAACTGTCCCGAAAACGGCTCGATGAGGCGCTGGTGGAAGCCAAGGAGGCGGCGGAAACGGCCAATCAGGCCAAGAGCCAGTTCCTGGCGAATATGAGCCACGAACTGCGCACGCCGCTCAACTCGGTCATCGGCTTCGCCAATATCCTGCTCAAGAACAGGAAAGGGAATCTGAATCCCAAAGATCTAACCTACCTGGAGCGGATCAGCGACAATGGTCAGCATTTGCTGGGCCTTATCAACGACGTCCTCGATCTATCCAAGGTGGAGGCGGGGCGCATGGAAGTGGAACTGGCTCCGGTTGTGTTGGGGGAACTGATCCAGGAGACGCTCGAGCAGATGGAGGGACGAGTGCTCAGCGGCCAGGTGGCCCTGCGCGCCGAACTGCCGGACGATCTACAATCGCTCGAAACCGACGCCGACAAGTTGAAACAGGTGCTGATCAATCTGATCGGCAACGCCATAAAATTCACCGAAGAAGGGTCGATTACGGTGCACGTGGAGGCGGATCCGGACACCCTGCGCGCGGCTCGCATCGATGTTATTGATACCGGGATCGGCATTCCCGAAGATCGCATGGAGAGGATCTTCGAGGCATTCCAGCAGGCCGACAATACCACGGCGCGCAAATACGGCGGAACCGGCCTGGGGTTGGCCATCACCCGCTCTTTAGTGGAACTCCTCGGCTATCGGATCGAACTGGAGAGTCAGGTGGGTGAAGGATCGACCTTCAGCATCCTGCTCAACGGCGAATCTCCTCCAGCAGCAGACTGAGAATCAACTGTATAATGAACCGCATTTTCGACATAGTGATGAGGGCGTTCCGCTCCTCGGAGAAGAGGGACCGCGATCTCCTCGACGCCGAAATGGGCAACGCCGTTCTGCCGGAGGAAATGGCCGAGGGCGGACGGTCCGGGGGGAAGCTCCAGGAGAGCGAGGAGCGGTTGCGGGGATTGATCGACACGGTGGTCGACGGCATCCTTCTCATCGACGACAAGGGCACAGTGGCCGACATCAACCCGGCGGCGGAGAGGATCTTTGGATATGCGGCGGCGGAGGTGATCGGTCAGAACGTCAGAATGTTGATGCCCGAGCCGTATCACAGCGAGCACGACGGATATATCGCCCGCTTCCTGAACACCGGGGAAAAGAGGATTATCGGCATCGGGCGCGAAGTGCGCGGGCGGCGCAAGGACGGCGCGGAATTTCCGATGGAACTGGCGGTCGGAGAGCTGCAGGTGGGCGGTGTGCGCATGTTCAACGGGATCGTGCGGGATATTACCGAACGCAAGCGAGCGGAGGAAGAACTGGGCAAGCTGGCGCTGGTCGCCAGCTGGACCGACAACGCCGTGGTGCTCACCGATCCAGAAGGGCGAATCGAGTGGATCAACGAGGGATTCACGCGGCTCACCGAATACGAGCTGGAAGAGGTGGTGGGAAGAAGGCCGGGCGACTTTCTTCAGGGGCCGGATACCAATCCTCAGACCGTCGCCTACATGCGCGATCAGCTCGCGCGCGAAGAGGGATTCAACGTCGAGCTCATCAACTACACCAAATCCGGTCGCCGTTACTGGGTGCAGATGGAGATTCAGCCGATCCGCGATGAAGAGGGGCAACTGGTGCGTTTCATGGGGATCGAGAGCGACATCACCGAGCGCTGGCTGGCCGAGGAGACGCTGCGCAATATCTCCACTCTGCAGAGGGCGATCCTCAACAGCGCCAATTATACGATCATTGCCACCGACACGGAGGGCATGATCCTCACCTTCAACGCGGCGGCCGAGGAGACATTGGGGTACAGGAGAGGGGAAGTGGTCGGCAAGCGAACTCCCGAATTTATCCACGATGCCGAGGAGATTGCGCTTCGGGCCCGGGAACTTTCCGCAGAGCTGGGGCGAGAGGTTGCGCCGGGCTTTGAGGTCCTCGCCGCCAAGGCACGTCTGAGAGAGTTGGACGAACGGGAGTGGACCTTTGTGCGCAAGGACGGGAGTCGCTTTCCGGTGCTTCTATCGGTGACGGCGCTGCGCGATGATCAGGAGAGGATTACTGGTTTTCTGGGAATCGGCAGCGATATCACCGAGCGCAAACGGGCGGAAGAGGCAGTGCTGCGGGCCAGGGACGAGGCTGAGGATGCCAGCCGGGCCAAGAGCCAGTTCCTGGCAAATATGAGCCATGAGCTGCGCACGCCGCTCAATGCTATTATCGGGTACAGTGAGATGTTGCAGGAGGAGGCAGAGGACCAGGGGTTGGAGGGCTATATCATCGATCTGGAGAGGATCCACGGTGCAGGCAAGCATCTGCTCAGCCTTATCAACGACATCCTGGATTTGTCCAAGATAGAGGCGGGACGGATGGATCTCCACATCGAGGAGTTCGCGGTGCGCGAACTCCTCGACGAGGTGGCGGCAACGGCGAAACCGCTGATCGAGGAGAACAAAAACATCCTCAAGGCGGAGATAGCCGAAGGGGTGGCGGAGATGGTCGCCGACCAGATGAAGGTGCGACAGATCCTCTTCAATTTGGTGTCGAATGCGGCCAAATTCACCCAGGAAGGGCGGATCGAAGTGCGCGTCTCCAGCGAATCGGCGGAGGGGAACAACTGGCTTCGGTTCGAAGTGGAGGATAACGGCATCGGCATGACGCCGGAGCAGGTGGAAGGATTGTTCCAGGCATTCAGACAGGCGGATCCATCGACGACGCGAAAATACGGGGGGACGGGACTGGGACTGGCCATCACCCGGCGGTTTTGCGAACTGATGGGAGGTGAAGTGGGAGTTGAAAGTCGGCCAGGCGAAGGATCGACGTTTTTCATCCGCCTGCCGGTGGTGGTAGAGATGCAGAGTGAGGAGGAGTTGGAAGATGCGGTTCCAGAGGGAGGGGTGGAGAGCGGAAATTCGCAAGGTCCGATCGTGCTGGTGGTCGACGATGACGCGGCGGTACGCGATCTGGTCCAGCGCTTCTTGCAGCGGGAGGGGTACGGGGCCGCTCTGGCAAAAAATGGAGAAGAGGGGCTGCGGTTGATTCGACAGCTGCGGCCGGTAGCGGTCCTTCTGGATGTGGTGATGGCGGGCATGGACGGATGGGACATGCTGCGGACGGTGAAGGGGGATGCGGAGCTGGCGGGGGTGCCGGTGATCATGATGAGCATGGTAGACGAAAAAAATAAAGGACTCGAACTGGGGGCGGCGGAATATCTCACGAAGCCGATAGATTGGGAACAGCTGCGCAGGGCGCTAGAGAAACATCGATCTGCGTAAAGCTGGAGGATTACTGAGTGCGCGCAGGGTAGAAACAAGCGCGGCATTTTTTGTTGAAATGGATGGAGGCATACAGAAGATGGAAGCACAGGAGAACAGGGACACCGCAGCGAACAAGCAGCCGTGCGTCCTGGTAGTCGACGACTCGAGCGTGGTCCGCTATACGGTCGCCAGCATCATCAAGAGCATGGGATATGCCGTGGTGGAGGCGAGTGATGGGAAGGAGGTGCTGACCATGGTCGACGAACATCAGCCCGACCTGGTCATTCTGGATATCCATATGCCCGAAAAGGGGGGGATTGAAACGCTGGCCGAACTGCGCGCCCATTCGCGCTACGCCCGGCTGCCGGTCATTGTGCTGACTGCATCGGCCGAGCCGGCGATAGTGCGGCAGGTCGCCCGGCTGCGGGCCAGCGGTTATCTGGTAAAGAGCAATTTGAACGCCCGGGAGATGCGCGAGCGGATCGCCAAGATCCTCGGGAAACCGACTCCTTCCTCCACGCCGTCTGCGCGGCCACAGCGGGCGCTGCAGGAACTGCGCGTCCTGCTTGTCGACGACAGCACGTTGGATCAGCAGCTTATCGGCGGCTTGCTGTCGAACTGGGGTTGCCGGGTGGAGACGGCGGGGAGCGGGCAGGAGGCGCTCGATCTGCTGAAGGGGGCGGAGTTCGATCTGATGTTGATAGACTATTCGATGCCGGAGATGGACGGCTTCGAGACGACAGCCCGCATTCGGGCCACAGAGGTGGAGTCGGGCAAACATCTGCCGGTAGTGTTGCTGACCAGCAAGCCGATCGAGGCGGTCAAGGAGCGCAGCGAGGAAGTGGGGATGGATGCGTACGTGGCGAAGCCGGTCGAGGCGGATCAGCTCTTCACCACCATCGAGGGGCTGGCGGCGCTCGTCACCAGCGCGGAGCAGGGGGAGGAGAGCAACGAGCTGTTCGACCGGGAGGAACTACTGGAGCGAGTGGACAACGACATGGAACTGCTCCGGCATCTGTTCGAGCTGTTCACGCGCGACTACCCCACGCTGCTGGATGAGATGCAGCAGGCGGTCGACGCGGGGCAGGCGGAGGATCTACAGCGGGCCGCCCATACGCTCAAGGGGATGCTGGGAAACCTGAGCGCTCACGACATCGCCAAGAGAGCGCTGGCGCTGGAGAACATGGGGGGGGAGGAAACGCTCGATGGGGCGGGCGACATTCTGGAGCGCCTGGAGGGGGAGGTCGCATGTCTGGGGGGGACTCTGCGGGAATTCGTCCAGTGAGGAAATTGCCGCAGTCGTCTAGTGTTTTGTCAACAAAAAACGTCGACAAAATTGCAATCAGGATCTTTCAGTAAATTAATATATTTACGTGATTTCCGAAGACCAGAAATTTTGTTGACAGACTACTAGTGCTGACGTCCCGGTGTCCGGGAACTCACATCGAAGGTCGCCGAACGTCGGAATGTCTGTTTTTATCAGTCTCTCTCGAAGTATTCGAAGGCATCGATAATGTCCAGGTAGACGCCGTCGAAGCCAGCGTCCATTACTTTTTGCAGGTAGGAATCGGTCTTGCCGAAGATGACCGCCTGCCACTCCTCATCCCAGTATCTCACCTTGTAATTCCCCTCCCAATCGGGATTTTCCGCATCCATCCACGTCGGCGGTTCGACGATCCACTCCGGGTTGAAATAATAGCGGTAGTCCTCGGCCTCGCCGATGCTCATGTAGGCGATGACCAGGCGGCTGCCGCCATTTTCTTTGCGCTGGAGGCGAGATATGTCCGCGGCATTCAGGGGCTGGTAGTCGAAGAACATATCGACGATCAGCAGGTCGTAGTCGGTCTCCTCCAGAGCGGCGATGAAGGTCTCTTTGTCGTCGAATTCCCCCGGGTCGATCAGGTAGAGGAAATTGCGCGCCTGCGACAGTTCGGCGATGTCGTCCGGGTTGACGGCGTGGGGAGATTCCGGGTAGGCGGGGATGTTGTCGAGTCCGCGATGGTCGGCGGCGAAAGAGACGTAGTCGCGATCCGCGTTGCGGGCGTAGGAGTCGTCCATCGAAGAACGGGTGGAGCAGTAGTCGGTGACCAGCACGGTCAGGTTGCGCCGATGGGCCAGGTCGGTCAACGACAGCATGTGATCCCGAGCCCGCGTCGGCGTGGCGCGGTCGTCTGCCTCATATCCGTAGAACAGACTCTCCCTGGCGGCACCGTCGATGGTTTCGATGAAGGTCTCGGCCGGTTCGCCATCCCCTTCGCCGCTGTCGGTGAGAAGTTCGTGGCCGTTCTGGATGATGACGGCGAAGGTGGGATTCCGTTGTTTGGCGTAGGCGGACAGCTGTTGGACGAAATCGCGCATATCCCGGCGGAAGTCGCGGTCCTCCTCCGGTGCGGTCGACTGCTTGCAGGCTGACAAGAGCAACAGGATGCTGAGGAGCAGAACGGTCGGCAATGTCTTCTCTCCGGTTCGGCCGGCTCAGTGAACCGGCTGCATGACGAAGGTGATGTACTCGAGATTCCTGATTTTGTAGTCGAGGACCAGGACGCCGGCTATAAGAGTGACGAAGCAGGCGGCGAAGTAGCCGTAGCCGTAGTAGGCGATGCCCAGTTCGACGCTGGCATAGGTGAAGATCACGTTGAGGACGAAGAACATCAGGGTGAGCCACATCGTCTCCAGCCTGAATTCAAAGTAGAGCAGGGCGATCGACAGCAGCAGCAGCAGCACGTGTAGGAAGGCACCCAGGATACCGATACGCAGGATGTTGAGGTGCAGCCAGTTGAGCGGCAGGATGTCGATCAGATAGGGCACGGCGAGGATGGCCAGAAGGGTGATGGAGCCCTGAATCTTGAGCAGGCGGAGGATGCTCAGCTTGATGCTGTCGACCATCGCCTCTTTTTGCTGACGGATTACCCGGAGGCTCTTTTTACCGACGATAGAGCCGTAGTAATTCTTGTAATACTGGTAGAAACTGGTCTCGATACGGATCAGGAAGAGGGACATGGCCGGCACGATAGTCAGATAGGCCAGGAACATGGGGACATCGTACACGTCGCAGGAGTGGAGAAAGGCATCCAACTGCTGCCCCGGCCGGCCGAACCAGAAGATGAACTTGTCGGCCCAGATCGCCAGATTGTAGACGAAGCCGACGGTCACCAGGGTGGGATAGCTCTTCATATAGCGCAGAAAGTCGAAGCTGACGGACATGGAGGAGCGAAATTCTACGGCGATGCGCAGAGTGAGCATCAGGAAGATGAAGATCTGGCCGGCCGCGTACCCAACCATGTACCCCTCGGTGCCCCGGGTTTCGCCCAGGTAGTAGCTGGCGCCCAGGCTGATCAGGCCGCCGATCAGAAAGGCGAGGGAGACGGAGAAGAAGTCCTTGACAGTGGTGATGAAGATCATGGCCACCCAGGTGAAACTGACTGCCAGATAGAGGATGAGGGCGTGGGAGGCGTAGGTGAAGGACCAGTCGGTGAAGAGGAAGACGGCCGTGCCGCCGATGAGGGTCTGCACCAAGCCGATTACAATCAATGCGGCGATGTAGGTGGGCAGATACATCTGCAGGTCGCGGGCAAACAGCAGGTCGGCCAGATATCGGGTCAGTGGCATCTGGACGAGACCGACGACGATCAGGGAGAAGGCGTATATGTAGATGATGGTCAGGCGAAAAAGGGCTACCTGAGTGAAAGGGTAGGATGCTTTTGTCTGCAGAAAACTGACCAGACCCAGGACCAGGATGGTGATCAACCAGGGCCCGGAGGAGATGAGGGCGGAATAGAGATAGGCCTGAATGGTGGCCAGATAGGATTCCTGGTCCAGTAGTTTCCTGAGGCGAAAACCTATGCCCGCCATGCCGCTTCCTCCCGCCGTCCGTGAGTCGGTTTTCCTCCCACCGCCCGCCGCGCTTCGCCGATGGTGATGTAGCGTCGGTAGAGATCCAGATAGGCGAAATTCAGATCCTGCTCGTTATAGAAGCGCTCCACTCGCTGAATGCCGCTCTGCCCCATCTGCCAGCGGCGCTCGTCGTTGCCGAGGATCTGGATGATGGCGTCGGCCGTGGCCTCCGGATCGGCGATAGGGGTTACCAGGCCGCTGTATCCCAGGGCGCGGTCTTCCGGCGTGCGGCCGTAGAGCAACTCACTGCAAGCGCCCACGTCGGTGGCGATGCAGGGGACACCGCAGATGTTGGCCTCCAGGATGACCAGGGGCTGCGCTTCGCTGACGCTGGTCAGCACCACCACATCCATGCGTGGATACTCCTGGCGGACGTCGACCCGCCCGGTGAATTCGACGCACTCCTCCAGACCGAGCATGCTGACCATGGAACGGCACTCCTCGAAATACTCCTCTTCCTCTTCGGTGGGACCCATGATTGGGAAGTGGGTCTCGGGGATCTGCTCGTGGACGATTTTACAGGCGCGAATGAAGGTTTTGACATCTTTGATGGAGACGACCCGACCGACGAAGCCGATCTGGAATTTTTCGGCCGGATCTTTTGGCTGCTTGCGCATGTTGAAGTTGGTCAGGTTGATGCCGTTGGGGATCACCCGGGTGCGCTGCGGATCGGCGCCGCCGGCGATTTGCACTCTGCGGTTGTTTTCGAAGAGGGTGATCACTTCGTCGGAGTACAGATAGGTGAGGCGGCTCAGATGGTCGAAGAGGGTGATCCACATCTGCTTGAAGGGACTGACCGTATTGGTTATGACCGCGGTATCGACCTTGCGCTCGAATATCCAGCGGGCCTGCTCGATCTCGATGCGCCGCTCGTTCGAATAGATGCCGTGCTCGGTAAGCAACACCGGAGCCCCGGTCTTGACGTGGGCAATGCTGGCCAGCAGACCGGCGTAGCCGGTGCTTATGGTGTGGTACACGGAGGCCCTGGGGATGCGGGCATCGGCCAGGCGCAGCAGCGGCAGATGGGAGTAGCGCCAGGTCCAGAAGTAGTCGATAAACGACTCCTCCAACTCCATTTCGTCGTACATGGAGACCACCATCTCCCAGACCTTCTTGTGATAAAACAGCTCCCTGGGACTGATGACTCGGGTGGCGGGATCGACGACCAGGCGGAAGAGTTCGGGGAGGAGGGAGTAGTCGCGGCGCTGGATGTCGCGATAGAAACGGGCCAGCAGCTCGAACGCCTGTTTTTTGGAGCCGCGGCGACCCCGGGATTCCGAAATGGCGTAGTCGTGGATATAACAGTCTGAGACGGAAACGACGTTTTCGGGGACCTCGTATTTATAGTCGCGGTACGTCTCGCGCGAGGGGAGGATGGTCAGCAGCGAAAAGCGCACCCTGGGCAGGGCGCCGATCAGGTTGTGAACCCAGGAAGAAACGCCGCCGGTGACGTAGGGGTAGGTGCCTTCGAGAACGAGACAGACGTCGGACATCGGTTCACATCTCCAGCAGCTCTTTGACCGCGTTGCGCAGATCGGGAGCAACCGACTCGTCCGGCTGGCGGGCGATGCGCGCGATCATCGGTTCTACTGCCCACTTCGCTCTCGCCTGCACGGCGCGAGCGGCAGTGGCGCGGATCAGTTCGGGGTCTCCGGCGACAAAGAGGGCTTGCCAGTCGCTACGAGCCTCAAGACTGCCCAGCTCTTTGAGGGAATCGATCCAGACTTGGCCGATTGCCAGCCGCCAGTGGTCGGTGGCCGGGGCGTGCGCAAAAAAGTCGCGGCAGGCCTGCGGATTGGCGCCGTAGAGGCTGCTGGCGATGTCGTGGCGGAACTGGTCGGCCTGGGGCATGCCCTCCGGGCAGGGAAAATTGGCGAACAGGTCGAGTGCAGGGGGGACGCTTTCTGAATTCCAGTGCATGTCGGCCATCAAGCCTGCGTAGGTGCACAGGTCAGCCGGCTCGTTCCGTTCATGACGCATGAGATCGAGGAGAGGAGAAAGGTCACCGTCGAGCACCTGATCGAGTGCTTCGCGTCCGGCCTGGCGCATATCGGCGCTCTGTTCATCCAGGATGATATCGAGCAGGGGCGCGACCAGCTGGTGCTGGCCGCGCCCTTTGCCGAGAAGAATGAGGGAGAGGTAGCGGATGTTCTCGTTGCGCGACTGCAAGTTGTCAACGAGAACGCGGAAGAGGGTAGAATCTTCGAAGTCCCAGGAGATGGCGTCGATCATGTACTGCAGCACGACCTGCTTGAGGGCTACGTGTCCGGCATCTGGAGAGAGAAGCAGTTCGACCAGCTCCGGACAGTCGTCGAGGCGTTTGATCAACTGGACGGCCGCGAGAGTGGCCACGTACGCGGCCATCGGATCTTTGCTTTGTAGGTGGGGAACGACGGCGGGAAGAAGTTCTCTATCACCCAAAAAACCGAGGCCTTCCAGCGCCGCGTAAAATACGCGCGGGGGGCGGTCGCTGCGGGCGTACTCGGCTATGACCGCGCCACAGCCGGGCAGCTGGCGCATTCCCATTTTGGTAAGGATATAGGCCTGGACCTCTTCGTCCCCTTTGGGAAGCGCGGCGTGCATGGCGCGCTGCAGCAGCTCCTCTTCCAGCTCTTCGATGACCCAACCGGCCGAGCGGCGAATCTGGGGATTTTCGTGGGTCGCCGCCGTGGCGATCAGGAGGGGGGCCATCTTCTCATCCGGGTGCAGGGCCAGGCGATTGATTACCAATTTGGCCACCTCTTCATTCTCTTCCCTCTCGAGCAGGTGGATGAGGTGTTTGTTGATCTTTTGCCTCCCCTTGCGGCTCAGATTGAGAACCGCCGCCCGGCGCACCTGCGGATCGTCCGCTGCCAGGCAGGTGAGAAGGCGTTTCCATTTGGTAAAGGTCGTCATGCCACCCAGCGCTTCGAGTGCTGCGATCTGGCGCCAGGGGACCGGGTCGTCCAGGAAGGGAACCAGCATGCGTATGGCGCGGGGGGCGTCGATGCGCTGAATAGCCGCGAAGGCTGCGCTGCTCAACTCCTGGTCGTCGGCGCTCAGCAACGGTCGAATGGCGTTGAAGGCGACAGATCGGCGGTGGACGCCCAATTCGTTGAGCGCGTGGAACTGGACATCCCGGTGCGGGCAGGTGAGAAGGTCGATCAGCGGAGTGAGACGCTGCTCGATTTCGATCTGGTCCAGAGTGTTGAGAGCATGGACGCGGGTGGCGCTGTGGGGGGAGTGCAGCAAGCGCTCCAGGTGCGGTATGGCTTCTTTCGCGGGGACGTTTTCCAGATACTGGCAGAGCAGGGTTTCGAGGTATGTGCTGCCCGAGCCGGCCCGTTCGGCCAGGGGTTCAAGGAGGGCCAGGTCGCGGCTGCGGGCGATCTGGTCGAACGCTTCGTCGCGCACGTGCCGGTCGCCGTGCTGCAGGCGGTCGAGGAGGGCAACAGTGTTCATGCCGACACCTCGTTTCCGGTCTCGTTGGCTGAGGACGACCAGAGGTGTGCCGCTTCCTGTGCCGGATGATCTCCGACAGTGTGCTGTAGAAAAAGATCGCAGGTGCGGTGCAATTCGCCAAACCGCTTCTGACGGAAGAGAAGGGCGCACAGGTGGCTCAGGGTCTCCTGGTGTTGGGGATGCTGCTCCAGTATCTGGGAATAGATCCGTTCCTCGGTCTCCAGATCATCGCTCAGACGCGCTGCCTGGCCGTGCAGCGACAGCATCTGCAGGGATTGATCTTCTTCATCCGGTGGAGGGAGAGGCAGCGTTTCCAAAATATCCGAGCCCATGCGGACATAGTGACTGGCCGAGCCCGGGTCCAACAGACCGGAGCTGGCGTAGGCCAGGTAGCTCTGTGCCAGCTTGAACTGCAGCGAATGATCTTCGGGATTTTCCGCGATGCCGTCCTTGAGCTGCAGAATGCGACCGTTCATCCGGTTTTCAATGGTGGTCAAGGCGGTGGAAGAGTAGGAGCGGATTTCGTATTCCTCGTCCTTCAAACCCTGCTTGAGCAGGGAGACGGCGTTGGGGGTCCACTCGCTGAGGATCTTGCCGATCAGCGCCTTTTTCAGCAGGCGGTCCGGGCCGCGCATGATGTCCATGTAGGACTGGATATTGAGCTCCTGGCGCACCATGTGATCGACCGTCCCCGCAGCTGTCGATTCCCCTTCATCTGCGATTCTGCTATCCTCGGCGTCGATATAGGAGGCGTATTGATCCGCCAGCTTGCCACCTGTGGCGCGCCACAGGTAGAAGGTGATGGCAGTGCTGCCCAGGGCGCCGTAGAACGGGATGAAAAGAGTCAGCCCCAGGAAGAGCCAGAAGAGGAGCCAGGGATTGCCGGTGCCGATGATGGTGAGGCCGGCGGCCGTGCCCAATCCGCCGACCAGAGCGACCAACCCCCACAGGAAGGTCATCTCCTGACCGAGCCACCAGATCTGCCAGCAAAAGCCGATCTCCAGTAGAATCCCGATCAGCAGTGCGAGCAGGCGCAGGGGATCCGCCCAGCGCTTGATGAGGCTTTCTTCAGGCATCGACGGTTTCGGCCAGCTTGCTTTCGGCGTTGGCGATCAACTCTTCGTGGGAATCCATGCCGATCTCGTAATCGGCGATGGCCCAGGTGACGGAGAGGACGACCTCCGGATCGAGATAGGGGTGGAAGGCAAAGGCTGCGATCTGTTCGCCGATGGCGTGCACCTTCTTTTCGGCGTCTTCGACCATGGCGATGGGGAAGGAGATGGCCAGTAGATCATCCGCCTTATAGAGAGCGGCCATTTCCAGTTCGGTGACCACCTGATTGACGATGCGCGCCAGGGTCAGGCGCAGGTCGTCGCGCTTTTCGGGTCGGACCTCGGCGTAATTTTCTATCCGCAGCAGAGCCAGCGACATCGGTAGGGAAAAACGGCGGGTGCGCTCGAACTCCTGGGCCAGCCGGTTGGCGAAGTAGGCGTAGTTGTAGAGACCCAGCGCAGTGTCGAACACGCTCTGACCGCGCAGTTCCTCCAGCTGCAGCGCCTCATCGAGGGCGGTTCCCCACCACTGGAGGATGGTGCCAAACAGCTTGAAGGTGTGGGCGTTGTAGTCGACGAACGGGAGGCGCTCAATGCTCACCAAGCCGATTCTCTCTTCCGTTAGGCCGCACAGCGTGCCGGCCAGCAGGCTGCGTCCCTGATAGCGATCCAGATCCTCCTGGCGGGCGAACTGGCCCAGGTGCACCGTTTCCCGGGCATTGAGAGCCTCTGTGAGCAGGAAGTCTTCTTCCACTTCTCCCGCAGAGAGAGCCGCGACGGGGACGGCTGTTTTCTCCTTCTCATCCACGACGAAGCGAGACAGCAACTGCTGGCGTTCGACGTCGTAGTAGGTGGCCTGTTCGACATCGAGGTAGGCGACCAGCACGTCGAGCAGGCTGCGCTTCACTTCGTCCGAGCTCATCTGCTTGGTGCGCGCCAGTTCGGCAAAGAGGTCGAGAATGCTGGTGAACTCGCCGGCGATGCGGCCTTCGAGACGGCGCAACGCCTGGGTCGTGGCCCGGTTCTGATCCCTGAGTTCGGCGATCTCCTCGTTCCGCTCGTTCACCAGGCGGCGCAGCACCTGAGTGCGCTCGAGCAGATGCTGAGTGTAGCCGCTGATGAAGCCGGCGACAATCAGAAAGAGCAGGGGATCCTTGAAGTCGGAGAACAGAGCGAGGGCGGAAAAGCGATAGGTGCCCCCCTCCGGCAGGAAGGTGTAGGCGGAATAGATGGCGGCGACGATCAGGGCGGAGAGGATGCTTTCTTTGAAGACGTAGCGGATGGAGATGAGCAGGACGACGCCCCAGAACGGGTGCGGCTGCACGGACAGGTAGCCGGGGTCCTGGGGATGGAGCAGATAGTTGAAGATCAGGATGGCACCGGCGAAGAGCAGAGTTTCGATCACACTGCTCCAGCGGAATCCCGCCTCCAGGGCGCGGTCAATGCCGGGCAGACTGAAGCGTCCGGCAGAGGCGGGTTCTGAGGATTCCGCAGCTTCCACGTTCACGGAATCCGCCGTTTCGGGAATATCGGAAGGTGGCGACGCTTTTTTTGAAGGAACTGGAGGAGTCATCGCAGCAGTTCGGCCACTCTCTCGACGAGTTTGATGGGGATGAACGGCTTGGTCATGATTTCGGCGCCCAAGTCGAAGATCGCCCGTCGCTGTGCCTCGTCCAGCTTTTTGGCGGTGAGCACGGCGTAGCGGGTCGGCGCATCTGGACGGAGCTGGCGCGCCTGGCTGATAAACTCCACGCCGTCCATCTGCGGCATCATGATGTCGACCAGGATCAAGCCGAATTCCCGCTCCCCGACAAGTTCGAGCGCCTGTAGCGGGTCGTTCGACTCGGTCACATCGTAGCCGTGCATGGCCAGAGCAGAGCGGGTCAGCAGGGTGATGTCTTCGTCGTCGTCAAGCACAAGCACGGGAATCTTTGCCATCTTCAGTATACCTCGGAGTATCTCGTGGGATTCGCGATCTAGCTCAAACGGATCTCTTCGATGGCGCGAGGGATAAGCGAGACATCGACCCTCGGGACGTCTGTCGGACGTCGGACGCAATTGTCTTGAGATTATCTATTATAATCAAAATAATACATCAATCCCATTCTCGCCTGGCGATAGGTGCCGCCCGCCGCCTGCAGACTGCTCTCCGAGGCGAACGAGCCTCCGGCCGCGAGGGAGAGTCGATGGGTCAGGTCGGCGTGGAACTCGACGCCCAGACCGTAGAGTTCGCCCGGGGCGAGATCCCGCTCCGGATCCAGGCCGGTAAAGAGGGACAGGTCGAGCAGGGCGCGTCCGGCGAAGAGGAAGTGGGCAAAGAGGTTGAGGGAGAACGTCCGGGTTCTCTTCTGGAGTGCGATCAGGGCGGCCTGAGCAGCCTCCTGGTCGGCGCGCGACTCTTCGAAAGCCAGGCTCAGGCTGAGGGTGCGCAGGGGGAAAGAGGCGCCGTAGGGCAGACGCGCGATCTCGCGTCCCAGATAGGCGCTGCCTCTGAGTTCACTGCCCAACTGCCGGTTATTTCCCACGCGGAAGCTGCGCCAGCTGCCTTGCGTCTGACCATACAGGCCCAATGGCAGGGGTGATGAGAGGGAAAGAGCGGTGCGGCGAAAGCGACCTTCGTTGATCACGGCGTCGACCGGCTCGGTCCACATATCATCTTCGCTTCCCTCGAATTCGATCCGGCCACCCCGGCGCAGGAGATGGCGAATTCGGCCGCCGAAGCCGATGCGGTCGTCCCGATCGCCCGAGTAGGTGCGGGTCCAAAGGCCGATCTCCCAGGCGGGATGGAGGGCATAGTCGAATCCGAGCCAGCCTTCGTGGACTCTTTCAGAAAAAGCGGGAATTCCACCGCCACCGTCGTCTTTGTACAGGCCAGCGATCCAGCGGGCGGAACTGCTCAAATGCGGAGTAAGCTGCCAGCGTAGCGCCGGGCGCAGCCCCCAGGAGCCCTCTGCGGGGAGGCCAGTGTGGGTTCCCTCGAGGCCCAAAGCAGTGCCGCGCGTCTGGCGCAGCGCCCGGCGTTGCTCGAAGATGCGCTCTGCCACCTGGCGGGTGGGCGGGGAGATCAGCAGCTCGTTCCAGATGGACAGCCCTTCGGGCCAGCGTGCGGTGTGGCTGAGGGCTTCGGCCAGATCGGCTCGCAGTTGCCAGCTCTCCGGACTGCGTTTCGACAGGATGGAGAGTTCATCCGCCAGGAGGAGCCAGTCGCCGCGCGTCTGGTGCACGGCGACCCGCAGCCAGGAGGCGCGATCCCCGGTGGAGTCGGAGGCGATCAGCTCCAGGGCTTCGTCCCAGCGGCGCTCTTCGACCAGTAGCTGGGCCAGGTCGTCGCGCAGATCGGTGGCATTGGGATGACGGACGAGCAGGTCGCGATAGCGGCGTTCTGCTTCATCCTGTTCCCCCAGGCGATAGCGGAGCCGCGCCTCGAGGCTCTGGCGGTAGAGATCGGTCGCTCCCTGCTCCTGTTTTTGCAGCCGACGGAGACCCTCTCCGTAGTATTTTGCCGCCCGCTGTGGGTCCCCGGGACGATAGAATTCGCCCAGCAGATAGGGGACTTCGGCGTCGCTTCTGTCGTAGATCAGAATCGGGAGCAGATACTGACGGAATTGTTCCGGATCTTCCTCCTGCACGGCCAGAGCCAGGTCCTTGAGAAGGCGGGGGTTCCTGGGCTGAAGGGGCAGAGCCTGCTCGAAGTAAGGGAGGGCGCGATCGTTTCGCCCCTTGCCCAGCTGGCGCTCGCCCATCATCAACAACAGGTCGAAGTCTTCCGGCGAATCTGCCAGGGCGGCGTCGTAGAATTGGTCGGCGCGCTCCACCTGGCCGGTGCGGTCGAGGGCGGTGGCCAGCAGCCGGCGCAGTTCCCCGGTCGGTGGCTCGGGCTCGGCGTCGATCAGTTCGACTACCGCGGCATAGCGCCTGGCCTCGAAGAGGAGATAGGTGCGATTCCGGCGGTAGGAGGGTGCTTCGGGATAGAGCTCGATGAGCCGTCGATATATGTTGTCTGCCCGATCGATTTGTCCCAGTTGTTGACAGGCGGTGGCCAGATCGGAAAGGACAAAGCGGTCTTCGGGGAAGCGTTCATTCAGAGCGGTCAGCTGGCGTTCGGCCTCGGTCCAGGCTCCTGTGGCCAGATACACCTGGGCGCGCAGACGGGCGGCTCGTGCCCGACTGGTCAGATCGTCGGCCGAGGAGATATCGGCGCACAGCAAGAGGAGGATGAGCGGGAGGAGTATCATCAGAGGTCGGGCACCGCGTCGAGGATTTCCAGGGCGCGATCGTATTCTTTCTCGGCTATCAAGATTTCGGCGTAGTCGTTGGTCAACGCCAGGGATTCCGGGTACTGGTTCCGGGCCCTCAGGAGCAGCTCCCGGGCGCGCTGTGGCGTTCCGCTGCGGAACAGGGCGTGAGCCTGGCGGCGGAAAAAATAAAGGTCGTCGCGTTTCTGGTCGGCGGTGAGGGACAGCAGGCGTTGGTAGTAGGAGACCATGCTGGTGCTGTCGCCCAGGGATTCGTAGATGAGACCCAGCCGATAGATGGTCTCGGGGTCGCCGGGCCGTCGTCGTTCCAGGTTTTTTAGATGTTCGAGGGCGTCGGGAGCGTTCTGCTCGTAGGCGACTGCGGCCAGGCCGGAGAGGGCTTCGTCGCTGGTGGGAGTGAGGTCGAGGGCGCGCAGAAAGTAGGCGCGCGCCAGCTCCAGTCGACGGGCGTCGAGCAGCTGGTTGCCAATGCTGACGTGGAGGGCGGCACTGTCCGGATGGACGCGGCTCAGCGCGGCGTAGACGAGTTCGGCCGGGTGCGACTGTTCCCGGCTTTCGTGGAGCCGGGCGAGCAGCAGGCCTACTGCGGCGTGCTCCGGGCCAGTGAGGCGATAGAGGCGGCGGGCGTAGGAGAAGTTCCGGGTATCGCCCGGCAGTTGCTCGAGCGCCAGCCACATCCCCTGGCGATATTCGGCGGATCCGGGATGACGGCGCAGCAGGTCGTCGAAGTGGGCGGCGGCCTGGCTGTAGTCGCCGAGGGCGTAATAGGTGCGCGCCAGGCGGGCGCGGTTGGCGTCTTCTTTGGGGATGATGCGGAGGAGGCGATGGGCGATGGGCAGGACAGACGGGTAATTCTCGAGCCATTCGTACGCGTCAGCCAACTCTCCCCACATGCGCAGGTCACCCGGCCAGCGCGTGGTATAGCGCTTGAGGGCATCCACCAACTCTTCCCGGTATTCGGCGGTGGCCAGGTAGTCGATGTAGATCTCCCAGAAATCGGCACGCTCGGGCTGTTCGCGCACCAGCTGGTGGGCATGATCGACGGTGCGATCGTAGCGGCGCATCCGGTCGTACAGATCGATCAGCTGGAGGCGGATGTCGATAGTGGGGGAGATTTCCAGGCTGGTTTCCAACTGGACGATCGCCTGCTCCGAATCGCCCAGATAGAGGTAGAGCTGCCCCAAGCGTCTGGCGTACTCTCCCCGATTCAGCCGCGGGGTGTAGAATGCTTCGAAGCGGGCCAAAACCTCATTGCGCCGGTCGGCTATGATCAGGGCGCTGATCAGACCGTCGAAATAGTCCTGGCGTTCGGAAAACCGTTCGTGCAAGGTGAGGTAGATGGACAGGGCGCGTTTATCCCTGCGAGCCAGGTATATCTGACCCAGCTCCGTCTGGATAGTGGCGCTGTCGGGGAAGGCCTTGGCGGTGCGTTCTATGGTTTCTACGGCCTCTTCGGCGCGGCCCATGCGCATGTACAGATTGGCGAGCTTCTCGCGGCTGTAGAAGTCTTTGGGAAAAGTCCCGACAAGGGCTTCCAGGTTTGCAGCCCGTTTTTCGGGCTGCTGAAACCAGCGGTAATACTCCTCCAGGAGATAGAGCGCCTGGCTGTCGGCTGGGACGCTGGCTAGCAGACGCTCGTAGGCGCTGGTCGCCAGGCGGTGCTGCTGCACGGTTCTGTAGGTCTGTGCCAGTTGACGCCAGGCCTGGTCGTCATCGGGATGGCGAACGGTGAGTTGCTCCAGGATCTCAATGACCCTCTCATAGCGGCCGACCAGATAGAGAACCTTGGCTTGCTCAAGGGCGACTCCTTCGTCCTCCGGATTCTGTTTTTCCAATTCATCCAGGAGATTCAGGGCGGTGCCGTAGAGATAGCTGTTGCGGTAGAGGATGACTACGTCCAGGCTGGTGGGGAAGAGGATCAGGGCGCCCAGTGCCAGGATGCCGAAAAAGAGAAGGACGTAGAGGTAGTTCAACCGCATCAGTCGCCTCCTTCTCCGGATGCCGGGGAGATAGAGAGGGTCGCCGGGCCGCGCAGCGGAACGGTAAAGCGGAGCTTACCATCGGCATCTGTGCGGACGGTCTGGACGGTCTCGCCAGAAGTCGCTTCGATGCGGACGGCAAAATCGGTTCGGGGGAGCAGGTTGGCCCAGGCGAAGGTGGCCTGAGCGAGCGCATCGGAGCGGAAGCGTATGATGTTCGCGCTATCGATGGTCAGATCGAGCACGTCGGCAGTGGCCTGGACCAGGTGTGGTTGCTGTGGTGGGGTTGCGGCGAGAGCGATGAGGTGGTCAGCGGAATCATCGAGAGAGACGTAGAGACAGCCCTGGTAGTGGCGGAAGCCGAGGATGCCGCGAGAGCGGTCCAGGTCGGGATAGAGAGAGCAGTCGTCGAAGCGGATGGTGCGGCACTGGCCGTTGTCGCTCACTCGCCATGTCCGGTCGTCCAGACGGTCGATGCCGGTGGAGATGAAGCCGTGGACCACGTCGATGAAGCGAGAGGCATAGAGAGGGAAGATTTCCTCCCGCTGGCCGACGGCCCACTCGTACACGCGCTTGAGGGCCAACAAGGCAGCCTGGCGTTCTCCGGAGTAGAAGTGGTAGTAAACGTTGATTGGCAGGATGCGACGCGGGGTCTCGGTATTCTGAAAGGTTTGCAGCACGGTTTGGTAGGCTCCGTATGGGCCGGACCACAGGTTGGTATAGGTATTCTCGTTGGAATTGCTACTGTGAATCTGGAATTGCTGTCCGACCTGGCGGTAGAGCGGGGCGACATTGGAGTAGGAGGGAAAGTCGCCGTCGAAGCGGCTGTCGCCGCCGTTCATGTTCTGCAGACCGGCGCGCGCACAGAGAGCCAGCGTCTCCTCGTCTGGAAGGCAATTGCCGGACCAGAGGAGGATGCCGCATTTTTTGCCCGGTGGCAGCAAGTTTTCCTCTATGTATTTGCAGGTCCAGACGACCTCTTTCTCGGGGTCGTACTCGTAATTTTCCACGGGCCAGGCCAGCAATCCCTTGCCGCTGATCCGGGCATTGTCCATGTCGTACAGATACTGGCTGATTTCGTAGTCGAAGGCCAGATCCCGGTTCCAGACAAGGGGATGGGAGTAGGTGTGAGAGGCCGGTTCGACGTTGGGCAGGCGGAAGGCGCGGCGAGCGAGCGCCATGGATTCCTTGGATCCCAGGGTGGCCATTTCCACTTCGGTGACGATGACCGAGACGGTGAAGGGTAGATCGGGATAAACCTCGAGGATCTTCTCTATGACGACCTCGGCGCTGGAGGAGTTCTGGTCGGTCAGGGAGAGGTTGAGCAGACCATCGCCGTCGATGTGGGAGTAGTAGATGCGGTTGCCGTTGAGGGTGGTGCAATCGGGGCGCGGCGAATTTTCGACGTCGAGAGCCCTGGAGAAGAAGGCAAAGGGGTCGATGCGCCACTGCCGTTTGAAGGTTTCGGGATCCATGTGGCGCATGTAGCTTTCGCCGATGTAGCCGCCGTTGGGAGCCAGTACTACGGCGTCGGCCAGGGCGTCGCTCGACTTCATGCGCAGTTGGAGGAAGACCTGGTTGCGGGGGGAAGTGGAACGGACTTCGCGGAAGTGGGTCAGTTCGAAGACCAGCTTCCGCTCGAATTCGACCATCTCCGGAAGTTTGTGCACCAGCTCGATGTCCAGGGGCAGGCTGGAGTAGTTCTCCCCGGCCCGCAGGCCCATGAGGGAGAGGGCGCCGTTGATGGTGGACAGGGATACGCGGCGGCGGGTCTCGGCGTCGAAGATCGGGCCGACGTCGTTGAGCAGAATTACGCGCTGGCCGGTGCGCAACTGTTCTCGGAGCCAGGACCAGTAGGCTTCGACACCGCGCAATTCGGGGCTTTCGAGCCAGATGAGGACGCCGCGATAGTCGGCCATTTTATCGGCTGCGGGCAGGCCCTGAGCGATGTCGTGGTAGTCGAGATGCAGGCCAAGGTAGTGGAGCACACTCTCCACCTGCTCGCGCAAGGGATTGAATTCCAGGGTTTTGCCCTCGGCCGAGTTGTAGATGCCCAGCACGCGGCGCTCGAAAGGTTCTGCGTGGGATGGAGAGGCGTCTGCTAAATGGAACAGGAGCAGCAGGATAGAAAGTGGCAGATATCGCAAGGTTGCGAACGGGCCCGTTAGCAGTGGGGGTGAGAATAATCGATTTATATATAGAAAGTATAGGGCGATTGCAAGTTGGAAAGTAGATTTTCCAGACTGAGTATTCAATAAATTCGCCAATTTGATGCATTTCTGAGAGCTAATAGGGAATCGAATTGGCCGAGTTACTCCGCAGGCGCTTGCCCGGCAGCGCATCTCCCCTTTATTGTATTATGGAAATTATTTGGCGGGCGGGTAGGGGCAGCGGCAAGTAAGGCAGGAGAGCCTGAACGAGAAAGGGGAACTATGATCGAACTAGCGGATATCGTCCGGGAACATCCCGACGCGGTCTTCGTGCGACGGACGGATGCGGCCTCGTTTGCCGACCGGGCGAAATTTCGAGAGGCGGGATACGCCATGGCCGGTGCGCTGCTGGCTGGGGTGGGTGGTCAGATAGACGAGCGGACGTTCATCCTCAAGCCGAACGTGGTGGCCGGTTCCAATCCGAGTAAACCTCCGGAGGTTTCGGATCGGGGGATCGTCACCGATCCGGATTTCATGGCCGGGATCATCCAGCAACTCAAGGATTTGGGAGCTCGGAAGATCGTCGTGGCCGAAGGGGGCGGGGAGACGCCGATGGGGCCGACCTTCGCTCAGCGGGGGTATGTGCAGATGACCGAGGAGTGCGGGGTGGATCTGCTCGATCTGAACAGGGAACCGGGCACCTACACCGAAGAGGAACTGAACTGGGTGGAGGTGGACGGCGAAATCTTCAAGGAGATTCCGTTTGTCAGGCCGATCAACGACCCGGACGTGGTTTTTATCAACGTGCCGACGATGAAGACCCACAACCTGGGGATCATCAGCCTGTGCGGCAAGGCGCTGCAGGGAACCATTGCCATGGGCTACAAGCATTTCTGTTCGCCGGTGGCAAATGCTCTGAAAAAACCGGACGGCGCACGGGAGCACTATCAGCCGGATGTGCTGGAGAGGCTGGAGGAGCACTATCAGCGGCATCTGAAAGAAGATTATCCACTGTGGGACAAAGAGGGAGACAGATACGAGGGGTACGCCCAGCGCACCTGTGATGCAGTGCAGGGGATAAACGGATTTTTGTGTATTGTCGAGGGGGTCATCGGCCGGGACGGCACCGCCTTCAACCACGGCAAGGACGTGCTGACGAATCTGACATTTGGCGGGACCAACCCGGTCCACGTCGATGCGGTGACCGCGTATCTGATGGGTCACGATCCGCGCAATATCGGCTTTTTGAAGGTGGCCCACGAGCGGGGATTGGGCAGGATCGATCCGGAGCAGATCCCGATCTTTTTATTGGGAGAGGATGGCCCGACCCGCTGCCACCACGCTGACGAAATCGGGCGGATGGCTCTGGGGGTGTATTTTCGCGGCGACCATTCCAAATACGTATTCTTTTAAGCGGAGGGGACGATGGCCGAACAACAGCGAATTATGGCGATCAGCGCCCATCCGGCCGATTTTTGTTCGCGCGCCGGAGGGACGCTGATCAAGCATATCGAACAGGGAGCGCAGGTGCGGGTGGTGTGGCTGAGCCATGGGGAGACCGACGAGAGCGGTCTGCTCTTCAAGGAAAATCCGGATATCTCCGTCGAGGAGGTGTGCCGCATCCGCGAGGCGGAGGCGTTCGCCTGTGTCGAGGTGATGGGAGCCGAGGGGCGGATGCTGGCGTTTGGCGACGGTCCGCTGCGCATGACCGAGGAGCGGATGGAGATTCTGGCCGGAGAGGTGGACGAGTTCAAGCCGAATATCCTGCTCACCCATTGGAAGGACGAACTGTCCTATCCGACCCATCTGATGACGGCGGATGCGGCGGTGCGGGCGACGATGCGGGTGAAGGGGACCAACGACATCCGCTTCTTCGAGCCGAATATCGGCTCGGCCGCTCGGGTCGGTTTTGTTCCCGATCACTACGTGGACATCACCGAGGTATTCGACAAGAAAATCGAAGCGCTGAAAAAACTGGCGGCGCAGCCGCATCTGGTGGAATTGTACACTACCTGCGGCCGGTGGCGAGGAATCGAATCGGGCTGTCAGTACGCCGAGGGTTTCGTGCGCTTCGCGCCGCAGGTGCCGCGCCTGGAATCGTTGACCGGCTGAAGAAGCGTGCGCGAGAAGATACGGAAAATTGGAGGAAAAAGAGGATGAGTCAGGCCGAAAGCGACCGCTCGCTCGCGGAAAAGGTGAAATATGTCGACTACGAAATACCGGAGACTGCACTCGGGAAGTGGGCCGACCAGTGTCTGACCTGCCTTGCCGATGAAGGTGACAAGCGGCGCTATCGGTTCATCTTTGAGGGAAGCACCTGCATGGATGGCGGGGAGCCGTACAACGCCCATATACAGGTGCTGCTCGAGGGGACCGAGCGGGGGGTCGTAGTTGCGGATGGACTGATCTCTTTCGCCGAAGAAGATATGGATGCGGCGAAGAAGATGTGCGAGTATCTGGGCGAGGGGGAGGAGTTCTTCCAGGCGCTTCAGAAGGCTCCACCGTTTTGCGGCCGGACGCTGGAGGAGATTCTTGCGGAACCGATGCCGGTCAATCCGGCCGGCTGTTTCTGCACCGAGCCGATGGTCAATCACAAGTGGCGACTGGCCCTGTCGACCCTGCACTATGCCCTGGCGCAGGAAGCGGCTGCTCAGGACGAGATTCGGGTATAGATCGACATTTCGGAACTCTGACGGATTCCGGAAGGACGCGCATTCTCTCCGGGCAAGGGGTGGGATCGTCAGCGGTGAAAGATCACGGTTCGATGCACCATTCGGGGCTGCGCAGGTCGATCTCTCTGCCTGCTCTGGCGCTGGCATAGGCGGCCTGGACAATGGCGGTGTCCGCGGCGCACTCCCGGGCCCGAGAGGTGTAATCCTGGCCGCACATCGCTTTGAGCAGGTTTTCGTAGATTGGTAGGTAACCCGGATTGGGGGGCAGGTCTTCCTCATATTCCGCCCCGCTGCGGCTCATCATGCGCCAGCGTCGGTCGTCCCAGGTGACGATCCCTTCGGCGAAGATGTAGTGAGTGCCCGCATTCAGCCACTCCGGCCTGGGGAAATATCCCACCTCCTCGTAGAACACGGATCCTCCTTCGGCATAGCGGACAAGCGCGGTGGTGCAGGCCTCCACCTGCCACTCCGGCTGGTGGGATACGGAACCGCTCACCGAAATCGGCGTCAGATTCGGCAGACAGGCGCGCGTTACCGCCAGGCGGTGCAGGCCGACGTTGGCGAACATGCCGCCGCCGCTCATAACCGGGTCCAGAAACCAGGCCGGTCTTCCTTCGTGAAAGTAGAATCGCTCGTTGACGATGCCGCCGGTAAAGAATTCTCCCAGGTCGCCGCGCGCGAATTTCTCTCCGGTGCGGACCGGGCCGGGAAGGGAACTGGCGGATTCGGCGACGAGCAGTTGTCGACCACACATCTCGGCGGCTGACAGCATCTGGCGACATTCTTCCACGTCGACGGCCATCGGCTTTTCCACCAACACGTGACAGCCGGCCCGGAGGGCGTCGACAGTGACGGCACAGTGCAGGCCGTGCGGCAGGGCGACGAGCACTGCATCCGGCGGTTCCGCGAGCAGGTCCCGATAGTCGGCATAGCTTCTGATGTTCAGCTGTGCGGCTATTTGTTTCCGCCTTTCGACATGGGTGTCGCAGACGGCGGTGACATCGATCCGGGGGAGTTGTTCCAGCGCCCGCAGGTGGCTGTCGAGGATATTGCCGGCGCCGATGATGCCCAGGGTGCATCTCTCCTTATCTTCCATCACTCCTCCTCCCACAGGGAATGCAGCACTGCGGCGCAGTGCCGGGCGACCTGCTCGCGTTGTTCCACGGGCCAGCCGTTTTCGATAACGGTTATCAATCCGTCGTATCCCAGGTTGCGATAGGTGCGCAGGATAGCCGGCCAGGTTTGCACTCCTTCTGCGTCGATTCGGTCTTTGACCCAGCTTCTACCGTCTCGTTCGAGCAGAGGAGATTCACCGCCACGCGCCGGGCGCAGCGACTGCACCAGGATGTTGCGGGTCGCTGGATAGAATTCGGGAATGCAGCCGACGTAGTCCTGCCCGGTGAGATTGAGGTGCATCGAGTCGTAGAGCAGGCCGTAGTTTGCATGGGCGACGGCAGCCAGGTGGGTCCGGGTTCCGGCCACGGTCTCGAGGGGGCCGTTGAGATGGTTGTTGGAGGCGAGGGTGACGCCGACTCGTTCCCCCTGCTCAGCGGCCCAGCGCAGCCATTCGGGATCGCCGCCGATTTTGATCAGGGAGCAGCCCATATCGCGGCATAGGTCCAGATAGTCGAGGAGGAATGCGTCCCGTTCAGTGCCGGCGGCGGGCATACCCCGGGCGGTCAGGCAGGTGACCTTCAGGCCGTGGTTTTTCACTTGAATTCGCAGCTGTCGGCGCTGGTTTGCAGACGTCTGCAAATTTACCTGAGTGCGGCGCAGTTCCACTCCGTCGTATCCGGCGGAACGGGCCAGAGCGCAGAAGGATGGGAAGTCCAGCGACTGTGACTGGTATTTGTCTTCGAAGAGGAAGCCGCTCAGCGACAGCTGCATACTGTTCCTTTCTTGCAAAGCTCAACTGGACCATCTCCAGGGAAACAGAAAAAATGACATTGGTCGGCGTCGGGCAATACATTACCGTGCTCGACGATCCGCCCCAGATGGACTATTTGCGAATAAAATGTAAATTCTGTGGTCCCTTTTTTATCATTTCAACGATTCTGGAGAGTTATGAACAGACCACTTGAAGAATTCAAGCGCATTCCAGCCGAACAGCTGCGCCGCTTCGGCACCGATTGCATGATAGCCGCCGGCATGCCATTCGATCACGCCGAACAACTGGCCACGCTGCTGACCAGTTCCAGCCTGCGGGGGGTGCACTCCCACGGCATCAGGGCGATCAGCGGATACAGTCACGTCGTGCGCGACCGGAAGGTCAATCCGATCCCCGAGTTCGAGATCCTCAAGGAGACGGAAAATTCGATCTATCTCGGCGGCGATGGGGGGTTGGGGTACGCGCCGATGATGCAGGTTACGGAGATGGCGATCGTCAAGGCGAAGGAGCGGGGCATAGCGGCTGGCGGGACCTGCCATATCGGCCATTACGGCTCGGCCGGCCATTACGTGCGACGGGCGATGGAGGAGGGTTGCGTGGCGTTTTCGGTCCAGGGGCGCTATCCCCAGTGGTACAGCGACAACAAGGGGAAGCAGGTCGCCTACTACGGCAATCCGCCGATCTGCTTCGGGCTGCCCAGTGAGGAAGAGCCACCCCTCATCCTGGACGCCGCCACCTGCATCATGGCCGATTACCAGCGCGGTCCGGAATACGACGCACTGCAGGAGCTGATACCAGCCGCCTTCTTCAAGTCGATCGGCTACGCCGGAGTGGCTACCGTGCTGGGCGGTGCCTTCACGGGATTGAACAACCAGCGGGCGGCGGAGATGATGGAGAAATGGCCGGCCGCCCGGCACGGGGGAATGATCGTGGTTATGAAGCTGGATCTATTCACACCGGCCGAGGAGGTGCGCACCGGGGTGGACGATCTGGTGCGCGAGGTGCGTGAAGAGATGATTCCGGTGCGCGGCTACGACGAGGCGACCATGCCCGGCACGGTCGAGCAGCGCCTCGAACTGGAAAACACACGGGAGGGGGTGCCGATCGATCTGAAGGCGCTGGAGCGATTGGAGGAGACCGGGGCGGAGTTCGGGGTGGAGGTGCCGTGGCTTACGACCGCTGGGGATTGAGTTGAAAAAAAAAGCCGGACGGGGAGGGCGTTGGTCTGCAAGACTCCCCGATACCGGCTGAATTGCTCTATGCCCCGACGTTTTCAGTCCACCTCGACCTTTTCCACCAGGAGGAAATGTCCGGGAAGAAGCCTGCCCTGCACCTCGACCGATTTGAAATGGGAGCCCTGTCCCAGAAAGATTTCCTTGCCCTCGGCAATCTGTAGATAGTTATAGGTAATACCGTCTTCCGCCTCCAGGTGGTGCAGGTGCCCCAGGGCGCAGCTGTGCGGCAGGTCGGCAACATCCAGGCCGCACTGGCATTTGTTCATCCCCTTCAGGGCGATCTTTTTGCCCGGGGCGTTGCGCAGGCCAGCTAAATCGAGATCCAGGGATATTTTGCTGGTCGCCTTTAGCGCGTCGATGTGCAGCAGCGCGCCTTTCTCCAGCAGTTTTCCTTTGACCTGGACTACCGAGCCCGACTCGGTTCCGGCGAGCCACTTCTGGTTTTCGGGGGTTTCGAGAAAGGCGTACACGCCCTCTGCGGTGACCAGGGCGCGGTCGGCCGGCCCCGCCTGCGTTGTTGCCGGTTGCTGTTGGCCTGCCGCCGCTTTGAAGAAGGTGTGCACGTCGACGATCACGCCACTCTGGTCAAACGGCTTGCTCGTCTTTCCTTCGCCGGCGGCGTAGAGCGGGCCGGTGAGAGCGAGTAAAAGTGCTATTCCGAGCAGTTTCTCTCCCAATCTCATCATGTTCTCTCTCCTCGTGTGTTTTGGGCCTATCCGGGTCCGTTTACTTAGATGCCGGTTTGACCGGTTAGGGTGCACGAAATCCGAGCCTGAAGGAGATTGGATCGGGGCTGGACGAAGCGTCGAAATCCCCTATCTTGAATTTGAGCTACATCGCTTCTCGCGAGAGGGAAAGTCTGAGAATATGAATGAGCCAATGGAAAGCGGCGGCAAAGATCTGATGTGGGTGGGCAACAGCACGGCCATTCAATGGGTCAAAACACAGCTCAAAGAGGTGGCTGAGACCGATCTTCCGGTTCTGATACTGGGCGCACCGGGGACGGGCAGGAGGCTGGCCGCGCGTACGGTGCACGCGCTCAGCGAACGGCGGGAAAAGCCGTTCATAACGGTCGAGTGCGGTGGATTGCACCAGCTGCAGGCGGACCGTTTCCTCTTTGGGGGAGACGTAGATTTTCCTCAGCGAGGGGTTTTTGAGAAGGCTCAAGGGGGCACTGTGTTTTTGGAAGAGGTGGATGCGCTGCCCTGCGGCCTTCAGGAACGGCTGCTGAAAGTGCTTACAGAGGAGCAGAAGCGGCGCAACGGGAGCTCGCAGTCCGGGGTGACAGAGGTGCGTTTGGTCGCCGCTACGCATCAGGATCTGCCGCGTCTGGTGCGCGCGGGCGCGTTTTGTGCAGAGCTGTATTATCGATTGGGGATCGCACCCGTCAAGCTATCCGTACTCAAAGAGCGCCGCAAGGATATCCCGCTGTTGGCGACCTACTTCGCCACCCAGGCGGCCGCCCGTATGGGGCGTCCCGCAGCGGATCTGAGCCAGGAGGTAATCAGAGTATTGCTGGCCCACGACTGGCCGGGTAATGTTTGGGAACTGAAGCGAGTCCTCGAGCGGGCGGTGATGCTGGCGGATGCCGATCCGATTCGTCCTGAGCATCTCGAAAAGCCCTTTTTCCTGACTCGAGAACCAGCTGCAGAGCAAACGGCGTCGGGACTGCTCGGTTTCAAGCCTCTCAGGTGAGAACGGCGATGTTTGAAGATGGCGATATTCAGAGATAGGGAATCGGGTCATGTCTCCTGAAAAGATGGACCTGAGTCATATCAGATGCGTCGTGTTCGACTACGGGTTTTCCCTGTCTTCCGGGCTCTACTTCAACGTGTCTCCGCCGGGGATGACTGACTGGGAGGAGAGGGTGCAGAGGGCGGTCTTCAGGGGGAACGATGATACTATTACCGACCCGTGGATGCGGGGGGAGATCGGCCTGGTCGAAATCGCCGGTCTGCTGGCCCGCGAGATCGGTTTAGATGCCGAAGAGGTTCTCTGGTATCTGCGGCAGGGATGTACCGACCTGGGATTCAACGAAGCGGTATACGAGTTTGCTCGCCGGGTGCATTGCAGTCCGCTCAAGTCGGCTCTTGTAACGGCGAACATGGACGTCTTTTCGGATGTCGTCGTTCCCAGCCACGGCCTGGATGACCTATTCGACGTCATCGTCAATTCAGCGGACGTCGGTACCTGCGACAAGACGGTTCTCTGGCCGCTGGCATTCAACTCGCTCGGGTGCGGCATATCGTATCGGGATTCGCTGCTGATCGAGGATGGTGAGAAGAATCCGGCCGCGTTTCGGAAGCTGGGAGGGATGGCGCACCAGTATCTCGGAGAGGGAGAGTTTTGCGGCTGGTTGGATGGCGTGGATTTTGGTGAAAATGGATCTGTGGCGCCATCCAGTGCAAGCTCGCAGAAGAGGGTTTGAGGAAGGGCCGAGTTGGGAACAAAGACAAATGAGGCGGAATAGGATTGCCTTTGTCCCTCTGAGTGCCTAATTTTACAGCAAATACACGAATCGACAACCTGCGCAACTGGCGAGAAGGTGGAATCGACCACCGGGGAGCGCAGGGTTTTAGTAGAGAGCCGTTCGCCTGGGCTATGCAAATAGTCCGGGCGTTTTTTTATGCCATTCACTGCGCTCCACGGAGCCACGCGAGGAGGTTTGGTATTCTATGGGGAATCACATCTTTTCTCTCAAATACGGATGCAATCCGCAGCAAACGCCGGCGCGTATCTCGATCGTCTCGCCGACCGTGCCGATTCAGGTGCACAACGGCGATATTGGCTATATCAACATGCTCGATGCGCTCCATGCGTGGCAACTGGTCCGGGAGTTGAAGAAGGTGCTGGATTTGCCGGCGGCGGCCTCGTTCAAGCACGTGAGTCCGGCTGGCGCAGCCGTGGGCATTCCCTTGAGCCCGGCTCTGCAAAAGGCCTATTTCGTCGATGACCTGAAACTCACCAGTCTGGCAGCGGCCTATGCCCGGGCGAGGGGGGCGGATCGCATGTCCTCTTACGGCGACTGGATAGCTTTGAGCGATACTGTCGATGTCGCTACGGCGCGCCTAATCCGTCGCGAATTTTCTCTGGGGATCATCGCCCCAGGATATGATCCGGAGGCGCTGGCGATCCTGCGTGGGAAGTCGAAGGGATCATACCCCATCGTCGAAATCGATCCACAGTACGAACCCGAGGCATCCGAGATCAGGGAGGTATTCGGTTTTCGGTTTGAGCAACGGCGCAACGATCTGTCCATGAGTTTCGATCTCCTTCGGGATATCGTCACTGCCCATACGAAACTGCCGGATGCTGCCCGGAGAGATATGATCGTCGCTCTCGTCGCCTTGAAATACACACAATCAAATTCAGTATGCCTGGTCGCCGATGGTCAGGTGATCGGCATGGGGGCCGGGCAGCAGTCGCGCATCCACTGCACGCGACTGGCTGCCTCCAAGGCGGATACCTGGTATCTGCGTCAGCACCCGGCTGTCCTGGGATTGCATTTCAAACCGGGACTGCGCCGTCCGGCACGCGACAATGCGATCGATCAATATCTCTGTGAGGAGCTTACTTCCGAGGAAGAGGAGATCTGGAGAACTGCATTTGCAGAGATTCCCCGGCGACTGTCCGTCGCAGAGAAACGGGAATGGCTCGAGGGATTCAGAGGGGTAGTCCTGGGATCGGACGCCTATTTTCCCTTTCGGGATAGTATCGATCGGGGGAGACGCAGCGGGGTCGAGTATGTGGTCCAGCCCGGGGGATCGGTGAAAGATGAAGAGGTGATTCGGGCGTGCGACGAATATGGGATGACGATGGTTTTTTCAGGGGTCAGATTATTCCATCATTGAAGGGGCTCGATCGGACCCGGTTCAAGCTGACAATGTATCCAATCCCAACGGCAGGTGGATAATGATTTTGTCCGGAAGTCCCCCTCTCGCCAAGCCCGAGCCCTGTCCGCTGGCGTACAGCTACTGTATCACCAGCGGACAGTTTTTTGTGCCTTTGCTGAGATGAATTTTGTGTAAGTTTTTTGTTTTTATATAGTTAAAGAATATGGCACACGTTTTGCGGATATTGAGGAGGAGAAGTCTATTGCGGTACGAGTGAGAGGAGTTGGTTATGCTGAGAAATTACTTCACCATTGCCATAAGAAATCTACTGCGGCAGAAGATTTATACTCTCATCAACGTGCTGGGTCTGGCCATCGGCATCGCCTTCTGCCTCCTGACGTTTCTCTACGTCCGGTACGAGTGGAGTTACGACACCTTCCATGAGGACGCGGATTCCATCTACCTGGTTGGTAAGCAGGTAGAGGGAACCGGCAATCCCCGGAAGATTGGGACCACGACTTCCCGGCTGCTCAGAGATGTTCTGCTGGAGCAGTACCCCGAAGTCGAGCAGGCGGTGAGGATAGACGATGGAGACATCACAAAAGGGACCGATGTGCGCTATGGCGACAAACTCTTCTTCGACCAGTCGGGCCTGTTCGCCGATCCCTCTTTCTTCGAGGTGTTCTCTTTCTCGCGAGTGGCCGGAGAATTGGAGACGGCCCTCGACGAATTAAACTCCGTGGTGATGAGTCGGGAAATGGCGTATCGGTTTTTCGGAAACGAAGATCCGCTGGGCAGAAATGTCTCAATACGGACGGGAGAGGAAACGGAAGAGTTCGTGGTAACGGGGGTCGTTGTCGTGCCCGGGAATTCGAACATCCAGTTCGATTTTCTGCTGTCTTTCGAGAAAAGATTGAAGGAGCTGTCAAAGAGAGGGAGCGGCAATGTCAGCTGGTTTGCCTGGAACTTCTTCACCTTCATCAAGCTTCCGGCGCGGGTTCAACCGATTGAGTTCGAGCAGAAGCTCCCCGCGCTCGTGGAGACGTATCTGGGGGAATGGATTCAGAAAAAAAGAAAGAGAATCGAGGCGTATGATTTACAGCTGAAGCTCTTTCCTCTCACTGGTATCCACTTGAATCCGAGGCTCTATTTTCCCATAGTCCCGACGAGCAATCCGGTCTATTCCTACATCCTGTCCGGGATTGCGCTGTCCGTGCTGCTGATCGCCTGTGTCAACTTCATGAATCTCTCTCTGGGGCTATCGTCCACCCGCTTCAAGGAGGTGGGCATGCGCAAGGTGCTGGGCGCCCGGCGCTGGCAGCTGGCAAAGCAGTTCTGGGGAGAGGCGATTCTGTTGAGTCTGCTCGCCCTGTTCCTGGGAATTGCGCTGACGGAGCTGGCGTTGCCCGTCTTCAATAGTCTGGTGTACAAGCAACTGGTCATGGACTACGGATCTACCTGGCTGACTCTATTGGGGCTGGTTCTGGGAGTAGGCCTGGTTACCGGAAGCTATCCGGCTCTGGTGCTATCGGGCTTTCATCCGGTGACCGTGATGAAAGGGACACTGCGGTTCGGGGGGAGTAACTGGTTTACCCGTGGACTGATCGTTCTGCAGTTCGCCCTTTCCACCATCCTGGTCGTGGCGACTTTGCTGATGTCGGAACAGATGGCCTTTTTGCGCGCCAGGGATCTGGGTTTCGACGGAGAGCAGGTGGTCGCCATCGATACCGGGGGATGGATGTTGGGACTGCAGAAAAACGAGCGGGTCCGGTTGCTGGAGGTGTACCGGCAAGCCGCGAGCCAGTACGGCGATATCATCCACGTATCGGCATCCAACATGTCCTTCGAAAAAGGGGACAACGGCACCAGTGGGGAGTACCAGGGGCGGGATATCTCCTGTCGCACCTATTCCGTTGAATACGATTATCTGGAAACGCTGGGAATCGAGCTGAAGGAAGGAAGGACATTCTCCAGGGATTTTCCTGCGGACGAGCAGGAGTCGATCCTGGTGAACGAAGCGATGGTGCGGATCTTCGACTGGGATACTCCGCTCGGGAAGAAGGTACCCATTCTCAGCGGCATGCTTCCGTTGGGCAACAAGCGGATTATCGGCGTGGTGCGGAATTTTCATCGCCAGGGGTTGGATCGCCGGATTCAACCGGCCTCTTTCGACCTCGAGCCAGGAGGAGGGTATTTGCGCTACCTCTTCATCAAGGTCCATCCCGAGGATCTTCCAAGCACCCTGTCTCTGCTCAAAGAAAAATGGGAGCAGGTGGTGGCCGACCGTCCCTTTGTCTTCTCCTTCCTGGACGAGGATGTAGAACGGAGTTTCCGCGCCTCCGAGCGCTGGGTGAGGATCATCCGGTATGCAACTCTTTTCGCCGTCTTCGTAGCCTGTCTTGGGGCCTTTGGTCTCACTTCTCTCATGGTGGCGCGACGCACCAAGGAAGTCGGGATCCGCAAGATTCTGGGTGCCACTACCGGCCATATTGTCTCTCTGCTCTCCAGAGAATTCGTTCGGCTCGTGGCCATAGCCAGTCTCGTCGCTTGGCCCGTCGCGTTCTACGGGATGCGCGAATGGCTGCAGGATTTCGCCTATCGCATCGATATGGGACCTGTGACCTTTGTCGCGGGGGGGATGCTGACGCTGGCCGTCGTTCTGCTGACGGTGAGCATCCAGGCGGTCAAGGCTGCCCTGGCCAATCCAGTCGATGCGCTGCGATACGAGTGAGAGGAGTTAATTATGCTGAGGAACTACCTGGTAACAGCCTGGCGCAATCTTCTCCGACACAAGGTCTATTCTTTGATCAATGTCCTCGGGATGGCCATCGGCCTGGCCTTTTGTATCCTGACCTTTCTCTTTATCCGCCACGAGTGGTCTTTTGATACTTTCCACGAAAAGGCGGACAGGATTTTCCGAGTTTCCATGATCTATGCATTGGAGGGCAAAGAGGAGAGACAGACCGCCTTTACTCCCCATGCACTGGCCAAGGTGTCGAGGGAGGAGATACCGGAGATAGAGAAGACGATGCGGTTCTCCGGAGAGCGTTATGATGGGATGTTCTTCGGCGATCCCCACGTCAGGTACAAGGATAAGCTGTTCGTAGAAGGAGTGATGTTCGCCGATCCGAATGTTTTTCAGAACTTCACTTTTCCTCTACGGCGAGGTAGTGCAGAGACGGCGCTGGGGAGGCCCGATGGGGTGATCTTGAGTGAGAGAATAGTCCAAAAGTTCTTTGGGCAAGAAGATCCGATGGGGAAACAGTTTTCCATACGATCTCTGTGGAATAAACAATGGTACGAGTTCACGGTGACTGGAATTGTCGAGGAAATTCCCGAAAACTCATCGATCCGCTTCGACATCCTGCTCCCTTACGAAAGGATGGGGGATCTGCTGCACAAGGAGATCGAACCGGACGGCTGGAAATGGTGGACGGCGGTAACGCATATCCAGCTGGCCGATCCGTCCCAGACAGCTGTCGTTGAAGAGAAGCTCAATGCTGCAATCCAGAGTGATGGCCTTATCCCTCTTGGAGGTAGACGACTTCGTTCCGTTCGCTTCCAGTTGCAATCCCTGATGGATATACATCTGGACCCTAATATCCCCAACCCCCGCATTCGCGGGTTCGTGCCGGAAAGCGATCCGGTCTACTCCTACGTGCTGGCGAGTATCGCCCTGCTGGTGCTGCTGATGGCCTGTATCAACTTCACCAACCTGGCGATCGGACGGTCGGCATCGCGCGCCAGAGAGGTGGGAGTGCGCAAGGTAGTGGGTGCCGGACGCAGACAACTCCTCTGGCAGTTCTGGGGAGAAGCCGTCCTCCTGAGCCTGTGCGCACTGGTGGGGGGAATGATGCTCGCCGAACTCCTCCTGCCTGTTTTTGGAAATCTGGTCGGTGCGAATCTGTCCTTTGTGCTGGATGGGGTTTCCCTCGGCGTCCTGGTTGGGTTGGCGCTGTTGGTCGGACTGGCGGCCGGCTCGTACCCGGCGCTGGCGCTGTCCCGGTTCGATCCTGTAGAGGTGCTCAAGGGGAGGTTGAGAATTGGCGGGACGAGTCTGTGGGGGCGCGGCCTGGTGGTCGTCCAGTTCGTGGTGTCGATCTTTCTGGTCATCAGCGCCATGGTCATGCTGCAACAGCTGCGCTTCATCCAGGCCAGAGATCTGGGATTCAATGAGGAGCAGGTCGTCGTGGTCAATATGCGGGGTTTTGCGTCGATAGGACCAACGGCTGGAGGGCATGTCGCACTGCGGAACAGCTTTTTGCAGCATGCCAATGTTATGGATGCCGCCATGGTGAGGTGGCCGCTGGAACGCTTCGGGAAGGGTGGTGTGAGATTTGGGGATGGTCGAGAAATTGAGGGACGGACCTACTATGTCGGATACAACTTTCTGAAGACGCTGGAGATGAATCTGGTCTCGGGGAGGGATTTCCTCAGGGAGATGGAAACGGATATTGGGGGTTCCGTCATCGTCAATAGGATGTTGGCCAGCCGGATGGGGGAAGGGGATGCTGTGGGAAAGATGCTTGAAATAAGGGGAGAAAGCCGACAGGTAATTGGCGTAGTGGAGGATTTTGCCTTCCAGTCGCTCCACCACCAGATTCAGCCTGCCGCTCTGGTACTCCCTCCAACACTCCGGGACGGGAGAGAAAATGGGCGGAATTTGCTGGTGAGGATTAAAACCGAAAATATTCCGGAAACGCTCGCGTATATGGAGAAGAAATGGTATGAGATCGCCCCTTCGGGTTACGTCTTTCGGTACTCTTTCTTCGACGAAGATATCGAGCAGTTTTACAGGAAGGAGCATCGCTGGGGAACGATTATCACCTATGCGTCGCTGTTCGCGATCTTTATCGCCTGTCTGGGCGCATTCGGGCTCATCTCCCTGGCGGTAAATCGGCGGACCAAGGAGATCGGTATCCGCAAGGTCCTGGGGGCGTCTATTCCGAATATCACAACGCTGCTATCGGGTGAATTCTTCAGGCTGATGGTGGCCGCGAATGTGCTCGCCTGGCCGCTGGCCTACTGGTCGATGGATTACTGGCTGCAGGACTTCGCCTATCGCATTGATCTGGGCGTCGGAGAGCTTGTGCTGGGAGGGGCTTTGACCTTGCTGCTGGTCATGGTGACGGTCAGCTTCCAGGCGATCAAAGCGGCTCTATCGAACCCGGTCGATGCGCTGAGGTACGAGTGAAAGGAGTAGATGATGCTGAGAAACTATCTCGTCGTCGCCTGGCGGAATCTGTTGCGGAACAGGATCTATGCCGGGATCAACGTGCTGGGACTGGGTATCGGTCTGGCGTTCTGCGTCCTGACTTTTCTCTTCATCGGGCACGAGTGGAGCTATGACTCCTGCCACGAAAACGCGGACAAAATCTATCGCCTCTACGGCAAAAAGAAAGAATCTGAGGGAGAGCGGATCGGGGTCCGGACTCCCATGCCTTTGGCACCCGCTCTGCTGGAGAGCTATCCGGAAATTAGTCATGCTGTCCGCGCTCGACGAAATTGGAGACCGGTGGTGATCCAGAGCGGAGACAAGCGGTTCAAAGAAGAGGGGTTGGTGTTCGCCGACCCGGAGGTTTTCGAGGTGTTCTCCTTTCCGGTGGTGGCTGGCGATCTGCAGCGAGCGTTGGATGGGAAGAACAAGGTGGTGCTAACGCGCGAGATGGCGCAGAAATATTTTGGCAGCGACGATCCTCTGGGGGAACTGCTGACCATCGTCGACTTCGATGAAGATTTCACCGTGAGCGGGGTGGTCGAAGTGCCGACCAATTCGACCTTTTGCTTTGATCTCCTGCTCTCTTCTCAGCACTTCCTGGATTCTCACATGGCGACTATGTGGAACTCTTCGTCGGTCATCACCTACGTCATGCTGGCTGAGGGGACTCAGAGCGCCCAACTCGAGACGCGGTTCCCCGCCTTTGTCGATGCTCACTTCGGAGATTACGACGACGTCGAACTGCATCTCCAGCCGCTGAAGGAGATGCACCTGGATCCGATGTTCCAGGCTGGATTGACGCCCGCGAGTGATCCGCTTTACTCCTACATCCTGGCGGGGATCTCCCTGGCCGTGTTGCTCATCGCCTGCGTCAATTTCACCAACCTCTCTCTGGGCATGGCCTCGTCCCGCTTCCGGGAAGTGGGGATGCGCAAGATCCTGGGCTCGACGCAGTGGCAACTGGTAAAGCAGTTCTGCGGGGAGGCGGTGTTGCTGAGTTTGTTCGCCCTGGTCATCGGGGTGGCCCTGGCCGAAGTAGCGCTGCCTGCTTTCAACGGTATGGTCGATCGAGACCTGGTCCTGGGGTTTGATCGCACCTGGGTCTTTCTGATTGGTCTGGTGCTCGTCGTCGGTGTGGTGGCCGGCGCCTATCCTGCGCTGATGCTCTCCCGACCGCAGTCGGTGGAGATGCTCAAAGGAAGGCTGCGGCTCAGCGGGGGGAACTGGTTTAGCCGGGGGTTGATCGTGGCGCAGTTCACGCTGTCGGTCGGGTTGGTGGTGATGACGCTGCTCATGGCGGAGCAGATGGAGTTCATGAGAACGAAGAACCTGGGTTTCGACGAGGAGCAGGTAGTCGTGATTCCCATGGGTTCCGGGGTAGGAGCGGATGAGAAGAGGCGATTGCTAGAAGTATACCGGAACGCGGTAGCGCAGCAGGGAGAGATCCTGAACGCGGCGGCGGCGGATGCCTCTTTCAGTGGCAGCTGGGGATCTTTCAATCGCAACAAGCACGAGGGCAAGCCGTTCGAGTTCTTTGTCACGCGGACGGACGGTCGTTTGCTGGAGACGCTGGATATGGAGCTTGTGGCGGGACGGAGTTTCATCCCGGGCTCCCAGGTCGATCGGCAGGAATCGGCCATCGTCAATGAAGCCCTGGTCGAGGATTTGGGATGGGAAGAGCCGCTCGGAAAGACGGTGCCCACGTGGCGACGGACCATCATCGGCGTGGTCCGGAATTATCACATGGAGTCGCTGTATCACCAGATCAAACCGGTCGTGCTGGAGTATTGGCCCGATGAGACTCGCGGCCTGCGGTATCTCTTCGTCAAGATTTCCTCCGAGGATATTTCCGGATGCCTGGCACTGGTCAGGGAATTGTGGGAGCAGGTGGTTCCGCACCATCCTTTTGAATACTCCTTCCTGGACGAGGATGTGGATCGGCAGTACCGGGTGGAGGAACGCTGGGGGTGGATTGTCCGCTATTCCACTCTGTTCGCTATCTTCGTCGCCTGTCTGGGCGCGCTGGGGTTGACGTCGCTGGCCGTGGCCCGACGGACCAAGGAGATCGGGGTTCGCAAGGTATTGGGCGCTTCGGCGTCCAGCATTGTTGCTCTTTTGTCCAGGGATTTTGTCAAGCTCGTGGTCGTGGCCAATCTGATCGCCTGGCCGTTGGTATACTATGCGATGAGGGAATGGCTGCAGGATTTTGCTTACCGCATAGATATCGGCCCGGGGACTT
>Ga0233431_1000154_pt1 | contig 159080 bp, 150 predicted proteins | sample SI_118_April2016_FD_179867 | JGI IMG/M metagenome (GOLD analysis project Ga0233431, IMG submission 179867) | Seawater microbial communities from Saanich Inlet, British Columbia, Canada - SI_118_April2016_200_MG | ecosystem: Environmental > Aquatic > Marine > Inlet | place: Canada: British... | reverse complement strand
AACTCACACTCACGATGAGTGCTAATCGGGCAGTACAAAATGATCTTCTACATTTTCTAAACGTGTTGCAAAAAACTGGTTGATTATGGAAGAAAACTTGTCAAATTTTATGCAACGTTAGGGTTAAGCCTGCTCTGAAATAAAACAGCCGTACTTGGGGCAATAACAGATTGATGAGCAGTATGCCGATTATGATCTGCCAGAGTCTACGAAGCCGCAAACTTGATATCCTTTTCCTTCAAAAGGTTGCAGTAGACCGTTTCGATTGCCCGCACCATATGGTCTGCGCTGAATCGGGTTTGGATTTTTTCCCGCCCGGCCCGGCCCATTTTATACGCAATCTTTGGGTTTTTTAGAATTTTTAATATGGATTCCGCCAAGCGGTCTACATTGCCCGGTTCAACCAGAAATCCGTTTACCCCGTCTTCAATCAGATCCGGTATTCCACCCACACGGGTGCCCACCACCGGTTTTTCCATGGCCATGGCTTCCAGTAAAACACGGCCCATCCCCTCAAAAAAAGAAGGCAGCACCGCAACGTCAAAACATGCCACCATTTCCCGAACATTCATCTGGAAACCGGTAAATAGAACTCTGTCGTTCAACCCGTTTGTTGAAACCAGACGAATCAGCTCATCCTTTAGGTAGCCTTCGCCCACAATGGCAAGTTTTGCATTCGGTATCTGTTTTAAAAGTTTTTCAAAAGCCCAGATGAGAATTTTATGTCCCTTACCATCCCAAAGCTTTGATACAATTCCGATGACCCGATCCCCCGGGTTTAGTCCCCATTGTTTCCTGAGGCTGTTTTTTTCCGCTTCAGTGGCCGGTTGAAATTTTCCAAGCTCAATACCGCTGTATATTTTGACAATTTCTTCAGGAGTTGCGACCCTTTCCTTTAATCCCCAGTCGATGAGCGGTTGAGATATAAAAATCATCTTATCACACCACCGGGAGGCCAGGCGCTCCGAATTCAGCAAAAGCATCCGTTTCCAAAACGGTTCCTGGTCATGAAACGAAAACCCGTGAACCGTATGTACAATGATCGGCACGGATGCCAGTTTTCCCGCCAGTCGGCCGATAAAACCCGCCTTTGAGTTATGGGTATGGATAATATGATAGCGGTGATTTTTTAGAAAATGCGTCAGCTCCAGAATGGCAAGCGCGTCCTTTACTGGATTCAGGGGTTGTACAAAGTTTTTAATCTCTCTAACCGTCATGCCATTGGATTCAACAAGATCGATCAGACGGCCCCCGGGCGCACACCCCAACTCCACATCATACTTTGTTTTGTCCATCCCCTTCATGGAAAGAAAGGTATTGATCCCCGACCCGCTCACAATCGGCAGTGTATGCAGATGCAGAACCCTTATCTTGTTCGTATCATTCACCATAAATGTTTTTAGAGCTACCCTGCATAGGTATTATGTACCTATACAGGGGGAAATATACCTTCCCTGGCGTTTTGTGTCTAAAATCACAAATTCCAAGCATTGACGGCTTCGTAAAAAGTCCCAAAACCGTCATGCCGGACTTGATCCCCGCTAAAGACGGGATCTTCGACCGGCATCCAGAACTTATTGAAATTATCCGCCTTAGGCGGACTTTCGCCAGAATGACAAAAAAGGTCAATTCCCGACTTTTTACGAGTTCATCAAGCATTAAATTGCAAATAAATCACAAAACACAAATTCTAAACAGGGTCGAAACGATTGTTACTTTGTTTGCGATTTTGAATTTGGTCACACGCAGCGCAGGCACCGCGTGTTGATATTTGCCCTTCGACTTGGCTCTGGGTGGTGCGCTTGTCGAACCATTGTTTTTTTGCCTGCGACAAGCCCCCTTTGGTCTGAGCTCAGTGTCGAAGACAGTCGAATCGGATTTGTTGACGAACTCGTAAAAACTATATTTTCGCGCAAAAGCGCCAAGAAATATCTTTTAATGTTAATAAGTTAACTTTACGCGCTTTGCGGCTTTGCGCGAGATTTGGGCTTATTTCGAGCCATTTTATTTGAAATTTCAATAAGGCAATGGACTGCCACCAAAGCAAATCCCCTGATAACCAAAGCAGGGCTTCCTGGACCCGGATTCTATACTTGTCCCGTAGGCTCGGAAGGTCTTGCTGGGGCGACTTTTCGGTATAACGTGATGCCCCACAAGCACGAGTATACGAGCGTCGCTCTCAAGCGGCTGGTTGGCCGAGATATCGCGAATTGAGACCTGATTTGATGGCTGCATCCAATTGTCTCCTATCGGATGTGACGAATAGATCTGCTTTCCACTCCAGAGCACAAGCGACATGTAGGGCATCCATAGCACGCAAGACATTTTCCTCTAGGAGGCCTATTGAACGTGAGATAACTGCCGGAGTGAGTTGGAGAACAGTTGCATCGCGAACATCTTCCACTAATAGCCCTTTGGCCTTCCGGTAATCCTCCGGAGGAAGAACGCCTTCGCGCAATCGTCGGTTCAGGCCGGAGATGAGTTCCGGCACCAATATCACACAAAGGGCCAATTCCGAAGAGCCCTGAAGCACGTCATCAAGTTCGTCGCTCCCGACCTCCTGGACATATCTTTTCGCGAATGAGGAAGAATCCACTGACAGCTTCACAGGTCGGCTTCACGTTCTTCCAGAATAGCTGCTGATAGGTCATGTCCCTTGATCTGGAGCCTGGTTCTGGGCCTCTTCCATGAGGGCTCCCGCAGAGCTTCATCAGAGAAGGGGATCACTTCTGCCACGGGTTTACCACGGCGCAGGAGAATGAGCGTCTCACCGTGTTCCACCTCAGTTATGAAACCCGACGCCCTTTTCCGAAAGTCGGTAAAAGTAACAGTTCTCATCGTAGTGTCTCCTTATGTGTACAGATGACTGTACACCCAAGAGGGCATCTTGTCAATGCTCTCACTGATCGGCCAATTTAACATCATTTATCCCGTAACCAATTATAAGCTTCCGATACTCTGTGAACCAGCCTGTCCAAACGGTATTTTCGGATATATTTCCAACTCTCTTTGTCTTTAAAAAATAGATAAGTCGTTGAAATTTTAGAAAGAAAAATATTTAAATCCTCATCATCGACCTGTATCCGGCCGATGGCAAAAAGATCCGCTTTCTGTTTTGTGGGACACTGGGTCAAAAATGCTCGGTAACCGTTTTCAATCAACAGGTCACGGAGTTCGGCCTTGGGAACGCCCTCCTTAACCCCATGATAGACCACTGTTATCCCCAACCGGTTTTCCATTTTTTCTCTATAGGTTGAAATATGATCCCGAACCGATTCCTCTGATATGCTGTTGAAATCAAGCGCGTCATCTTCATAGGTTCCGATGGTAATTTTTGGATTAGACAGTTTCTTGAGTGTGTCCCAGGAAAGGTATTGAACCGATTTTTCCCCAATGTCGGCAGCCGTTCCGACTTTCTCGGGTGAGATGAGCACGGTTGCCGGGTATCCGTATCCATTAAGAACAGGCAGCACCTGCTCGTAAAAATCCATAAATCCATTATCAAAGGTGAGCGCAACCGGATGTTTTCCGTCTGTTTTTATGTTACCTTCCATATAGTCGATAGCCTCAGAAAAAGATAAAACTTTAAAATCGTTTTCCTCAAGGTGGGCCATCTGTTTCTTAAACGCATCCAGGGACAGCCAGAGCCGATGCAAATGGGCATCCTTTGTGACATTCTGGTACTGAAGTATGGTCAAGTCTCGTAATTTCATTTGATTCCTAAATGTCTATATAAATTGGGCTGTTAATTGATATCAACAGATAAAATTAAATTTTTGCCGCAGACACACGCAGACCATACGCAGGCATTAGAGAGTTTTTGCCTCAGCAAGCCTGCCGGGGCGTAGCCTTGTGCGAAGCTTGGTCGTGAAACCAAATGTCTGCGTCCAGCCTGCCGCGGCGTAGCTTCATGCGAAGACTGGTTAGCGTCTGTCGAGCGAGCATAGTGAGTGGGCGGTTAATAAAAAAGACTCCGGGAGCTCTGTGTGCTCTGCGAGAGATATTCAACCAAGGTACTTTTTAAACCAATATCCAAACACAATCAAATTCCATAATTGCCAGGACGTATCGCTTTTATTCTGCAGATAACTTTTTTTGAGGTTTTCAATGGCAGCATAATTGAAAATTCCCTGATCATCAATGAACGCTTTGGATAGATATTCATCGATTAAAAACCGCAGCTCATTTTTGAGCCAGACGCTTATGGGAACCTCAAAACCCCATTTGGGACGGTTGTGGATGGAAGTTGGCAGCAGTGATTTGAAGGTTTCAAGAAGAATGTATTTTCTTCGGCCTCTGTGGAGCTTTGCATCCCCGGGGAGCTGAAAAGCATACTCCACAACCGTGTGATCCAGAAACGGCACCCGAACCTCTAAAGAATTCAACATACTCATCCGGTCGACCTTATTGAGCATGTCATCGGGGAGCGAGTCCTTAGTATCCAAGAAGAGCATTTTATTGATTGCATCACCGTCGCATCGATTCAGGTATGTAGATATGTTTTCTGAAAATGTGTCTATTGATGCTTTATTTATGATGTCCGGGTTAAGAATATGGCGGCAGGTTTTTTCAGGAATGATCTCCCGCCAAGCCTGGATCCGTTCCTGTAAAGTAGTGTCGGCCCCATAAATAAATTTTTTAATCCTTCTCATATGTTCTGAGAAATAGCTGTCTCTTGAGTCGGGGAGGAAATTTGCTGCTGGGCGTAAAATAGCATTAATAAATAAGGTTGGTAAAAATGAATAGTACCGATACCAGTGTTCACCGGTATATCTTCGATATCCGGCAAATAGTTCATCCGCACCGTCTCCTGCAAGGGCCACGGTTACTGCCTGCCGGGTTTTTTGAGAGACAATATAGGTCGGAAAAACCGAAGAGTCTGAAAAGGGTTCATCCAAACTGTCGAGAACCGTGGGTACAATCTCGATAATATCTTTGCACTTTACTTTGAATTCATGATGATCCGTATGATGAAAGGCTGCCACCTCTTTGGCATAATCCGTTTCATCGTAAAGGGGGAGATCCTGGTACCCGATGGAAAAGGTCTGGACAGGCTGCGACATGTTCTGTGCCATCAGACCCACAATAATGCTTGAATCAACACCACCGCTGAGAAACGCACCCAGCGGAACATCCGAGATCAACCGTTTTTGGACGGATTCATTGATCAAATCAAATAGATGCTGTTTCTGCTCTTCAAAGGAAAGATTTGACCGAATGGAATTGTCTATCTCCCAGTACTGACGAATTGAGACGCCATTGTTTTCAGCGATCAGATAGTGACCGGGTTTTAGCTTGAATATGTTTTTGAAAATAGTCCAGGGAGCCGGAACGTATCCGGCCTGCAAATAAAGACCCATCGCTTCAAAATTGATATCTCTTTTTATGGAAGGATCTTTGAGAATCGCCTTGATTTCAGAGGCAAAGATCAGATCAGCCCCGTTCCAAAAATAATAGAGAGGCTTAATCCCTATCCGGTCCCGGCATAGAATGAGTCTTTTTTCCCGATCATCCCAGAGCCCGAAGGAAAACATACCGTTGAATTTTTCAATACACTTTATTCCATCCTCTTCATATTGGTGGAGGATCACCTCGGAATCTGTCTTCGATTTGAATCTATGCCCTTTTTTTCCAAGTTTTTTTCGAAGTTCCAAAAAATTATAAATTTCACCGTTAAAAACAAGCCTTAGGCTTTTGTCTTCATTGGAGATCGGTTGTTTGCCTGCTTCCGACAGATCGATGATACTGAGCCGGCGGTGTCCAAGGCCGACAGATTGTGTTGCCGGATTGGAGCCGATCCAAATTCCCTCATCATCCGGGCCGCGATAGGTCAAAGACCGACACATCGCCCGAATAAGATTTTCTTCAACCGGCTGCCCGGAGGAGCTTAATTTTCCGCAGATGCCACACATGATATCAATTTTGAACTATTTTTGACACGGATTACACGGTTCCGATTCGAAAATAATCATCTCCCTTTGCGTCCTTCGTTTACCCAGTTAAATACCGTTTTGCGGTCAACCGTAGGTGAATTTAACTGGGGCGGTTAGCTATTCTATTTAATTATCCGTGTGCTTTTGTGTAACCTGTCGGGTCGTCTTGTGTGGTCGAAGCTCGCAGAGCGAAGCCCCAAGCTGAAAGCGACCTGTCGGGTCGTAGCCGGAGGCATAGCCTGATCCGTGATATTATTGTGGACAAGTCCTCAGCGTGTTTGTGCCTCAACAATGAATACAAACAAAATATTGACGCGCACAAATATCCGATATAATATACACCAAATAAAACACACAATAAGGTGGAAAAAATGAGATCAGATACCGTGCGCTTAAATATCACCCTCTCAAAGGATCTCGTTACGTCTTTGGACCAAATAACCGGTCCAAGAAAGCGTAGCCGCTTCATCGAAGAAGCCTTGGAAATTCGTGTTAAACAGAAGCAGAAAGAAAAAATGGATAAATTGCTGAAAGAGGGATATCGCGCTACAAAAAAGGAAAGCCTTGCCCTATCAAGAGAATTTGAACTCGTCGATTTGGAAGGGTGGCATGAATATTAAACGCGGCCAAATCTGCCTCGCATCGCTTGATCCCGCTGTCGGAAGAGAGATATCAAAAACTAGACCGGTTGTGATTATCTCAAATGACAAAAATAACACTTTTTCCGGTACGGTAACCGTTTTGCCCATCACCTCCAAGAATGTTCAGAAAGTTTACCCATTTGAAGTTTTTTTTGAAAAAGGCGAGGGCAATCTACCAAAAATTTCTAAAGCCAAAGCCGATCAGGTAAGAACCCTGGATAAAGGCAGAATCGTCAAATTCATCGGTTCATTGAGTGAAAATAAGATGCAAGAGATAGAATACGCCCTGAAAATTCACTTGGATTTGATCTGATACTGATTTATTTTTTTGACACGGATCAGGCTTCGCTCTGCAAGCTACGACCCGACAAGTTTTCACGGGTTACACGGATTGTTTCTAATTTTTGGCCAGAGAAATTAAGACTTTAATTTAACGGCACCCAAATTGCCCGGCGGCGAAAGAAATAACGAATTCTTGCCAGCCCTCACCAGAGAAGGTCGCCAACGAGGCCTTTTCCCACCCCTTCATGTCTTTAGCTGAATCTGGCATAATTCTATAACCATCTTCATATTTCCGTACCTGATTTTCCATCATCTTTGATTTTCTCAAAAGCTTAACCGCCTCAAAGATGAATTTATATCTGTTCAATCCTTCCTTAAGCCTAATCATCTCACTTTGCGTCCTTTGTTTACCCCGTCTGTCGGAGCGCAGCGTAGATGCCGCAAGGCGGTGCCCCGTTCAATATTTACCCAGTTAAATACCGTTTTACGGTCCACCGTAGGTGAATTTAACCGGGGTGGTTAGCTGCCCTGATCAATTATTCGCGTCTGATATTCTTTTTTTTGACACGGATTGTTTCTAATTTTTGGGCGGAGAAATTAAGACTTTAATTTAACCGGCATCCCAATTCGCCCGGCGACGAAAGAAATAACGAATCCTTTAAATAATGCTTGTTTTAGGACAACCTGTCTTGAGACCTTTGCGTCCTTTGTTTAGCCCGTAGGTCCGGAAGATCGTACTGGGGCGCCTTGGGGTTAGCTATTATGATTAGTCATCCGTGTGCATCGTGTTATGAGTGTCTGATATTGACATGAATGATGTAATGATGTAATCTTTCCATATTATATTCAAGGAATATCAGATATGCGCAGAACACAAATTATTTTGGAAGACTGGCAGTATGAAAATTTGAAGACGATTTCCCAAGAAAAAGGAAAGAGCCTATCTGCGGTTATCCGTGAAATGGTCACAACTTGTATCGAGGAAGACACTCCCCGGGGAACTCTTGACAGTATCTGCGCTCTGGGTGAAGATGCGACGGGGTCCGGGAAAGATCATGACAAACTAATCTACGGAAATGGAAACCACAGTAATGGTTGAACGCGTCTTTGTAGATACGAGCGCAATCTATGCTTATATCAATGCCAAGGATCCCGACCATGATAGAATCAAAGGTTTCCTCAATGGATTCGAAGGGGAGCTTTTAACCTCCAATTTCATCTTTGATGAAATAATAACTCTGGTACTTGCACGAATTGGGCATGACCAGGCGGTCTTGACAGGACAGGTTTTGTTAAACCCGAATATTTTTATAATGATCCGAGTTGGGTTAAGCGATGAAAGAAATGCATGGGATCTTTTTTTAAATCGACAAGATAAGACCTATAGTTTCACTGATTGCACAAGTTTCGTGATTATGAAAAAGATGGACATAATTAAATCCTTAGCGATAGATCCTCATTTCCAGCAAGAAGGATTTCAAGATGCTACTTTGATATGATCTCAATTCTTAACCGAATTATTTTTTTGACACGGATTTCACGGGTTACACGGTTTATTCTTTGGCCGGAGAAATTAAGACTTGAATTTAACCGACACCCCGATTCGCCAGGCGGCGAAAGAAATAACGAGTCCTTTAAATAATGCTTGTTTTAGGGCAATCTGTCTTGAGACCTTTGCGTCCTTTGTATATCCCGTTTAATACCGTTTTGCGGTCAATCGTAGGTGAATTTAACCGGGGCGGTTTTCTTAATCCGTGTGAATCTGTGGAATCCGTGTCTAATATAATTTGAATTCGTCAGAGGCGAACAAATTCACACTGTTCCCCGTGTCTATGCGTAACCTTGTCGGGTCGTCTTGTGCGGCGAAGTTTTAACGAAGACGTAAGCTCGCAGAGCGAAGCCTGATCTGTGGATGATATTGAAATGAATGAAGTAATGATGTAATCTGTCCATATTATATTTAAGGAATATCCGATATGCGCAGAACACAAATTATTTTAGAAGACTGGCAGTATGAAAGTTTGAAAACTATTTCCCAGGAAAAGGGAAAGAGCTTATCTGCGGTTATCCGGGAAATGGTTACAACTTGTATCGAGGAAGACACCCCCCGGGGAACTCTTGATAGTATCTGCGCTCTGGGTGAAGATGCGACGGGGTCCGGGAAAGATCATGACAAACTAATCTACGGAAATGGAAACCATGGGTAATGGTTGAACTCGTCTTTGTAGATACAAGTGCAATTGATCATGCAAACTAAAAGAAGTTGTAGGCAGATTCGAGATAATTAATATCCGGTATATCATTATAAGGCGGATAAAACTTGCCATGCCTTGAGTATAAACCATATACAAATATAAATGGTTTTTTAAAAATGACATGCATCTCCGATAAAAGATCTTCACGCCATCTGATTACTTCATTCCCCACACTATCTTGAATGGTTGATATCGAGACCGGGTTGTTCTGATGGTCCAATCCTATCCACGGGTTATTTGAGTCGACAACCAACCAGCCCTTTTCGGTTTTAACCTCTGAAACAGCGTGCGATTGTACACCTGGAGAAATCATGGTTTTCAGAGTCGATCTAGTTTTAGCCGATGAATAGACTGAAATATGTCGAGTGAAAAATCCGGCAATTTTCAAAATCTTTTCAATCACACGGCTTCTATCATAGCACGCACCGGATTGAACCAGATAAACATCTTTTGGTTCACGCTCTTTATTATGGTTAATACCAATTCGCGAAGGTGCTCTTTTAAGTACGGCTTGCTGCACGGCAGCAATATAACGTATCTCTTCGGTGTATCCCAGACCCGCTTGGAAAGGATGCACGTTGTCTTCTTTCAAAAATTTTTTGATATATACATAATCTTCTTCGGTTAGTGAATTGTCAACCTGGCTGTGCATTAAAAAAAGAATTATAAGAATACCGGCTACTACAAAAAAAAGTGATAAAAATAATATTCTGCCTCTCATGCGCTTATTTGCTATTAAAGACATTGGAAAAAATAAAACTCCCAAACCGGGTATCTCTATTCTTACGGAAAACCTACCTTTGTATCGTTTTATCGACAAAAGGATGACGGTTAGCTATCCTGATTAATTATCCGTGTACATCTGTGTAAACTTGTCGGGTCGTAGCTCGCAGAGCGAAGCCTGATCAGTGTCTGATATTGTTTAAAAAATGCTGTTCACCTTGCTTGCCGGGGCGAAGCTTTTTAGCGAAGTCTGGTTAATCCAGTCAAAAAGTATCAGTTAATCAACTCCAAGGCCTTTTTCTCAAACTCATCAGCCATTTTTTCCCAGGAATAATTTTTTCCAACAAATTCCCGGCATATTCTTTGATCAAATTGATATCGATCCGGGTTTTCGGTGACATCTTCCAATTTTTCTTGGATATCTTTCCAACCGGTGCCCCTAAATATCAGTCGTTCATCAAAGCGACCTAATATTTCCGGGATCGCACCAACAGGGGTTCCTAAAACCGGAGTGCCACATGCCATGGCTTCTAAAATAACAAGCCCGAAGCCTTCAAGCGAGGATGTCGGCAAAACGAAATAATCGGCGCTTTGATATACCGTCGGCAGTTGTTTGTCCGGTATGTATCCTAAAAATTTTATACTATCCTGAAGGGCATTCAGATTGACTATATCCTGTAGGTGGTTATTTAAGAATCCTGTGCCTCCTATTAGCAAGTATGCCGTTTGTTTCAGCGGTTGACTATTTTTGAAGCTCCTAATGAGGTTCTCGATACCCATTCTTGGAACCAGGTTTCTAACAGTGACAAACAGAGTCTTATCCTCAGGAATTCCGAATTCTTTTCTTAGTTTGCAATTTCTATGTTCAGATAATTTAAATTTATCGAGGTCGATCCCAGCAAAATTGATCGACACCTTGCTGTTGATGATGTTGTGCAATCGTGAGACTTGATTGAATGAAAAATTACTAAGGACGAAAACCCTTGATGCCTTTTTAAGACATAGTCTCTCAATCCATTTCATAAACTGTGCGATGGTTTTTTCTTTGGAGGTGTTAATACGGTTCCCTTTCCCCTTTTTTGTCAAAAATTCCTGATGCCATGGAGAGTAGTAAATATATACTGCAGGTAATCGGTTTAACTGCTTGTGGAGCAGAGGGCCTAATGCCGACATACATTGGTTGATGCAAACTATGTCAAAGTCAATTTCTCTCAGTATTCGTTTTGCCGCCTGATAGCTATTCTTGATTTCAGAAAACACAAGACCTAACGATTCATTTGCCGGCACATGAAATCTGTGTATGAAAAAGTGAGTATCTATTTTTTGAAAAAAACTTAACCGTTTTTTGGGGCTTCGGGTTAATACATGGATCTCATGTCCTTTTTTATTCAATTCAAGACTAAGGTGATAAACTACTCTACCGGCACCACCCACAGTATCCGGATAAAAAACATCTGCCAACATTAGAATTTTCATTAAATCAGGAACCCTTCCGTGTTGAAGGGGAATTAATCGAGATATAAATGTATTTGGGGTCAGCTTGCATGCTTATTCTTGATTTTTTTTATAAAATGCTTTTGCTGGAGTGAATTACCGATTCCTGTATGTGCTAAAATTTTTCGTACTAATATGTTAAATTCAGGGTACTGCCACATTAATCTCCTCAGTTGAAAATAAAACATCTGACAATTTTGTGACACAGAGAATTTTGGAAAAATTTTATCCGAATTAAAGCCTGATCCATCAACATTAACAATATCCCCAAAGCAGTTGAGACACTTTTTATGCAAATTCTCTTTATTAATGAAATTCTTCCTTATGTCATTGATTCTATCTGAATTAAAAGCTTCAATTATACTTTTTCCCCGGATATTGTCATAAACTAAATCACCATTATAATCTATGCAGCACAAAGTTAGATCTCCATTCCACAATATATTAAATTGTGAGAAAGGATTTAAACATATATTTTTCATGCAAGGTACAACTTTTGTTCCTGATGGTAAAATATTACCTCCCCATGTATGATAGCCTTGTTTTAGATTGATCCAAAACCCAGGAAGAAGCATATTTGTTCCCGAATAAAGGAAATCAGGGATGTGCCATTTGATATTAAATTTCTTTTTGACTTTCTTAGCCAAACTTATCCATTCATTTTCGAAAGTTTTATAATCCTGATAATTATCCAGAATTTTAAATTTTTCGTTTGGCATTTTGGTAGTTGACATTATATTCAACCCAACCAGCGTCTTGCTTTTTAATTTGTATTTTAATTCAATCAACTCAAGAATATTTTTTTTATAATTCTCATAATTATTACTCTTGGAGTTTTTAAATTTGAACGATTCGGCATCATGGCAATGATAGCTCACACCCACCATCCATGGTGAGCATTCTAAGAGTTTTGAAGAAATATCTATGTTTAAGTTTTCCCCGTTCGTTACGACGCTAATTTTTTGATCTATATTTTTAGCGAATTTCAATAATTTAAACAGATGCTTATATAATAGTGGTTCTCCCATAACATTCGTTACGATTTCATAACAGAACCGTGTTTCCTTAGCTTCTTTTAGCAATCTTTTTGCCAGTTTGAGATCCATAAAACCTTTTTTTCGGCTCATGATTTGATTGGCGCAAAAATTGCAATTTAGATTGCAAACATTTGTTAATTCGATAGAAAAAAGGTCAACTCTTTGAATAATATTTTTGTTTTTCATGATCCGTATGAAAACTACACTGTGTAATCATCCCCTGAAAAGGTAAGTCTAATGACTATTTGACTCTTTTTCTCCAATTAGAACTAATGGGTAGGTGAAGGCTCTGGATAGGAAGCTCAGATTGTGAGTGTATTCAAACCTCACCAATTCTGCGATCTGAGCAGGGGATACCCGCTTTGTCATTCTTTTATCGGCTTTATATAGTTTAAGTTTTTTTAGCAGGCTTTTAAAATTTTCAATGATCCAGTAATCAAAATCAGACCGGATGCTCTGGGCACTCATCGTTCGGATTCGTCTTAGACCACAGCTCCTTGCAATCCTTTTCAGTTCTACGGCGGTAAATGGTTTCTCCAGAATATGAGTAGGCCACAGACGTAGGGCTTTTCTGGCACCGAAGGCAAAACGATAACAAGGGCTCAGGGCGTTTGGAACTTGCAGAAAGCACAAACCACCTGGCCGCAAGGCGTTGATGTGACTCTTTATGATTCCGATTCGTTCCTGACCGTTAAAATGCTCTGCCAAACCAAAGCTGACGGCTACATCAAATAATCCATAAAATTCTAACGGCAGCGCTAACGCATCAGCTTTAATGCATTCGCATTTTAATCCAAAATGGTCAAATAAACGCTTAGCTTTTTGAAGAGCGGAAACATTTGAATCAATTAGGGTAGTTCGGCAACCCCACAGTCCCAAGAGTACTGAAAATTTTCCCAGCCCGCAACCTATCTCTAAGGTTTTAATCTCCTTCCCGGCCGGAGTGTTCAAATCCCTATAGGACGATTTGAAAAGATTCCACATATAGCCTTTGGTATTATAATACAGCTGGTGGGTGATCGTATCCAAATCCATAGCATTTATATTCCAGAATGTATCAACCTTTTGAATCATTCACGCCCTTCCTACTGCAGTGTGTGTGATATTTATCTCTCAAAGACATTTTAAATCTAATTCGCCCGTTCATCATTTGAAGGAATTTAGGATGTCATTAAGGTGCCCTTCCCAACCATTTGGGCTTCTAAACTTATTGGCCCACATGTGACACAAACGTCTTCTTTCCTTGTTAACGCGTGGATTCTCAAGAGATTTAAATGCTCTTAACCAATCTAAGGGTCTATCAGGGTCTGCCGATAATCCATTGTACCCGGTGGTTTCTAAAAGAACCGGAATATCGCTAACCACAACAGGAACCCCGCAGGCCATAGCTTCAAGAGGAGGATAACCATATCCTTCGGCTGTGGAGGGTTGTGCGAGGCAGAAGGCCCCCCTTATGAGAGCCGGGAGATCATGATCCTCAACATGGGTGATCCAGACGGCTTGACTCAACGGGTAACGAGATTTCCAGAAATTTTGTTGTATTCCGGAAACTCCCGCAAAGACGAGAGCCCATTTCAGTCGATTAGAAATGTCCAGCAGAATGCCAAGGTTCTTATGGGGCAGGCCATTACCCACTACAAGGATATATTCGGTTTCGAGGCCATATTTCCGGATAACCTCAGAATCACCATCCATGCTTTCAGCAATAAAACGTTCATCAATTGCATTATATCGGATCTTGGGGTTTTTCCCTGCAAATCCGAGGAGACTCTCGGTTGCTTTTAAGCTGGATGCAGACACATACCAAGTTGTCATCGCCTTCTTTAGAGCAGTTCTCAACCGGAAGGAATCAAAAATTGCTTTAAGGCGCTTGTTGTACGCTGGATGGATAAGATCTAAAACATCGTGTACGGTATTTATAGCCGGGCAATGACAGTCAAAAAGTGGCAATTTCGGGTACGGACTGATGAAAAGACTAAAATTCTGTTTGCTGAGATCCGAAAGCATTTTTTCAGATCTCAGATATCCGGGAGGACTCTTTTTGATCACGAGGTTCGGTTTGTTTTTTATCTCGGATGGGACAGCGTTTTCGTCAAACGAAGCCAACAGGATATCAAAGTCAAACTCTGATGCTATCAAGGCACCGGTGATTCCCTCAAGAAAACGCGCGATACCTGTTTTTCTTTCTTTAACAAACTCTCTTCCATCAATCAGTATTCTTTTTTGTGACATCTGATATGGTTATTCATGAAGGTGGTAGTGGCTTTTATGGTATTGGTTGTTAAATGAGCTGTTCGTAGAGTCTCGCAGTTTTTGAGACATTGCTTTCGATGGAAAATTTTTTTTTGACATTTTCCCTGCCGGATCGTCCCATTACACGACGTTTCTCAATATCTTTCACAAGGGTCAGTGTTGCATGGGCCAAGCTTTCCGGATTTTCATGGGGAACCAATAATCCGGTGACGCCATCCTCTACAGCTTCATTGATGCCATGCACATCCGTTCCTACAACCGGTTTGCCACAGGACATAGCCTCTATGACAACTCGAGGGAGTCCTTCAACATTTGGCATCGAGGCGAGAATGAATACATCCGTCACATCAAGGATATTGACAATATCGGTCCTTACTCCTAGCCAATAAACATGGGTCTGTAGGCCATATTTGTTTATTCGTTTTTTCTGATTTTCAATAAAGGTTTCATCACCGCTTCCCACCATGATAAAATAACAATTCTCAGAATGCTTCTGGATTCGCTTGGCTGCTTCAATGAAATTCTGTATACCTTTTTCAGGTTTCATCTGACAGATTGTAGTGATTATCATCTCGTTTGAATTCAAACCCAATTCTTGCCGAACTCGACCTATTCCCTTTGAGCTGAATTTACCGGAATCCACACCGTTGAAAATTGTGATGTACTTAGGCGAAACCCTACCACTATACTCAAAGCGTTTAGAGACGGCATCAGATACACCAATAACCTTTGAAACGAGGCGAAGATTGATGGAATCAAGCCGACTGCTAAAAGAGACCCTTGCATGCCATATAAGAGGGATGCGCAGAATCCTGGCGCAGACGGCCAAGTAGAACGTATCCGTCGGGTGATCCGAATGAACAATCTGGATATTATTATTTTTGAGCAGAGTTAGAGTTTTTATCAGTATAATTGGTATTTTGAAAATATTGCAAAACCTTATTTGTGGGAAACTTAGATAGGTAATTTTGCAATTGATTTTTGAAAAAGCCCTGCTCAGCGGGCCTGGGGCTGGGCAGACCAGGCACAAATCATACTTTTCTCTGTCCAGTCTTTTTACCAGATTGTATAGGCTTATCTGACCTCCATAATGCATTCCCGGAGTGTGACTTGAGTAGAGTATATTTATATGCATCTCAATTATTGAGGGTAGTTATTACAGACTTTTCAAGTAGTGCCCCGATTGGGAACGATTGGATCCCAACGTCTTACAGGCGAGGGGCGTTTAGTACATATGAGATCATCACAAAGTGGATATTATATGATTAATTTTTGTCCAAGAAAATAGTTGCTTGAGGCCAGTACATAGGCTTTTTTTCTTCGTATTAATAATAGATCCATGTATCTTAAAGGGAGAGACAACCAACCCAAAAGTATATATAGTATTCCTCTAATAAGAGGGATATTGACGAGGAGTGGTATATACTCCTGAAGAATTCCACATAAGGCGGATGTTGGTCCTACAGAAACCCCACTATCTATTTTTTTAAATTGCTTAAATAAATATTCAATTCCTTGTAATGTGTACCTTCGAAAATCCTTTGGGGCTCCATGATAAGGCTGCAGAAATGGGATTTCTGCATAAACATAGCTCACCGGATGTTGTTACTCTCCATATTTCATCAGCCGCAAAATGAGGGTCCTCTGTGTGTTCCAACACCGCATCCACAATAATTGCATCAAAGGAGTTGTCTTTGAATGGAATTCTATGGATATCTCCAATTAAATCGATGGTGTGAAATAATTTGATATCCATATTTATATAGTTGGTATTTCGGCGTCTCTCACCTGAACCTAAATCTAATACTCTGCTGTTGGTCCCTATCAAATCATATAGTTTTTTGATTTTGTTATTTACATGGAAATTTACAATAGTGGTTGAAATATTTTTTTAACTCTTTTTATCATTTTTGGAATTACCAATGATCTATGGTTGGCATTTTTTTTAGAAATGGTTGATAATGTATTTGCTAAAGATTAAAATACAGGTACTTTGAATACGCGGCCACGAATATCAAAAACCGGTCTTGGGATATACTCCCTGACCCTCAAATACTTTGAATTGGTTTTTTGGTGAACAAAATATGCTTTTTTGTTAATCTTGTCTTAATTTATGGAAAAAATAGAGATTTTGGAAAGAATTGAGGAATACGAAATGAATATCTTAAAATCACCATATTTTATTATTAAAAAACTTCAAAAAGAGATATTAATAAAAAATGCTCACTTCTTTAAAGGAAATATTCTGGATATAGGTTGCGGTTCAAAACCATATAAAGAATACATCAAATATAACATTTATGTTGGGCTTGATTCGGATCCTGGAGTTGGTCCTGATATAGAGTCGTCTGTTGAAAGTATTCCATGTACAGATGAATCATTTGAAGGTATTATCTGCAGTGAAGTCCTTGAGCATGTAAAAGATACAAGACAAGCCATATCAGAGATATACAGAGTCCTCAAAAAAAATGGATATCTCTATATAACAGTTCCTATGATGTGGGCACTTCACTATGAACCGGAAGATTATTTCCGTTTTACAAAATATGGAATATCTTACTTGTTAACAGAGCAAGGATTTATTATCAAAGATGTTGAAAGAGTTGGTGGTATTTTTTCTCTCATCGGTGCGAGATTTGCCGACGTGATATTCCATTTGATCACAAGAGCTTTTAATTTCATGAGTGCTCGAAATGCAGAAAGAATAGCATCCATAATGATATTGCCCGTATCCGTTGTATTTTATTGCTTGAGTAAGCTTTTTGATAATATAGATAAAAGAGATGCATTAGGTTGGGTGATTATAGCCTACAAGCAATAAGGGTAAAGTGCGAGATAAATAATATATATAATGATGTATTTTGATGTAATGAAAGGTTCTCGTATTGAGACAAGAACCCATGACCCCTTTTATGTCAAGGTTATTGGCAATGGATATCATATCTGTAACGGGCAAAATAAATATTGCGTGAGTCGCTATTCATTACCCTGTATGGAATGAAAAGAATTTTTTTGAGCTGGGTAAGATATACTGTACTGCTTAGTCCAGTTCTAATCCATCTGCTTCCTTTTTGATAGGCGCATATGCAGACAATGCACTCTGAATAGGGAGACTTTTAGATTTCGTTGACAAGAGGGCTTCGTAAATTATTTCTATCTTTTTTACTATAATCTCTATTGAGAATTGTTTTTTGCATAAATCAAACGAATTTGTTAATAGCTTTTTCGTGAGTTTAGGATTGTCCAGCAGTCGTAAGATGGCCATTGATAGTTGTTTTGGGTTTTTAGGGGTGACTAGTAGACCCGTTTCTTCATCTCTTACGATTTCGGATACACCACCGACTTCAGAAGCAACGACGGGTACTCCGGCATACATAGCTTCAGTTATGGAAAGTGGTAAACCCTCAATTGTTGTTGATGGTTGAACAAATACACGCAAAGACTTCAGTATCGACTCTATGTCCCGTCTCATTCCGGTAAATATGACTTTCTCTGAAATTGATAATTTTATAGCTTCTTGAAAAAGGTTCTGCTTCTCTGGTCCATCGCCGATAATAAGGAGACGTGCTTGTGGATACCTTTTGAGCACATCAGGCATGGAACGTATCATATAAATGTGTCCTTTTATTGGCACAAGGCGACCGATACAGCCAATAAGGGCCTCACAGTTATCGATCCCAAACTGTTTAAGAAAAGGCTCTGGAGAAGGGGCGTTGTCAAGGGAAACAGTATCAACGCCATTGGGTACAATCACGATTTTTTGGGGGGGAACATGGCATCTATTTATCTGATATAAGGCAGAATCCTTTGAAACTGCAATAATGCCCTCCGTCAGCCGTGTCAATATAAATTCGAACAGTTTATGGTGAATTCTCAAATAGATCTCTTTATTTTGAATCTGTCGAATTATTACTGGAACCTTGGCTAAATATGCTGCCAGCCGACCAAATGTAGATGCAAAGTAACCATGCGTATGAACGATATCCGGTCTGTGTATTTTGAAATATCTTGTTAAAGCAAGAATCTGCATAGGATTGTAATAATTATTTAGTCCCAATATATCGACTATATGCCCTCGATCTTTTATTTCATCGGCAATTGTACCACCTTCTTCAAGGCAGCAAACCCTCACTTCAAATTTGAGAGGATCGATATAGTTAGTGATGTGTTTGATTGTGGTCTCAAGACCGCCGACCGGAAGGTCCTCCACAACTTGGATTACGCGATGTTTGGTCATTTGATTAGTGATTGGTAGACTTTTATTGTTTGCGTTGCTGTTAGATCCCATGAAAATTGACTTGCTCTTTTGAGACCCTTCTTGCTGTAATATTTGGCTAAGTCACTACAATCAATCAACGACATTATTGCTTTTGAAATATTTTCAATATTTTTTGGATCGACCAAAATAGCTCCATCTCCAACTACTTCAGGTATAGAAGATACATTGGAGGCCACTATTGGTAGGCCGAATTCCATAGCTTCCAATAAAACTAATCCGAAACCTTCATATAGAGATAAAAAAACAAAAATATCTGCCATTTGATATATATCAATGAGTTCTTGGTTAGATACGATACCAGTGAAAACAACATCTTTTTCAAGATTATACTTTGCGACTATAGCTTCTAAATTTGGAGAACATTCCAATATTTTTCCGACCAAAAGTAATTTATGGGGAATTTGAAATTCAGCCCTCAGAACTCTGAAAACATTAATTAGGGTATCCAGGTTTTTATAAGCTTCCCCGCCTCCAACATATAGTAGATAGGGTCTGTTTAAACCATATTTTTTGATAACTGTTTCTTTATCAATGGAGGGGGGATTTTCAATTTTCTCCAGCGCAGCAGCGAGTGGTATAACAGAAATTCTGTCCGGATCATAATTCATAATTGATACAATATCACTTTTCGTTGATTCTGAAACGGTAATAATGGCATCGGCTCTTTCACAAACCAATTCCATGCTTCTGTTGTAGTTTTGTAAAAAAGCACTCGAACAGTTGTCCGGAAATAGTCTGGGTATTAGATCGTGAATCGTGCAAACTAGACGTCCTTTTGTTGGTGGTATCAAGTGAGCAGTCGGGGCATGAAACACATCATGCGAACCAACAAAAAAATCAATGGAAGGGAATGAATAGCGATTCCATAGCCCGGTCAGCAGCCTTCCAGGTAGGCCTGAAACACTTGTTTCAACAAGACCATCTATAGGAAAATGGTAATATCCGTTCTTTTTTTTGAATGTATTATAAAAAATACAAAGGCCATGAGTATGCCCTGTATCGATAATTGATCGGATGAGACTTAATGTATAGCGACCAACACCTCTTAGGGCAGGAAACATGGATTGTGTACCGTCTATTATTATTTTCATAAAAAGCAATAATCAGTAATGTCGTTAAAATCTATGTTATGTTTCTCAAAACTATTAACGCTACCCCCTGAACAACCATTTAAGTTTTCTTAATATCGAATATAAGAAAAATTCTTTGTTAATATAATTTTTAAGCCATCTATCCAGAAGCAAGGTCTTGAATCGTAACCCCTTGGGTATGTAAGCAGACAATTCGTTTGGAATGATGATACCTAGATACATCTTTTCGATGGGAAGTTCTTTAGTATTTGTTTCAAATCTCGAAGCCCAAATTTTCATAAAGTGAGTATAATCTCGATTGTGTTCGGTTTCTCTTTTATTTATATCTCTCATGTGATCAAATTCATTTTGTAAATGCTCCACCAATGAATTCATAGAGACAATGATTGAATAGCCGCGATCCCAGATCTTAAGTGATAAATCAGTGTCTGCTAAGTAAAATTTAAAATTATTCTCATCAATCCACCCTATTTGTTCTAGTATCTCTTTTCTAAAAATACCGTGATTAATGAAAAACTTACCGAATGATTTATAAATCAGGTATTCATCATTCATAAGACTATCTCTAAATGGGAATGCACAGCCGCCGACTTGATTGCCTTTGTTTTTTTCCAAGATTTCTAAACCATTCATAATGGCTCCTGGATGGATAAAGCAATCATCGCTGAGCATACAGATATAGTCCCCTTCGGCAGATTTGAACGCCAGATTCATGAAATAAGCCCAGCTTTTTTTCATAAACATACGGCCATTCAGATTAATCCTATTATGGTGTACAATGGTCAGGACATCTTTTTGTTTAAAAAGCCATTTATGCGTACCGTCATTTGAACCGCCATCAACCACAATTATTTCATAGGGAACAGTAATGGCATTTTTCCTGATACTACCGATACAATTTGTCAGCATTCTTTTCCTGTTAAAAGTTCCGATTACAATACTTATTTTTATTTTTAACATTTGTCGCCTTGTTGAAGGAGCAGGAAAATATAATTGAGTATCGAAATCCATTCCCTCTATGAATGTAGGAGTTCAATGGTTATGCGATTTGAGGCGTCTACAAGTGCTAAAATCAATATTGGATAGATATGGTATCGGTCAGCTGAGGAGAATCTTCGGTCCATGGTCAGCTGGTTCTTTACTTTGGAGGTTTAGAAAATTCTTCTAAAGTTAAACAACGCATTCCCAGACGAGTTTATATTTTCTAATTCAGGTTTGCTCCTTGCAGTGCAAAAATTATCTGCTCAGAGACTACCATTGGCGGAATTTCTTGTATACATCTTGTCGTCGGATAAATGCATCGCCAATTGCACCCGTAACAGTTCAAAAATTTATTTGCAACTCGATTAATTCGTTCATCGCCCCATGGGTAGAAACGACCATAATGTCCACCTCCCATAATACCAACTGTTGGTTTTTTTAGGGCAACAGCTATATGTAAAGCTGCAGTGTCTTGTGAAAGTATTAAATCACAACGCTTCAGACCTTCAATCATTTGACGGATGGTTGATTGGCCAGCAAGATTAACTAAAAAATTTACATTTTTGCATGCAGTTAATGCATTTTCTACCTCTAAACACATTTCCATTTCGGTGGGGCTCCCAAAAATTATCACTGATATTTGAGTATCCCGTAGTTCAGAGATCGCATGAACAAAATTTTCACCTGGATAAAATTTTAGTAAATTAGATGTAACTCCAGGGCAAATGGCAAGGGTTATAGTATTTGGGTGAAGAGGAATCGAACGACATGCCCATTCATGATCTTCTTCATCTGTCCAAAATTCTGGCCAAATTTCTAATATGTCTAATTTTAAACCTAAAAACTTTAGGAAATTATTATTAATCTCCAACTCAAATGTTCTTTGTTGGTTATCTTTGATGCTCATTCTTTTTGAGTAGATTTTATCAGCAGCCTGGTCTTCTTCAACTGTCTGATTGCAATAATCACCAGTTAGCCCAATTTTCTCTGCTGCTGGAATACTGGCTACAATGTCATGCATACCAAATAAACCCCCTGTCGGTGACCGTACAGGTAGCAGTATAATATCAGTTTTGTATTTCTTATTTATAAAATGACGAATAAACCAATTAAATCTATATTTTCCACGAAGCTCTGGTAACCAATCATATGGCAATGATGAGATTTTTTCCCATTCCATAACTCTATCGATATGAGGACAAATTTCTATAAGGTTCAGATAAGATTGTTTAACAATAAGAGTAATGCTTGCCGTTGGATAAAGGGACCGGATATGGCGTAATATTCCTGAAAAGAGGACAATATCTCCGAGATTATCAGGACGTAATATGAAAACATTCATATTTCAACAGTTGGTGTGCATTCTGAACAGACGTAGGCGCATTTTGATGGTTCAATAATATGTCGGAAGGGAAGCGTCACAGGATTTAAGCGTATCAGGGTTGGTGAAAATACCGTTTGCCGGTTTTGTCTGTAGTGAAAATCGGCTGAATTCCTTTTGATTCAGCTCTGTCAACAACAGCATCGTCTTTAACCCATGGAAAAAATTTCTTGAGATAGACGGGAAATGTATTTGCCTTCTGCAGTTTCCTCCATCCTTTAACGGCATTTTTATATCCGTAATATTTTTCTTTAAACGCTAGCTGCTCTTCCATAACATAAGGATAATGTTGAAATATCAAACCTTCGGCACTCGTTGTATCGTGAAGGAAGGGTTTTATCGTCGACATATCTACCGGATTGTTTTTGGAATCTGTTCTACATAGTTTTGGCGGTTCATGAGAAATCCAATCACAGCCTGGCTGATATTTCCAGACCCGAAGCCATTCCATGTGAGAATAATTTCCATAGGTATTCCTCGATGTAATCAATAGACCTTTTCCGACAAAATAATAACAGTAGAAATAAGCGGCGGTATGATCCGGATTGTTAAGAAAAAGATGATAGGTTTTCTTTATCTGTTCAACGGTCCACAATTCGTCTGCATCTATTTCCCAAAGCAGGTGCTGTCCAGTAATATTTCTCAATGGTGCCCTTATCATTTCAAGCTTTCCATCCCAGAAAACATTAACCGGTTTGCGATATAATGAAACATTCTCCGGATATTGACTGCTTATTTTTTCCAGGTATTCTGATGTTCCATCGATGCTTATACCATTACGGTGCAATCCGGATGGAATAGTTCCTCCGGTTCGGAGACTCCATGCAGTGTCATGGTTGAGCGCTGCAACTCCCTCTATGATATGCCAATGCCATGGGACTGGTAGTTTCTTGAGAATTTCAAAATGATACTCAATGAAAGGCTCGCCATTTAAGACAATGGTAAAAAAATGAATGGAAAGTGTTTGTTGTATTCGTTTAAATACGGCAAAACCATTTCGGAGATTCCAGTCCTCAAAAATAAGTTCATAAAAAGAGTCATTATCTAATAATTGATAATTTTGGTAATTTTTAATATCATTAATATCGTCTAAAAGAATAATTTTTGAACCATATACTTCATCCAGTTCCGCACAAGCTGAAAAAGCAGACCCATCTATCAAAACCATATCAAAATTAATAACACAATTATCATTTTTTATCTTTCGGATACCGTTCTGGGAGACATTTGAGTTTTTAATATACTCAATATCATCGTCAAGCCAACGAAGAACCAATTCCAAGGAATATTGATTTAAATTTGTATTGAAACGATTGTAGAATGAAATAACCTCATTTTTTGAAAGGAATTTGTTAATGGATACGGATGAGTCATTGTAACATCTAACTGAAGGGAGAGCTTTATAATAATTATGCAACTTTTGGAATCGCGTCTGGGAAATTTCCAAACAGTAAAGAACTGTTTTTGGGCTATATTTTTGCATGCTTTGAACAAATGCAAGCGTACTACCTTCACCAGAAGACGATCCTATCTCTAGTACATTTAATGGAGTTTCTTGTAATACTAATTCTTTGATAAGATAAAAGAGTTTGCCATCTTTTATCTCTGGAGGTATCAACTTGTTAAGTTTATTTTTCATTTCATCTTTATTAACTTTTGAATCCTACTAATTTTCAAATATAGAATATAGGCTGTTTGTATACAAGAGTATAAAAATGGCCTTGATTGATGAAGTTGAAGATTGAACGGTAAGCCAAATAGAAAAAGAACACCGATCACCACTCCCACCTATGCCTTACGAGCACGGTTTTACCTTCCCATCCAGGTGGATAGTTCCGACCGGTACCGTAAAAATCTCCATCGATAACGGATAATTGCGTGGCGGATTCAATCCAATCCTGGACTATTCCGTTTGATTCGACAAAAGGGTTGAGGAAATACTCGCCTTGACTAAATGGGAAGTTTTCAATAATACAATCCAGATATCCTTCTTCAAACAGCACGATTTCTCTGTTTGATACAAGTTCGGTGGAAGCTATGAAAAATGTGGTTTCCTGCCTGTGAAGCGATACACTTACTCGGCAATTCTTGTGTATAGTGGCTGAATTCGATTTATAATAGAGTCTGATCGTTAATCTCTGACCTGAAACAGCATGATCTATAGGAGCTGCGTCCTTGTCCAGAAAAATGATTTTAGTAAACCGGATATCACCTGATCCATTTCTGTCTGTCCTCTCAGACAAATTCAAAATAGACTGTTCGTGAATAGATCTCAAATATATCTCAACAACCTTCTGTGTTGATGAATCACTAAAGATTTGCCCATTATCGAGAAGGATACTTCTACTGCAAAGATTTTGTACGGCTCCCATATTATGGCTTACGAACAACACAGTACGCCCTTCTTTCGAGACATCTCCCATTTTTCCAAGACATTTTTTCTGGAAGGCAGCATCTCCTACAGCTAATACTTCATCGACTATGAGAATCTCCGGTTCAAGGTGAGCAGCCACTGCAAAAGCCAGACGCATGTACATCCCACTTGAATATCGTTTAACCGGAGTATCGATGAATTTTTCGAGCTCTGCAAAGGCAACAATTTCATCGAATTTTCTTGATATTTCCCATCGGTCCATTCCGAGAATTGCGCCATAAAGATAAATGTTTTCATGGCCTGAAAGTTCCGGATGAAAACCGGTTCCGACCTCTAATAGGGAACCGACACGGCCTCGCATTTCGATCCGACCTTCAGTGGGTTCGGTAATTTTGGATAAGATTTTTAAAAGTGTGCTTTTCCCGGCTCCGTTTCTACCTATGATACCGACGACCTCGCCGCGTTTGACTTCGAAGGAGACATCTTTGAGAGCCCAGATCAAATCTTTTGAGTTTTGAGTTTTGAGTTTTGAATTTTGAGTTAATAGCTTTGAAATACCTTTGAAAGGGGCTTTGGCGGCATCGACCAGTGTTTCTCGGAAGGTTTTATATCCTTCTTTGGCGCCGATTCGGTATTGCTTACTTAGATTGTTAACCTTTATCACTACATCTGACATAGTGTTTTTTCCTGGGTTCTACCTGAAAATTTGAAAAGCATAGAGCCAAATTAATTTTGAATTTTTAGTTTTGAATTTTGAATTAAAAGATTTAAAACTCTCTGGAAAGGGCCTTTGCTGCATCGGCTCAAGTTTCACGAAAGATTTGTTAGCACCAAACGGGTATGTATTCACGCGATAGAATAAGAACCATGAGGATAACTAACCGCGAAGACGCAAAGGACGCCAAGACTGAGGGACGGTGTTGATTTTGTGCGTTTCCTATTTGAAATGTTAAGTTGATCACTGTGGACATAAAGCGATTGGAATTTTGAATTTTTAATACGCAAATTTCGTAGATTTCACAGATTTCACAGATTAGAAAAAATGTGAAGTTGAGGTAAAAGGGGCGTTTGCTGCATCGTCTCAAGTTTCATGAAAGGTTTGTTAGCCCCAGGCTGTATTGTTTGGTTTTCAACTCGTAGCGGAGGGCATACGGCTTGGTGGTATAGGTTTTCGATTTTCATGATGGCTTCAGGCCTGAGTTTCATATGTTCAAGCTTATTCGGATAGCTTACCAAGCTCTTTATTCACGTACATTTTAAAATTGTCGATCGCTATCTTCATTTCCGGGACATAGTGCAACACATCCATAAATAGAGTGGTCAGATCAGCATTTATATATTCGTGGGCTATCTGGTTTCGTAGTTCCCGGATGTTTAAAATATCATCGGCAGTTTCCACAATCCCAAGTTTTTCTGATAAATTTGCTGCATCGATGATTGTTTTTACATTTTCTTGGAGAATGGCGAACAGGGTCTTAAAAGCTTTTTGGGTCAGAATATCGGCAGTCCGGGCAAAGCGTGAAGTCAGCGCTTCAAAACTTTCTTGTTCTTCGAGGTCATAACCGGATTTTTCGCCGATAGCCCGGCATTTGTCATATGAATAAGAGAGTGCTTCAAAAGAGTTGTCAAGGAGCACAAGGGTCTCTTTTAGGCTTGTTTTTAGTAATTTTCTCTTATGAATGATATTCAAAGCTTTTCCGCTTCTAGTAACGCAAGTTTTTTAAAAGTTGACGGTTCGTTCTCTTTAAAACTGACGATATCTATTTTTTGCAAACCAAACGCCTTGTAAAATTCTATTTTTACCGCTCTCTTCTGTTCTCCGGTCAGTTCCTTCTCACCGATGACAAGAATGTCAATATCGCCGCCCTTCTTATCATCATGAATCCTGGATCCGAAAAGATAAACAGCCGGGTCCGGTAAATATTTCTTAAAGGACTGTTTAAGAAATTCGGCCTGTTCTCTTTTTAGCCTCAAATTTTTACACCAATTTTTAATCCACAGATTTCGCAGATTACACAGACACCAAAGAAGGTGAGGTAGAGATTGCGAAATCAGCCGGGTTTAATTCCCCGCAGCTTGCTGCGTTCAAATTGAATTTATCATTCATTGATACCCCGTGGCTTGCCGCGGGGTAGTTCATTCCACGGATTTCGCCCCAGAGAAATCGGCTACGCATTTCACAGGGCCCCGGTTGCGGGATCTACGTTTCACTCCGACAGGCAGATTGCACAGATTACAATTTTGGTAAATGTTCAGGGGGTTGGGTAAGTAAAGCTTTCAGATCCAACCCAAATCAGGTTGCTGTTCTTTGAAATAACAATTGATCAGGTTTACGAGCATCGGAAAAGAGGGCATGGAACGTATTCGGCAGGTTTCTTTGAGTGATAAAATTCGCTCCACCCACCGGTTGCCTTTCTCACTTTGTGTTCCGTAGCTGCGTTTACGCCACAGCACACCAAACCGTAGCGCCCTTTCGGCCCGATTGTTGGTGGGCTCCACTCCCTCATGGTCAAGAAAAACCCAAAGGGAGTCCAACTCCCGGAGCAGGAGCCGGGCTAATTTACCGGCGTCATCATCTGCATTCTCAAAAAGAAACAACAACAGGATAAGCCGGGAATAAAATTGAGTCCACTGCTTCTCAGACGGAGGCGCCTTGGCCCAATGGCAAAGAAGTCTTAGTTCTTTGAGGATGTTTTCACCAAATCGACTTATTGATTCATCCTCTCTTTGGCTCAGGTCTTCAGCCTGGCGAATATAGTGAGCCAAACAGGACTGCCGCAGATTGATCCACCCTGTGTAGAGGCGGTAATTATCGCTGACCAGAATGCCTTTCCAGTCATCGACAAGTTCAAGAAACGCCTCTTTGCTGCGGTTATTATGAACCATATAATAAGCAAGATCCTTGTTTACCATTGTCCAGAGCCATTTTAGCTTTCCGCCCTGACGCCACGAGGTCTCATCGACATGGTTGACCGGCTGTATTCTGACTACCTGGCCGATGCGATCGTAAGCCGATTTAAGGGCTGTCGAAACCCTGTCGATCACATTCTGGATGGCGCCGGTTGAAATTGAAAACCCTAACACCGATTGGCAAAAGCCTTGGACCACCTGGCGGCTTGAACCCTCAATGCCGCTAAGCTCCGCGATCAAGGCGCTTAACCGTGCCCCATATCCGGGCTGTTGCTCTTTGGTAAGTTGTGCCTTTACGGTTTTACCACATTTATCGCACTGACACTGATTGAGAACATAATGGGTAACAAGCATTTGAATCTGTGGCAGTTCAATATGTTGATGCGTATAAAAGGGCTGCATCTTTTCCGTGTCAAGATTCCGGTTTCCGCAGGAACAGCTTTGGGGGTTAATCGGGACTACCTCTGTTGGTTTAAGCATCATCTGTTTATGACCTTCATGACCCTTTTGAGCGCCCTTTTTTCTTTTACTTTTTTTGGCCTTGTTTTTTACCTTTTTAAAAGGACTGTCCGATGATGGTGGTTTATTTGAATTTTGAGAGTTTTTTCGGGTTTGAACCTCAAGGTTTTCAGTCCGTTTTTCCAATTGTTCGACTTTGCCGGAAAGGCTGCCGATGGTATGCTCCAGATACTGGATATAAAGTTTTACCGGCTCTGGAGTCTGTGCCCAGTCGAATATGGTAAATGGTCTTTTGGCTTCCATGCTCGGAAGCGTATCATATTGATAAATAAAAATTTAGATTTTTTTTCAATAATTTCAACCAGTTACGAAATGTTTAAATTCATAGTAATTTCAGCGGGTTAAAATCGTGCCTGTCGGTTCAGACATTGCTTGATTTACCCCCTGAATGGATACCAATTTTGATTCAACGTTTACTGGCATTTGAAATTGTTAATCCGGCGATCTGTAAAACTAACTTCCCTGTATTAGCTGAAAATTTCACTAAGAAACTTATCTTTATCCAAGCCTTTTTGCCACTGTCGATGTCTTTTAACGGATTCCAATCGTTTCAGTCGGGGAAGATTGATAAACCGTGCGGTTTCAGTCGGACCCAACTCTTGGAGCAGCACATTTATCGCTTTTCGGACAAGCACTTCTTCTTCAAGATATTTTTCGATCTTCATTTTTGAATTTGTATTTAAGAGATTTAAAATACTTTGAAAACGGGCTTTTGCTGCACCGGCTCAAGTTTCACGAAAGATTTGTTAGCACCAAACGGGTATGTATTCACGCGATAGAATAAAAACCATGAGGATAACTAACCGCGAAATCGTCCCAGTACGATCTTCCGGATCTACCCCGGTTAAATACGCTACGCTGTCCTTCGGAATTGAACGGGGCACCGCCTTGCGGCATCTACGCTATGCTCCGACTGGCGGGATAAACAAAGGACGCCAAGGGCATAGGGTGAATTATTCGATGGTTTCCAGCCCTGATTGCTCATATATCTGATTCAACGTTTACTGGCATTTAAAATTGTCAATCCGACGATAACATCTCCTTCGTACCGTAGGATTACATCATCCTCAGTCAGTTCGCTATCAGTGGCATGACTCGGCTTTTTGAAATTAATATACAATACATCCGCCTCCGCATCGTATGAAGACCATAGATATTTTTGTGGAGCATAACGAACTGCAGGAATTAATTTCAAATATTGATCAATTGCTACTCCGGCCATATTTGATCCCCCCTGTTTAGGGATTTTGTCTTGCTTGTTTTAAAAGTTGTGATAATGAAACCATCGTTTTTGAACTCTCGATAAACGACTACAAGATGCATTCCGTCTGAGATTTCTCGTACTGCTAAATATTCTCCAGCTCCACCGGCCATTATTCGTGATGGACTCTTGACAGTTTCTATAATTTCCAATCGCATTCCAGCCAGTTCACAATGCTCTTCGACAATATGAGCCCATCGTTCATCTGTAAGTCTAATAGGTATATTATTCTTAGATAAAACCAAATCGATCATGTAATATGTCCGAAATTAAACAAAAAAAATGATGCTATATATCTGTGGCCACAGATTCGAGAAAATGTTTAATTTCTTTATCTTCCGGAGCAGTATCGGTATATTCTATTGTTTCAGAGAAATCTATATCGTTAAAGTAACACAATTGTTCTCGAAAAAGTTTTTCGTTGAAGTGTTTTGAGAATATCTTATTTGCGGCTGAAATCATGTCATCTATATTCAGATAATTTTTCAACAAGAAAAAAAGATCCACGTAATCCTTCCATATGCTTCGCCTGCCCAGTGCATATGCTTTCATTGCACCCAGTTCGGAAGGCGCCGGCAACGAAATCTTGCATCGCTCCCATTTAATCGGCGTCTGCACATCGAATGGGAAATTGAAAAACGTAACTCTTACTCTGTTGATGTATATTGAATACTCGTCTCTTGTTGCCTTAAATACATTTTCAATATGAAAATCATTGCGGATCAAATTCCTTTCAATGGAGAAAGGGTTAACGGGATCTCGCAATGCCAGATGAAAATCGATCGACTTTCGGTGACCAATCTGTAGGGCCAGAGCAGTACCGCCGGCAAGATAATATCCTTTCAATGTGGGTAGTAGGTTCTCAGCCAGAGATAGTTGATCGGCAGTTAAAATATTTTCAAACACGCTTATCGAATACTTTTTTGAATAAATTTACGGTTTGGGGTCTATAATTATGACGGGTTTTTTGTATCTTATTTTCAAATATTTTTTTTACCTCATTACGCCCCAACAATTCAAAAAGCTTAACGACGTCTTCCATATCACCATATGAAAGAACGCCCTCCACGATGCTTTCAACCGAAAGATTTTCCTTATCCTTGACCCACCACCACAAATAGGGGCGATTTTTTACAAGTTTATTATAGAGCCTATCATGCATTATTTAATTTTCGATTCTTGTCCGCCGTTGGTTTGGTGGATTCGATTTCGGATTTCCGTTTCAAAACCTGTTTGACGCCTTTAGTTATTGATCATTGGCATTTACAATTTTAGCTACCTTTGTTGCCTCGACTATCAGGTCACCCATAACCCTCGGATCTTCTTCGGAGAAAGAATTTCTTGTTTGGGATATATTTTTAAAGAAACGTTGCCTGGCTTTGTTCATCTGTTCAAAGCTTTTCCGCTTCTAATAACGCAAGTTTTTTAAAAGTTGACGGTTCGTTATCTTTAAAACTGACGATATCTATTTTTTGCAAACCAAACGCCTTGTAAAATTCTATTTTTACCGCTCTCTTCTGTTCTCCGGTCAGTTCCTTCTCACCGATAACAAGAATGTCAATATCGCCGCCCTTCTTATCATCATGAATCCTGGACCCGAAAAGAAAAACAGCCGGGTCCGGTAAATATTTCTTAAAGGACTGTTTAAGAAATTCGGCCTGTTCTCTTTTTAGCCTCAAATGTTTTCACCAATTTTTATTCCACTGATTGCCCTAATTATTTTCTTCTCGTCTCCCAATGTCGCTGTTTTGGCCTTCGATGCCCGATCATTGTGTATATTGTGGAAAGGTTGCAAGGCCTTCCAAATGAGCAGAATAGGGTTCAAGAAAATATCTTTTCACTAGGGCACTGGTATCAAGGTACAAAATCATCTCCTGTCCTCGGTTACCATTTCAGAGATAAGCTTTCCGTGAGAATTAACAGTTCCTAAATTTCCTTTGTTTATTCTCCTGCTTGGTAATGTGATCACACCATTTCTTATCAAAGGCAAAAGGGCATTTCTGATGCCGTTATTCCTTTGATTCTCTTTCACTATCCGAGCAACCGGTAGTCCACTGTCGGTTATTACGACATCTTCTCCAGCCTTTACCTGTGTGAGATACCTGCTAAGGTTGTTTTTTACTTCCCTAATGCCTGCGGTAATCATGTTAATAATCCTCCTCGAAGTAGCCATGCAAAAATATATGTAGCTACAAGCAGCCGGAAAGTCAGTGGAATGTTCACGGATTATGAAAGATGTTTGATCCCTCCGCTCCGGAGATTTCATCAAGAAAGGAACGGCAGGTTAATTCGCTGTAATGTTCTGTACCGCTTTCCCCCCGCCCCTTGCCTCTCGCCTTCCCATCTATACCACATCCGCAAATGTTTTTTCCATGCGTCTGAAGTAATAGAGCCCGGACAGGAAGATAATAGCGATGATTACCGTTGAGATGGTTAAATAATGCCATTCAATCGGCTTGTGGCCCAAAAGGGATGCGCGGTATGCGTTGATAACACCGCTCATAGGATTTAATGCCATTAGCCAGCGATATTTTTCAGTGACCATACTCACCGGATAGATGACCGGAGAGACAAACATCCAGAGCTGAATCAGAAACGGGATCACATAGCGGATATCCCGGTACTGGACATTCAGCGCCGAAAGCCACATCCCCACACCCACCGAACAGAAAAACGTCAAACCGACCAGAAAAGGAAACAGCAGGACTCCAAGACCCGGCAGGTACTGATACCAAATCATCAGGGCAACAAGGATGGACATGGCCACAAAAAGGTCGAGCAGACCTGCAAGGGCGGCGGAAGCCGGAATGATCAGCCGGGGGAAGTAGACTTTGGTGATAAGGTTTTGGCTGCCCACCAGGCTGTTTCCTGCAGTTGAGAGGGCATTGGCGAAATAGGTCCAGGGAAGCAGCCCGGCGTATACAAAAATAGGGTAGGGGATGCCGTCTGAGGGCATCTTTGCCATTCGGCCGAAAAAGAGGGTAAACACCACCATGGTGAAAAAAGGTTGAATAATGGCCCAGAGGCCGCCCAGGACGGTCTGTTTATAGCGAACCTTTATATCCCTCTTGGTCAAAAAATAGAGCAGCTCGCGGTATTCCCATATCTCTTTGAAATCTATAGGAATCCAGCCTTTTTTCGGTTCGATGACGGTTATGGATTCAGCTGTGTTTTGCATGGTTTAGGTTCGCTTATTTTTTTGACACGGATCAGGCTTCGCTCTGCAAGCTTGGGGCTACGCTTTCAGCTTCGACCCCACAAGACGACCCGACAAGTTTTCACGGGTCAGTCTTCGCCAAGAAAAAGGCTACGCCGCGACAAGTTTACACGGATTATTTTTTTTTCGAGAGATTTAGATCTGATTTAATCCGCCAGAGGCGGACAAGGGTTAAATTCCCCGCCCCTTGGGGCGTTAAAATAATTTCCGATGGATACCCCGTAGCTTGCTGCGGGGTAGTTCATCCGGAATCCTAATAAGCCTGGCGGCGAAGGAAATAATGGATCCTTTGAATGTTCCCCCAAAAAAAATCACTCTTTGTTAAGTCTATCCAGTACCTTCTAACAGTTTTTCGTCTAAAATCAAATTCTCTGTTGAAATATTGAAAACGTCTGATAATCCATACCGATCCGTAGCATCTAACACCTCGAGGCCAACGAGTTTCCCATCTTCATCAATATCGATATTTATGCCGTTTTGGATCTCAAGCGTTTTAGCAACATATCTCTCCTGTAATCTGATGTAGAGTGCATCGACTTCTTTATCATATTCGATTTTCATCTATTATTCTCCCTTCACCAGAGCCGTAATTATTATTATGTCATCTTCATAATTTTTATAGGTTACCCTTAAAAGCCTATTCTCAATATTTTTAAAAGCATTCTTCCTGCCCTTTATAGTATCTTTAAGGTCATCAGGTTTTTGTATAGCCGTAATGATATCATGTTCGGATATCTTTCTCCATTTCATTTGTCTTCTGGCGTGTCGGCTAAATCTAATTTTCATTTAACGATAAAGGAGACTCTGTTTTTAGATTTCGAGCCACATGGATCATGCTTAAATGCACGAGATCTTTGAATTTCTCACTTTTTCAAAATTTGCATGTAATAATAACAGTAGGTTATAAAGATGGATTGCCCAAAAACAGCAATTATTCAAAGGTCTCTGCACTTCTATCTTTCTCATGTTCAAAAAAAGCTCGGCGGGGATTGGGTGAAAAACGGATGTTTTTGTGACACCCCGGTTAAATCCGCTTCGCTACCACAGGCGGATTTCACGGATCAGTCTTCGCCAAGGAAAAGGCTACGCTGCGACAAGTTTACACGGATTTTTAACTTAACCAGCATTCCATTAAAATAGATGGAAATTTAAGGAATAAATAGCTCCGCTTTGTCAATTCCATATCAAAAAGAAATCAACTGTTTGAGCAGGCATTATAAAAATGGGAATTTTTCAATATTCTATTGTAAAATTAGGATATTATATCCATCTTCCATATATATGTCAATATGGATATGGATTGCAGGAGATCTTTTTCCCTGGGTTAATCACATTTTGCTTGCACGGGGTTTCCTCCGGACAAATTACTTGATGCCCGGTTTTCCTGTGTTATATTGTCTGCATCGATCATCTGTAATGTGTTAAATCAAAAAATAGAGTGAGGGTATATGAAAATAGCTGTCAGCGGAAAAGGCGGAGTGGGAAAAACGACCTTCAGTGCACTTTTGATTCGAGCACTGGATAAGAACGGGAAACAGGTCCTTGCCATTGATGCGGACCCGGATGCAAACCTTGCGGCGGCCCTTGGGATTGCCGATGCCGATAAAATTGTCCCCATTGCCGATATGAAATCGCTTATTTTTGAGCGGACCGAGGCAAAACCGGGGAGCATGGGCGGGTTTTTTAAGCTCAATCCGAAAGTCGACGATCTTCCGGATGCTCTGTCCGTGAAATTGAATAACATAAAAATGATGCGGCTCGGAGGGGTTAAAAAAGGAGGCGCCGGATGTATCTGCCCCGAAAGCACCCTGTTAAAATCCCTGGTGACCCATGTGGTTCTTGCAAGAGATGAGGTGGTGGTTATGGATATGGAGGCCGGAATCGAGCATCTGGGCCGGGGGACGGCAAAGGCGGTCAACCGGCTTATAGTGTTGGTGGAACCGGGCCGGAGAAGCATCGAGACCGCAGGGCATATACGGAAACTGGCATCTGAAATAAAATTGGACCGTATCGTCCTTGTCGGAAACAAGATCCGAAGCGCTCGTGATGAGGCGTATCTTAGGGAACATCTGCCGGATTTTGAATTTCTCGGCTTTCTTCCCTATGACGATGCCTTGATTGAAGCGGATCTAAAGGGTATCTCCCCCTATGATTCTCCAACAAAGGCTACAGAGATCATAGAAGATATCGCCCTTCGCCTATGAATCAGAAACGGCACACCTATCCCCGAAGATCATCCGGTCGGTTTTATAAATCATCCCGGAGGTCTCATCAGATATCAAAAATCAAACCGGCGGCGGACCCGGGGCTTAAAAAGGAATTTGCCAAAATCGGCGTTCCCGCCCCGGAGCCGTTTACGCCGGATTCTTTCCAACTGGAAGCACTATCGGCCGTAAGCACTTCTGACTGCCTGGTAACCGCCCCCACCGGTGCCGGCAAAACCTGGATCGCCGAGCAGGCTATTTTGAGAATGCACCAAAAAGGGAAAAGGGCCTGGTATGCATCCCCGCTCAAAGCCCTTAGCAATTCAAAGTATGCAGAGTTTTCAGAGATTTTCGGGCCGGAAAATCTGGGGATTTTGACCGGAGACCGAAAAGAGAACCCGGACGCGCCGATTATTGTCGGCACGACTGAGATCCTGCGCAACCAGCTCTATGAAGCCATGCATCGGGGTGTTTCACTCTCAACGGATTTTGTGGTGCTTGACGAAGCACACTATTTAGGTGATCCGGACCGGGGTGTTGTGTGGGAGGAGGTCATGATCTATCTCCCGGCGCGGATACCCATGTTGATGCTTTCTGCAACCATCGGAAATGCCGCCCAGATCGCCGACTGGCTGTCGGCGATCCGAAAGCGGACCTGCGTGGTGGTTGAGGAAAAGACACGACCGGTGCCGCTCTTTCCGATCTTTTTCCATCCCTCGGGTACACTCTATCCGTTGCTGTCACACACCCCATCAGGAAAAAAGAAAAGTTTAAGGCTGCATAAGAAAGTCATCGATTATGTGACTGATAAACATCCGCTTGTACTGGCGCCTCCGAATAAACTTCCCCCCTTTGGTCAGATACTCCGGGTGTTGCGCAAATACCGGCTGCTTCCGGCGCTGTTTTTTTTAAAATCCAGAGCAGACTGTGATACGGCCCTGTCGCTTTGCAGCAGCAATCGGATCCTCGATATCGAACGGAAAGAAAAACTGGCCCATCGCATCGAAGCCCTGGTCTCTCAAAGTCCCTATATATCCCGCCACCGGCAGCGGCAGCAGCTTGAGGATCTTTCGGTGGGTGCACACCACAGCGGCCAGTTGCCGTCCTGGAAGCTTGTCCTGGAAACGTTGATGACCGAAGGCCTCCTGGATGCGGTTTTTGCAACATCCACGGTGGCTGCCGGGGTCAATTTCCCGGCCAGAACCGTTGTTTTTTTGAATTCGGATCGATTTAACGGGGTGGAATTTTCTCCGCTCACCCCCACGGAGTTTCATCAGATGACGGGCCGAGCCGGCCGCAGGGGAATGGACCGGATCGGGTTTGCCCTGGCTGTGCCGGGGAAATTTTTGGACACCCGTCTGGCTGCAAAGCTGATCAACGCTGAACCGATCCCGGTATTGAGTCAGATCAAGATCAATTTTTCAATGGTTTTAAACCTGCTGCTGTCTCATGCCCCGGATCAGATCAGGGGACTCCTGGAACGCTCCTTTGCAACCTACCTGTTGATGATAAAGGGAAGAAAGCGACATGCCCTGCCGAAACAGGGAGGCGATGGCCTGTGGGACGAATTTAAACGACACCTTCAATTTCTTCAGGCAAAGGGGTTTGCCGACGAAAACGCAGATCTGACCGAAGACGGCCGATGGGCGTCGCAGCTCAGAATCGACCAGCCGCTTATGGTTGCGGAAGGGCTCCGATCGGATATTTTCCCGGATTCCGACCCGGCCATGCTTTGCGCCATTGTCGCCGCTTTTGTCAGTGATCGCGAGTTTGATGACCGGCTCGGTAAACGGCGTGTCCCGAAAGAGTTGTTAAAAGCTTTTTTAAAGGTGCGTCGTGGGCTCAGACCCTTTGCAAAGGATATGGCCACGGAAGATTTTCCGATTCGATCTCTTTATCTGAGGCCGGCAGCCGCCATTTATGCCTGGGCCGCGGGAAAGCCCTGGGATGAGGTGCACTCGGTTTATGAAATGGAAGAGGGGGACCTTGCCATGCTGATATTGCGCACTGCAGATAATTTGCGCCATATCCACGCCCTTTCTGAGGTTTTTCCCCGGGCTTCAATGGCCGCAGCGCAAGCCATCGAGCTTATCTTAAGGGATCCGGTCATCACGGAATACGCCTAGTGCTCCTAAATTTTAGGCACTTCTTTTAGCAGCTCACCCGGAGAAAACGGCAGAAACTGAAAAAGCCACCGTTCCATTTCTATTGTCAGTTCTCGCAGATTTTTTATACGCTTCCGATCCGCTTCTGATTTTCCGTATCTCTTATCAATATAGTTCATCCGCTCTTTCAGGCTGACGATCTTGTCGTGGAGTACCCGCTTGTCCGCATAGTTGATAATCTCTGCCTCCGTGGGAAAATCTGCTGAAACGTAGGCCTCGAGCTGCACATGCTGCCCGATGATGCGGCCCACTTCAGGGTATCCCATGTTTTTCAATAGGCTTTCCCCGGTGGCTGCGTGCTGCTCACCGGTTTTAAAACTCCGTGTTTTTGTAATATCATGGAGCAGGGCTGCCGCCTGTATGAGCTTAAGATCCGGAGAAGCCGGATGATCCGCTAAAGGAACCGCAAGAGCCGTTGCCACTCGGCATACCTGAATTGAATGTGCCTTGATGTGATCCAGCATCTGCATTTTCTGTATCAGGTCAAAACACCTGTCTCGGGTCGGTATCTGCATTCTATTTTTTCCCCAACCGCTTTTTAACAGGATTTTATCCGAAATTCCAGCAGCTTAATCAAAGAAGTGCCTAATATTATGGTATATATTTTGCATAAACAGGGAAGATGCCTTTTCCCGTATATCCACAAAAAGAAAATGGATTCTCGGAATAGGCTCAGAAGGTGTCCGATATACGGATAAGCGACTCAATGATTTTTTCCGGAAAATTTTAAAATTGTTTTTAACAAAAGAGAGAAGGGCAAATGTCGGCCATTGAAATGCACGAGATCAGTGAAGATCCCGATATATTAAAGAAATACAATGACTTTGATGTCTATTTCAAAAATGACGGACATTACGGTCTTTACAAAAAAAAGGGAACCACTTTCGATCCCTCAAGGATTGAATTTAATAAGCTTCCGGAAAGGATGTACATCTCCTTAAATGATCGCATAAACCTTGTTCGGCACCAAACCTTTCAACTCAACAAAAAACTGGCAAATGACCTAAAGAAAGATCCGGTAAAGGCGAAAAAGCGGCTCAGCGAGGTGGTCGCGGTCACCCTTTCCGAACCCAGAAACGAAGTCCTGGAAGTCATGAAAGATACCATCGGTATCGTTGTGGATGAATATCTTAACTCGGCGGACGTTATTAAGAACCTCGTCCAGGTTTCAGTCAAAGACCATACCACCCAGCTCCATTTGACCAATGTGATGCTCTTCTGTTTGGGGTATGCGCATTTTGCCGGTTATGATGAAGATGACCTGAGACTGTTTGGATTGATCGGGCTGCTCCACGATGTGGGCAAGGTGGATATACCGGATGAGATCCTGACCGCACCCAGGAAACTTACGGATGAGGAATTTGATCGGATCAAACAGCACCCGCGAAACAGCTGGGAAATCCTAAGGAAATGTGATTTTGATAAAAGGATCGCTATTTGTGCCTATGAGCATCACGAACGGCTGGATGGGTCGGGATATCCCAAGGGGAAAAAGGGATCGGACCTGGGCCTTCATTCAAGAGCCCTTTCCATTGCAGATGTCTATGAAGCGCTGACGACCTGGCGTCCATACAAAGAGCCCATGAACCCGCTAATGGCCCTGGGGATCATGAAGGAGGAGGTGGAGTCGGGAAAGCTGGACAGCGATACGTTCCAGGCCTTTGCAAAGAGCATTGTGAGATTAACCAGTTAGACAGCCGGTTGACGTGTTTCCGTCAGCCGGCTGCCTTAGGTTTTGATTAACCCTTCATCTCTGAAATCTTTTCCGTCAGTTTAGGAACAAAATCAAGAATATCGGCAACTACTCCGATATCTGCCTGCTGAAAAACAGGGGCTTTTGCGTTTTTGTTGACGGCCACAACAAACGGAGCTCCCTTGATCCCTCCCATATGCTGGAAGGATCCGCTGATTCCGAGTGCAAGATACACCTTCGGTTTTACCGTTTGACCGGATGTTCCCACCTGGCGGGATTTTTCGAGCCATTTTGCATCCACAATGGGTCGCGAGCAGGAAACATCACCGCCCATCAGTTTCGCCAATTTATTGACGATATCGAGATTTTCTTCATCTTCGATACCCCTGCCAACGGAAATCAGGATATCCGACTTGGTGATATCGATGTCCCCGGCTTCGGCTTCCACAATTTCAATGAACCGGCGACTGCTGCCGGGTGTTTCCCCCTGGAATGCCGCTTCCGTTTTATCGACAACCTGACCGCTTTGACCGCGGCTTTCATCGGCCGGAAACAAACCCGGTCGCAGGGTGATGACCGCACCGCCTGAAATATCACCCTGGATATGGGTGCTGACCTGGCCGCTGTATTCTTCCCGGACAGCCTTTAGCTTGCCATCTGCAATTCCTTCGATATCAACGACATCCGGAAGATAGGCGGCATCAAGTTTTACGGAAAGACCCGGGCACAGGTCCATTCCAAAATGTTCATGGGGGAGCAGAATCGTGCTCTTTTCAGGTAAGATCCGGCATAAGAGTCCGCGGATTATCTCTGCATTTTGATGCGCCAGTGCCGGGTTGTCTATTTTCCACACCTCCTGGTAAGATGCGGCAAGTTCACCACATACGGCCTCCAGTTCGCCGCCGTTTCCGAACACAACGGCCACAGCCGGCCGGTCCGGATCGATTTTTTCCGCCGCGGTGATCAGTTCAAGTGCGGTGTCGTCTATTTTACCTTCTGAGTGAAGAATATATGCAAACAGGGTGTCAGGCATTATTTGATCCCTCCTTTGGATTTTAAGAGTTCAGCCAGTTTGTCCAGAATTTCATCGGTGCTCCCCTCAAGCATTTCCGCACCTTCACCCAGTTCAGGGACAAAATAGTCCATTCGGTTGACTTTTGCACCGGCCGATCCGACGGAATCCGGGGATATTCCCAGATCCGAGACTCCCTGGACGGGTATCTCCATGGAGGCCACCTTCCGGATCCCCCGGATGCCGACATAACGGGGCTCATTGATGCCGGTCTGAATGGACAGCACGCAGGGCAAATCGATTTCATTCATCTCCAGATTGCCGCCGGAAATTTCCCGGCCCACCTTTAATTTTTTGTCATCCAAAATTTCAATGGCGCTTACCAGCGAGGCATACGGCCAGTCCAACATGGCTGCAAGCATGCCGCCCACCTGGCCGGCACCGTCATCGGCCTGGGCACCGGTTAGGATGAGATCGTAGCTCCCTTTATCAACCGCAGCCTTGATCGCCGAGGCAACGCCTCTGCCGTCGGAGTCAATAAGTGCCGGATCCGAAAGCAGAATACCGTTGTCGGCACCCATGGCCATTTCCCGCCGCAAGACTTCTTCTGAATCTTCATCACCGACGGAAAGGACCGTCACGGTCCCGCCGACATTATCCCGGATTTGAATCGCCTCTTCCACGGCATAATTATCCCACTCATTCACCGAGTAGACCAGATCATCCTGCTGGATGCCCGTACCGTCTCTGTTTATCTCGATTTCGTTTTCCGCTGTATCCGGAACCCGCTTTACACATACCAAGATTTCCATATGTATCCTCCCAGAAAGTAATGGTGATCAACACGCCCTTAGAGCCATTGCTCAAAAGGTGTGGTTATCCGTTAAGGGTTGTTGGTTAATTCCCCAATTGAGCCAAGGCTCTATTAGGGAGCCGTCAGCAATCAGCTTTCAGCCGTCAGCTTTGGTTGAATTTGAAAGATTTATAGTTAAAACCGGTTCTGTTTACCATGGGATGGGGTTGGTATTCAATGTCAAATATTATTCAATATCGAAAACCTGGTTCTTTTGGCCAACTCAGAGATAATCGGTTTTACTGGAATCTTTTCGAAAAGGAATTCAGGAGTCAGAATTCAGAAAAAGATATTCGCCTTTTGTTCAATCAATAAGTATTAAATTTATCGGAGCGACATGCGGTGTAAATGCCTGCGCTGCACGAGCAACCTCCATGTTTTACCGGCTCCTGACTACTGGTTTCTGAATTCCCTGGCTCATCTTATTATCCATGGATAAAATCCTTTCCAGGGGCAACCTGAAGCCGGGTTCTCCCCGCCGTTCGGGATCTTCGACCGGCCAGGATTGTTTACTCGGTGATTATCTGGCGCTCCATCAGCTGAACAAGATCCACCACTTCCATCTTACCTTCAAGCCCCGAGGTCTTAATGGCATCTTCGATGTTGATCATACAAAACGGACAGGCCGTGATAATGGTATCGGCACCGGCCGAATGTGCCATTTCTACCCGAACCTGGCCCATCCGTTTTTCCTCAATCGGCTCATAGTAGAGCATCAAACCGCCGCCGCCGCAACAGAAGGAACGATCCCGGCATCGCTGCATTTCCACCCGCCGGATCCCGGGGATTGCATCGATGACCTGCCTCGGTACATCATAAAGACCGTTGTGTCTGCCCAGGTAGCAGGGGTCGTGGTACGTATAGACGGTGTCACGATTTTCAATCGGTTTAAATTTAAGTTTCCCCGTTGCGATATGCGCTGCCAGTACCTGGCTGATATGTTTCACCGGGGGAATGTCTGTATAATCGTTTTTGAATGCATTATATGCGTGGGGGTCGGCGGTGACAATCTGTTCGACATCCGCATTCAGGATTGCATCGATATTGCTGTCCCGAAGCTCCCAGTAGAGCATCTCTTCTCCGAATCTTCTGACTTCATGGCCGCTGTCTTTTTCGGCAGGCCCTAAAATACCGAAACGGATTTCAAGGGCGTGCAGGAGTCTGGCGGTTGCCCGGGCGATATCCTGGACACTCTCATCAAAGGAGGTAATGCTGTCTACAAAAAACAACGTATCGGCATCTGATTTCTTTTTTCCCAAAATGACCATGGGAAAATCGTCGGTCAGTTCCTTTGTCCAATCGGCGCGTTTTCGTTCCATTTTTCCGAAGGGATTTCCTCTCTTTTCGAGGCTCTGGAGGGGTTTTTGAATAGATTGCGGCACCATCCCCTCGTCCACCATCCCGCGTCTGACATCCACGATTTTGTCGATATACTCAATGAGCATGGGGCATTCTTCCTCACAGGCCCCGCAGGTGGTACATGACCAGATCTCGTCTTCGCTAAGAATGTTTCCCATCAGCGGTGTCTCGTCGACTGCTTTCCCTATTATCGGATAGGTCCTGTAAGCGTAGTCTCTTGATTTTATGGATATAAAACGTGGCGACAACGGGCGCCCCACGGCATTTGCAGGACAGTGGTCGGAGCATCGGCCGCAGTCTGCACATGAGTAGAAGTCGAGAACATGCTTCCAGGTAAAGTCCTGAAATTTCTTAACACCGAAGGAATCGAGGGCTTCTGTCTGCTCTTCGGAAAGTCCCCAGCGTACCGGCTTTACGGTGCCTTTATCCAGCTTCATTGAAAAAAGGGTGAAAAGGGCGGTGATGAGGTGAAAAAACCTTCCTAAGGGTAAAAAACAGAGAAATGAAAAAAACACCAGTTCGTGAATATAATAGGCGCTAAGATGGATGCGCTGCAAAGAACCGGTGTCGGCCGATGAAAGAAGGTGGACCACTGACCAGATGCCGGTGCCGGGAATAAGAATGCCCACCGATGCCCCCGTTTTCAATTCGGCGGCAATCAGGCTTGCCTGGAAAAACATATCGGCCAGCATAAGGGCTGCGATACATCCCAAAACGACAAATGTTTCCCATGACCGGTCTCTAACGGATCCTGGGGGGACGCTGTATCGGTCGGCCTTGAAAAATCCTCGCCTTATGATGGCAAATACAGAGGCGATGAGCACAAAGGTGGCGACAAAATCTTTTACGTTCAGATAGATCATGGCCAGTACGCCGCCAAAGCCCGGAAAACCAAATCCGTCCCACAACCCCATGAGCGGGAGTGAAATCCAGCGGATGGATATGACCATAAAGCCGGTAAGGATGGTGATATGGATCGCACTGACCAGCAGATACCGGGGCATGCGGTGGTGGGGATAGAGATAGGTGCGGATGAACCTGTCTCTGAGCCGATCCTTCCGGAGGTCCGGGGCTGCTTTTTTGAGCGGAATCGATCGTTTGTGAAGAATAAAGATTAAAACCGCAAGCCCCATGAGTGGAATCAGAACAGAGAAAAGAACCGAAGGGATTCCGAGCACCGATGCGTTCGCCGGAGAGATAAGCGCCGTTTCCATTTTTTTGCTTTCCTTATACCGTTATATGCTATACCATTTTTTTATGGTATTGGAAGTTAAATGAATGAGTACTCATTCGATTACTAAAACCCGGTGCCCCCCGTCAAGATAAAAAGCTGTTACCGATCGCTGTTAATAGCGATTTAAGCACAACCGTTATCCGGTACAAACACTGCTGCATTCCGATGGAAAGATGCGTGGGAAATGGCCATTCGTCTATTCCTGATTCGGCACATGTGAGGAGACCCTCGTGAAACAGACCGTCTGCTACGATGACAAACCATGGCTTTCTCATTATGAGCCGGGTGTTCCGGAAAAAATCGATTACGAGGCGATCTGTCTGCCGGATATACTTGAACGTTCGGCCGAAAGATTCCCGGACCGGATGGCGCTTCTCTTTGAGGGCTATGGGGTTGCCTACCGTGAGTTGAAACAGATGGTGGACCGGTTTGCGGCTGTTTTGAACGGATTCGGTGTTCGGAAAGGGGACCGTGTGGCCATTCTGCTCCCGAACCTGTTCCCCTGTGTGATCGGATATTTTTCGATTCTAAAACTCGGCGGTATTGTCGTAATGAACAATCCTCTCTACTCGGATCGGGAACTTACCTATCAGTTAAACGATTCCGGCGCCAAAACGATTTTAACACTCGACCTGCTGGCCAATAGGGTAATCGATCTGAGACCAAAAACCGGCATCGACCGGATCGTCTTTACAACCATCGGTGATTATCTTCCGTTTCCAAAAAAATTCCTATTCAGGCTTTTTGGTAGACTGAAACGGCTGTCTGCCACGGTAAAGGCCGCCGATAACCTCTATCGATGGAAAGACCTTATGGCGGGGACAACGGATGCCTCCCCGGATGTCGCCCTCTCCTTTGATGATATCGCCATGTACCAGTATACGGGCGGAACCACCGGCATATCAAAGGGGGTCACGCTGACCCACGGGAACCTAAGTAAACAGGTCCAGCAGATTGCTGCATGGTTTCCGTTGTTTGAACCGGGCACCCAGGTCATGCTGGGGGCGCTTCCTTTTTTTCATGTCTTCGGCCTCTCTACGGCCATGAATTTTTCTGTATACATGGGCTGGGGGAATATTCTTGTACCAAAACCACAGACCGAAGTGCTCCTTGAAACCATCCGGAAATACCGACCCACCTTTGTTCCCCTGGTGCCGGCCATGTTTATCGGTATGCTGAACCACCCGGATATCAAGAAAATGGATCTTTCCTGCATCCGGGGCTGCTTCTCCGGGAGTGCACCGCTGCCGGTGGAGGTGATCCGGGATTTTGAGGGCAAGACCGGCTCGGTGATCGTCGAAGGATACGGTCTGACCGAAGCCTCTCCGGTAACCCATGTGAATCCCTGTTCAGGAGGGAAGCGGAAAGTGGGCTCCATCGGGTTGCCGGTTTCAGACACCTGCTGCCGCATCGTCGATCTGGAAGACGGCAGCACCGATGTTTCCGTTGGCGAGTCCGGAGAATTACTCATAAAGGGGCCCCAGGTTATGGCGGAATACTTGAACAGACCGGAGGAGACGGACCGGGTCCTTAAAGACGGCTGGCTCTGTACCGGTGATATCGCCACCATGGATACGGAGGGGTATTTTTTCATTATCGATCGGAAAAAGGATATGATCATATCCGGCGGGTTCAATATCTACCCGAGAGATGTCGAGGAGGTATTTTTTGAACACCCCAAGGTTAAAGAAGCCTGCTGTATCGGGGTTCCCCATCCGCGTCGGGGGGAGGTCGTCAAGATGTTTGTGGTTTTAAAGGAAAATAATTCAGCCGATGCGGAAGAATTTATCGACTACTGCAAGACCCGGCTCGCTAAATACAAATGGCCCGCAGAGATCGAGTTCCGGACGTCATTCCCAAAAACAAATGTCGGCAAGATCCTGCGGAAAGAACTCAAATCCGAAGAGGCGGCAAAACATCTCCTATCCACCAAAGGCAGCCTCTGATATCTCAACGGCGGCATTGTCTGTTTTCATGATGGCGTCTATCTTGCCGAGGGTCACCGGAACAAGGGTCTGCATATAAAACCGGGCACTCTTTAACTGGCCTTCATAGAATACGGCATCTTTCGGTTTAGCTCCGGTCTTAAGTGCCCGGGCCGAAATTGCTGCCCGCCACAGCAACATCCAGGCCAGGACCACGTCACCGGAAGCTTCCATAAAAGGGTAAGCAAAGGCAAAAGCGCTTAGAACATTCGGGGATTTTGCCTGGCCACCGATGTGCATGGCGGCTTCCGCCAACCGGTTTAATGCCGTTTCAAACATGCGGTGTTCATCTTCAAGCGTTGACCACCGCTTTGCATCGGCAAGGGTTTTTTTCATTTCACCTAAGAGGTCCATCATGGCCCGGCCATTGTTCTGCCCCAGTTTTCGCCCCAGTAGATCCATGGCCTGGATACCGTTGGTTCCCTCATAGATCATGGTGATTCGGCAATCACGGACGAGCTGTTCCATGGGATACTCCCTGATATATCCGTAACCGCCATAGACCTGAAGGCCGTGGTTGCAGACTTCAAATGCGCGGTCGGTCAGGTAACCCTTGGCGATGGGGATCAATAGATCGATGATTCCCTGGATCTTTGTCTCTGTTTCGGAGTCTTTGGAAATTTTTTTCCGGTCAATCAGGATGCTGATAAAGTAAAGAAGGCTTCGCATCCCTTCAACATATACTTTCATGGTCATCAGGAGACGACGAATATCGGGGTGCTGGATGATGGGAACCGGAGGGGCCTGGGGATCGTTTGCCTTGAGAAGGTGTTTTCCCTGGACCCTTTCCCTGGCATAGCTCAGGGCGTACATATAGGCGCTGGTGGCAAAAGAGAAACCCTGGAGCCCCACCATGAGGCGGGCTTCGTTCATCATTATAAACATGGCCCGAACCCCCTTGTTTTCATCACCGAGAAGTGTTCCCCGGCACCGGCCTGCACTGCCCAGCGCAAGCGAGCAGGTTGCCGTGCCGTGGATTCCCATTTTCTCTTCGATACCCGTGCAGACGACATCGTTTGTCTCACCGGGGCTGCCGTCCGGGTTTACCCATATTTTCGGTACCAGGAACAGTGAGATTCCCCGGGTTCCTTCGGGTGCGCCCTCGATGCGGGCGAGTACCGGATGGATTATATTCTCTGCAAGATCGTGGTCGCCTGCGGAGATAAAAATTTTGTTTCCGGTGATTGAATAGGTTCCATCCGCATTTTTTTTTGCCGATGTGGTCAATGCACCCACATCGGACCCGGCCTGGGGTTCGGTCAGCAGCATGGTGCCGGTCCATTTCCCGGAGTAAAGCTTCTTTAAATAGAGCTGCTTCTGGTTTTCCGTGCCGAAAGTCTCTATGAGTCTTCCGGCGCTGTGGGTCAGGCCCGGATATACCATGAAGGCGCAGTTTGCACCCACAAAGTATTCACTTGCGGCCAGGGAGAGAATTTTCGGCATCCCCTGTCCCCCCCATTTCGGATTTTCCGGCATGGCGACCCACTCACCCCGGCAAAAAAGTTTGTATGCACGATGAAAGCACTCCGGCAGTCTCACCCGGCCGTTATCAAACCGGGCGCCCTGTTCATCACCGGCTTTCTGGGTGGGCAAAAGTTCTTTTACGGCCAGATTCCTTGCTTCGGATACCACCAGATCGATTGTCTTCCTGTCAAATTCGGCAAACCTCTCCGATTTGCATAAATCGCCGGCCATAAATTGCTCGTGGAGCACAAAATCGACATCTCTCCGATCGGATATCAGCTGTGCCATGATGGCCCCCTCCCTTTATGCTGCAACCGCCCAACCCCAAATAAGTTTGAAGTGAGCTAAAGTGTAAAGTGAGCTAAAATTGTGGAATTCTGTCTTTTTTAAAATGATTAACAACCTTAACTTTAGGCATTTTAGGCACTTTCAATTTTAAACTCTTCTTTTAACGGACCGAGGCATTTCAACAGAGAGGTCATAGCGTGTTCCGGCTGGGAGTATTGCCGATGCCCCTTATGAAAAGATCCATCAACGGATCCGTCATGGAGGACAGGTCATATTGGCCCTCTGAATGGAGCCAGGTATTGATCGCTTCATCAACGCTGCCGAGAATAAACCGTTTGACCAGACCCAAATAGAGTTCGCGTCGGATCGTGCCGTCCTGCTGTCCCTGTTCCATGATTTCCGCCACCAGGTCAAAATACATTTTAGACATGGTTCGGATCTGTTTTTCCACCACGCGGTTTTTCCGCCGGGTTTCCGCAAGGTAGACGATGGCCATGTTAGGGTCGCGTTGAAATTCCCACAGGTGTCGATGGATCAGGTTCCGTAGTTTCTCCACCGGGGTGTCGCCGCTGTCAACGGCTTCTTTAAACCGGTGGAATACCTGTCTGGTTTTGTCGCTGAAAAACTGTACCAGGATGTCGTCTTTGTTTTTGAAGTAGAGATAGATCGTACCATCCGCAACCCCGGCCGTTTTTGCGATTTGAGATATCGTCGATTGATGGAATCCCAGATCCGCAAATATTTTCGCGGCGGCTTCCAGGATACGTTTGTATTTGTCGTTATTTTTGTTCCGGTCCCCGATGGCCCACCTCCGTGCCGAAGGTAAAATGAATGAATGTTCATTCATTTTAATCGGCCCGTTTCCCCCTGTCAAGCAAAAGGGGGCTACAAAACAGGGCAAACGCATTTGAATTCCATGTTCAGAAGTAATCCTAAATCCGGCAAACCAGAGGAAAAAAGTTCTTGTCTTTGGGATCTCAGTTTGCCCGGTAAATTCCAAATCCCAAGCACCAAATTCCAATTAAATCACAAAATCCAGTATTCAATGACCAAAACAGGTGCAATTGGGGGTATTTGGATCTTTCCAGTTTAGCATGTTCTTTCTTCCAGTATCTTAAGTCGTTTGGTCCGCCACCGGCGGATTGGTTATTGTGATTTGCTTGTTATTTGTGATTTGCTATTTGAGATTTTTGCACAAAGAGAAAAAATTTGTTTTAAAACTCTAAATGCGTTTGCCTGGGCGATAGAAAGTGGTTCAGTTTGAAATCAAAGCCGATTCTTTACATTTTGATCCATTTATGCATAGATTGATTTACGGTTCGGTGTTGCGGTGCCCGGGAATTGACAATGGCCTGTTTTATGGAATAGTTCAGAAAGTCTATCGCTGGGAGGGAGACATGTATACCGATACGGAGAAAACCTATCTGCTCAAGGCGGTGACTGCTTTTGAGCGGAAAATTTCTGTTATCTCACCAGATTTTATTATCCTTGCGACAAACGGTTTGGACAGCGGCGGAAAAGTTCCCGCGGCCTCCGGTACAGTCTGCCATGAGTCGTTTCATGACAGACAGGCGACATGTGAGAATTGTCCGGCAAAAGAGGTGTTTAGAACCGGAAAATCTGCCTTTAAATCCGGCACCGACAATAACCGGGAGCCGGGTAAGGTCTTCTGCCTCTACGCCTACCCGATCATGGACGGTGAAGCGGTTGAAGCCGCTGTCGTACTCGATTTCGATTTTCCATCCACTGGCGGCCTGGAGGAAAAGCTGCAGCGCTCAAATGCCTTTTTGCGGAACCTCATCGGAAGTTCGGTGGATGCCATCATTGCGGCGGACCGGGCCGGGAAGATACTTTTTTTTAACGATGCAGCAGTTGAGGTTACCGGTTACAGCGTGGAAGAGGCGGTTACGGATATGGACATCCGCATTCTCTACCCCGGAGAGGGCGCAAAGGAGGTCATGCGAATCCTCCGGAGTGATGAATACGGGGGCAAAGGAAAACTGAAGTCTTATCAGGTTGATCTTCTCAATATGGGCGGCGAGGTAATTCCTATCAGCCTGAATGCGGCCGTTGTCTATGAGGGGGAGCGAGAGGTCGCCACCATCGGATTTTTCCATGATATGCGTGATACGCTTAAGATGAGAAAAGAGCTTGAAAAGACTCAGGTCCAACTCCTTCAGGCGGAAAAGATGTCGTCTCTCGGTAAATTGGCCGCCGGGGTGGCGCACCAGCTCAATAATCCCCTGGGCGGCATTACTCTTTATGCCCAGCTGATGATGGAGGAGTACAAACTCGAAGATCCGGCCATGGAAGATTTGCAGCGGATCCTAAAAGATGCCCAACGATGCAGCAACACGGTAAAAGAGCTGTTGGAGTTTGCCCGCCAGACGAAACAGGAGATGCGGCCCAACGATATGAACCGGGCAATATCGAGAACCCTGTTTCTGCTTGAAAATCAGGCCATTTTTCAAAACATCGAGATCGAAAAAAATCTGGCCTCTTCGCTTCCCATGGTCCCCGGGGACATCCAGCAGCTCAACCATCTGTTTATGAACATTATCCTCAATGCTGCCGAAGCCATGGAGGGAAGCGGTAAATTAACGGTGACCACCGGTCACAAGCCCAAGGGCGACCGGATCTCCATTACCATTGCCGACACCGGACCCGGCATCTCCGAGGATGTACTGCCCCAGGTATTCGAACCTTTCTATACCACAAAGGAGGAGGGGAAGGGGACCGGCCTGGGATTGAGTCTTGCGTATCGGATTGTCGAAAGCCATCGCGGCAGGCTCATGGCAAAAAATATACCCGACAGCGGGGCAACTTTTATAATTGAGCTTCCCATAAAACAGGACAGTGGTGACAATGACGGTGAATAGCAGCATGGATGAAACACGGGTGTTGGTCGTTGACGATGAGCGGGATATCCGCGATGGTTCCGAACGTATTTTAACGCGTCTGGGGTGTCACGTAAAGAAAGCCAGCAGGGGGGATGAAGCCCTTGCCGTTCTGGAACAGGAATCGGTATCCATTGTCCTGCTCGATTTAAAAATGCCCGGCATGGACGGAATGGAGGTCCTTAAGCATCTGCAGAAAATGGAATCTGCCCCCCTTGTCATCGTCATTACCGGATACGCCACCGTGGACACGGCCATCGAGGCGATGAAACGGGGCGCCTATGATTTTATTGCAAAACCTTTTGAACCGGCGCAACTGCGGATTGTCGTGGGGCGTGCGCGGGAAAAACTCAGATTGATCCGGGAGGCAGAACAGCTCAATCTGGCACGCCAGCGAATGCTGTTTGACCTGGATACGGAAAAGAGCCGGACCCGGACCATTATCGAATCTCTGCCAAACGGGATTGTGGTCACAAACGCCGAGGGGCGGGTGGTGCTGATGAACCCCGCATTTTCATGGCAACTGAACCTTAAGGGACAAATCGGCACCGGGGAGCATATTACAACCCCTGTAAACGATAAGGGGTTTTGCGATCTTGTCATGGATATCTCCCTGGGCAGATATCTTGAAACCGATGACATCCCGACCTATGAGTTCGCCTTGCCCGATGACAAATATCTGCTCGCCCGGGGGCGGCCGGTCATGGGAGAGGACAGGGAGTGCCTGGGGGCGGTGGTCGTGCTTTCGGATATTACGGCCATGAAAGTCCTGGACCGCCTGAAATCGGAATTTGTCGCCACGGTATCCCATGAACTGCGATCCCCTCTGTCCACCATCCATGAACAGCTGGCCCTGGTGCTCAGGGACTTAGTCGGTGAGGCTTCCACAAAAGAGGTACACATCCTCTCCCGGGCCAAAGAAAAGACAGAGGGGCTTATTTCCCTTATCGGTGATCTGTTGGATCTGTCGCGTATTGAAACCGGTGCTGTTGGCCAGGAACCCAAACCGGTTCAACTCGAAGATCTGCTGAAAAGTATTTTCGATTTTCTCGGTGCAAAAGCAGAGACCAAGGGTCAACGCATGCATCTCGATTTGCCGGAGACACCGCTTCCATCCGTGACAGCCGACCCATTGGCGCTGGAAAGTGTATTCGGAAACCTGATCGTCAATGCCATTAACTACACACCGAAGGATGGTGAAATACGGGTAAGAGCAGACGCCTGGGAACAGAACGTACGGGTAACGGTTGAAGACACGGGCTACGGAATACCTGAAGCGGATCTAAATAAAGTGTTTGAAAAATTTTTCAGGGTCCAGAACAAAAGGACACGCCACACCACCGGAACGGGCCTGGGGCTTTCCATTGTAAAAGGCCTTTTGGAGGGGATGGGCGGTACGATAACGGTAAAGAGCACGCCGGATGCGGGGACCACCTTTACCGTGATAATTCCGGTGGAAGGAACCCCGCCAGAACTTAGCTAAACCTATGTACTCGCTGTTTTGAAAGATGAACGTCGAACATAGAACGTCCAACGTTCAATGCCGAATGAAAAACAAATAATTAATTCCGAATTATTAATCCGCCGGTGGCGGGCAAGGGTATAATTCCCCGCCTCTTGAGGTGTTAAGATATCTTCCGATTAATACCCCGTAGCTTGTCGTAGCGGAGCGGAGATCTTGCCGCCGGGGCTGCGGGGTAATTTGTCAGGTCATAAGTTCCTTTCTTCCTCTTTTTCCAATCATCATTCGATGTCGGAGTCTTCGCTACCTGGATGTTCGATGTTGGACGTTCATCTTTTAAGTGAGCCTCCCGCAGCGCCTGTTCAGCGCAGAAAAATAGCGCTTATCCGGACCTCTCCGGCGACGGCTAAATGCCCAACATGCTTTTGATGCTTTCGGTGATCTGTTCGCCGGATGCCGGCTTGGGAAGATAGTCATCGGCCTCCATGCTCATTCCGTCGTAGTGTGAATACCGGGTGGAGGTGACGTGTGAGGCAACGGCGGTCAACATTAGAATCGGAATATCGGCATACTGCGCATCCCCTTTAAGCTCAGCGCATACGGTGTATCCGTCCTTTTCAGGCATCATGACATCCAGCACAATGGCGTCGGGTGGATTGGCGCGAACCTTTTCAAGACCTTCCACACCGTCGTAGGCCACTTCGACATCAAATCCTTCTCTTTCCAGATTTTCCCGGACGATAGCAGCAAAATCAGGTTCATCGTCCACAACAAGAATTCGCTTTTTTTCTGTCATATTATTTCTCCTCCATTTGGGGTCAGAATCATTTTGCCAAATCTTTATTCTACCACTGGGCGGGGGTAGAGACCGGTGCGCTCAACAATTTCGGGCACCTTCTCCTCCCACTCGATTGCCATTACATGAAACCCGCTCACGCCTTCGACCTCCTTGAGGCGCTCTATGGACTCCACACATATATTGACGCCTTCATCGGCCTGCTTCTCTTTGGGTGTGTCGGCCATCCGCTTTACGATATCATCCGGAACATCCATGCCGGGAACCCGATTTTTCATATAGCGGGCCATGCCGGCCGATTTCAACGGGGTCAAACCGGCCAGGATATGGACTTTTTCATGAAGTCCGCGGTCTCTGACCAGCTGCATCCAGTGCTCGAACTTATCCAGATTGTATATGCACTGGGTCTGAATAAACTCTGCTCCGGCGGCGATCTTTTTGGCCAATCGAGGGATACGGATTTCAAAAGGATCGGCAAAGGGGTTGGCGGCAGCCCCCACAAACATCTGCGGGGGACGCTGGATGTCGTCGCCTCCCAGAAATTTTCCCGCATCCCGCATGTAACTGACGGTCTGGAGCAACTGCATGGAATCCAGGTCGTGGACGTTCTGTCCCTGGGGACAGTCACCGAAGCTCTGATGATCTCCTGATAGGCAGAGAATATTGTTTATATCAAATGATGCGGCTCCGAGAATATCGCTCTGCAACGCGATCCGGTTTCGATCCCGTGTTACCATCTGCAATACCGGTTCCAGTCCCATCAGCTTCAACCGGATGCAAGCGGCCAGGCTGCAGAGTCGTGTAACGGATGTCTGGTTGTCGGTAATGTTGATGGCATCGACATGTGCTTTTATCATCTCGGCTTTTTTTGTAATACCCTCCGGGTCGCTTCCGCGGGGGGGGCCGCACTCCGAGGTTACGGCCAGATGCCCGGCTGCTAGTATTTTTTCCAATCTGCTCGGCGTTTCCACGCTCATAGTTGTAGATCCTCCCTGCTCACTTTTCGCGGGCCTCCCGCTCTGTCGGTGGACCAGTCTTTTATGGGACAGAGTGTTTCATAGTCATCCAGCCGGTCTAAGGCGGTGAGCCGATCGATGATCAGCTGCCATGCACAGTCGATTTCTTTGTTGATTTCGCACTTGCCGCCGGTAGATCCTCCGCACGGGCCGTTGAGGATTCTTTTTGCACACCGGGATACCGGGCAGATCCCACCGGTGGTGGCAAGAATGCACTGGCCGCAGGCCTGGCAGCGTTCGGTCCACAGCCCCCGTGCTTCGGTGACACCCAAAAAACACGTGTTTACTCCCGGGTATATCGGTGTGGCGTGATATTTTTCGGCGGTAAACTGGACCCCCACACCGCAGGCAAGGGAAACCACGGCGTCATATTGGTCGATGCGATCCCGGATTTCCTCCAGATATTCGTGGTCGCACTGCCGTTGAAGGGTGATCTCATCAATTCGAACCTCATGGCCGTGATTCAGAAAGTACATCCGCAATGCAGAGGCAAGCACGCCCACTTCCTTTTTTCCACCGGCTTCGCATACCGTGACACACTCGTTGCACCCAAGAATCAGTATGTCCTTGTTGTTTTTGACATTTTCGATGATCTCTTCAATCGGTTTTTTATCGGCAACGATCATATATTCGGTGCCCCCCTTTCTTTCACGCGGCCTGCTTTTTCCTTGCGAGTTTGATGGGGTTCGGACCCATCTCTTGTATTCTCCCGTTCATCTCCGTTGCATAATCGGCAAACAGGGGACCGTCGCTTGAAGAGAGGTTGTACATCTCAACCCGTTGCCCCCCAACACCGATGACGTCTAAAATCTTCCGGGCCTGCTCCACCCGATTTCGGGCCTTTATATTGCCGCTGTTATAATGACAGCCCCCCTCCAGACATCCGACCAGATAGACACCGTCTGCCCCTTTTTCAAAGGCATGCAGAATATAGAGAACGTCTACTTTCCCGGTGCATGGAACACGAACGACTCTAATACCTATGGGGTACTGCAATCTCATGGTACCTGCCAGGTCCGCAGCAGAATACCCTCAGTAATTGCAGCAGAATGCCAATATGACCGGTTCAAAATTTTCTGTCATTTAAACCTCCGATTATTGAGATATTTTTATTTCGAAAATCGTCAATCGAATCCACCTCATAAACGGCGGACAAGCATGAAAAATTACATGGCTCCTTCCAGGGCTGCATCAATCTTGCTCATGATCTGATTGTCCTCATACCAGTTCAATTCGATGGCTTTGGCCGGGCATTCGCATGCGCAAATGCCGCATCCGTGACACAGAGCCGTGTCGATTTCGCTGACGCCGTCCGTATTTATCCGCGGAACCCCGTATGGGCAGGAACGGACACAGATGAGGCAGGCGGCACATCTATCCTGTTCCACTTGGGCGGTTACCGCAGATAGCGTGAGTTGCTTTTTCGAAAGAAATGTGGTGGACCGGGATGCCGCAGCCAGTGCTTGGGAGACGGACTCGGATATCAGTTTAGGGCTGTGGGCCGTTCCGCAGACAAAAATCCCTTCCGTCGCCATGTCCACCGGCCTTAACTTGACATGGGCCTCGGCAAAGTATCCTTCTGCATTTCGAGCCAGCTTGAGGATGGATGCGAATTCCTCGGTGTCCTCCGGCACCATCCCTGCGCTCAATGCCAGAATATCTGCACGGACCTTTATACGGCGGCCCAGCATCTGGTCGTTGAAGGACACAACCACCCCGGTCTCAGACGATTCTGCCACCGGTGGGTCCGCCGGGTCATAGGGAAAGAACAGGATCCCACTGCGTCGGGCTTCCGTGTAATAATCTTCCATAAAACCGTAGGTCCGGATATCCCGATACAGGATATAAATATCGGCTTCCGGTTGAAGCTTTTTGATCTGGAGTGCATTTTTGATGGCAGTTTGACAGCAGACGCGAGAACAGTTGGGATTTTCTTCATTTCGGGAGCCGACACACTGAATCATCACGATCTGATCTAGATCGTCAATGTCGTCTTTTACGAGCCGCTCGGCCAGTTCGATCTGGGTCACGACCCGTTCGTCTTGGCCGAAAAGAAATTCCCGGGGTTTATACTCATTGGCCCCGGTGGCGACAATGGCCACGCCGTGGAGAATGTCTCTCTGGTATAAACCGGGACCCACAAGAACCTCAGTTGTGAAATTGCCTTTAAAACCAGAAAAACCCACGATAAGAGATCTCGTTAAAACCTGTATCTTCGTATGATTCGTTACCTTCCGGACCAGCTCATCCAGATATGTTCTGATATCCGCCCCTTCAATCGTGGCGGTAAGACGGTTTGCAAGCCCGCCCAACTCCGGTTCCTTCTCAATCAATACGACTTCAAACCCCTGGTCCGCCAGGCCTAATGCGGCATTCATACCGGCCACACCACCGCCGACCACAAGACCTCGCTGAACAACCGGTATTTTTTCCTCATGGAGCGGGTTGAGGTTTTCCGCCCTTGCAGCGGCCATGCGTACCAATTCGTTGGCCTTGACAGTCGCCTGCTCGGGCTTCCCGGCGTGGACCCAGGAGTTCTGGTTACGAATGTTTGCCATCTCAAAAAGGTATTTATTTACCCCGCATGCTTCGATGGTGTCCATGAAAATAGCTTCATGGGTTTTCGGGCTGCAGGCAGCCACCACCACTCGGTTGATGCCATGTTTCTTTATGGTCTCCTTTATCTGTTCCTGGGAGTCCTGGGAACAGGTAAACAGGCTCTGTCCGGCGTAGACGACATGGGGTAGTGTTTCCGCATAGGTGCACACGGCATCAATATCGACCACACTTGAAATATTGATTCCGCAGTGGCAGATAAAAACACCGATGCGGGGCGCCTCGTTCTCCAGATCTTTTGCGGGGACCGGCTCGGTTGCGGTCATTTCGCTTCCCCGGGCATCGCTCAGAAGTGCCATGGCGCGTCCGGCCACCGCGCTTCCCTGCATGACCGTTTCGGGAATATCCTTAGGACCCTGGTAGATACCGGTCACATAGATGCCGGGTCTTGTGGTCTCTACCGGTGCAAACGGGTCTGTCTTTGGAAAATGGTGGCCATCGAGTTCGATCCCGAAGGTCTCGGCAAAGATAGTCGCATCTTTGTTGGGTTGGAGACCGATGGAGAGGACCACCAGGTCAAAGGTTTCATCAACGAGTCCCCCCTCAGGGTCTGAGTAGCGGAGAATAAGGTTCCCTGTGCCGGGTTCCTCCCGAACCGCAGATATCATAGCGCGTTGATAGCGGACACCGTATTTTCCCTGAGCCCGGTCTACGTATTTGTCAAAGTCTTTCCCAAAGGCCCGGATATCCATATAAAAAATAGTGGGCGCCAAATCGGGGACATGCTCCTTTGCGATGACTGCCTGCTTTGTTGCATACATGCAGCAAACCGAAGAACACCACGGGTTGGCGTTATGAGGATCCCGGGAGCCGACACACTGGATCCATGCGATTTTTTCGGGCTGTTTTTTGTCTCCGGGACGCATGACATGACCCTGATAAGGACCTGAGGCGGAAAGAATTCTTTCAAACTGGATGGAGGAGACCACATTGGGCCAGCGGCCATATCCCAATTCCTGCCGGACACCGGGGTTGTAACGCTCAAGGCCGGGGCAGAGGATAACGGCCCCGACATCGATCTCAAGTTCTTGCCCTTTATCCTCCCAAAAGATCGCGTCTGCGGGGCAATATTTTTCACAGGCCTTGCATCGGCCTTTTTGAAAGTAGATACAGTTGTCCCGGTCAATGGCGCGGGTGTTTGGCAATGCCTGGGGGAACAGTGCATACACGGCCTTGCGGACGGTAAGCCCCTGCTCGAACTCGCTCTTTACTTTCTTTGGACATTTTTCTTCACAGAGGCCGCAACCGGTGCATTTTTCCGGATCCACATAACGCGGTTGCTGCTTTATTTTTACCCGATAATTTCCCGCCACACCATCAATTGAAACAACCTCAGCCAGCGTATGGATGTCGATGTCGGTGTTGCGGCCCACTTCCACCATCTTTGGCGAGATCATGCACATTGAACAGTCGCCGGTGGGAAATGTTTTGTCCAGCATCACCATGGTGCCGCCGATGGAGGAATCTTTTTGAACCATATGAACCTTGAATCCGCTCTCGGCCAGATCGAGGGCGGCCTGCATGCCACCGACACCACCGCCGACAACCATTACGGATCCGCATTTAGCTTTCGGTAATTCCCTGGCGTTCATATCAGATCCAACTCCTTTAAGAGTTTAATACCGTCAACAAAGTGCCCGTCCATTTGAAGCTCTTCCGGCAAGATGCCCATTGCCAATCCCATGAGCTCCGTTATGAAATAGACAGGCAGTCTTTCCTGGATTCCATGCTTTCTGCAGAACCTTTCCTGATGGGCATCCAGATTCAGCTGACACAGGGGGCAGGTAACCACCATGCAGTTGGCTTTCCTTGCCAGGGCATCTTTCATGATCTTGGCCATCAGGTTAAACGCGGTTTTCTCGTCGTTGACCGATGCCGACGCACCGCAGCAGTCGGTTTTATAACTCCAGTCCAAGGTTTTTGCCCCCAGAATCTTAAGAATTTTCTCCATGCCCTGGGGGTTTTCCACATCATCGGGGACGGGAATCGCATAAGGAAAACGTGTCTGTAAACAGCCGTAATAGCATACCGCCTGAATGCCTTTCAGACTCTGGGTCGCCTTTTTTTTCAGCTCATCAGAGGCGGCTCTGGTGAGAAGTGCCTCTAAAATCGACAGAACCCTTATCTTCCCATCCATCTTCTTGGCAAGTTCAGCATTTATTTCATTTTTTAGCCCGCTGTCATTTTCCATCTGTTTCTGAGAAACCAGGGTCCGTGAATAACATGCCGAGCATGGGATCACTATTTCCGAGAATCCAGCAGTCTCTGCGATTCCCAGGTTTCTCGCAGGCATGGCAATCGCCAGAAAATCATCCACTTTACCGGCCGAGGTTGCCCCGCAACAGTTCCAGTCCTCAATCTCTTTGAGTGAGATCCCGATTTCATCAAAGACTCTCAGACACTGCACATCGTAAAGCGAGGAAGATGCGTGCAGCGAACATCCTGGGTAATACGCCAGATCCATAGTTAACCTCTTTGCCGGTTTTTGGCTTTTTTATAAAGACGCTGAATTTCCCCCCGCCCCTTTGCCGACTGAAACCGCAGATGCAATCGTTTCCGCATGATCATTCTGAGTCCGAGTTTCGTTTGAGCCACCATTTCATCATAGACGGCTTTGAGTTTGAAACGCCTCAGGTTTGCAAGGGTGGTTTTGATCTCGTAGAAATTTATAAATTCTATTTCATTCAATCGGCCCCACCGAACCCCCGAATTCACAAAGGCGCTATGGAAATGATAGACGTTGGCGGATACGGGCTCCAAACGGTTTTCTTTGGAGATTTTTTTCAGGGTTTCGGTGATTCTGGCGGTTTGAATATCGTTGGGGCAGCGGGTACCGCATGTGTAGCAGGATACGCATTTCCAGACCAATTCGTTGGTCAGGGCGTTTTCCCGGTCTCCCAAAACCAGCATCCTGATGAGGCGATCGGGTGTTACCAAACCGCTCTCCTCCCCGACCGGACACCCCCCTGCACATCGCCGGCATTGGTAACATGTCAATATATTCTGGTTTGACCGATCCATGACTTCACGGACAAACGGTTTGGCAGCACCGGAGACGAATTCAAGTTCCTCTGGCGTCATGATTGCTCCTCGGCGATTTTTTCATTAACTGCGGTGTCATTGTCGTCGGGATTCCTCTTGCGATGATCAGCCGGCGATAATCAAGGGGTTTGAAAAATTTCCGGGAGTTTGTGTTCCCAACCCAGGGTTGAGAGAAGCACGCCGCTAAACCCCTCCTTCTTGATCATGGCAACCGTCTCCCGGGCAATGGCAATACACTCGTTAACCTTGTCGGGAGTCTTTTGAATCCTTGAGATGAGATCGCCGGGAATGTGGATATGATCCATATGGCGATCCAGGTACCGGGCCATTCCCAGGGACTTTAACAGCAGAACGGTCGGTATGATATGAATGTCTTGGCGATCGATACGTTTAAGAAACGGTTCGATTGCTGCCCTGTCGAAAAGCGGTGGGGTGATAAAAAAACGAACGCCTGCCGCTATCTTTGCGTTCATTTCGTTCATTTCCAGATCGAGAGCAGATCCTTTTGCGGCGGCATTTACGGATGCACCTACCAGAAAACGCGGACTTCCGGCAAGGTCGATGCCTGCCATATCCCGGCCGTTTTGAAGGGTTTGAATGGTTTCGAGCAATTCCGGCAGATCAATATCATATACCGCCTTTGTTTCGTGATGGTCCCCGAAACTGGGGTCTTCACCGGCCACCACCATTACATTTCTGATACCGCATGCCGAGGCCCCCAGAAGATCCGCCTGGAGGGCCAATCGGTTCCGGTCCCGGCAGCAGACCTGCATCACCGTCTCCATCCCCTTGTTCTGCATGACCAATGACACCCCCATGGCGCTCATCCGCATCACTGCGTTGCTCATCTCCGGGACCAGAAAGGCATCGACATTGCCTTTTACTCTCTGGGAGTTTGAAATAAACCGGGTAAGATCATTTCCTTTGGGGGGTTCCATTTCGGCGAGTACAACAAAGTCACCTGCTTGCAGTTTCTGCTCTAAATCCATGGCGTGTCTCCGCGAGGTTGGCATTATCAAGCCGTTTCTTGTGAATTCAAACCGGTGTGAAAATACAGTTTAGCGTCATCCGTTTTATGGAGTCAACAAAAAAAATTGAAGGCAATTCAGAAAATATGGTTGCCATCCTATGTGTTGATAGCTGCTGCGGGAAGTGGTATGAAGCAGCGGAATTTCAAGTGATGAGAAAAGATGCAATTATCATTGTCGATTATTATCCCGGTTTATCATGAGGCCGACAGTATTCATTCGATGATTTCAGCCCTGAAAGGTTTATTCGAAAATAAACGGGTTGAAATTATTGTGGTAGACGGCGCATCTGCCGGAGATACCATCCGTGTCATCTGTGACGCCGGTGTTAAAACTCTGGTGGCCGGAAAGGGGCGTGCAACCCAGATGAACCGCGGTGCTGCGGCGGCAAAAGGGGATTTTCTCCTCTTTTTGCATGCCGACACCCGGCTTCCCCAGGGTGCGTTCCAGTATATCCAGGAGGTTGTCAAAAAGAGGAAGAATATCGGCGGCGCCTTCGACCTGGGTATTGAATCCCGAAAGAAAGCATATCGCCTAATTGAAAAAATGGTCTATTATCGGACCCGTTTGACAAAGATTCCGTATGGGGATCAGGCCATTTTTCTCTCCCGAAATGTTTTTCATAAAATCGGAGGATTTAAGGAGATTCCCATAATGGAGGATATTGAACTGATGAGACGTGTCAAGGCTCGCGGCTATCCCATCGGAATCATACCGTTTCCGGTTCAGACCGCTTCGCGCCGATGGGAAAAGGAGGGGATTATCTACTGCACCCTCCGGAACTGGGCCCTGGCCGGGTTTTTTTTGTTGGGTGTTTCACCTGAAAAACTGGCAAAATATTACCGTGCATATCCCGAATAGTCCAATTTAGATTACGCAGCTGAAACAGTCCGAAATGAGCCCTTTCAGCTTGTGGTGCAGGATATCAAAGGAATAGTATCGCCTGGCAATATCATAGTTTTGATCAACCATCTTTTGCCGCTGTTTCTGATCCTTCAACACCTTTTTCGTTTTTCGTACAGCGGCTTCGGTCACATAACCATCGATTTCTATTACGGAAAATCCCTTCGGTTTGATATCCATGGAGTAGATCGAATAGGTATTTACAACAATCGGTTTCCGGTAATAGACAGCTTCCAGAAATGCGTTGCCGAAACCCTCAAAGTTTGACGGGTATGTTACCAGGTCCGCATGGGGGTAAATGTCTTCGAGGGTATAGATTTTATGACCGTCAGGTGTCATCCCCCTGCGCTCGTTGATGATGTCCGAGACAAACAGTGTGTCGACCTTCATCAGCTTTGAATACTCCCGCACGCGCTGTTCGTAATCGTGCCCCTCGTCTCCAGATGCGTGAGAGATAACGAGTTTGGCCTTGAGGCCGAGTCGATTAACCATCTCGATGGCATGTTCAATGCCTTTCCGTTTTACCACACGGGTCGGTTGAAGGATCAAAAGTTCGTCTTTTTCGATGCCGAGTGATTCCCGGACATCAGCGGCGTATTCATCAACGGGCGCGGGGGGATTTTCAAAATCCATGATGTTCGGGATGATCGTTGACGAAACACCGGTTCTCAGGCTTAGCTGGTTGTCTGCAGAGGAGTTTATGACCACGTGATTAATATGCGGTAGATGCGGGGGGAAGGCCATGTTGAGATATTCCCAAACAGCATTTGTCTTAAAATGCTGCCTTTCCCAGAAAAAATCATGATGGTGCGCGATGGTTTGTATGCCGGTTTCGGAAATGAGTTCGGCCAATGCAATCCCCAAAGGAAGGTTTAGGGGAATGGTCAAAGCATTCTGAGGTATCAATAGATTGATTTTATATTTCCTGATGAATTTGTAAAGATGGTCTTTGAGTCTTTCCTTCATATGGTAAATTTTGTCTGTTGTGCCGCGTTTCCGGATCTGGACACCGAAGCATGCATGGTAGATCGCTTTTATTTCCGGGTTTTGGAAATGGGCCTCCGGAACATGGTAGGACCGCTCCGGTGGACGATCCACCTCACCGGCAAAATAAAAGCAGTTGAATCCTATCTTTTCAAAAAATTCCGCCCACTTTTCAGTTTCCAGCGAGACACCGTCGGTTCCGGCAAAACGGGTTGAGACAAATCCGATATTGTGCGGCAGGCCGCACTCTTTGCAATGCACCATCTGTTTTATCCTCCGTTCAGTGGGTCTTTGAGTCGTGACGTATTATAAGTTCATTATTTATCCAGAAATTCCTTATTCCCGGATCGACAGTTCATGGTACCGGAAGCAATCAACCGTATGATCGTTGACCATCCCTACCGCCTGCATGAATGCATAACAGATGGTGGGGCCGACAAATCGGAATCCACGGTTTTTCAAATCCTTGCTCATGGCTGTGGATTCGGGTGTTTCAGCAGGGACTTCATGAATGCTTTTCCAGGCGTTCCGAACAGGTGTGCCGTCAATAAATTGCCAGATGTAAGCTGAAAACGTTCCATGGGTCTCCTGGGCCTTGAGATATGCCCGGGCATTACCGACTGCGGCATCGATTTTCCGCCTGTTTCTAATAATTCCGCTGTTGTTCATCAGTGATTCAAGCCGGGTCCGGTTGTAGCAGGCAATTTTTTCAGCCTTGAAATCATCGAACGCCGATGCAAAGTTTTCTCTTTTTTTTAATATCGTAATCCAGCTCAGCCCGGCCTGCATGCCCTCGAGGATCAGAAACTCAAACAGTTTCTCATCGTCAAAAACCGGTACCCCCCATTCCGTATCGTGATACCTGATATAAATCGGATCCGATCCTGCCCATTGACACCGTATTTTTTTATTGTCCATAAAAATAATTACCCATAGGAAAGACAGGCTCAAGCCGGGCAGATAGCGAAGATTTTCTATCGACCCTATTCCTGAACATCATTTGAAAAATTGGTAAAAATTTGAATTGAACGTATTCCCATAATCCAAATTGTCCGTTTTTACCATGGAATTATTGAGATTTATAAAGAGAGGAAAATAAGCAAAAGGGATGCCATCTCTGCAAACGGATGTGGGTTTAGAGGATTAAACGGTTATGGAGAGCCTCATTTTTATAGCCTGTGGTCTCCAGTCACCTTTCGGATCAGGTCCTGGTAATCATTTGTGCCGGGTGAGCCGGGTGCAAATTCATAAATGGTCTGGCCAAAAGCCGGAGCATCTGCAAAGCCCGCATTATAGCGGATCGGGCTGCAAACATATTCTCCATAAAGATCGTTCAGCTTGTTTAAAATGGCGGTGGGTGAATCGACCCGATTATCCAAAAAGGTCGGAAGGATATATTTTAAGGAGACGCCCTTGCGGTATTTCTGAATCGAAGAAAGACTTTTCAAGAATTCTACAAGACCCTGAAGCGCCATGACTTCCAGCGCCACCGGTGCCAGTATTTCCTGTACGTAAAAAAGAACGTTTACGGTCAACGGATCCCATCCCGGTGACGTGTCCACGATGATGTAATCATAGCGACTTTCAAGGGGGGACAAGGCTTCGGCCAGGGTCAGCTCTCCGCCGAAATTTTTCCGATCAATGAGCCTCTTCACCCCCCCGAGAGATTTGCCGCCGGAAAGCAGCCATAAGTTTTTCCGTGCTTCAACAATGGCATCTTCTGCACCGGTTTCATCGAGCATGTATTCGGTGAGTCCGGCAGTCGGTTTCACACCGAGCATGTAACCATCCTGGTTCTGAGTGTCCGTATCGACCAGCAGCACTTTGAACCCGGCAAGGGCAAGGCCTGCGCTCAAATTTACGGCTGTCGTGGTTTTCCCGACACCGCCTTTGCTCAAAGAGACGGCGATGGTCCGGGTGCTTTTATGGGCTTCAACCGGTGCCGGCACTTCATATATCGGGGATACAATCGAAAATCGATACGTGCAGATCCGACATCGGGCGATCAGTTTTTTCCGATGAGAAATCCGTTCTTCGTCAATGTCATACTTTTTCTTGCAGCCGGGACAAATGACCGAAATCATGTTGCCTCCTGTCTTCTGGGTGTCTGCGGCCCTCATCTGTTCGGGCCTGGTGTTTTCTGCGGTCTGTTTCATATCTTTATCCGCTCACCTTTTGGGTGTATTTGCAGTTATTTGTCGAATCATTTGTCGGAGATGATTTTCTCCACCAGTGAACTCTTCTCCCCGATAGTATTAAATTCTTCCAGTATGGCATCTACCGCATAGTCAACGATTCGAGACATGGAAACCTTCGATTTAAAATTCGAAGGCACCAGAACCTTTATCCTGGCCTTTGCTTCACACAGCTCCACCAGGACCTTTTTAGATAAATAGTAGGTAACCTTCTTTTTTGACGCTTTGCGCTCGGTTAAATTGTATGAAGAATCTCCGTCCCCGGAAACCGCCTGCCGGGCGGGAGACGGATCTGTTTGGTAAATCAGTTCGCTGAGACCGTCCAAACCCTGGATGGACTCGGTTTCCGAATTCCGGTAAAGGTCGTCAAAGATATTTTCTGGCAGCATGTATTCTCCAATCTTTATGAATTATTCTCTTTTCAATTGCACCCGGTTCAGTTGCCGGGGAAATCGGATACCACGTCCGTCAGAAACATACGGTCCCTGTTGGAGGCCTGCAGGAAACAGTATCCCATGCCGTAGATTTCATTTACCGGATTGATACCGTACAGGTTTGACCAAATCACCTTGCATGTCAGCATACGATCCAGATAATTCGGAAGCCGCACGGTGATTCGATACAACTCGTTCATCCGAAGTGGCTCTTTGGACAGGATGAGTATTCCGGCGTCGGTGATGTTTCGGGTGACCCCTTCAATGATGTTCCTGCCGGTAATGACCGAGATGGGCCACCGGACCTTTATTTTCTTCTGGTTCGATTTTTCCGACCTTTTCATTAATTGTTTCATTCCCTTTCAAGCCTCACTTTTATCGCCCATTTCTAAAGATACTCTGAAGTTTAAGGGGATAAAAAGCAATTTGCATACCAGAATCCGATCGGAATAAATTTGTATAATAATTTTGGTTAGATAGGGTTTTTGGGGCGGGGAATGAACATGCTGCTTTTTGATAGATGTATAAATATTTTAAACATGTGTTACGGTTTTTTCAAAAAATGAGACTATCTCCGAAAGCGTCGGCGTGGTGCGGAGGGTTCCCCGCAAAGGCCAACGGGATCTTCGACAAGGATTCGAGTGAAATGCTAAAAAATTCAAAGGTTTGAAAGCCCTGCAAAAGTCATGCGGACTCTGTTTAGAGAAACCTTAAGGTTCTGTTTGCGAGACAGGCGCACAGATATCCTAAAGGGCTCAAACAGAGCACATCGTCATCAAATCACCCATTTCCCTACTATGGGGCGAAACCCGAGAGTTGAGGATTTATCAGAGTAAACAAGCTTTGCCGGAGTCAGTTCGAGACAGGAATTCAGGAGTCAGAATCAAGAATTCAGAATGAGGTATTCGCCTTCGGCTCAATCAAAAAATACTAAATTTGCCGGAGCGAAACGCGGCGCACGCCGCTCAAGTGTTACGGGAGCGCCTGCGCTATGCAATCGACATTCGAGTTCTTCTGGCTTCTGACTCCTGAATTCTCTATCTCATCTATTATCTGGGGATAAAGCCCAATTCAGGGGCAATCCAAAGCCAAGCTCTTTGCAGCCGGATCTTTATTCTATGTTTGCGCCGACCACAGCGGCCATCTGCATCATATTTATCGTCTGGCCCTCTTTCAGCTTTGTAAGGTCAGTGACCTTGCCTGATTTGCTTTTGGATTTTGTGTTTTTAAAGATCGGGTGCAGCTTCGCATCAGCAACAATGAACTTGCCTGCGTTCTCGGGCTTACCATTTTCAGTCCTTGTCTGAAGCTTATTCGCCTTAATGTAATCCCATAGCTTTTTGGTGATCTCTGTCCTGGGAAGTTCCTTTGCCCCCAGGAGCGCTGCCAGTTCACTTTTCAACTTTACCGGTTTACTCAACCCTTTTGCTTCTGTCATTTTTAACTCCCTCATATTTAGATTTATCGGAATATCATGGTTTTATAACCATATGTGAGCCAGAAAAAAATAAGTGAGGCCGGATCGGGTCCGGCCTCACTTATTTTATATTTGGTGGGCGGTACTGGGATTGAACCAGTGACTTCTACCGTGTGAAGGTAGCACTCTCCCGCTGAGTTAACCGCCCGTTATTTATCGTCGACCATCTCTTTGAGTTCTTTCCCAACCTTGAAAAATGGAAGTTTTTTTGATGAAACGTCAATTTTCATACCTGTCTTTGGGTTGCGGCCCACATAGGGCTTATATTTCTTAACCGTGAAACTTCCGAATCCTCTGATCTCTACCCGTTCTTTTTTTGACAGGGTTTCGGAGATTGCATCAAAAAACGTTTCTACAAACTTTTCAGAGTCCTTTCTGCTCAGAGATGTTCGATTTTTCAGTTCATTTATAAGGTCCGATCGGTTCATGGAATCTCCTTTTGTCTCACTTTTTCAAACAGGTCCCGTTTTCAGCGCAATGATGGTTATATATGGGGTTGTCCGCGGGGAAGTCAAGTGTTTTTTCCATCCGGGGATTCACCCTCATCATCAGTCGGTTCAGGGTCCGTATGGTCAGAGAACGGTTCCCGTGGTGCAGCCTCACCATCCGTCGGTTCAGGGTCCGTATGGCCAGAGAACGGTTCCCGTAGTGCAGCCTCAGCATCCGTCGGTTCAGGGTCCGTATGGCCAGGTAACGGTTCACGTGGTGCAGCCCCATCATCAGTCGGTTCAGATCCCGTATCATCAGAGATCGGTTCTGAATTTTCCTCCGGAGCCGGTAGCTCGGCATCCGTTGCCGCTTCCGTCCGGTTTGCCGGTTCCTCGGCCTCGTTCAGGGTATTGCCGTAAGCGTCTATTTCTTTTAAGGTGGGAAGATCCCTTAAGTCCTTGAGGTCGAAAATTTCCAAAAAATCCTTTGTGGTTGTATAAATCAGCGGGCGACCCGGAATTTCTTTACGCCCCAGTATTCTGATCACCTTACGCTCAAGCAGCTGCCGAAGGATTCCTCCGCAGTCAACACCCCGGATGTGTTCGATATCGCTTCTAATGATCGGCTGTTTATAGGCGATAATCGCAAGTGTCTCCAAGGCGGCCTTGCTCAGACGGGGTGGATTCGGTTGAATCAGACGCTTTATCCACTCGCCATATTCAGGCCGGGTGCAGATCTGGTAGCCGCCGGCAACCAGCCTGAGATAAAAGCCGCCTTGCCGTGTTTCATAATCCTCCGAGAGGCGGTCGAGGGCTTCTCGGATCGTGTTGGCGTCGCTGATATCCAGGACGGTTTTCAGACGGTCCACAGTCAACGGCGCCTCTGCCACAAACAACAAGCTTTCGATGATATTTTTAATATCCGTCATCATATATAAAACAGCCTTATGACCCCCGTTTGGACGTGTTGAACGATCCGAACCAGAAGCAGCTTGACCATTTCCAGAATGGACAGAAAGGTGACAATGATGTCCCCCCTGTCCGAATCTGGAGAAAAGAGCTCGGAAAAGGTGATGGAGCCGCTCTTTTCGAGAATATCCACGAGTTCCGAGATCCTGTCGGTGACCGATATTCTGTCGGCTGTAAGATCGACGGTTCCCTCATCGGATATGTTGTCAAGAATTTTACGAAATGCATCGATCAACTCGAACAGACCGACGCGAATAATCTGGTCATCCGGTTCATAGGGGATTTCTTTTTTGTCAAAATGCCGGATAAACGTATGCTCTCCCAAAAGATTCCGCTTTGAAAGTGCGTCAGCGGCCGATTTAATCTGCAGATACTCTACAAGGGGTCGCGCAATTTCCAAACGCGGGTCTTCTTCATCTTCCTCGTTTCCATGGGTGGGCAGCAGCATTCTGGACTTTATTTGGGTCAACGTGGATGCCATAACCAGGAAATCACCGGCAAAGTCGATATTAAATAATTTTATCCACTCGATGTATTCAAGGTATTGGCCGGTGATGATCGAAACCGGGATGTCATAAATATCCACCTCGTTTTTTTTGATCAGGTGAATCAGAAGGTCCATGGGGCCTTCAAACACGTCATCGATCTTTATTGCATAGGGGTCGTTTGCCATTGAAGACCTGGTTTTCACCCGGGGTGTGTGTCTGTATCGATTTGCCTCTTTTCAGAGGTTAAATTTTAACGGCCGAACGCACCGCCTCCATGGTCTGCCTGGCAACGGCGCCTGCCTTTTTTTTCCCATCTTTAATGATCTCGTCGACAAGTTCCGGTCTTTCTTCATAATATTTGCGTTTTTCCCGGATGGGCTCAAGGCCTTTGGTAAGATTTCCCGACATGATTTTTTTACATTCCACACAGCCGATTTCTGCAGTCCGGCATTTTTTGTCGATCTCTTCCACAGATCCAGGCTCCGTGTAAATGTTGTGAAACGTAAAGACATTGCACACATCCGGGTTGCCGGGATCGCTTCGGCGTATCCGCTGGGGATCTGTGACCATTTTCATGGTCTTGGATGCGATCACTTCCGGGCTGTCGGATAGATAGATGGCATTGTCGTAGCTTTTGCTCATTTTCCGCCGATCCAAGCCGAGAATTTTTGGGGTTTCGGTGAGGATCGCTTCGGGCTCCGGGAACACCTCTCCGTAGAGAAAATTGAACCTGCGCGCAATTTCACGGGTGATTTCAACATGGGGGACCTGATCGATGCCCACCGGGACCCCGTTGGCCCTGTACATGATGATGTCGGCGGCCTGTAAAACGGGATATCCCAAAAATCCGAATGTCGAAAGATCCTTGTTGCTCAATTGAACAATCTGATCCTTATAGGTCGGATTCCGTTCAAGCCATGGCACCGGTGTGATCATCGATAGAATCAGAAACAGTTCCGAATGTTCCTTTATGTCGGACTGGACAAAGATGGTGCACTTTTCAGGTGATAAACCGGCGCTGAGCCAGTCGATGATCAGGGTTTGAATATGCCCCTTTATCCGGCCTGTATCTTCGTACTCACTGGTCAGGGCATGCCAGTCTGCAATAAAGAAAAAACAGTCATACGTCTCTTGCATGTCCACCCAGTTTGCCAGTGCTCCGAAATAGTTGCCGAGATGCAACGGGCCGGTGGGCCGCATGCCGCTAAGGATCCGCTTTTTTTTTGCCATTCACTCACACTCCCGATTCGATTTTGAGCCGAAAGCCCCCATAATGGCCGCCCGCTTTGTACGGGGCATACCGATACCGATGCTTTCGAAAGATTCGTCTTATTTTATAAATTCCTGTACGAAATCGAGTTCATCCTTTTTTGTTCTGAGTTCGCCGTTTAATTTCGCATCCAAGACCGCCTGCAGTATCCTTCTGAAAACCGGCCCCGGCGGCAGCCCCATATCCACCAGATCCTGACCCTTGATCGACGGCTGAATATAGCGCAGATGTGTAAAATATCGTGATATGGAACGTTTTACGCTCCGTTTCTTCGTTCCGGCCATTATAAAAAGCACCAACTCTGTTCGGAAAACCGAAAGGCGCTTATAAAGGTCGCTGTTTTTTACGGGAGCATTCCGTTCCAGCCAGAGCAGACATTTTTCCACCTCGAATCGATCCTTGCAGATGATCCCGGCATTTTTTGGGGCGAGTTCAAGCCGGTTGCAGATTTCAATACTGGTGGATCGGTCACAATGACGGATCAGAGCCAGAAAATAAACGGACCACTTCATATAGGATTCTTCAAGAAATAGCAAATCAAACCAGGATACGATCTGCTTTACGGAATTAAACAGCGAGGTCAATTCCTTATCCATTATTATGGATGGATGAATAAGCTTTAGCAGGTCGTAGTCGCTGAGTCGGATGATGGCAGCGGTCGGGTTTTCCTCCCCGAAGATAAGCCGCAGCTCGCTGCAGACCCTACGACCGCTGAGCTGTTTGAAAAAATCCATTCGAACGGCATTTTCGATGAGACCTGCCGTGAGTTTTCCGATGCAGAATCCGAATCGCTGTTCAAACCGGATGGCACGGAAGACACGGGTGGGATCTTCCACAAAGCTGAGGTTGTGCAGTACACGTATGGCTTTTGCCTTGATGTCCTTCTGGGCATTGAAAAAATCGATGAGGGTGCCGAACCTGTCGGCATTGAGCTGTACGGCCAGGGTGTTGATGGTAAAATCTCTGCGAAATAGATCCAATTTGATGGAACTCATCTCCACCGTGGGCAGGGCGGCGGGGGATTTGTAATATTCCATCCGGGCCGAGGCCACATCGATTTTATACCCGTCCGGAAAAATGATCACGGCGGTACCGAATTTTGCGTAGGCATGAATACGGGCGTTGACCAGTTGCGCGTATTTTTTGGCAAAGGCGATGCCGTCGCCTTCGATAACGATATCAATGTCCTCATTGGGTCGGTATAAAAAGAGATCTCGTACAAATCCGCCGGCCACATAGACACCATAACCGAGACCATCGGCGACCTTGCCGATCTGTTTCAGCATGTCCAGGAAACGGTCGGAGAGCCGTTCTTGTAAAAATTTGACAATGTTGCGTGTTCTTACATGGACCGTTTCCTTGAATGGATCCGGAGACGGTGTTTCGCTGGGTTGAGATTGGCGAACGAGCACATTCAACAGATCCGTCCGGGTAATGACGCCATGGATCTTTTCGTTATCGACAACCGGAAGAATCCGCTGTTTGTTTTCGATAATCTTTTCCTGGATTTCTTTCAGGTCCGACTCAAGACCCACCGATTCGATCTCCGTGGTCATATAATCTTGCACCGGAACAGAGTCTAACTTGTGAAAGAGTGCCTTCTCGATGACCTGCCGGGTGATATAGCCCAGTAGTCTGGTTTGTGTCTTTATGTTTTCCGTCACCAGGAGTGCATTGACATTGTAGCGGGTCAGCAGACTGCTGGCTTCTTTGCAGGAGACCCCGGAACCCACCAGAATGGCCGGAGAAGACATGAGATTATTTGCCAATCTCTGGGATTGGACCGCCTGATAAAGCATCTCCACAAGGCGGTGCTCGATTTGAACCGGTGTTTTTCCCTTTATTGTGGCTGCCGCCGCATAGGTGTGGCCGCCGCCGCCCAGGGGAGTGAGTATGGTTCCCACATCCACCTCGGGTGTTTTGCTCCGGGCAATGACATAAATCTTGTTGACCATCCGGGCGATGGCAAAAATTGCATTTAAACGTTCCATTCGCATGATTTTATGAACGAGGAATGCAAAGTCCGGCACGTAGGTGTCGGACGATACGCTGGTGACCACGATATCGACGCCATGGATGCTGTAATGATTCGCCGCCTGAATCATATCGTTTAACAGGCCGACCTGGGCCGGATTCATCTCCCGGTCGATCAGATTCGATATGATATTCAGGTTCGCACCCTTTGAAAGCAGGGCTGCCGCCGCAATGAAATCTTTTGCTGTGGTGGATGGGAATGAAAACGAACCGGTATCTTCGTAGATTCCCAGACTGAGAATGGTCGCTTCATCCGGGGAGAGGTCGATATTTTTTTCTTCGATGATTTTTGTGAGCAGGGTCACTGTGGCGCCGGTGCTTTCGATGACTTCCAGTTGACCCTGAATATCGCCGGGCATGTCCGGGTGATGATCATAGATATGAATTTCGAGACCGGGCCGGTTGAGAACGGATGAAAGCTTTCCGATTCTTTGGGGCTGTCGGGTATCGACCAGCACGAGTCTTCTGATTTCGGAAAGGTCGATATCTCTGATATCTGCCATGTTAAACAGATAAACCATCGATTTAATGAAAAAATTTCTGAGATTTTTTTCCTGGGACCCGGGAAACACCACAAGGGCATTTGGGTACAGTTTTTGGGCGGCAAGCATGGAGGCCAGTGCGTCGAAGTCTGCATTGGTGTGCGTGGTAATGACGGTCAGGGGACCCTGTTCATCCTTTTTTTCCGTGCTGATTCGATCCATATTTTCCCATCGACAGAATTTCAATACCGTATATAAAGGAAATCACAAAAATGACCGATGTAATCCCTTGTATGGTATCGGTTTTCTTAATAAATAAAGGTGGCACAACTTTACAGGATTAGCAAGCTGAGTATCGGCATTCGAATCCACCAAGTCGATGGCGGCCAAGAAACGGAAATGAACTCGATTGTTGTTTGCATTCACTTGTGATACAAAAACATATAATAATTTAAGCAGGATAATCCTTTTTCTGTTTTTTAAAGGGGGTTGATTATGCCGGTTTTTCTTTGGGAAGGGACAAACAGAAAAAACGAGGTCCAGAAAGGAGAACTCGAGGCTCCGGATGAACGGGGTGTGCGTGTCCATTTAAACCGTCTCCGCATCCGGCCCACAAAAATAAAGAAAAAACCGAAAGATATCGTTCTTTTCCCCCCGAAGGTAACGGAAAAAGACGTCATTCTCTTCGCCCGCCAGTTCTCAACTATGATCGATGCCGGGCTTCCCATCATTCAGTGCCTGGATATTCTCTATTCTCAGCAGGAAAACAAGACCTTTAAAAACATTCTCAAAGAGGTCAAAGAGGCTGTGGAAGGCGGATCCACCCTTGCAGACGCATTGAACAAATATCCGAAAAGTTTTGACGACCTGTTTGTCAATATGATCGCCGCAGGAGAAGCCGGTGGTATTCTGGATACCATTCTCCAGCGATTGGCCGCATACATGGAAAAAACAGCAAAGCTTAAGGCCCAGGTCAAGGGGGCGATGACCTATCCAGTCATCACATTGGCCATTGCCGTTGTGGTCCTGGGGGTTATTCTGGTTTTTGTGATACCGGTATTTCAAAAGATGTTTGCCGATTTCGGCGGGCAATTGCCGGTACCGACCCAGATCGTGGTGACGTTGAGCAATTTTGTCAAAGGGAATATCCTTTGGATTATCGGGGGATGTGTTATCGGAGGGATTGCATTCAAACGGTTTTATGCCACGGCCAAGGGGCACATCATCATGGATGATCTCTTTTTGCGGCTGCCGGTTTTCGGCCTCCTCCTGCGAAAGGTTGCGGTTGCAAAGTTTACCCGGACCATGGGGACCATGCTCTCCAGCGGTGTGGCAATCCTGGAGGCCCTGGAGATTGTGGCCAAAACATCGGGAAACAAGACCGTTGAGAGATCAATCTTCGGCGTGCGGAGCGGTATTTCAGAGGGGCGTACCATGGCGGACCCGCTTTCTGAAAGCGGGGTGTTTCCGGCAATGGTTTGTCAGATGATATCGGTGGGTGAGACCACCGGCGCCCTTGATGCCATGCTGGTAAAAATTGCCGATTTTTATGATGAGGAAGTCGACCAGGCGGTTGAGAACCTCACGGCAATGATCGAACCGTTCATGCTGGTTTTCCTGGGGACCACCATCGGCGGACTGGTCGTGGCCATGTACCTGCCCATCTTCAAAATGGCCGGTATGGTCGGAGGCTGAACCTCTAACCCAGAGACCTCTTAAATGCGTATGGATGCAAAATACCGGGAAAGCGGTTTTATCCGGACCATTAAATGGGTCATGTTTTTCCGGGTACTTTTTACCACGCTGCTTTTGGGCTCTACCATTGTGTTCCAGCTGCGCAGAAGCCCCTCCTTTCTGGCGGAACCGCTCCTTTTTATCTATGGCCTTACCATCGGAATTTATGTTCTCTCCTTTATCTATACCGTTGTTTTACACAGGGTAAAGCGGGAACTCCTTTTTACCTACATCCAGGTCGTCATCGATACGATTGTCGTAACCCTGATCATCTTTGTGACCGGCGGATTCTCCAGCATATTCTCGTTTCTTTATCTGGTAGTGATTATCTATTCGAGCATGCTCTTATTCCGGCGCGGCAGTATGATCATGGCCGCACTCTGCAGTATCCAGTACGGCATCATGGTCGATCTTGAATATTTCGGCGTGCTCACCCCGTTTGTGGTTGAAGACAGCATGGCCGGGTTGACCTACACCTGGAATTACGCCATTTTCAAGATTCTTATTACCATGGTGGCCTGTTTTGCCGTTGCCTTTCTCAGCAGCCTGTTGTCCGAACAGGAGCGGAGAACGAAAAAAGATCTCCTGGCAATGGAAGAGCATGTGGATCGGGTGGAAAAGATGGCCGCTGTGGGAGAGATGGCAGCAGGTCTTGCCCATGAAATCAAAAATCCCCTGGCCTCCCTAACGGGTTCGATTCAAATGCTTCGGGGCGACATTCCCTTTAGTCCGGATCATGACAAGCTCATGCACATCGTGCTCCGTGAGGCCGACCGGCTCAGTTCTCTGGTAAATGACTTTTTGCTTTTTGCCAGGCCTCCGGTGGGAAAAACCGAGCCCATCGAACTCAAAGAGGCGTTGGCCGAGACACTTGAGCTTTTTGAAAGAGACAACGCCGGCCGGGACGGCATTTCAATCACCACGGCATATATTCCCAATATCTGGATCTCGATGGATGCCTCCCATCTGCGTCAAATTCTCTGGAATCTTCTATTGAATGCAGCCGAGTCGATAAGCGGATCGGGCCGGGTCAGTGTGGAAATGATTCCGTCAATGAACAGATTCATCGGCATCCAAATTTCAGACACCGGATGCGGTATTTCCAAAGAGAGGGTCGATTCGATTTATGACCCATTTTTTACCACAAAATCCAGCGGGACGGGGCTCGGACTTTCCATTGTTCATCGGATCCTCGAATCCTATGACGGGTGGATCGAGGTGGCCAGCGAAATCGATAAAGGAACAACGTTTACATTGAAGTTAAAACAGATCATTCCGCCAAGTTAATCTTGACACCGTCCCATCAAATAAGATACCTAAAACAGCTTAACCTTTATATATTTTATTAAATCGAACCGCTTAAGAGAGTTTGTGTAGATATGGATAAAGAAGGCAGTCTGCTCGAAAAGAGAAGAATAAAATTAGAAGATTTAAAAAATCAAAACATCCCGCTTTTCCCGAACGATTTCAAGGTTCAGCATACGGTTCAAGAGATCCGGGATGCCATCGAAGATCCGACGGTAAAGATTGGCGACGAGACCCCGGTATTTGTGGTTGCCGGCCGAATCATGGCGTCGAACAATTTCGGAAAGACATCATTTATCCGATTCAAGGACCGAACCGGACAGCTTCAGGCCTATGTCCGAAAGGATCGCATCGGTGCCGAGGCGTTTGAAGTTTTTAAGCAGCTGGATATCGGCGATTTTCTCGGGATCTCCGGAACCCTGTTTCAAACAAAAACCGGTGAGTGGACGCTCCTGGCCCAAGCGGTCACGCTGCTGAGTAAAGCAACACGGCCCCTTCCGGAAAAGTTCCACGGGCTCAAAGACCCGGAAAAACGGTATCGTCAACGCTACCTGGACCTGTTGATAAACGCAGAAGTACGGGATATTTTCATAAAGCGGAGCCGGATAATACAGGCCATCCGGACCTTTTTCCTGGAAAAAGATTATCTCGAGGTGGAAACCCCCATGATGCAACCGATTGCGGGCGGGGCTGAAGCCACGCCGTTTGTTACGCATCATAATGCATTGGGCATGGATCTATATTTACGTATCGCACCGGAGCTTTATTTGAAAAGGCTCGTGGTTGGCGGATTCGACCGTGTGTTTGAGATCAATCGAAATTTTAGAAACGAAGGCGTCTCCACCCAGCACAACCCTGAATTTACCATGTTGGAATTTTACCAGGCATATGCCACCTACACGGATCTCATGGATCTGACCGAACAACTGTTTGTTTATGCTGCCCGTACCGTGCTGGGAACCGGTGTATTGACATATCAGGGCAACCGCATCGACCTTGAAGAGAAGTGGCGGCGCATCACCCTTTCCGGTGCGCTGGAAACAATCGGCGGCGTTCCGGCTGAGCTGATAAAAGACCACAAGGGGCTGCTCGGGTTCGCTGCCCAAAAGGGGATCCATATATCCCGTGCGGATCGGTGGGGAAAAGTTATTACAAAGCTGTTCGATGTACTGGTGGAGCCCAAACTCATCGAACCCACCTTTATTACGGGGTATCCGGTTGAGGTTTCGCCGCTTTCCCGACGAAGCGACACCGATCCGTCAATAACGGATCGATTCGAACTCTTTGTCGGCGGCAGAGAGATCGCAAACGGTTTTTCCGAGCTCAATGACCCGGATGACCAGGCCCAGCGGTTTCGGCAGCAGGTCGAAGACCGGGAAGCCGGTGACGAAGAGGCCCACAGAATGGACAATGATTACATCGAGGCGCTGGAATACGGGATGCCGCCGACTGCCGGAGAGGGAGTGGGGATCGACCGGATGGCGATGCTGTTTACCGATGCGGCATCCATACGCGAAGTGATTCTCTTTCCACACATGAAGCTGAAAGAATAGGGGGGCTGAAATATCGGCATTTATGAAACCGATGCAATGGCGTTACTGTACATACAGACTCAAACCCCTTCCAAGGGGTCGGATATCCCGGGCGGTATAGCGCATGGCGTATGAATATTTTATTGGCCGGCGATATCTGAGGGCCAAACAGAAGGAGCGCTTTATTTCACTCATAACCCTTCTTTCCATCGCAGGTGTTTCCGTCGGGGTTATGGCCCTGATCGTTGTCATCGCGGTCATGACCGGGTTTGAATCCGACCTGAAATCGCGAATACTCAAAGGTCAGTCCCATGTGCTGGTAATGCGGCACGGGGGACCGTTTAAAAATTACAACCAGGTTATTGAAAAGATCAAAACCGTCGATGGGGTTGTGGCTGCCACCCCCTTTATCTATATGCAGGTGATGATCCGCTCCTCCGGAGGTGTATCCGGCGCCGTCTTGAGAGGTGTTGATCCGGAATCGGCCGGCCAGGTGATAAAAACCCTGGATCATCTTTCCTTCCGGCAGACTCAGGATGAAAATAAAACAGAAATTAAAGGACCCGCCGAGCCCGGGATCGTTCTGGGCAGGGAACTTGCTCGGAATTTAGGGGTTAGCGAGAAAGATACGATCTATCTGATTACCCCAAGGGGAATGATGTCGCCCATCGGACATGTGCCCGCCATGAAACGATTTCGTGTCAGCGGTTTTTTTGAATCCGGGATGTATGAATATGACGGCACCTTCGCCTACATTCATATAGAAGATGCCCAGAAAACCCTCCGGATGAAGGGCGCGGTGACCGGTATAGAAGTCCGGGTTAAGAATCTCTATAAAGCCGACGACGTCAGCCGGCGGATTGTATCTGCCCTGGGGTTCCCCTTTTGGGCCCGGGACTGGATGCAGATGAACAAGAATCTTTTTACGGCCTTAAAGCTTGAAAAAACGGTCATGTTTGTGATCCTGACGCTCATTGTCCTGGTGGCGGCATTCAACATCGCCAGTACGCTGATAATGAGCGTAATGGAAAAAACCCGGGATATCGCGATATTAAAAGCCATGGGCGCCACCGACCGGAGTATCCGTAAGATATTTGTTTTTAAAGGGATCGTCATCGGCGCCGTGGGAACATTTTTGGGCGTTATTTTCGGGTTCGGCATCTGTACGGTTTTGAAACATTACAAGATTATCGAACTGACCGGTGATATTTACTATTTCACCACCACCCTTCCGGTGCGGATGAACGCGCTGGATGTGTGCCTGATCGTGGTTGCCACGATGTTGATCTGCTTTTTGGCAACCCTCTATCCGGCACACCAGGCATCCAAATTAAATCCGGTCGAGGCCATCCGATATGGTTAAAAATGGGGCCTTCCCAAGCACCGGGGTGCATAAAACAGGATCTGATTTGCCGTTTATTGAAGGACGGGAGATAACCAAAGGTTTTGACAACAGCGGTTCGCAAATTGAGATTTTAAAATCCGTCGATTTTATCGTCGAAACGGGAGAGACGCTTTCCGTGGTAGGGGCTTCCGGTATCGGAAAGTCTACATTTCTAAACATATTGGGAACCCTTGATCGTGCGGACAGCGGAAAACTCTGTTTTGAAGGTGAAGATGTATTCGGGTATAGTGACGAAAAACTGGCCCGGTTTCGGAATACATCCATCGGGTTCGTGTTTCAGTTCCACCATCTGCTTCCGGAGTTTACCGCCATTGAAAACACCATGATGCCGGCTCTGATACAGGAGTTGCCAAAGGATCGGGCCGAAGCATCTGCCGAAGAGATTCTGTTTCGGGTCGGACTCAAGGATCGGCTCGGGCATCGTGTCGGGGAACTTTCCGGGGGCGAACAGCAACGCGTGGCCCTGGCCCGGGCACTGGTGCTGAAGCCCCTGATGCTGCTTGCGGATGAGCCCACCGGAAATCTCGACAAACGCAACAGTGAGAAGGTGCATGAACTCTTGATGGAACTGAATCGTGAATTGAAAATGACATTGGTGGTGGTCACCCATAATATGGAGCTTGCAGCATTTATGTCCCGGCGGATTACCATCACCGACGGGCAACTCGTTGAGACAGGTTAAGGAGTTTCGTATGCGACATCGGATAAATCTTGTCGTTATGGTCTTGGTGTTGGTCTTGTTGCCCCAGGCGGCATTTTCGGCCGAACCCATTCAGGTGGTGATCCTGCCGTTTGAAATACATGCCCGGGAAGACATGGCTTATCTCAAGACGGAGATCCCGAAGCTTATAAAAGATGAGCTCAGACAGGAGGGTGCGACGCTTTTGGAACCGCCCATCGCATCGGATACCCAATGGCGCCGGCAGATCACGGGGACTGCCGGATTGAGGGAGCTGGGAGTGCAAACCGGTGCAGACTATGTGCTGTGGGGGAGCCTGACACGAATCGGCAAGCGATACAGCTTAGATGCCCGGATGATCGCCCCTTTCCAGGAAGGGCCGCCCACTGTCTTTTTTTTGGAAGGCGACGGTATCGAGAACCTGATCGGTTCGGTAAGAGAACTGGCCCGGAACCTGAGTATGAAACTTTTCAAGCGGATGAAGGTCGCAAAGATTGTCATCCGCGGCAATGACCGCATCGAATCGGATGCCATCGAGCGGTTGATCAAAACAAAACCGGGTGATCTGTTTATACCCAAAGATCTCTCCGCCGATCTTAAGGCCGTCTATGCCATGGGGTATTTTGAAGATATCCGGATAGAAGCCGAAGACAGCCCCGAGGGGAAGATCGTTTTCTTTAATGTTAAGGAAAAACAGACGATCCGTAATATCATATTTAAAGGGAACAAAGCCTACAGTGACGATGAGGTGGTCGAGAATTTAACCCTTAAGGCCGGATCCATTCTAAATGTTTTTCAAATCCAAAATAACATCCGACGGATCGAGGAGCTGTATAAGGAAAAAAATTATCATAATGTAAAGATTGACTACAAAATCGTTGATCGTGAAAACAATGTCGCTGATTTGCAGTTCAACATCGAAGAAGGACCCAAGGTGTTGATCAAGAAGATATCCTTTGTGGGCAACAAGGCCTATACGGATAAGAAACTGAAAGGTATCATGAAAAGTTCCGAAAAGGGCTTTCTTTCATTTCTGACCTCATCCGGGGAGCTGAATAAAGAAGAGTTGAATCAAGATGTTAAAAAGCTGACCGCCTACTACCAGAACAGGGGCTTTATCCAGGCCAAGGTCGGCGAACCGGAAGTCACCTACGAGGATAAATGGATCTATATCACCTTGAAAATCGAAGAAGGCCCCCGGTTTAAAGTGGGCAAGGTGGATGTGGCAGGAGAACTCGTACAGTCCCGGGAAGAGCTGATGTCGACGTTAAAGATCTTAAAGGAGGCGTATTATAATCGTGAGATTTTAAGAAATGACGTGCTCAACCTTACAGATCTTTACTCGGATGAAGGCTATGCGTATGCAGATATTGCGCCGCGAATCGATAGAAACCTTGAGAAACTGCTCGTTAATATTACCTTCGACATCAAAAAGGGGAATCAAGCCTATTTCGAAAAGATCATCATCTCGGGCAATACAAAGACAAGAGATAAGGTCATCCGCCGTGAACTGGATGTTTACGAACAGGAGCTCTACAGCGGTCGGCGACTCAAGCAGGGTGTCCGGAGCCTCTATCAGCTCGATTTTTTTGAAGATATCAAGGTAAATACCCTAAAGGGCAGTTCCGACGATCAGATGGTTTTAAAGATCGATGTTAAAGAAAAACCGACCGGGTCCTTTAGCTTCGGCGGCGGCTACAGCAGTGTCGATGACCTGTTTTTTGTCGCCAATATTACCCAGCGGAACCTTTTCGGCAGGGCCCAGCGGTTGAACCTGAACGCACACATCGGTGGCCGAGTGGTAAATTATGCCATCAGTTATACGGAACCCTGGCTTTTTGATATCCCCCTGTCCGCAGGGGCAGATATCTATGACCGGACCATGGACTATGATACCTATGACAAGGACGCTATCGGCACCAAGGTCCGGTTCGGTTATCCCGTATATCGTTTCACGCGTGTAAATGTTACATATTTACTGGAGCGTGCAGACATCAGGAATGTGACCTCGGATGCATCACGATCGATTAAAGAACTGGAGGGGAACAACCTCCAGAGCAGTGTCACGACATCGATAAACTACGATTCACGCAACAGTCGGATGACGCCTACCGACGGGTCGAATCACTCCCTGCTGTTTGAATATTCAGGCCTTGGCGGTGATATCGGATTTACAAAAATTGTGGGTGATACCGGCTGGTATTTTCCGTTCTACTGGCAGACCTCATTTTTTGCCCATGCCAGAGGCGGCTGGGTAAGGGAGGCTTCAAACAAGATCCTTCCGGATTATGAAAAGTTTTATCTGGGCGGTATCCGATCGGTTCGCGGGTATGACTGGCATGATATCAGCGCCCGTGATTCCGACGGCATAAAAATCGGCGGGGAAAAAATGGCCCAGATCAACTTTGAATATATTTTTCCGCTCCTCAAAAAAGCGGGAGTGACCGGCGTGGTCTTTTTTGATGCCGGTAATGTGTATGCCAGCGATGAAATATATGATATTACCGATCTCTATGCGGGCGCGGGCGGGGGTATCCGATGGAATTCTCCCATGGGCCCCATCCGGTTGGAATGGGGGTATCCGATCAACCCGGATCCGGGCATGCGGGACACCGGCCGGTGGGAATTTGGGATGGGGGGATCCTTCTAATCCCCCAGAGGCGGATAGACCCAAACCATCCAGCAGCGGTGCTGCGTGCGGTGGCAGGATGTCGATATTCAGGTTATAAGCGCCCGGGGCCCTGTGCCCTGGCGCTATATTTATGAAAGGTTAAAGGGGGACGACATGAGAATTGCGAGCATTTTTTTTGTTTTAACATGGTGTTTCAGCGTATTGTTCGGGCTCTCGGCTGAGGCTGCCGATGTGGCTAAAATTGGTGTGATCGATTTTCAGCGTGTATTGGAAGCATCGAGTGCCGGAAAATATGCCCAGGCGGAGATCAATAAACAGGGCAAAAAGATGGAGGCGGATCTAAAAAAACGGGGTGCTGAAATTGAAGAGACCAAAAAGCGGCTCGAGCGCGAGGCCCTGGTCATGAGTAAAGAGATGCGGGAGCAGAAGCAGCGCGAGATCCGCATCAACATCAACGACTTTAAAACCTTGCAAAAAAAATATATGAACGAATTCAAGGCATTTGAGAATCGGCTGGTGCAGCGGATCCGGAAAGACGTGGTTGAACTGATTCAAGGTATCGGTAAATCCGGTGGATATCTGATGATTGTTGAAAAGAGAACCGGAGAGGTTATCTATAGCCCGAAATCAGTCGATGCGACGGATAAACTCATCCAGAAATACAATGTCACTTTTGCAAAAAAACCAGCGAAAAAGAAAAAGAAATAGCTTTGGAGAAAGACAGATTGAAAAGTAAGATTTTGACCCTAACCCGTATCGCCGATCTTGTGGGCGGCCAGATACAGGGAGACGGCCGTGTGGAACTGTCCGGCGCAGCACCCTTTGAAACAGCTGCCGGGGATGAGATCACATATGCGGAAAACGCCAAACTGTTAAGAAAAATCGATGCCACAGATGCCGGGGCGGTTATCGTGCCAAAGGATTTTGACGGCACGGGGAAAACACTTCTAAAGGTTGGGAATCCGAAAGTTGCGTTTGCCAAGGTGTTGGAAATTCTTTACCCCCGCAAACAACCACCGAATGGCATCCATCCGGGGGCGACCATCGACCAGGCGTTTACATGTGGAAAAGATGTGTCTATCGGGCCTTCGGTTGTGATTCAAGACCATGTGACGGTGGGAGATCGCGTAATTATTCATCCGCATGTATTTATCGGAGCGCATGTAACCATAGGTGATGATACCGAGGTATTTCCCAATGTAACCATTCTGGACCGATGTAGAATCGGCAACCGGGTGGTGATTCATGCCGGGACCGTCATCGGAAGCGACGGGTTCGGATTCGCACCGGAAGGTGAGACTTACTATAAAATTCCCCAGGTCGGCATCGTGCAGATCGACGAGGACGTCGAAATCGGGGCGTGCAATACCATCGACCGGGCAACTTTCGGCAAAACCTGGATCCAGAAAGGTGTCAAAACAGACAATCTGGTGATGATCGCGCACAATGTCACGGTGGGCGAAAACACCATCCTGGTTGCCCAGGTGGGCATATCTGGCAGTGTCACCATCGGGAAACACGTTATCATCGCTGGCCAAGCGGGTATTGCCGGCCATATTACCCTTGAAGACGGGGCCATTATCGGCCCCCAGACCGGTGTTGTGAAATCCGTTGCTAAAAACCAGGTCGTATCCGGTACCCCGGAGCGTCCCCATCGCAAAAATATTCGGATACAACACATTATAGCCCAGCTGCCGGAGCTCAAGAAAACCATCGAGACTCTTGAAAAGCGGTTGGAACAGATTGAAATGAAACAGTCTTAAAAAAACTGCGCATAAGGGATCCTGCGCGAACAATTGTTGGAGAAACAGGATGGAAAAATTCTTTGATATCGAAAAAATAATGGAACTCATCCCCCATCGATACCCTTTTATCCTTGTGGACCGGGTGATGCATTTTGAGTCAGGAAAACACATTGTCGCATTAAAGAATGTCACGATGAATGAGCCCTTTTTCCAGGGACATTTTCCGGGCAAACCGATCATGCCGGGGGTCCTGATCGTCGAAGCCATGGCCCAGGCCGGTGGAATCCTATGGATTTCATCACAGGATAAGGAGGCCCCGGGGAGCCTTTTTTTCTTTACCGGCATCGACAAGGTCCGTTTCAGAAGACCGGCGGTCCCCGGAGATCAGATCATCCTGGATGTAAAAATGCTGAAAGTCCGCGGAAAAGTGGCAAAAATGAAGGGGAGAGCTCTTGTGGAGGACAAGGTTGTGGCGGAAGGTGAACTCATGGCGGCAATCGGAGGGGCATTATGATTCATCCGTCTGCAGATGTGAGCCCCAAAGCAGATATCGATTCCAGCGTTGAGATCGGTCCCTATGCGATTATCCGTGAAAATGTCACCATCGGTGCCGGTACGGTGATCGGTCCCCATGCCGTCATCGAACCCTTCGTAACCATCGGTCCGAATTGCCAGATTTTTCAGTTTGCAGCCATTGGCGCGATTCCCCAGTCCTTAAAATTTAAGGGCGAAAAAACCTATGTGAAAATCGGTCGGGAAACCATTGTCAGAGAGTTTGCGACCATCCACCGGGGAACCGGTTTTGGGGGCGGAATCACCGAGGTCGGTGAAAAATGTTTTATTATGGCCTACGCCCATATCGCTCATGACTGCCGGCTCGGCCGGGAGGTGGTGCTGGCCAACAATGCAACACTCGGCGGCCATATCACCATCGGTGACCATGCGACGCTGGGAGGACTGGTTGCAATTCATCAGTTTGTCCACGTGGGGGATTATGCGTTTATCGGTGGGCTATCCGGCGTTCCAAAGGATGTGCCGCCCTATGTGATTGCAGCCGGACCCCGGATCAAACTGCACGGGCTTAATATCGTGGGGCTGAAGCGCCACGGTTTTTCCGACAATGCCATATCGCTGCTTAAAAAGACCTACCGGTTAATCTTCCGCATCGGTCTTACATTAAATGAGGCCATCGAAAGGGTTCGGGCCGAGGTGGATCAGGTACCGGAAGTGGTAAATTTTGTAAACTTCATCACATCCTCCCAACGCGGTGTTTCGCGTTAACGGCCGGAAAATCCTGATTTTTAAGCCCGATTTTATATAAAGGAACGATCGGTTCAGAAAATGCGAATCGGACTCATTGCAGGGAGCGGACAGTTCCCTTTAATTTTTTCAGAAAAGGCCAGGGCAAAGGGATACCGCGTATTTGCCGCTGCACTCCTCAAGGAGACGGATCCGGAGCTCGAACGCCGGGTTGACGGTATTCAATGGCTGCACCTGGGACAACTCGGCAAATTGATCCGTTTTTTTAAAAAAAATGATGTGAATCAAGCCGTCATGATGGGCGCCATCGAAAAGACCCGCATGCTTCGGGACATCCGGCCGGATCTGAAACTCTTCTCCATTATCGGCGCGTTGAAGAACTCACACGACGACCGGGTGTTGCGCGCCTGTGCCGATGTCCTGAAAAAGGATGGGATCGAAATCCTGGCATCCACGTTTTTGCTGCCGGAAATTCTTGCCCCCGAGGGCTGTTGGACAAAACGTAAACCGACAAAATATGAAGAGGAACATATCGAACTCGGCTGGCAAATGGCCAAAGAGATCGGACGTCTCGATATCGGTCAATGCATTGTCATGGGGGATTGGTCGGTTTTGGCGGTGGAGGCGGTGGAGGGGACGGATGAAACCATTCGGCGGGCCGGAAAGCTGGCAAGCGGCAATGCCGTGGTGGTGAAGACCTGTAAACCCAATCAGGATCTTCGGTTCGATATTCCGGCCATCGGGGTGCAGACCATTGAGACCATGTCGGAGGCAGGTGCTACGGTACTGGTCGTCGAGGCTGGAAAGGCGGTTGTTTTTAACCGGAAAGAAATGATAGAATTTGCCGATCGCAGTGGGATTGCGATTGTTGCCCTCAATCATCGGGACATGCAGTAGCTATTTAAACCAAAGAGGGGTGCCGTGCTCGGTTTCGATATAAAATCGATATCCGGTAAGAACAGGTCAACCCAGTGATCGGATCATTACAGTATTCCGTTTAGAATAGGCAGCGTAATTCATGGGAAAAACACGTGTAGGGGTCATCGGTATCGGATATCTCGGTGCCTTCCATGCAGAAAAATATGCCAAAATGCCGGATGTCGATCTGGTGGGTGTGGTGGATATCGATAAATCCAAAACCCGATCAGCAGCGGAAAAATTTTCGACAGCCGCCTTTTTCGATCATCGGCAACTGTTCGGCAGGGTGGATGCGGTGAGCGTCGTGGTCCCCACGGCGGATCATTATCAGATCAGCCTGGACTTTCTTGAAAACGATGTGGATGTGATGATCGAAAAACCGATGACTGCTACCCTGGATGAAGCGGATGCGTTGATTCAATTTGCTGATTCACGGGGGTTGATCATCCAGGTCGGACATCTGGAGCGATTCAATCCTGCGGTTGTGGCCCTTCAGGAACACTTGAAAAAACCGATGTTTATCGAATCGCACCGGTTGAGCATCTACCAGCCCCGGGGAACCGATGTGTCTGTTGTTCTGGATCTGATGATCCATGATATCGATATTATTCTCAATTTTGTTAAATCGAACGTCAAGACCATACAGGCAGCCGGTGTTCCGGTTGTTTCCGACCATGCCGATATCGCAAACGCCAGATTGGAATTCGAGAATGGATGCGTGGCCAATGTTACGGCAAGCCGCATCTCCATGCGTAAAGAACGCAAAATACGGCTGTTTCAGAAAGATGCCTACATCGCCGTCGATTTCGCGAATCATGAGATCACCATTATCACTCAAAACGGGAAACAGCAGAAGGCGATCATACCGGGGACGGATATCCGGAAGCTCTGCTTTACAAAAGGCGATGCCCTGGAAGAGGAGCTGACCTCCTTTGTCCGGTCAGTCGCTAAACGGGAAGTGCCGGAAGTGACAGGCCAAATGGGTCGAGACGCATTAAAGGTCGCGCTGAGCATCATGGAGCAGATTCAGAGCACCCGAAGGCGGTTCCTCCACTCTTAACATGATGGACTGCAAAAATAAAAAGAAATGCGTGATGATCATTGCCGGGGACACCTCCGGTGATCATCACGGTGCAAAACTCGTCCAGGCCATGCGGCAAAAAAATGAAGACATCTTTTTTTGCGGTATCGGCGGCAATGCCCTGAAACGGGAAGGTGTGCGCCTGCTGCTTGACACCTCCGCCCTTTCGGTGGTTGGGGTCACCGAGATATTTTCAAAACTGCATCATTTCCTGATCGGTGCCCACCGCGCAAAGACACTGATACGGTCTCTCCAGCCCGATCTGGTTATTCTCGTCGATTTTCCGGGATTCAATCTGCCGTTTTCCCGTATGGCAAAAAAAGAGGGTGCCAAGATTCTATACTATATCAGCCCCCAGGTCTGGGCCTGGCGCCGGGGGCGGGTGAAAAAAATACGCGAACGGATCGACCATATGGCGGTAATCCTGCCGTTTGAAGAAAAATTTTTTTCCGACCATGGCATATCTGTCAGTTTTGTGGGGCATCCGCTTCTGGATACTTATGAGTGCCCTGCGACGTGCCCTCCCATAGCGGCAGATAACCGGAACCGGAAGACCGATTTTACCATCGGATTGTTGCCGGGGTCACGGGATCGGGAAATAGAACGACATCTGCCGGTAATGTTGAATGCTGCCGTTATCCTGAAACACCGTCTTCCAAATGCTCGATTTCTGATCTCCATGGCACCATCGGTGGATAGGGATAAATTTGAAGCGATGCTTAAAAAACATGGCGGTGGAATCGAGTATGAGTTGATATCAGACGGGGTTCGGAACGTTTTCAACAGATGTGGGTTTGCCATTGTCTGTTCAGGGACGGCCACCCTTGAAGCGGCTCTGTGCGGCATCCCCATCGTTATCATGTATCGTGTGTCCCTGGGGTCGTATCTGCTCGGAAAGATCCTGATAAAAGGTGTTGACCGGATCGGACTGGCCAACCTGATCGCAGGAAAGGATCTGGTGCCGGAGCTTATTCAGACCGACGCTTCCGCCGAGAAGATAGCTGATACGGCTTTTGAGATGATACAGGACACCGAAGGCCTGGCTCAGATACGAAAGGATCTGCTCGCTGTCAGGGATATGCTGGGCGGTGCCGGAGCTGCCGAACGGACAGCTGAGATTGCCCTTGAAATGATGCTCCCCTAGCCAATGGATTGTAGCGTGAAGAAAATTTTTACTGAAATAAAATGGCGATTGGTCGGATTTTTCGGAAAAATCCTCATCGATATCCTTTGCCTCACCACCCGGATTGACACCGTGGGATTGGAGGAGGTCAAGTATCTGGAAGAAGACAGGAGAGCCATCGGCGCATTCTGGCACTCCCGGCTGTTGTTGGTTTCATATCTTTTTAAGAATTGGGGGGCTGCCACCCTGGTAAGCGGCTCCGGTGACGGAGAATATGTCGCCCGAATCATTAAAAGGCAGGGGCATTTGCCGATTCGCGGCTCCACCACCAGAGGCGGTCGTCGCGCCCTGGCCCGTCTGATTCAGGAACTCAAAGGCGGACGGCCCGGCGTGGTGATCCCGGACGGCCCCCAGGGTCCCCGCTACAAAGTGCAGCCGGGTGTGATGCTTCTGGCCAAAAAAGCAGGACTCCCCATCGTCCCCATTACCTACAGCGCAAAAAATATAAAGATATTTAACAGCTGGGACCGGTTTATACTCCCCATGCCGTTTACGGCCTGTCGTGTTATTTATGGAAATCCGATTTGGGTACCGGCGGATGCGGACAGGGCGACCGAGGAAAAATGCCGGCTGCAGCTCGAAGCCGACATGTGCCGGATTACCCGGGAGGCGGACAGGCATTTCGGACATGTGATTGACTGACCGAATTCAATATAATTTCTTGATTCCACATCGAAAATATACGATACAGAATCCCAATGATTGTATATTTTCGATTGCATATTGAATATTTGTGGAATGCTGTCAATTTAAAAAAAACAGCGCACCCCGCGGTGCAAGCGCCTGCGCTACGCGAGCGATTCATTAAATATTCAATTTTCAATAATCTATAGTCAATTCCCGGCTTGTCCGGATTAGGTGATATTGGATGATTAAACGGCCGACAAAATTTATACGGAGCCGCCACAAACAGCTGTTTGAGCTTGTTAAAGAGAACAGATTTCGACTTTTATTCGGAGCACTCTGCTCCGGATTAATGGCTGCCTCCACCGCTGGTACCGCATTTTTGATGAAACCCGCCATTGACGAAGTATTTGTCAAACAGGATATGACCAAGCTCAAGATTATCCCCTTTATCGTGGTGGGTTTATTCCTGTTGAAGGGCCTGGGGCATTACGGTCAGGAATATTTTATGAACTATGTGGGCCAGGGCATTATCAAACGGCTTCGGGACAGTCTATATGTTCATATCCAGGACCTTCCGTTTTCCTTTTTTCAGAAGGAAAAAACCGGGGCGCTGATGTCCCGCATCACCCATGATGTTAATATCATGCGGACAATGGTTTCCACCGCCGTCACCGGCGTAATGCGCGATACCCTCACCATTATCGGGCTGACCTGTGTCATCCTTTACATGGACTGGAAGTTGGCCCTACTTGCATTTGTCGTACTCCCTTTGGCATTTTATCCCATTGTGGAGTTCGGACGACGGGTTCGGAAAGTCAGCACCGGATGCCAGGAATCCATGGCCGAGCTAAATTCCTTTCTGCACGAGACCATTGCCGGGCAGAAGATCGTCAAGGCATTCGGTATGGAAACCCATGAGAAACAGCGGTTTTTTCAGAAAACAGACAGTCTCTTTAACCTGGAAATCAGAGCGGTGGTTGCCAGATCACTCACTTCGCCGATTATGGAATTTTTGGGCGGTGTTGCTGTGGCCCTTGTCATATGGTACGGCGGATACCAGGTCATCACCGGCACCTCCACACCCGGAACCTTTTTTGCCTTTATTGCTTCGGTCATAATGATGTATGACCCGGTAAAAAAAATCAGTCGGCTCTATGCCATCATTCAAGAGGGTCTTGCCGCGGCGGATCGGGTTTTTGATATTATAGAAAGAAAATCCGATATCAAGGAGGATCCGCATCCGGTGGTGATTCAACCCGGTTCCCATAGCGTGGCCTTCCGGAACGTCACCTTTTCATACGATTCGGACCCGGTTTTAAAAGATATCAATCTTGAGGTGCGTGCCGGAGAAATCATGGCCATTGTCGGCTCGAGCGGCGGCGGAAAAACCACCCTGGTGAACCTGGTTCCCAGATTTTACGATACCACCCAGGGCGCCATCTTTGTCGACGGCATCGATATCCGGAAAGCATCCATAAAATCCTTAAGAAAGCAGATCGGTATCGTCACCCAGGATCCCATACTGTTTAACGACACCGTTCGCAACAATATTGCTTATGGAAACCTCAAGGCCTCGGATGAAGATATCATCAATGCCGCAAAGGCGGCCTATGCCTATGATTTTGTCCAAAACTTTCCGGACAAGTTCGAAACCAATATCGGAGAGCTCGGCGGACGCCTCTCGGGAGGTGAGAAACAGCGCATCTGTATTGCCCGGGCATTGTTAAAGGATGCACCGATATTAATCCTGGACGAGGCCACGTCATCCCTTGATTCGGAATCTGAAATGCTGGTCCAGAAAGCCCTTGAAAACCTGATGCAGGGACGCACAACCTTTGTCATCGCCCACCGGCTGTCGACCGTTGTTTATGCCGACCGGATCATCGTCATCGCCAACGGGCAGATCATGGAGGAGGGAACCCACCAGGAACTACTCTCCTGCAAAGGTGAATACTGCAAACTCTACCAGATGCAGTTTACAAATGGACTCGGACAGGAAATGATCAACCTTTCATGACACGCCGATCTCAAAAATACCCGCCATGCATCTTTCGATAATTATCCCGGCCTACAATGAATCCGATCGCATCCGCTCTACGCTGGTTGAAACCATGCGGTATTTAGATGGGCAGGGTTATAAGAGTGAAATTGTAGTCGTAAGCGACGGCAGCACCGACGGTACCAAAGAGAGTGTTGAAAAGGCCTTTGGGAGGTCTGGAAAGGTGTCCCTCAAGGTGCTCGAATATCATCCCAACCGCGGGAAAGGGTATGCGGTCCGTTACGGGATGTTAAGGGCTGGCGGTGCGTTTATCATGTTTATGGATGCAGATTATGCGGTTCCGATTCAGGAAGTCGAAAAGGGGATGGTGCTGCTCGAAAAGGGGGCCGATATCGCCATTGCATCCCGTGCCATTGCCGGATCGGTTGTCGAGGCACATCAGAATTTATTTCGTGAGATGTCGGCCAAGATCTATACCTTTATCCAGAATCGTTATTTGGGCATTAACTACAAAGATACCCAATGCGGGTTTAAGATTTTTCGAGCCGAAGCCGCCCAGGAGTTATTTCAAAATCAGCGGTTAAAGAGCGTGATTTTCGACCCGGAGATCCTCTGGCTGGCAAAACAGCATGGATTTACAGTGACAGAGTTTCCGGTCTACTGGCGCCACATCGAGAATTCTCGAATCGTCTATGACAGTTTTCAAAAATCCCTGTTTGTGTTTCAGGAACTGTTCCGGATCAAAAAACTGCATCGATAGCTTTATTTAGTACTTCCGGATATCACTGCGGTTCGGCGGCAACCATCGGAGTCCGCCTTTAAACCCGTACGCCCGGTACAGCCAGTAGGATTTCACCGGCGCTCCGGCCGTCTTTTTCCCTTGGAATACATTGTTTCTGTAAATATCCAGACGAACCGGAGGGTCCACCCGGTCGAATATCTGATTGAGCTGGATCCGGTGGCTGTCCGGTCGATAGGTGACGCCGACCGCATCCCAGCCGATAAGGTCCTTATCCTCCCACCAGTAGTCATACACATTCGGCCGTTTCCAGCGATTAATGGATACGGTCTCCGGCTGCCCCGGAACATAAAAGGCCAGCTCGCTGGCAATCTGGTAACGGAGTCCGAAGAGAAAGGTCCGATCGGGCCGGGGCATACGGTCCCGCATCTGGCCGGCTTCAGCCCCCAGTCTGTCCCATCCCTTTATCTCTTTTGCGATACGATCCAGTTTTAGCGGGATCGGAAGCACCGGCCAGACTGCCTGGAGCATGAGCAGCCCGGTAAAAAGATATGCGGTGCCCATGGCCCATGGCCACAGCTTCCGGCCCCATCCCATAAGGCTCTTTGGGGGTACCTGCTCTGACCGGCGGGCAAAAAATGTTGCAACCAGTATCGAAGCGGTGAGGTAACCGGCACCGGGCCAGTTTCCGTAGACACGGGTATGGAAGCTTAAGAGTGTAAAAAAGGCGAACATGGTAAAGGAGGTGTAAAAAAGATACGAATAGATCCAGTGTTCATTCCGAAATCGGCGCTGCACCGCCAGATACCACGCCCAAAGCCCTAATATAAAAATAAGGGGAGAAACAAGGCCTGCCTGGGATCCCAAAAATTCTGCGAAATATTTTATGTGCAGTGAAAATCCTTCGTTTGCACCTCCCAGGTAGGCCACATGGCGAACCGAGTTCCAATGATGTTGCGCGTTCCATACAATCACCGGGAAAAACATGATAAACCCGAGGACAAGGCCTGCATAGGGACGGATGCTCGCCAGGCGTTTCCGGTGGGCTTCGGAGATCAGACCGAAAATATAAGCGCCGGGTAAGAAGAGAACCATTGTGTATTTGCTCAAAATCCCCAGGCCGAACCATATACCGCCGAACAGCCACTGGGACCATCGATGGTTTTCATAGCCCCTGGCCACGTGGTAGCTGGCACCGGCCCAGGCAGCCGCCTGGAGCCCGTCCGGAGTGGCCAAAAGACCGCCGACGTTAAATTCAAGTATCGCTTGGCTCAAAAGCGCTGTATGCCAGACCGTCTTTGCGTCAAAGTGTCGTCCGGTAAGAAGCAGAAGATAGACCGATGCGACGGTAATGGCCAGGACCGAAGGAAGCCGGACGGCGATTTCCGTGTGACCGAAAAACATCGTACTCAACCGGATGGCCCATGCAAGCATCGGGGCTTGGTCATGATATCCCAAGGCAAAATGCCGGCTCCACTGCCAGTAGTTTGTCTCATCGGGAACCAGAAGAAATTGGCCGGAATAGATCAGCCTAAATAGGGCAAACCCGATGACCCACACCCATGCGGCGGTCAGATAAGAACGCTCGGTATCTTTTTGCATGGCTTTGAATTAGACCCGGGTACATGGAATGTCAAGCGGATTCACATCGGATTCACATCGGTAGGGGTAATTCCTGCATTGATTTCCGCGGTTACCTATAAAGCTCCAGTTAAAATCTAACGGCTTTGAAGATAACCCGCTTCGTGGACGTATGAAACTCGTATATAAGGGACCGTAACATCAAACAGAGCCCCGAGATCAATAAAACATCGAGTGATATAAAATATTTAAGGCCTATTGCAACACCATCATGCTGTTTGATGCAACGCTCCCTAATATACTCAGACAGTCACACGTCCACGAATGGAACAACGCAATCACCTTCAAATCCTATTGCGGTATGCAACTGAAACTTTGTAGATAGGCGGATTTATTGTTTTTATCGGATTTTGAAGAAAGGGGTTTATCCCGCCCGGGGCGGACAGGGGTTACCGGTAAACGGCGATAGAGGAGCTGTTAGCGGTTTTTCCATTTCGGCTTCTTTTTTTCCAGGAATGCTTTGATGCCGAGCTGGGCATCTTCAGCGGTTAAATTCATGGCGATGGTGTTAGTCGCATAGGCCAGTGCCTTTTCATCGGGCTGATCCACCTGTGCGTAAAAAGCTTTTTTCCCGAGGGCAAGCACAAATCCGCTGGATTCTGCAATCTGTTTTGCCATCTCCATGGTTTCCGATGCCAGATTTTCCGGCGAGATCACCCGGTTGACCAACCCCAGCTCCTTTGCTTCCGCGGCGGGAAAAAACCGACCGGTGAGCAGCATTTCCATTGCCGCCTTTCTTCCGATAGCCCGGGTGATGGCAACCATCGGTGTCGTGCAAAAAAGACCGATTCTGACCCCTGGTGTGGCAAACCGGGCACCGGTTTCGGCAACCGCCAGGTCACACCATGCGACCATTTGACAACCGGCAGCGGTGGCAACACCTTGAACCTGGGCGATGACGGGTTGGGGGATCTCATGGATCAGCTGCATCATCCGGGTACATTCATTGAATATGGACTTGTATTCCTTGACGCCGCCGCCGATCATTTCCGGAAGGTAATGGCCGGCACAGAAATGTTTGCCTTCGGCATTGATAATCACGACCTTGATGCTTTCATCGATGCCCAGGCGGCCGAGGGCATCGATGATCTCCTGTATCATCTGCTTTGAGAGAGCATTGATCTTTTTCGGGTTGTCGAGCGTCAGAATGCCGATGGGGCCCTCTGCGGTGAGTTTGATCTCTTCGTAAGCCATGCCTTTTCTCCTTCAAAGTCTCTTTCGATTATCCACCTGATTTATGTAAATTATCGGAAACGATTATACGCCATATCAACACCGCGGTAAAGCGCCCTGGGCGGGTTATGGAGAAAAAAGGATTCAGATTATCATAAAAATCGATCTGCGGTCGGTACTTGGTTGGATACGGCACAAAGAATAATTTTGAGTTTTGAATTTTAAATTATGAATGAAGGATACTGTCATTTATGATAATAAAAGAGGCGGATCGCTCAAGCTGAGAACCCCGGGCATCATGAATAAAGTTTTTTTACCGATGATAACGGAACGGTGCCTGTGAACGGCTAAGATTAATCCGAATAAGGAGATTGAGATGGAAAACCCTGGAAAGTTTTTTTGGAAGATTCGACTGGAAAGCCTCAAAACAGTTTTGGAAGGCAATAGCTTTTCGGTTTTTTCGGCCGCCGATACCGAGGCGGCCAAACAGATTTTCATGGACGCCATTCTTCCGGAAACAAAGGCCGTATCCGTGTCCTGGGGTGGATCCAAGACGGCTTCTGAGACAGGGCTTTTCGACACCCTTAAAAAACGACCGGACATAGAGGTGATCGATGCTTTTGAAAAGGGTATCTCTCTGGAAGAGAGCTGGAAACGGCGTCGCCGTGCGTTTTTTGCGGATCTTTATTTAACCGGCACCAACGCCGTTACAGAGGCCGGACAACTGGTGAATCTGGATCGCACTGGCAACCGGGTGGCGGCCACCATCTTCGGCCCAAGCCATGTGGTGGTATTTGCGGGAAGAAATAAGATCGTTCCCACGCTCGATGAAGCCTTTATGCGGGTTAAGACAGTTGCGGCACCCATAAATGCCATGCGGCTGGATAAGAAGACGCCGTGTGCCAGAACAGCCGCCTGTCAGGACTGTTCCGGTGTGGACCGGTTGTGCAACGCATGGGCCATTACCGAAAAATCCTTTCCAAAGGGCCGGATAAAGGTGATACTCATCGACCAGGATCTGGGATACTGAAACCCAAAGTAACCCAGGCCTGGCCAAACTGGAACATGCTAAGTTTATTCGGTAAAGCTTCGGGCCGTTGAAATAAGTTTGAAGTGAGATAAAGTGTAAAGTGAACTAAAGTTTTGGAATTCGGTCTTTTATAAAATGATTATCATCCTTAACTTTAGGCATTTTAGGCACTTTAAATTTTAGGCACGCCTCTTTTAACCCTTAAGTTCCATTCCCACCTTATGGGCAGGCCCCAGTCGCTCCCCCAGACCGTGGTAAAGTTTCTCCGCCCCGGAGCTGTAGATAATGGGTCGTATCTTTTCAACATCCGGCAGCCCGTCTGTCAGCACATCTTCTGAGGCATGGATCTCTTTGATTTCACCGATGAATATATAATGGGTGCCCAATTCCAGCTCATGAACCACACTGCATTCAAGGGTCACCGGGCATTGTTCGATCATGGGAGCGGTACCCAGTTTGCCGTAAAACACCGTAAATCCGCAGGCTTTGTTTTTATCTTCCCGCGCACCCGAGTAAATTCCGCAGTAGTCCATCTCCCTAACCTGGTTTTCATCCGGCACGTTGACCGAAAAGGTGCCGTTGGCTCTGATCCCTTTGATGGTGTGCCGCTGGGGGCGGATGGAAACACTGATCATGGGGGGTTCGCTGTTTACAATGCCGGTCCAGGCGACCGCCATAAAATTGGCTCGGTCGTTTACCTTTGAACCGATTAAAAATGCCGGTTTTGGATAAACAAATGTTTCAGGCCCCAATGTGACTTTTTTCATTTTAAAATACCTCCTAACCCGGATGTGGGTTGAATTTTCCGCCTCTTGAGACGTCAAGATAACTTCCGATTAATACCCCGTAGTTTAGCTTGTGCTGCGGGGTCGTTTGTTACGGGTGTTGCTCGAGCGCCTAGTACGCCAGATACCCTCCCTCCACCGGCATCAGCACCCCGGTGACCCACTCGGATTCATCGGAAGCAAGGTATACGGCTGCCGACGCAACATGATCCGGATCGCCTTTCATTCCAAGAGGATACGGTTTTGTAATGCCGCCCCAGTCACCGTCTCCTTCTTTAAGATGTGCAACCATTTCGCTCATGACACGGCCCGGGCATACGGCGTTTACCCGCACATTGTGTTCTGCGCAGTCGATGGCCATGCACTTTACCAGTTGATTGACCCCGCCTTTTGAGGCGCCGTACGGGATCCGGTTTTTTACACCGGTCATACCGACCATGGAGGAGGTTACGATAATGGATCCGCCGCCGTTTTCAATCAGAGCCGGAAGGCCGTGCTTACAGGTCAGAAAAGTTCCTGTCAGATTCGTGTTCAGGGTTTTATGCCAGGCTTCTTCGGTGGTTTCCAGAATCGTGGTTCGCGAGGGATTAATACCGGCATTTGCAAAAATGATATCCAGCTTTCCGTATTCCGACACCGCTGCGTCCACAAGGGATTTGACCTGCAGGCTTTGGGTCACATCCATTACACAAAAATCAGCCGTTCCCCCCTCCTGTCGGATGGTTTCAACAACTTTTTGCAAGGGCGCCGGACGGCGGCCGCCCACGACTACTTTTGCGCCCTGCCTGGCAAACATCAACGCCGTGGCTTTTCCGATGCCGGATCCTGCTCCGGTGAGTATGGCCACCTTCCCGCTCAATCTCATAATATCCTCTACTTTCCTTATGCCCTGTAAAACCGGTTTTCTATGCCGTCAGGTCCTTGAGAATCAATGCGGCGCGATGGGGGTTCTGAATACCGCACATGCACGGCGAAAAAAGACGTTCTGCCCCTTCTTCTATGGTGCAGTTTCCCTCCTTGATATCGTCGATGACTTCGTTGATGAGTCCGACGCCAACCATGCCATGTCCGCACATGGTGTTGATCTGAAGAACTTTTGACGGAGGGAGCCTTTTGGTATTGCCCCATCGACCCATGGATTGATTGATGGTGTGTTTTTCCAAACCGACTTCCTCACAGCATTCACCCACATGATCGAACAGACCGGATACCACCACCGACATTCCCAAATCGGCTTCCTTATAGGCCTTGAGTGCATTGACCAGCGTTTTCCGGTCTTTGAATACGGCCTGAACCACTGCCCGATCCTCCATGTTTTCGAGAACTTTCTCCACGCTGCCCTGGTGGTACTCATTGCCTAACCGGGCATCCCCGATCTTAATGGCGCCGTTTTCCAGAGCCATTTCCAGATACCTTCTCAGCTTGGGGCCGGAACCCTCATGATTTATGTTTTGTGACGGCATGATCAATAATACATAATCTTCTTCCAGGTAGTCTCCAACGCGATGATTGGTATGTGTCATTATTAGTCCTCCTTGCAGCGGGGTTTGCCCAAGCCGACATTTGTTTTCCCATTGGGTGCAATCCATAATCCGGATTTTTCGATGTACGGATCCGTGGGAACGGAACCGTCCGGGGCAATGCGCGTGGCCACATCGAGGCTAAAGACAGCGTCGATTTCTTTAGAAACGGTTTCCAGGGCATCGAACAGATCCGGAAGCTGCTCCGGTTTGACGGCAAACTCCAGAATTGCGGAAAGAACCTTCTCATTCAATACATCATCGTTGAATTTACCGGTGCCAGGATCCGACATCAGGCTGGTGGTGGGGTTGACCGCTTCAAATTCCACGCCCAGCACAGCCACGGCCTGGGCGATTTTCTCCACATCGTAAAAACGGGCTCCGGTGACCGGCCGGCCCACCTCGATACCGATACCCACCGAACCCAGTTTGAATCGAGCGGTCACTTCGTTTGTTTTCATCTCTTCGGTGCCGCGCCCGGAAATACCCGATTCTTCAGCCACTGTGAGGGGATCGCTCAGGATGCTGCGAACCGTTCGTGGCCAGGTCAACTCCTGCTGGTAGATGGCATCCACCGGGCAGTTGGCCATACGAAGACAGTTTCCACATTCTGCACATTCATCCAAGTCCATGTCGGATTTTTCGTCGTTTTCAATAATGGCGCCGACCGGACAGTACGGTACACATTGACCGCATCCAATACATAAATCCTGATCAATTTTCATCTAGAAAACCTCCATCTTACTGGTATTGATAATAAAAAAAGCAGCATTGCTGTGATGCCTCCATCAATTGGCTGAGAATTTCGGCAACCCGCTTCTGATTGAAATTGCCCCAGGCACACGGATCGAAAAACGTATCAGCATCTTTGTCGATCCGGTGCCGGGTAAGGATCATAATCGTTGCGCTCCTGTCAGTTACCCTCTAACGCCACGCAGGCGGATGAACAGAGTTTTAATAAGGGGGAATGCCAAGCTGAGAAAGGCTCCTATGAGCAGCGTCAATGAGAGCGGGCGGGTGAAGAATATGGTCAGATCCCCCTGGGCCAAACTGGCCGAGCGGACAAAATTGACTTCTGCGATGGGGCCGAGGACCAGCCCCAAAATCAGGGGGGCTGCCGGATAGTTGTTTTTTTTGGCGATGTAGCCCAAGACCCCAAAAATTACCATCACCCCGACATCCATCATATTGTTGCCCAAAGTATACGAACCGATGAGGGTCAACATCAGGATTAACGGCATCAGTATGGCCTGGGGCATTTTCAGAACGCTCACAAAGACCGGGATGAATACCGTGTTCAGAACCACCAGCATTACGTTTCCGATGTACATGCTGGCGATCACCCCCCAGGCCAGTTTCGGATGATCGGTAAAGAGCATCGGGCCGGGTTGCAGCCCGTACATCATAAATGCACCCAACAGCACCGCCGTGGTGCCGGATCCCGGAACCCCCAGGGTCATCATGGGAACCAGGGCGCCTGCGGCGGCTGCATTATTGGCGGCTTCAGGGGCCGCTAAACCTTCAATGGCGCCTTTGCCGATGTCTTCAGGGTGTTTGGTCATTTTCACCTCTGAAGCATAGGCCAAAAAAGATGCAATGGTCGCGCCGGCCCCCGGAAGAACACCCACCACGAACCCGATAATCGACCCCCGTACGATGGCCATTCGTGAACGGACCCAGTCCGACATGGTGGGGAGCAGGGTTTTGAGGCGGATTTTTGTTTTGAGAATATCAATATCGGTGAGATCCTCCATTTGATAGAGTACCTCACCCATTCCGAACATACCGATGGCCACGGGAAGAAAATTGACACCGGTCATCATATATACGCTGTCATAGGTGAATCGGAGTACGCCCCGGCCTGCATCGACACCCACGGTGGAAAGCAAAAATCCGAAAGCGGTCATGATCAAACCCTTTACGGGATTGTCGCTGGTCAACCCGATTAAGGAAGCCATTCCCAGTATCATGAGAGAAAAATATTCGGGGGGGCCGAACCTGAGCGCTGCCAGAGCAAGTGCCGGTGCAGCGGCAGTCAACATGATGGTGCCGAATGTCCCCCCCACAAAGGAGGCCAGGGCGTTCATGGAAAACGCGGCTCCGGCCCGTCCCTGCCGGGCCATGGGGTATCCTTCGATGGCGCTCACCACTACGGCGGCATCTCCCGGCGTATTGAGCAATATGGAACTGATGGTGCCGCCGTACATGACCCCGTAATAGATGCCGGCGAGCATGATGATGGCCGTGGTCGGGTCCATGCCGAAGGTCAACGGCAGCAGGATGGCGACACCGGTAACCGAACCCAAACCGGGCAGTGCGCCGATAACCGTACCCAGGGTGACGCCGATGAAACAGAAAAAAAGATTGATCGGGGTCATGGCGACGGAAAAACCCATGCCCATATGTTGTACAAGATCAGTTAGGATACCCACGTTCGTCTCTCCTTACTAAAATCCGAAAATACCTTCCGGCAGCGGAACCTGCAACCATTTGGCGAATGACAAATAAAAGGTTAATGATATGAACAGCGCCGTTCCGACAGTCGTGTACCAGCGATATTTACCCAATACATGAATCATTAGCGCCATAAAGAGGAAAATGGTGATCGTAAAGCCCAGGTAGATCATGCCTACCGCCGTCAACACCATTAACCCGGCCACCCCGGCGACATTTCCGATACGTTTGATTTTTTGTGGGTCTTTGGGCCGGTTTTCATCCTGTTTCGGTTTTCGCAGGGCCTGTACCAGCAGGAGACATCCTCCGAAAATCAAGATAATGCTGGCCCACATGGGTAAAAACCCGGGGCCCGGTCCGAATTTCCACCAGTAGTCTATCTGAACGGCCTGGGTGATGGCAAAAATACCGAACAGTATCGTTACCATGCCCCCTATTATGTCTGCACGTCTCACCGCTTTGAATCCTCCTCTGCAAGGGCACCTAAAAAAAAGCCGGAGACATGTGTCTCCGGCTATTATAATTTAAGTTACCTTTTACTCTTTTAATATGCCCATTGCGCCCAGGGCCTCTCGGAACATATCTTCATTTTCCTTAATCACCTTGGTGTATTCAGCACCGGGGATAAACCGGGGGGTCAATACCTTCCCCTTAAGATATTCATTTTTCCAGGTGTCGGTCTCACTGGCCCTTTTCAAGAGGTCGACGGCCCAATCAATATCCTTCTGGGCCATATTCGGTGGTCCGTGGACACCGCGCACCTGCCAGAAAACAATATCGTATCCCAATTCCTTGAAAGACGGAACATCCGGCAGGAGGGCCAGACGGTCTTCTTTTGTGATTGCGAGCATTTTGACGAGACCGGCTTTGACCTGACCGATGCACTCGTTGGGGTTTGCCCAGGCAACATCGATGTGGCCGCCCAGAAGATTGCTCATCACTTCCCCGCCGCCGCTGAAGGACGTGTAGTTCATCTTGGTGTTGGTGCCTTTTTCCAGAAGATAGGTGCACAGATGGTCTTCACCCGCGGTTCCGCTTCCCCCGACATTCAGTTTCCCGGGGTTTGCCTTCGCCGCTTTTGTGACATCTGCAACAGTCTTTAGCGGGGAGTCTTTTGAAACCACCAGAAGGTTGACATCGCCCGCCATCTGGGTCAGTGCCGTGAAATGCGTCGCTTTGATTTTACCAAGGCCTGCAAGCGGGATGGAAATCTGTCCGGATGACAATGTCATCCAGGTATTGGGATTGCCTTTTTTCTTTATCACATAAGCCGAGCCGATCTGGCCGTTTCCACCCGGTTTGTCGGCAACTACAAAATTGGCATCGGTCAGATTGTTGTCCTTAATGGATTTGACAATGAAGCGTGCCATGGTGTCGCTGCCTCCGCCGGCACTCCAGGGAACAACAAATGTGACGGTTCTTGCGCCCGCATACCCTGCAAATATTAAAACCGTTGCCAAAGCAATCAGGCCAATCCATAACCCTTTATTATAACGCATGGTACATTCTCCTTTCATTTCTGTATTGGTTTTCTGGCATAATCCCCGTTTGTACAGCTAAGCCGTATCACCTCCTCATTGTCTCCCTAATTTTAATAACCGGTGATCAACGAATCGTGTCGCACCACCTGGGGTTTCAAACCTCCCGAACCAGGCGCCGGTCCGATATCGGTCCATCCGTTGATTGCATCCAGAATATTACCTTATATCTGCACAAAAATCGAATGCATCCGCTTTGCATGACCCGATGTTCGAGTCATGATATATACCCAGTTGTACATTTATCGAAATCGCAGCAAAATGATACAGTCCATATAAGGGTTTAAGCGGTCTTTTTGTCAAGATTTTTTTATTCACCGGTGAAACTGTTTACATGGAAAAGATACCGGAATCATGATAATGGATGCTCGAATACAAGAAAGAGAGGTGTATTATGTCGGTACCAAGAGATCTTACAATCCAGGCGGCCGGGCAGCAAATGAAAAACGGCACACTGACCGCCCGGCAACTGCTTGCATCCTGTCTTGAAAGGATCCATGAGCGTGAAGGTACGATCCATGCATGGGTTGAACTTTACGAAAAGAAATCCTATGAAGCTGCAGACCGATGCGATGGTGAATTGGGTCGTGGCAACTGGTTGGGGGAATTACACGGCATTCCCATGGGCATCAAAGATATTATCGATGTCAGGGGCATGTGGACCCGGGCCGGATGTAAGGCCTATCCGGCTCGTATCGCGGAATCGGATGCGCCCGTGATTCGACGCCTCAAGGCGGCCGGGGCGATCATTATGGGGAAAACGGAAACCACCGCGTTTGCCAACAACGATCCGACCATTACCCGCAACCCCTGGAATCCGAACCACACCCCGGGGGGGTCCAGCAGCGGATCAGGGGCTGCGGTGGCTGATCGTATGTGTTTGGCTGCGCTCGGGTCTCAGACGGGCGGGTCGTTGATCCGGCCGGCTGCGTATAACGGTATTGTCGGATTCAAACCGACCTATGGATTTGTCAGCCTTGAAGATGTGGTCCCGGTGTCCTGGGGCTTGGATAATGTCGGCCCCCATGCAAGATGCCTTGAAGATGCTATCCGTTTATGCCGTGTGATTCGGGAGGATCGGCCGAATCCTTTTCTCAGGATGCCGCTGGCAGCTGATATCCCGCATCGATTCAGCGCCGAGCGCACTCCGCGACTCGGTTTTTTCCGGGAGTATCTGGCCGACGACATATCGGATGATCTGACCCGGCATATGGAATCGGTTCGCGATCTTTTTATGAAGAGAGGCGCAACGGTGGTCGACTTGAGCCTGCCGGCCTCTTTTGCACACGTACACGATGCACATCGTCTGATATTTGATGCGGAACTGGCCTGTTACCATCGAAGCCGCTATGAAACCCATGGGGATCAGTACCCCCCGCTCTTAAAAATACGGATCGAAGCAGGGCTGAAGATTCCCGGCTACCGATATGTCGAGGCGCTGCGTACCCGGGAGACCTTTCAGGCCGAGATACATAAAGTGCTTTCAAAGGTGGATGCGGCTTTCATGCCCCCAACCGTGAGCACAGCACCCGAAGGGCTCTCATCGACAGGGTCTGCTGCTGCCAATGTCCCCTGGAGTTTTGCTGGGTTTCCATCCGCCACACTCCCTTCGGGACTGGATGGACAGGGGCTTCCTTTCGGTGTCCAGTTGGCCGGCCTGCCCTGGGGCGATGATGCCCTGGCTGATGTGGCCGGGTGGTGCGAGGAGGTGCTGGCGTTTGACCAGGCACCCGTCGGGTAGGGGAGGTGTGGGATGTGGGATGATCAAGGCAGAGAGCAAAGGGCATGGGGCACAGAGAATATCAGGATATCGCTCTTACCCTACCTGCCGGGGCGTAGCCCGGAGGGCGAAGAACGGTGCGCCATGCACTATGCTCCATGCTTAATCATTCGAAGCCGATTGGATTTAACTTGAGCTTTATGGATAACCGCTAATCACTATTTTTTTCTTAGGAGGCTTATTGTGGATAAACCGATTGAAAATTACTGGAAAATTCGACTGGAAAATCTTAAAACCGCTTTAGAGGCCAACAATTTCGAAGTGTTTGTGGCCGATTCAGAATCCGATGCTAAAAAGATATTTCTGGATGACATTTTACCCAAAACAGGTGCAGCCTCTGTGGCATGGGGCGGCTCCATGACATTTACCGGCACCGGTCTTTACAAGGAACTGAAAGATCGCTCGGATCTTTCCGTAATCGACACCTATGATCAGAGCGTTTCCGATGAAGAAAAGATGGAGCGTCGCCGGCAGGCGTTAACCGTTGATCTGTTTATTACAGGGACCAATGCGATTACCGAGTCCGGCCAGCTGGTGAACCTGGATATGGTCGGAAATCGTGTGGCCGCTCTTGTTTTTGGTCCGAAACAGGTCGTCGTCTTTGTGGGGAGAAATAAGCTCGTGGCGGATCTGGAAGAGGCCATGTTTCGGGTAAAAAACCATGTGGCTCCGATCAATTCAATGCGGCTGGATATGGCCACTCCCTGCGTGAAAACTTCTTACTGTGAGGAATGCAAGAGTCCAAAACGTATCTGCAACGCCTGGACCATTTCAGAAAAAGCGTTTCCCAAGGGCAGGGTAAAGATCGTGTTAATCAACCAGGACATCGGGATTTAGTTATCTGGTTTCCACAAGCCTGCCCTGCCGGGTGTTTCTCTCTGTCAGGGTTTTGCGGATCAAGTTAAGGGTCTCGGATTTTCGAAGGGCCCATTGCGGCGCAACCAACTCCTCTGGATGAGGATCGCCGGTGAGACGCTGGATAATGATGTTTCGGGGTATGCGTTCCAGGAAATCGACAACCAGATCGACATAGGCCTGCTGGTTAAGGCACGTGTATTTTTTCTGCTTATAGAGCGCTTCCATCCGGGTTCCCTTGACCACATAAAGAAGGTGCAGTTTTATACCGTCAATGCCGAGCCCCGCGATCCAGTCGGCTGTCTGGAGCATTTCTGCCCTGTCCTCAAAGGGGAGCCCGAGAATAACGTGGGCACAGATAAAAATGCCTCTATTTTGAGTCGCCGTTACAGCCTCAAGAAAACATTTTGCATCATGGCCCCGGTTGACAGCCTGCAGGGTTTTGTCATGGGCGGACTGGAGACCGTATTCGATCCAGATCAGATGGTCCCGGGCCAGCCGTTCAAGGAGATTTAAGACCGGGCCATCCACACAGTCCGGGCGGGTGCCGATGGAGAGTCCGATCACATCATCGATGGAAAGGGCCTCTTCATACATGGATTCGAGGCGATGGATCGGTGCATAGGTGTTTGAAAAAGATTGGAAATATGCGATAAATTTTTTTGCCTTGTAACGCTTTGAAAGGGCTGCTTTTCCTTTCATCAGCTGATCGGTGATGGAAATCCCTCTGGAGTAGGCACCGGTGCCCGAGCCGCGGGAATTGCAGTATATGCACCCGCCGGTCGAGATGACGCCGTCCCGATTCGGACAGGAAAGGCCGCTATCAACGGTAATTTTCTGCACCCGGCACCCGAACAGACCCCTTAAGTATGTATTTAGATCATTGTAACGATGTTGCTGATCATTCATTATGGTATCCTATCTATCATACCCCTCTATATACATTTTAGATTAAACATTGTAAAATAATTGATAATGACCTTTTACAATAAAAAATATGATGTGATCGTTGTGGGTGCAGGCCATGCAGGCTGTGAAGCCGCCCTTGCCGCCGCACGTATGGGATGCAGCGTGCTGCTCATGGGTATCGATCTCGATAAGGTTGCAACCATGCCCTGCAGCCCCTCTGTGGGGGGGATGGCCAAAGGACAGCTGGTAAAAGAAATCGATGCGCTTGGCGGCGAGATGGCCAAAGTTACCGATAAGACCGCGATACAATACCGAACACTCAATACCAAAAAAGGGCCGGCCGTCCACTCCACCCGGACCCAGAACGATAAGAAACTGTATCATATGACCATGAAGGCGGTTGTCGAGCACCAGGCGAACCTGGATCTCAAACAGGCCACGGTGGAACGGTTGGTTCTGGAAGACAGTCGTGTGGCCGGTGTTTTGGATGAGACCGGGTTCGGGTATTCGGCCGAAACGGTGGTGCTTGCAACCGGTACTTTTTTGAGCGGCCGGGTTCATATCGGCTTCAATTCCTTTAAGGCCGGCCGGGCCGGGGAGTTCGCATCCTATGGCCTGGCGACGCACCTCCAGGAGATCGGGTTTGCCATGGGGCGGATGAAAACCGGCACCCCGCCGAGGCTCAGTCGTTCCAGTATCGATTTTGATCAGTTTAACAAACAGGAACTGCAGAAAGACCCCATACCGTTTTCTTTTTCTACCGAAACCATAAGGCTTCCCCAGTGTCATAGTTACATCGGCGGTACCAACACCAGAGCGCACGAGATCGTGCGGAATAACCTGGAAAAGTCGGCATTGTACGGCGGTGTTATCAAGGGGACATCTGCACGGTATTGTCCGTCCTTTGAAGATAAAATCGTCCGGTTTCCAGACCGGGACAGACACCAGATCATCCTTGAACCCGAAGGCCTCCAGAGCGAAGAGATATATGCAAGCGGTCTTGGCAACAGCCTTCCACTGGAAATCCAGATACAGCTGATACGGGCGATAAAGGGTTTGGAGACCGCAGAGATGATGCGGCCAGCCTATGCCATTGAATACGATTACGTCAATCCGGTTCAACTCAAACCGACTTTGGAGACCAAACGGGTCAGCGGCCTGTATATGGCCGGGCAGATCAACGGCACGTCCGGTTATGAAGAGGCCGGGGCCCAGGGTCTGTGGGCGGGCATCAATGCCGCCTGTATGGTTCAGCACCGGCCCCGGTTTGTCCTGGATCGATCCGAGGCATATATGGGGGTGATGGTCGACGACCTGGTGACCCGGGGAACCCGTGAGCCGTACCGGATGTTTACCTCCCGGGCGGAATACCGCCTGATGCTCCGGGAGGACAATGCCGATCTGAGGCTTATGGAAAAAGGCCGCAACCTGGGGCTCATATCCGAAGACACCTTCCTCGGGATGCGAGCCCGGAAAGAACAGATTTCCCGTGAAATCAACCGGATAAAACAGACCATTGTCAAGCCGGAATCATGGGTTAACGGATACCTGCAGAGCCGTGATACAAAGCCCATCGATAACGGGGTCCCGCTTTCTCAGCTTTTAAAACGGGTCGAGCTCAACTATGATGCCGTCAAGGTGCTTTCGGAATGTTCCGAACCGATCAGCGATAATATTGCCCGCCAGGTGGAAATTGAAATCAAGTACGAAGGCTATATTGCAAAACAACAGCGTGAGATCGAAAAATTCAAAAATCTTGAAGCGGTCGTTTTACCGAAAGGGCTTAATTTTAAAGAGATCCACGGATTGTCCAATGAGCTTAAGGAGAAACTCTCTTCGATTCGTCCCGCCTCTCTGGGTCAAGCCTCCCGGATCGACGGCATCACACCGGCAGCCCTGTCTGTTTTGATGATCGCCATAAAGACGCTTGAGAAAAGGGATACATATTCAGGCGCTTGACACCTCCTGACATACAACTTATTATTATCAATAAAAAAATTAAATAGTTACGAAGTAAATGGAGATAGATAAAAATGGCCGAAAAGGATTACTACAAAATCCTCGGTGTCGAGAGAAGTGCATCTGACGAAGAAATTAAAAAAGCATATCGCAAACTCGCAATGAAATACCACCCGGATCACACCAAGGGTGATAAAGACGCCGAGGAGACCTTCAAACAGATCAGCGAGGCATATGCAGTGCTGAGCGACAAGAAAAAGCGTCGCCAGTATGACACATTCGGTTCTGCCGGGTTTCAGCAGCGGTTTAGCCAGGAAGACATATTCAGAGGATTTGACCTCTCAGATGTCCTCAGGGAGTTTGGATTCGGTGGATCCGGCGCTTTCTCGGGGAAAAGGGGCGGATCCAGGTTTTCCTCCGGTTCCCCCTTCGGCGCACAACAGCAGGCTCAGATGAAAGGTTCCGACCTTGTGTATGAACTTCCGTTAAGCGTACAGGATGTCGCAACCGGTGCAAGCAAGGTGGTTAACTTCCAACACAAGGGGCGGACCGAGCGGCTGACGGTGAAAATTCCGAAAGGAATGGTTACCGGCAAAAAACTGAGAATTACCGGAAAAGGGGAGCCGAGCCCATACGGGGGGGTGCCCGGCGATCTTTTCATACAGGCAAAGGTCATGGCAGACCCTGTCTTCCAATTGGACGGCTACGATGTCTATGTCAACAGGGACGTAAAGCTGAGTGAGGCCATTCTCGGTACAACCCTTACCATACCGACTCTGGATGGAATCGAACTGAACATGAAAATCCCCCCCGGTACCCGTCACAAAACCAAAATGCGCATACCCGAACGCGGACTTCCCAAAATGCAAGGGACGGACAGAGGGGATCTCTTTGTACAGATTCATGTCGACATTCCCAAGGATCTGACATCCGAACAGAGAGCATTGATCGAGGAGATAGCCAAAACCGGTCTTTAAATTACTAAAATTATTGACATATGGATTTATTCCGTATAACTTGCCACGGTGTCGCACCATTAAAATTCCCTTAACCTTATTATCGGAATGCCAGAAATTATACCGTATTTAAAAAGGGAGGAGATAGACTCCCTCACATCAGACATTGCAAATCGGATATCTTCTGACTATAAGGGCCGGAACCTGATTATCATCGGCGTTTTAACCGGTGCCTTCATTTTTATGGCCGATCTTATCCGTAAAATTTCGATCCCGGTAAAAATCGATTTTATCGGCGCATCCAGTTACGGCGATGCCACCCAATCCACCGGAAAGATACAAATTACTAAAGAATTAAGCACCGATGTCGAAGATATTAATGTGCTCCTTGTGGAGGATATTGTCGATACCGGCTTAACGCTCGATTTCCTGATCGATTATGTGAAATCATTTCGACCCAGATCGGTTAAAGTCTGCACACTGCTGGACAAGCAGGAGCGCAGGCGTACAGATGTGACGGTCGATTATGCCTGCCGGGTTGTGGAAGATCGGTTTATTGTCGGCTACGGGCTTGACCACGCCGGCGAATACAGGCAATTTCCGGATATATTTTATTTAAAATCAGAACAGTAGGGGATCTACCATGATTATTACATGTGACCAATGCAGCACAAAATTTAATCTGGATGAAAGCCTTCTAAAAGGGGGCGGCGCCAAGGTCCGATGCTCTGTATGCAAGACGGTTTTTACCGCTCATCCCCCTTCAGTTTCAGAAGTTCCGGAAGCGATCGGATCGGATGCTGAACCCGGGCCGGCATTTTTTGACCAAGATGAGGGCCTGCCTGAAGATTCTCCGGAATCTGAAGAAGATTTGTCCAAAGAGATGGCCACAGCATCTGATGAACCGGAAGATCTATCTATAGAAGATCCCGGAGGCGAAGAATCGGCAGGCCTTGGGGTCGGCGAACTTGAAGATGTCACCAAAATGTTTGAAATGGATGAAACTGCCGAAGCACCGGAATTTGAAGCCGCAGAGACCGACGAAGAAATAGATTTGGATCTGGATTTTGAGGTTGAAGAACCTGTTGCACCGGGATCCGCTGGAGAAGAGGAACTTGACCTGTCGGAACTGGATGATGATCTCGATTTTGAGACACAACTCGAAACCGATGAGGGGCAACATGATGCTGAATCGCTCGATTTGGAATCTGAATTCGATGCGGCCCTTCCATTGGAACCGAAAGCCGGTGAAGAACTGGATCTTTCGGAACTGGAAGACGATCTGGACTTTGCAGCATTGCCCGGGGAGACTGACGACGAGAAAGTCGAAGCCGGGGAAGATGATGAAGAATTCGATCTCGATTTAGACCTCGATGTCGATGCCGCACCTGTGTCCGAGGAGGATGCAGAGGTGGAGCTTGATCTGCCGGAGTTTGATGACGGCCTGGAGCTTGAAATAGAGTCTGAAGAGACCGAATCCGATGAAGCGGGTTCGGGTGAAGAGCTGGACATCGATTTGGACTTCGAATCCGAGGAGACCTCTGGGGATGAGGAGGCAGAAGAGGCGCTTGATCTGTCGGAGCTGGAAGAGGGCTTAAAGCTTGAGGCAGAATCCGATGAAGCAGAAGATGATGAAGAATTCGATCTCGATTTAGACCTTGATATCGATAGCACTCCTGTGTCCGAGGATGAAGCAGAAGAGGAGCTTGATCTTTCAGATATTGAAGACAGCCTTGAGCTTGATGAATTATCTGAAGAACCAGATCTCGATTTAGACCTCGATATCGATGCCGCCCCTGTGTCCGGGGAGGATACAGAAGCGGAGCTTGATCTTTCAGATATTGAAGACAGCCTTGAACTTGATGAACCCTCTGAATCTTCCGACAATGAAGACGATTTGGAAACGCTTGATCTGGATTTGGATATAGAATCCGCAGTGACAGAGGAACCGGAAGATCAGGCCGAAGAATTAGATTTTTCCGATATGGAGGAGATGATTTCTCTGGATGCGGATGATGAATCCGAAGAAAAGACAGATATCGAACCCGACGACGACGCCGAGTTGCTCGATCTGGGGATCGAAGAACCGACCGATGACGGGGAGGAATCCGCCCTGGAGGCTGAAGCGGCATTTGAAGAGGAAACCCTCGATCTTTCGGACATCGAAAATATGATCAAGGATGAAGAAACAGCCGAAACACCCGCCGATGAAACCCCGGACAAGGAGAAACCCGAACCGGATAAGGCCGAGGCGAAAATAGATGATCCGGTAGACGACCTTCTGATCAGCGATGATGAAGAGGAGCTCGAATCGCTTGATGACCTCGAAGGTCCGGACCCGGTTGCCCGCAAAAAGAAAAAAGGCGGCAAGAAAAAAGCCATAAGCACCCCGGTTATGATGCTGTTGGTTCTGATGCTTATCGGAGGCGGCGGATACGGCGCTTTTGTCGGTCTGACCGCCATGGGGATTCAGATCCCTTACATGGATACCGTTAAGAATCTTGGCAGCCAGATTCCTTTTTTGAGCGATTTTATAAAACCGCCTGTTGAGGATGTCGGAAATTTAAAAATCAGCACCATGGATATTTCAGGTAAATTTGTAAACAACGCCGGCGCAGGCAAACTGTTTGTGATTACGGGCAGCGCCAAAAACGGATACCCCGAACCACGGGCTCTGATAAAGGTAAACGGAAAGCTTTATTCCAAAGGCAAGCGCCTTGTAAAAACCGAGAAAGTATACTGCGGCAACAGTTTGACGGAAAAACAGCTTTCCGAACTGGAACTGGAGACCATCAGGAAGCGATTGAATAATCGTGCTGGTGATAAAAAATCGAACTTAAACGTTGCACCGGGACGGGTCATCCCCTTTATGATCGTCTTTTCGGGTCTTCCGGAAAATCTGGAGGAATATACCATCGAGGTCGCGGAATCTTTTCCAGCGGCTAAAAAATGATCATTTCGACTTGACGAATTCACCGGGAGTTGATAGAAAAACATCCCGATTGATTGATACGAATTCGGCGATGTAGCTCAGGTGGTCAGAGCATACGGCTCATATCCGTAGTGTCCGGGGTTCAAATCCCTGCATCGCCACCAAATATAAATCCAACGAAGTCCAATAAAGTAAAAAAGCCCTGAATTTTCAGGGCTTTTTTATTTCCAGTTGTCCAGTCCCGTCCTATGAAATCCATTGACATCCGGGGGTGATCGGGGTAAGTTTCAATCAAAGTTACCCCAAATCGAAATCAGTTACCCCAAGATGGGAGGCAATCCATGCCGCTGACCGATACCAAAGCCCGCAACGCAAAGCCAAAAGACAAACAATATAAATTATTTGATACCGACGGTCTTTTCCTGTTGATTTCCCCTGCCGGGGGTAAGTGGTGGCGCTTCAAATACCGATATGGGGGTAAGGAAAAATTAATCTCCCTTGGGACTTACCCCGAAGTGGGCTTGGCCAAGGCAAGGCAGCGGCGAGATGCGGCGCGGGAAAAGGTTGCCGATGGTATCGATCCGAGCCAGGCACGCAAGGCACTGAAAGCCGCTAAAATTCAGAACGAAAACACATTCGAGGTAGTCGCGCGGGAATGGCACGCCAAATTTACCCCAACATGGACCTCGGTGCATGCCGCAATGATTCTCAGACGTCTTGAACTCAATGTCTTTCCCTGGATAGGTGCGCGGCCAATAATCGAAATCAAGGCGCCGGAACTGCTGATGGTGCTTCGTCGGATTGAGTCGCGAGGGGCACTGGAAACCGCACACCGGGTCAGGATAATCTGCGGCCAGGTTTTTCGATATGCCGTTGCCACCGGAAGGGCTGAAAGAGATCCATCTACCGACCTTCGCGGCGCGTTACCCCCGGTCAAGCCGAAACACTTTTCAGCAATGACAGACCCGAAACAAGTTGCCGGTTTGCTGCGGGCCATTGATGGCTATCAGGGCTCTTTTGTGACTAAATGTGCTCTGCGTCTTGCCCCCCTGTTTTTCGTTCGTCCTGGGGAGCTTCGGAAAGCAGAATGGACGGAAATCGATCTTGAGGCCGCGGAATGGAATATTCCATCCGAGAAAATGAAGACTCGCCAACCTCATCTTGTGCCCTTGGCGCGTCAGTCGATTGAAATCCTAAAGGACCTTCACCCCCTGACTGGATCCGGCCAGTACGTCTTCCCAAGTCCGCGAACCCCTAAACGGCCGATGAGCGACAACGGCGTTCTTTCGGCCTTGCGACGTATGGGCTTTGAAAAGGATGAAATGACCGGCCATGGGTTCCGGGCCATGGCACGAACGATCCTCGATGAAATTTTGCAGGTTCGACCTGATTTTATAGAACACCAGTTGGCGCATGCAGTCCGTGATCCGAATGGCCGGGCCTACAACCGGACGGCGCACCTGCCCGAACGCCGTAAGATGATGCAGACTTGGGCCGATTATCTGGATGGCCTGAAGGCCGGTGCAAAGGTGATCCCTCTGCGGAAGAAGGCGGAACAATAAACGCAATTTCGCGGGATAGGGAGGCCACCCGATAAGCTGTCTATCCTGGGGCAGTTTCCCGCGAACAACAACCAGGGCGCTGCAGGAGGCGCGATGGAAATTGAAGACCTCAAACCCGATTTCAATATTTGGGGAAACGCGGCATCGTGGACGCTGGAAGAGGCTGCGTCTTTTATAGCTGATATCGATCCTATACTGTTTGAGCGATACAGTCAGAGACTGTTTATAGAGCAAAGATCAAATATTGGTGGTCATATAGTTTATCCTGACCAAATATCGAAAGCCCTAAATAATTTCAGAACGTTCTTTGATCTTGCAGTACGAGCGATGCGCGCGGGTGAACTCGGTCCAAAAAATCCCTTGGCCAATGAGGATAGCGAGGTAAAACCATCGGAAACAGCCTCATGGGCATTGAAGAATGGGTTTAGTGTTCCTGATGAGCTCACCGCTGTATTGCGTAAGAAAGAAAAAGCTATTCAGGCAGTCCAATCGTCAAGCAGGATAGACGATACACATGGTGATCCGCTCGAAGGTAAAACCATTGTCAAGCCAGAGAAGAAGCCAATTCCTGAAAAATTGAAAGAGCTGTATATGGCTGACATTTCCAAAGATTTACAAATGTCACAAGTTGCCGAAGCTAAACCGGAGGCAAGGCCTGTTAATCTGGGCAAGGAGGCCAAAGTTGATATCGAGGATTTCGTTAGCAAAATCAGAGTCGTGCCGGTAAATGATGATGAAATTAAGCTGCAAAAAAGTATTGGTAAAAGATGGATATCCGTTAATATCAGTTCATGGGGGCAAAAAACACCGATAGATCTTATTAAATACTTGGAGGACTCGATTTTTCCACCGCATTATTTTTCCATCGGTCAGGGTGAGAAACGGATTATGGACAATAGTCGGAAACGATTGGAGCAGGGGATTAATTCTAAGTTCCTTGATCTGTTAAAGGAAAAATTTTTGATCTATGCCCCCGATGGATACAAAATATACGAATACATCAAAGGTGAAGCCTCATGGACATACAAATTTAAGTTCACCGTAATAGATAATGAAAAACAAACATCGTTAGATCAACTTACACCAGATGCCCTTTTAGATCGTATTTCAAAGACCGTCGAAAATATTTTGGCAATTAGGAATGATGACACACTCAGCGACCTTGATGCCGGTATCTATGAAAAAAATTTAATGAAAAGATTGTCAGCCCTCTGGGAATCAGCAATTAAAAAGGGAATTTCTGAACAAGATATCAGAGAATTTCTTGAGCCAATCGGAAAAGAGTTTAATGAGTCGAAATACGAAAACCCTGATACGATGAAGTAACTCCCTCCTTTTCCCATTCAAGCGGTTCAATATACAGTCTCCCGTACAATCTCCACTCGAATATCGGAGATCTCCACCCTGGACTGTCGGAGATTGGTAAAAAAAATTTAAAGAAACATTCCTATTAATTTCAATAAGTAACATCTAAGTTCCAAAAATATTACCTCTTTTTTCTCTCAGATATCGGAGATCTCCACCTACTTGGGTGAATTCAGAATATTACTTCTGATAAACACAACGCTGGAGGATTCAATCATGGTTATCGTCAGTGGAAAATTCAAGGCCGCAATAAAACTTGGGAATCGACCTGCTTATCGGTACGAACAGGAGGGGGGGATTGATCCCACGGTATTAAGTAAATTGATGAATGGGATCAGTAGGGTTCATGAAAACGATCCCCGTGTGATTGCAGTCGGTCGGGTTCTGGTACAGCCGGAAGAATGCTTTCAGGAGGTCAGCAACGATGCCGCATAAAGTGAAGCCGGAAACGCAAGATGTTAATGAAGGTAAGAGTTCCAAAAGTAACTGCTATCCATTTCCTGAGACTGGTTTTGTTCGATTAAAGCAAATCTTGGGCGATCCGAAAGCCGATCCACCGGTTCCTCCCTATATTCCATTAAGCAAATCCACATGGTGGGCCGGTGTGAAATCCGGCCGGTATCCCAAGCCTGTTAAGTTGGGGCCACGCATCACTGCATGGCGCGTTGATGATATTCGTAAGCTAATATAATCCGGAGGGCACCCAGCATGCAGTTTAGATCTTTAATTAAACGCGTTCTCATTTGGGCTCGTTGCAGAAAACTTGTGCCTTGTTGGTTTGTGGAGGCATTATTCAGATTTCTTCATCTTAAATTCTTATAAGGGGGTATCTATGGCAAAAATACTTATCGACTGTGCGGATCCGAATGACTTGGCTGCAATTAATGAGGCTGCGGAGCAAGCTGCGGGCAAGTGCAATGTTACCTATTACAATCAGCACGAGGCGATGGTTGAGGCGGGATTGTCCTCTAGTCAACGGGAATCAGCGAGGATAATTGCGGAGGAGGCCGGGGATTCTGAAGAAGCGGTTCGTAAGAGAATTGAGCGTGGAAAAAAGCATTGGGACAACATGTCCCGCCTTCAGGAACCGACGAGGAAACCAACTGGCCCGATTGTAAAAAATGTGGCTACCTACCAGTTAAGGAAACCAGGAAATACGATGATGAGACCGGCAAAAACAAACGGGTTCCCATTGATCATGGGCTTTGTCATAGGTGCAGAAAAAAAGAATTGGCTGAAGAGAGGGCCATTCAAGCTAAAGCAGAAGTGGACCTGGCCATAGAGGAGTTTGAGCAAATTCCGGTCGATCCTGAAGTGGAAAGATTCTGGGACGAAACAATCATACCGAAAATTGAAAAATTGTTTGACGGGCCATTGATAGGCAAGGTCGGAGAAGAAACCTTGGAGAAAATCAGAAAATTGAAAAGAGGGCTCTATGAAATCTTTGATGGCGTCATTGAAGAATCAGAGTGTCCTGAGTATGGCTGAGGGGTTGTGAGTGTGGCCAGTTGGGCCACTGACGATGATACTACCGAGGAGCAGGCCGCATGAACGAATCCGATAAACTCGCACGTCATATTAAACTGAATCGCCAGGCGCTTCAACTCCTTAATGAAGAGCCTCAGCAGAAACGGGCCAGGGGTGTACTGACCATTGAGAGATCTCAGCTTCGTCTACTGTTGATAAAGGTCCAGGGCCGTCTTGAACAGCAGCAGGCCGAACCGTTCGACTCTTGCATCTCACGACAACTTGACGCGATCGAAGTTCTCCTGGAAGCCACCGGAGGCGATAAATGAATCGCTCGGAGTTCCTTCAGACACTGTACCAGCACTCAGAGGGCTTAATTGAGCTCCGAGCATTACCTACCCGAAACCGGGTGTTTATCCCCATAGACTCCGATCTCTCTGGCGTTGACCGTTTCTGTGAGCAGAAGGGATCTGATAATCTCTTTTTTGGCGTTGCATCCCGTGACAGTTCCGGCGGCGGCAAAAACAATATCGTCCATATTCCAGCGGTGTGGGCCGATGTCGACTATAAGGACACATCGAAGCAGATCCTTATGGCCCGAATGTCACAATTTCCTTTCAGGCCTTCGATAGCTGTCCTTTCCGGTGGCGGGGTACATCTCTATTGGCTTTTGCGGGAACCTGCCGGGAAAGAGGGTATCGCAGCCATTGAGGATATAAATCAACGGATCGCAGCGGTTATTGGTGGAGACCTGAACGCCTGCGATGGGGCCCGGATCTTGCGCGTCCCTGGGACAGTCAACCACAAATATCCAGAAAAGCCGGAATGCCGAGTGATCCATGATGCGGATTTCACCTATGCCCTTGATGACTTCCTGGCTGTACTGCCAGAAGTCCCTACAGAGCTCAGGAGAGACGATCACGCCAAAGATAAGGGCAACACGGGGGCAGGGTGGCTTGCAGAAGCCATGCAGGGGTGTGAGGCCGGGAAAAGAAACGCGACGGCAGCGAAGCTGGCCGGATACTGGATCAATAAAATAAGCGTGTCCGAAACCCTCGCCATTCTCCAATCCTGGAACCAGTCGAACGAGTCACCATTACCGGACACCGAAATAGAATCCGTTGTCAAATCCGTTTCCCGGTACGAACCCACAGACAAGCAAAAACCAAAGATCTCCATGGATCATGTTTATGACGGACAGCGGATGCTTGATGAATACCGGAAATACATCGACCAATCGGACAAGGCAAGATTTTTGACCGGTATCGGACCTATAGATCAGCAGATCCGGGGTGTAGCCGGCGGTGAGGTTTTGACGATTATCGCCAGGGCCGGCTCTTTCAAGACTGCAGCGCTACAAAATATGCTTTTGAATTATGTGAAATCTTCGTCATGGGCTGCGTCATTTTTTTCAATTGAGATGCCGATACCAAACGTAACAGAAAGGTATTTGCAGATATCAGGCAGCATCACCGGCCGGGAGGTCGAAGACTCTTTCCGCGGCAAATCCGCAAACGTTAACCTATCTGCCCTGGAATCCCAATTCAAGAAAGAATTGAAAAACCTATCTGTAATTCCAACAAAGGTATCTCTTCCGGACATCGCCAAGTATGTCGCCATGATCGAACAGGAGAAGGGCGTTAAGGTCGGCGTAATCGGTATCGACTATCTTCAGTTGATCGATCAGCAAGGCAGATCTGAGTACGAGGTAACCTCACTCCTGGCACGGCAAGCGAAAGACCTGGCTAAAAGCCTCAATCTCCCGGTGGTATTGCTTTCTCAGGTGTCCCGTAAAGGCGGCGACGGTGAGATTGAAATATCCTTAGACATGGGGCGAGGGTCCGGTGCCATAGAAGAGGGTGCGGATTTCGTATTGGGGTTATGGCAGGCGCCTAAGAATGGAGATGATGGCGATTTTGATTTGATATGCCGGATACTAAAGAACCGAAAAGGGCCGAAAGGGTCCCGATGGATATTAACCCTTGACCCTGAAACCTTTCATATCGGTACCGCGGCGGCGGCGTATACACCGCCAAAAAAGAGTATCAGAAACGGATTTTGACCATGAAACATGGCCGGCGTGGTGTGGGAAACCATGAAAAAATGATATCCGATTTTTCCCCCGGATATCTCCGGCCATTTTTCAGAACAGGGGAAAAACATGAAGCACGGCTATTATGTCCCGATATCCAAAGCGTTTAAACAGCATCTACCAAAGGACAGAATGTTTACAAAATTTGAGGCAGCATACAGCCTGCAATTGGACTATGACGCAGGGGACGCTGTCACCGTGAAAGGGTATGCTGCTCTTTGGGGATGGGACAGAAAGAAGGTCAAGCGATTTTTGAAGGCTATGGGAGTGACAATCATCTACCCAGAAGACACGTCTAAAAAGCGGAACCAAAAGGGACATATCATGCCCCATAAAAGGAACATATCGGACAAAAAAATGCCCCATATAAGATTGATTGATAACAAGCACTTAGGAAGTGATAGGGACATATCGTCAAAAAAAACGCCCCATAAAGGGAACATATCGTGCCCCACTACTATAGATACTAAGATACTAGATACAAATAATACGTCGACGGCGAAGCCCTCAACATGCCCCCATCAGGCCATTGTGGATCTGTACCACGAGATATTGCCGGAGCTTCGCAAAGTCAGAAAGTGGACTGAGAAACGTAAGGGTATGTTACGGGCCAGGTGGAATAGCGGCGAGAAGCGAGAGGAAGGCACTCCAATAGACTCTCTGGAATATTGGCGACCATTTTTCGAATACGTTCGTGATTCCGATTTTCTGATGGGCCGAGGCCATAACTGCCCTAATCATAAATCGTTTCAGGTTGACCTCGAATGGCTGGTTAATGAATCCAATTTTGTGAAAGTGATCGAGGGGAAATATCATTAATGGGATCGATTTATAAAACCGGCAAACCGTACTTGAGATTTTTTACAGCGGCGAAAACTCCGCAAGGGCCACTGAAAGGGCTGTCACTATCCATGGGATTGATCGAAATACGATCACCATTATTTGTTATCCAAAAAGAATATAGAATCAAAACAGGTTGTGGAGGTTGAAATGGGAAAGTTAAAATTAACACTTGAGACTGGGGCAGAAATGGCTGAATTGCGCAAGATCACGTTAAAAAAATTCATCAAATTCAAACGATTGGTGAGGAGTTTAATATCGGAAACGATTCCATATCAGGATAAAATAAATCGGTTACGCAGGCAGAAAGCCCTTCTTGAAGCTCAGAATTTATCCTTCAATGACCACCATATTAACAAAGTACAAAACGAACTTGAAGATGCGCAGAGTGCGTTGGAAGCGATAGAGGATAGGATAGCTCGGTTTGATGGGCCGTTATACATTCTGTGCATATATGCTGACAAGTTTTTATCCTACCATGATCATGCGCAGATTTTAGGGGTAAATCACATAAGTCTCAAAAACATAGTGCGGTGGCATAGCGAAATATTAAATAAAAAAGATGAAGGCCTTTACAGTTTGATATCCGAGTTTCGTGGGGAATACAGAGGCAACGCGGATTTTATAGAATTGGATAATATGAACCAGATGCCTCTTTATACTGTGCACTATCATCATTTTTTCCCGAATTCAGGACCGCCGAACTATCAATCGCGAGTTTCTCCAGAAGGGACCTGGGTGTTTGAGCGATTGCCACCGAAATTCGAAGTAATAAATGGCGAAAAGGAATAGAAACAATGCCAAAGGCAAAGAGAAAAGTGAATGCAGAAGTACCCGATAATGAACCGGAGAAGGGGCAAGATTGCTCAATATTCTTTGAATTTATTGAAACGCATGATGAACCATCCCTTGGGCTTAAAACCACCGAGGAGGCACTCTTTAACGCGACAGGTTTTAACAAGAAGGGATCTGTAGCAAATATTCTTCTGGCCATTATAAATACATTATTGAAAGCCGAAGGTGATCTTGAAAAAAAGAAATTTAAAGGGAATCAGATTCTATCAGCCATGACCGAGCTTGGTCCCCGTGATGGCTTCGAAGGCTTATTAATAGTGCAACTGCTAATAACCTATGACCGGGCGATGGAATGCTTCAAGGTGGCGGAAAATAAAGGATCCTTTGCCGATATCGATTTCAGTCACCAGGATCAGGGCATCAAGCTCATGCTCCTTTACAACCAGCAACTTGAAGCCCTGGACCGCCATAGGGAAAGAGGGAGAGAGGGGTAAGGAATCACTCCTGAAGAACTGGTAAACCAGGGTCAACCGATGAAAAATTTTGTTATGAGATGGCCGACAAAAGGGACTATGTGATCATCACGCTTGAAGTTATCTTGCAGGAAAGGACTCGAAATGGCACTGCTGGGCGATTTTAAATTAACCCCACGGCAAGAAAAGGTGCTTGCCTCATTGATAACGGAGCCGAGTATCAATGAGGCAGCAAATGCGGCGCGTGTTGGCGTGCGAACTGTTTTTAAGTGGCTGAAAAATGAGGCTTTCTGCGACGCCTATCGTGCGGCGCGGGCGGCGGCGGTACGGCAAGCCGTCGGACAGGTACAGGCGGCTATGGGCGCTGCCGTAAGAACGCTTGTTGAAATCATGGAGGATACGGGAGCCCCGGCGTCAAGTCGCGTGACGGCGGCCAAAGCCATGATCGAAACCGGCATAAAGGCCGTTGAAATCGAAGATATAGAGGCCCGATTATCGGTGATTGAAACAGAAATAAAAAAAGAAAGATATAAAAGATGAGATTTCACCGGAGACTCGTGAAGATTGAAGAAAAACTTGCACCAGTAGAGCAGTTGACGAAAGTTTTGTTGGTTTTATCTGATCAGGACGAGCAGGAAAAAATCGAAGCGTTTCTGGCTGAAAATCCAGGCCGACCATACGAGATTATACGAGTTAGATTTATAGCCCCTCCAAATAGAACGGAAGAATCATAGCAAGTCACCGAAATCCCCCTGCGTTTCATGCTTCTGAAGACACCACGGCACCATGATACCATTCAAATGAAATATCAAGATTGACGGAGTAAATCCTCCATAGTATATTTCGGATACCCGATTGTGTGCCGCAAAGTTTACCAACGATAGAAACTCGTGATATTCTGCAGCATATCTTGTGAATTTGGCCACAATTACCTTTAATGTTTTTACCCTATATAAAAGATCATCTTCCTTTGAAGGTGAGATCTAAGACAGCTTAATTTTCCAATCGCTCCCGTCTTTATAGGTTTCTGCTTTAAATAATTCAGGGTTAAAAGAGCCTATTTTTCTTGTTCCCCCTGCTGGAGTCTCTTTTTCTGTTTTCATCCAATAAATATAAAGAGTATACCCCTCATTTTCTATCAGTTGAATGTGTTCCATGGATTGTTTGTAACCTGGATTTTTTCGGCCTTCATCATTCCTTTCCCAATCCTCAGAAAAGATCACGCCGTTTTTGTCCTCCCATGCTCCAAAGAAAATAATTTTCTTTTTCTCATTTATGAACGACCAATTATTATACCAGTTTTTGCATGTAGCTCCCTGTTCCTCCATAAACTGTTTTCTGCTTTTCACGTTGACATCCTTTCCTTTCTTTTAAGATTTTATCTTTATCTATCCTTTTTGATAAAATATTACACACAATAAGTGATTATGCGGATCCGGATATCATAACATTTGTAATGTTATCCGCCTTTTTAAGTGCCATTTGATTCCTTGCCAGAAAACAAAATGTTACCCAGATCGTCTGCCCATGACTGGTAAGGTGGGAATTCATTTTGTTTCATTCCATTCTCCTTACGGTCGTCAATAATTAATAATATTGACCTGGCTATCATTTCCGTAATGTTGGCTGATCGTGTCGAATAACGCCTTTAGCTTTGGCTACGCCGCAACAAGCTCATTCACCACCGCCCCCATCAACCTTCCGGCATCATCTTGCGACTGAGTGAGTTTGGCTTGCAGATCGTCGCACAGGGCCATTAGTCGGTCGACTTTGGTGACGATCCGTTTTTGCTCCGAAAGGGGTGGCAGAGGGTATAACTCATTCAGAAGAGCTGTCGAACCAATATTTCCTTGGTTTGCCGTCCCGGTTGCTCTTGTGAATATCCGATCCAGCATAGTTTCCGACTTTAGAAACACATTGGCAGTTTGCCCTACCGCGAGTGAGGAAAAGCGCAGAAGCCCAACTCTCTGGTTTAGAAACAGCTTCGGGCCGTTTAGATGCTCCTTTTTCACCAATACGGTGAAGAGATAATCCCTTTTGGCCTTTGTTCCCGTCATCGTAATAAGGAGATCACCTTCCCCGATTAAGAAATCCTGGCTATAACCTGCAAGCTCATCTGGTATGAATACAGGTTTTTGATGTATAAGGAGATCATTGTTCTTAACGTTGCCAAGTCGAATTACTTGGTTTCCGGACGATGGCACATACGAGTTGCTCTTGAAAGCGCAGCCACCCTTGAAATGACAGATATCACCTAATGCCACCCACTCCCACCCCATTGGCAATTCATAAGGCACTTCATCCAGATCAATGGGCGGCAGAGGCTTCTGTTTCTTAATCTTGCCTTCCTTAACCAGCTTTTCCTTTTCAGTCTTTACCTTTTCCAATAGCACCGATGCCGGTTCATCCTTCGGATTCTGCGGTACAAGTTTTCCCTGCACTGCAAGCTGAAGGATGGACTGACGAAGTGCGTTGACGTTTTCGGGGCAATCGTAGAGCAGATCGAAGTTTTCTCTGATGCGATTCCAGGCGTGTTTAACGGTATCCCCATCAGGGGCCGTAAGGGCGTTCAGGCAGGAACCGTTTAACGTGATCCGGCTTTCATTCCGTTTCTGCTGACGGGCTTCCAGATCGTCGCACAGGACCATGAGTTGGTCGACTTTGGCGACGATGCGTTTCTGTTCGGTAAGTGGGGGGAGTGGAAATGGGATCAATGCCACTTCTTTACCGGAAACCTCTTTGAATGTAGTGCCTGTAGCCTGGGCGTTGATGTCTGGTGCGGCTTTGCTGAGAAAAATGAAGATGTATTCAGCCATGGCTTTCAGATATGAGATGCAGGACTTAAAGCCTTGATTTGTTGAAAGAGGATTCATGGCTATCCCGACATAACCGATTGGCGCTCTACTTGAAAATAGAACAGTTCCAACGGGCATCAGTTGTGCAGAAGAGCCATCAAGACCCTTTTGTGTAATATCGCGACGTCCTCGTTTTATATACCGAGACGACTGCCCTACCATATCAGCCGGGGTGAGCCATGGAATTTCTTTAGAGTCCGTCCAATAATCGCCCTTGCCAGTTTTAGGGGTACCACCACCAACGATAGACCCAATATCTCCCATCCGAACCCATTGCCATGCATTTGGGATTTTATGCGGATAAGCGTCTACTGGTTCACCTACTGGATAGCGAGATTTCCTTATCTTGCCCTCCCTGATCAGTTTCTCTTTTTTAGCCTTTATTTTCTCCAAAAGCACCGACGCCGGTTCATCCTTCGGATTCTGCGGTACGAGCTTCCCCTGCACGGCAAGCTGAAGGATCAACTCTCGCAGTTTCTGGATGCCGTTGGGTACGTCGGCGAGGGTATGAAAGTGATCGGCAAAGGCTTCGGGGGTCATTATTTCTTACCCCCAAGCGACAGCATGAGTTCGTTCTTGAGCTTATCACGGGAAGATGCGATATCCTTGAGCAGGGTATGGTATTGCTTTAAGAGCTTGTCAGGGTCACCATAGCTCACTTTTTCGGCATTGGGATTCTTTATGTCAAGGTTAAAGTCCTTGGCCTTGATCTCATCTGCCGTGACCCTCCACGCCAGTCCATTCTCTTCGCGCTTGTCCCACCATTCTTTCTCAAGGTCGAATTCTTCGATGCGGATGGGCTTGGTCTTATTGTATGATTTGTATCCTTTGGGGTATTGGTGTTCATAGTACCAGATTTCCTTGGTCGGTTCCCCTTTCGTAAAAAAGAGCAGATTGGTCTTTATTCCGGTATAGGGATTAAATACCCCATTAGGCAGCCGGACAATCGTATGCAGATTACACTCTTTCAGGAGCCGTTCCTTGATACGTGTTTTAACACCTTCTCCGAACAGCGTGCCATCCGGGAGAACCATGCCACACCGCCCACCAGGCTTCAAAAGATGCATTATCAAAACCAGGAACAGATCCGCAGTCTCCCTTGTTCGATATGAGGCCGGAAAATTCGTTTCGATACCATCTTCTTCCATGCCACCGAACGGGGGATTGGTTACGATTGCATCCACCCTATCTTTAGGGCCATAGTCCCTCAATGGCCTGGATAGGGTATTGTCGTGCCGGATCTGAGAGGGAATCTCGATACCGTGAAGCAGCATATTGGTGGTGCATAACAAGTGCGGGAGGGCTTTCTTCTCAACTCCGTGGATGCTTTTCTGTAGGATTTTCTCGTCTTCGGCTGTCTTAACGTACTTGCTTCGCATGTTTTCAATGGCACAGGTGAGAAAGCCGCCTGTACCAGACGCCGGATCGAGAACCGTTTCCCCAAGTTTGGGGTCAACCATATCCACCATAAATTGGGTTACGGCCCTTGGGGTGTAAAACTCACCGGAATTACCGGCACTTTGTAGATCCTTTAGTATCTTCTCGTAGATATCGTTGAAAAGATGGCGGTCTTCAGTTCTGTTAAAATCTATTTCGTTAAGTTTATTTATGACCTGGCGCATCAGAGTGCCAGACTTCATATAATTATAGGCGTCTTCAAACGCATCACGGACTACAAATCCCCTTGGATTGGCCCCTGGTGCGAATGAAAGATTTTTCAATTTCCGGAACAAATCATCGTTTACAAAATCTAACAGTTCATCCCCTGTGATGCCTTCTGGATCAACAGCCCAAGTACGCCAGCGTAGCTTCTTGGGTATGGGAGATTTATAGTTATCCTCCATAAGTTCGTATTCCTGCTCACGGGCATCGAATATCTTGAGGAATAACATCCAGCCGAGTTGGGCGATACGCTGTGCATCCCCGTCGACTCCTGCGTCTTTTCTCATTATGTCTTGAATACCCTTGATCGTAGTGCTGATAGCCATATTTATCCTTTTATCAGTTTATGCAGCAGCATATATTTCGCTTTCCAGTTCCTTTACAGCTTCCATGTATTTGTCTCTTCCTCCGAAGCAATTGACTATTTCTATCGGTGTACCTAACCTATCAATCGGTTGCACTTTCAGTATGCCGATATCTTCAAGAGGCACAATACCGGTATCCGCATATTTGTCCAGAAGCGCATCTAAAACAGATCGGGCCTTATCTTCGTATTTTGTGAAATAATTTCGCTTCCGTACATTATTCGCCCGTTCTTTACGCGTCAAGGGAGGCTGGCCGAAGGCCACATGGCATACAAGGTCAAATGGGTCATAGTCGCGTCCGACTTCCTCGGCCAGAGCGTCCAACAATACCCCTTGTTCATTCAGCTCTTCGATAAGGGCCTTTTTCTTTTCGGCCTTGCTCCAACTCCGAAGAAATGAATCCATCGTTTTGTATTCTTCAATCACGTTCTTGCGGGTATAGTCTCTAAGGGATTCGGTTATGAGCTTACCGTCTTTGCCGTAATATTGCACTCGCTCGGAAACAACGCTTACTGCCACATCATCGACAACGTATTTCACGCGTTTGCCACCTTCGTCGTCCGGCGGGAAAACATCAATAATGACGTCACCACCGTTTCCGTCGTCATCGTCCCCGGTGTCGTCTGGTGGGAACGGTGGATCGTCAGCTCCTGGCTCATATATCTGAACCGGATCGCCATCAAAGTCGGGATCGGCAAAAAGCTCAGTGGCTTTCTTAAAGTCCATAATGGTAAAATAGAATTTGTCGTAATCCTCATGGATGCGTGTGCCTCTGCCGATGATTTGCTTAAAGGAGGTAAGAGATTGTATGCGCTGATCCAGTACGATTAGCTTACACGTCTGAACGTCGACTCCGGTTGACAGCAACTTGGATGTGGTGGCTATTACCGGATACCGGCTTTCAGGATCGATGAAATTATCAAGCTCCGCTTTCCCAAGGGTTTCATCGCCCGTCATCCGCATGACATATTTTTCGTTTTGGGACACCAGATCGGCGTTTTCGTTGACCAATGCCTTTCGCATCCGTTCGGCATGATCGATATCTTCGCAGAATATTATGCTTTTGTCGTACCGATCAGAAAGTTTAAGAAACTCGGTTACCTTGGCAGCAACCAGTTCGGTTCTCTTTTCAAGCACCAGAGTCTTATCAAAGTCTTTTTGGTTGTATATTTTGTCTTCGATGAGCTGGCCGTATTTATCCAGTTTCCCGTCTGTGGGACGCCACCCGCTCAGATCCTTGTCGATATCGATCCTGACGACCTTGTATGGGGCCAGAAAGCCGTCCTCTATTCCCTGCCGTAACGAATACGAGTAAACAGAGTTCCCGAAGTAATCAATGTTGGATACGTCTTTTGTTTCCTTGGGTGTAGCCGTCATACCGATCTGTGTAGCCAAACTGAAATAATCAAGGATCTCACGCCAGGCTGAGTCTTCGGCGGCACTACCCCGATGGCACTCGTCTACGATTACAAGATCGAAAAAGTCCGGTGAAAACTGTTTGTAGACGTTTTGTATTTCTTCAGTACCGGTTACGGCCTGGTATAATGACAGATATATTTCATAGGATTTATCAATCTGCCTTTTCTTAATCTTAGTCATGGCAGAGCCAAAGGGCTTGAAGTCGTTTACGCGGGTCTGATCGACCAGGATATTGCGATCTGCAAGAAACAAAATCCGCTTCTTTTTACGAGCCTTCCACAATCGCCAAATAATCTGGAAGGCGGTGTAAGTTTTGCCTGTTCCGGTGGCCATAACCAACAAAATCCGGTTACGGCCCTTTGCGATGGCTTCGACAGCCCTATTAATAGCAACAAGCTGGTAATACCTTGGGGCTTTGCCGCTGGCATCCACGTAATAATCCTGAGTGACAATGGACTGCTGATCGGCCCCGATATCCTTATTTGCACAATAGCGATTCCACAGATCGGTTGGAGAAGGAAAAGAGTCTAAGGACAGCTCTTTTTCGACCAGTCCTGAATCGATTAAGCGGTCATGTTCAAGGAAGGCATCCCCGTTGGAGCTATATACAAACGGAACATCCAGCGATCTGCCGTAATCGATAGCCTGTTGGATACCATCACCGACTGTGTGTTTGTTGTCTTTGGCCTCGATAACAGCAATCGGGATATTCGGCTTGAAATAGAGGATATAGTCAGCCCGTTTCTTTTTGCCGCGAGAAACCAACTTACCACGCATCTGGACGCGCCCAGCGGTAAAGGATACCTCTTCGCGCATTTGGGTCTGCAAATCCCAACCAGCTTTTTCTATGGCCGGTGTAATGTACTTGGTACGGATATCGGTTTCGGTGAGTGTTTTCTTGTTCATGTACACCTGCAATATCTGATTTTGGCCTATGCGATCTTGGTCATAAATATGGGTTCCATGGTGCGTGGGGATATTCGGGAGCTAAGTGGCCGGTATGTAATCCTATTCTATGGCGAATGTCAAGAAGCCTTCTCTACCTACGGCTCAATGGGTATCCTGTCCGGTTTCCTGTGTCATAAGGGGCTTTATTGGCAGACACAGCGCATGGCCTCCCCGCAATGCCGCTGTTCAACCTTGATCCACCACGTTCAAAGCGTTTTGAGAGGTTGGCAAGGTGGAAGATGCGCGAACAACCGAGGAGGCCTGTTCAGCGTGTAAGAATGTTTTCGAAAATTGGTCAGGATAGCCGGCCGTGGCGAACACCGGGGAGCTCTGCTTGGTTACATGGATTTAGCCACAGGATGGAATATTATAAATGGATACCAATAAAAATTGGATAACAGTGATTCAGCAGGCAGCATATATTATCACGTGCATATATCTTTGGGCTATGCCATAATATGCCGTCTTCTTGTCTTTTATATACAAATCAGTTATTCTGAGAAAACAGTTTGAGGGGTACAATAGCCGGGGTAACAACTTGGATTTGAGCAATGAAATAAAGGCATTTGATGAATACGTTGAGCGTATGCGTTCTCTACTCAATGGGCAGACGGTGGCTGGACACAGGGAATGGCGTAGATTGGCTCTATCCTCTCTGGACGGGGAGCCTGGTAGGGAGCTTCGGCGTATCGTTGATACGAAGGCGCTAAGGGATTCTGGGGCTTTCTTTACGAGCCGCCGCATGGCACAACGCGTTCTTTCCTCGCTACGCAATAAGCTCGGTGAATTCAGTCTGATAGTCGACCCTACCTGCGGGGTGGGTGATCTCCTGCTTTCGATGGCGTGGTCTTTGCCGCTTGGTCGATCGGTTGGTGACACGTGTCGAGCTTGGGGAAAGAGGCTGGCAGGTTACGATAAACATGAGGAATTCGTTAATGCAGCGAAGTTACGCTTGGCTATTCTTGCCGCTCATCGGCACAACTTGCCTGGTGTCGGCGAATGTAGTTCATTAGTTGACCATTTCCGTTTGATCAGCTGTGCCGACGGCCTTTCGGAATCACACCTTTATAATAGGGCTGATGCCATCATCATGAATCCGCCTTTCTCGATCGTCGATGCGCCGTCGGAATGCGAATGGGGGGCAGGGGGCGTGAACATGGCGGCTCTGTTTATCGACAAGGTTTTGCATGAGGTGCACCCTGGGACACGTGTCGTGGGCATTCTTCCCGATGTGCTTCGCTCTGGCTCACGTTATTCCAGATGGCGACAGCGTGTCGTGGATTCGGCCGAGATTCTGGCCGTGCGGCAGCACGGTGCCTTCGATCGCTGGGCAGATGTGGATGTCTTTTCCATGGATTTTGAAAAAGCTAAGAAACACGAGCCCCAAAAAAAACGGCGAGTGGCTTGGGTGCCCACCACCGGCCGTCATCGGAAATCTGTCAGCGATTTTTTTGAAGTTCATGTTGGAGCAGTCGTTCCACATCGGCATAAGGAGACAGGCCCCACTCTACCGTTCATACACGCACGGTGTCTGCCGAAGTGGCGGTACATCAAGACAATCCATGAGGTCCGCCGTTTCGCGGGCACGACCTTTGAATCTCCATTCGTGGCTGTCCGACGAACGTCGAGCCCCAGTGACGTGAACCGAGCCGTTGGCACGATTGTCACAGCCCCCGGATTAATTGCCGTCGAAAACCATTTGATCGTCCTCCGCCCCAAGGATGGCCGACTGGAGACCTGCCGCCAGCTCATCAAAGTGTTGCGATCCGAGAAAACAAATCGGTGGCTGAATAGACGTATCCGTTGTAGACACTTGACAGTGCCGTCCTTGCGTGAGGTGCCTTGGGTGGAATGCACACCATCATGAAGATTCGTTTTGCCACAGATATTCTCCGCCGTCTAGGGGAAGAGCTGAATCCCAGCATGGACAAGGGAATATTGGAGTTAGTGAAGAACGCCTATGATGCAGATGCAATTCACTGCACGATCTATCTTGAAAACACAGACGAGGCCGGTGGCAAGCTCCTGATTGTTGATGACGGTGACGGAATGACACCGGGGGAAATAGAAACCGGTTGGCTTGTTTTAGGAAGATCGACTAAGAATCAGAAGACGCGAACAAAGCTCGGAAGGATACCTGCGGGCAGCAAAGGTTTGGGACGACTTGCCGCATTGCGTATGGGAGATTGTACGCTTCTCACGACGCGCCCTATAGAGGGGAGGGCAGAATACAACCTGTTGATCAACTGGGAAGAGTTTGATGAAGTCGATTTGGTGGACGATGTTGAGCTCAATGTGGAGGCGGGACGTCGAGCGCGGGGCTCGAAACAAGGGACTGAAATAAGAATAGAAAGCATCCGGCTTCGGATAGGACGGCGCGAGGCTAAAAAATTGGCCCGTGAGCTGATTCTGCTCGCTGGCCCCTTTGGTGATGACGCCTCAGGCTTTAAGCCCGTCTTAAAGGCACCAGAGTTCAAGGATCTGGAAAACCTTATTGACAAACGCTATTTCAGCGAGGCGGACTATCATCTAGTCGCCACGGTGGATAAATATGGTATTGCTTCTGTGAAGGTTCTCGATTGGCGAGATTCGGTACTTTTTGCTGCCGAGCACGCAGACCTCATCGCAGGTAAAGATCGAGACAAGTTTGAATGTCCGCCGCTGACATTCGACCTTTGGACTTTTCTCCTCAACAGGAAAAGCTTTAAAACTAAGGCCGTCCCAGTCAGTCATGTCAAGGAGTGGCTTAATAATTTCGGTGGTGTACACGTTTACCAGAATGGGCTACGCGTGATGCCTTACGGTGACCCAGGAAACGACTGGCTGGATATGAACCTTCGGCGAGTGAGAAGTCCAGAAGAGAGGCCATCGACGAACAATTCCATAGGGCGCGTAAAGTTTGATGACACGGATTCGCTGCTTATGCAGAAAACGGATCGCTCGGGTTTCATTGAGTCAGACGCATTCCTTGAAATCCGTGAATTCGGACAGATAGCACTAGATTGGATGGCACGTAGGCGACTTGATGAGGCAGAAAAACGACGAGAACGAGATAAGAAGGAAGTTCGACAGAAGACCGTCGTGAGCCGTAAGAATTTGGATGCGGCTGTTGAGAAGTTGCCAAAGAAGGAGCGTGAGCCGATACAGAGGGCAGTTACCCAAGCGTGGCAAACCGTAGACAAGCAGTTCCGCCAATATGAGGATGAGATTCAACTCTATCGGACTCTCAGCACTGCGGGGATCACCTCCGCTACGTTTGCTCATGAGTCCGCCGGCAACCCGATTAAAGTGATCAGTCGATCTGCAGGCACATTACGTCGCCGCGGAAAGAAATATACTCCAGAGATATATGAAAAACAATTAAGCAAGCCGATCGAGGCCATTGCCGGGGCCACGAAGAGTTTATCAGTGCTTGGTAATGCAACCCTGAAGCTTCTCGATCACGAGAAGCGCCGTGCAGCAAGGGTGGACATTCACGAGGTCATTGGACACATTCTCTCTACCTTTCGTCCGTTCCTGAGTACCGCGGAAATCAAGGTGGAAAGGGAGTTGTGTGATGGATCGCCCTACCTCCGAGGTAGCGAGGCAGCAATCGAGTCCATTGTTACGAACCTCTTGAACAACAGCGTTGCTGCATTTGAACGTTCGAATACGAGGGACAGGCGGATCAATCTTGCTACACAGCTTTCGAATGGATCTGTTATCATCCGGATGATGGACAGCGGGCCGGGTATTCAAGGAATAGAAAAGCGTGATATCTGGCTGCCGGGCAGGACGACGCGAAAGAACGGAACCGGATTGGGGCTTACGATCGTGCGAGATACTGTCCAGGATTTAGGTGGTGAGGTGGGTGCGTCAGAACACAGTGAAATCGGTGGTGCGGAGATTATAGTAAAACTACCAGTACTGGGGTCATAGACTATGGGTATTTCTTTGGCGGGACGGCAGATAAATAACATCCTTGTTGTGGACGACGATCCTGCGGCACGCGATTCCTTCTCGGAGATCATCGCCGACATGGGACTCAACTCCGAATGTGAATCGGGACCTCTCGATGATTTGAAAGCCTTTGTAGATTCAGTTTCGGAGAGGGCTGATGCTGTTTTCTCTGACTACAGACTGAAGCCCCGAAACTACTCAGTCTTCGAGGGAGACAGCCTTGTTGCTGAGTGTTTCAGTCACGATATCCCCGCAGTCCTTTGCACTACATACGAAGCCGCTGATTTCATGCTAGATCGTCGCCTGGTCCGAAGAATACCGGTGCTACTTCGAGACACTAATCCAGAACCTGATGATGTTGCGGCGGCACTGGAGAAATGCATATCAGAACTGCAAGGACATGTAGCTCCAAGCAGAAAGTCGACGCGGGCGCTTGTGCGTGTTAATGATATAGACCTCGACCGTGGCTTTTTCTATGTCGTTGTCCCCGGGTGGGATGTTCGGGCCAAGGTCCGTTTGGATCTTTACAACGTGCCGACTGAGATAAGAAAATTGGTCAAGCCAGATAAGAGATTCCATGCCCAGGTCAATACTGGGGCACAGTCAGCGCACGATCTTTATTTCGACGAGTGGGAAACGGAATGACGTTGAAGCTAAATCGATCAATCGCGATTATAGACGTTGGTCATGGTAACAGTACAGTGGTTATCGAGAATGAGGGCGTGCTTGTCGTTGACGCTGGTCCGAAGAACGCTCTTCTGGAGTTTCTGCGTGAGCAGAATGTGATGCACATTGACGTGCTGCTTATCTCGCACGCCGATCAGGATCACCTGGGCGCACTCGCACAGTTGCTTGCATCGCGGGAGTTTACGGTTGGACGCATAGCCTTGAACTCTGATGCTGATAAAAGTTCGGCTACATGGGACGATGTACTGTATGAACTCGATCAAGCCGCATCGGATAAGAGACTCCGTTTCGATGTAGCCCTAGTTCCTGAGGATGAACCGGTCTTTGATCGAGGAAACGTGCGTGTAGAGGTTTTTGGGCCAAGTCGATATATAGCCGGAAAAGGTCCCGGCGCGAGGGACCGAGATGGCCGAAGGATCACAACCAATTCGATAAGCGCTGTTGTTGGGATAGCCGTTGCGGGAACACAAATGGTACTCTTACCAGGGGACATAGATGAGGTTGGCGTCGATGACCTGCTGGCGCATAATGGTACAATGAAAACCCCTATCCTCGTGTTTCCTCACCACGGGGGAAAGCCCGGAGCTGCGAACATTGACGGATACGTCAGGAAACTTTGTGCGGCGGTTGAACCACAAGTGGTCGTTTTCTCAACCGGGAGGGGGAAGCATCGCACCCCAAACCGCGAGGTTGTTGCGGTGATTCGTGAAAGACTCCCAAAGGCCCGCATCATGTGTACGCAAATATCTGAGCACTGCTCTGATGTGTTATTGGTCGCGGATGAAGACTATTTGAACGACGTATTCTGTAGCGGACGTGAGCACGGAAAGTGCTGCGCGGGGACAATCCTCATTGACCTCGACGAAGCAGGAACGGTGCTCCCATCGGCGGAAGGGCATCGAACATTTATAGACAATTCAGTGAAGCAACCTCTCTGCGTATAGAATAGAAAAGCCCAACAAGTCAGATAGACTCGGATGGAGAAAACTGTGACGCGACGTTTTGTATTTTTCCCGCCAGCCATCAGCGGCTTTAGGATCGAATTGGGGTAAGCCCGTCAATTAAAACAGAAAAAATAGCATCTGGAATTATGAAAATAGCCTGATTGAAATCAGACTTGGTGGGTATTAAAAAGCCTCAAGGATAATTTTATAGGGGTAACTTTCGGGGTAACAATAAAAGTGAATATTAATTATAAAATGTAATATCAATATGTTAATACGATAGTTAAATAGCCTGCATCGCCACCAAAAATAAAAAGCCCCTGCAATTTCAGATAGTTGCAGGGGCTTTCTTTTTGATCCGCAGATTAACACAGATTATCCATCTAAATGATGTCTGCGAAAATCGGCGTTCGAATTCGCCAAAACCAACAACGGACAGGAATAAAGAATTAACTGGGCGCGTGTCCCATAACTTAAGACCTACTGTTCCTGTTCACTGGAACCTGTTAGTTACGGTGTCAGTTTTTCAAAGGGGGGGCCAATCCGCTTTAAACGGGCCGTAATCTTTTCCAACGAGTTTTTCGAGAATGGGGCGAACCCCCTTGTCTTGGCCCCCCGGAAGGGTCAGCAGCCGGGTATACATCTTCGGGATCATCTCCTTATCTCCCCGTCTGGCCAATACGGCGCAGGTGGTGTTTATGGGCCTTTGCCGGTTTTCTTTTTTGAGCGTCTCTATCAGGTCGTAAAGAAACCGGTTAACCTCGGGGTCTCGCCAGTCCGTGAGGCCACGGATCCATGATGCATGGTCTATCTTCGGATTGTTCAGAGCAGTCTGGATCCAATTTATTATGAATTCGTATACATCTTTGCGGGATTCGGCAGCCAGGGCTCTGAACACCGCCGGATGCCTGGTTCCCTTAACCTTATAGGATACCTCAGCATGCTTGTTTGCGACAAAGGCGTCGCTGAGGCCGGCAACCGGTTCCGTAAATTCCCAATCGCGGACACGCGACCAATCGCTTGAGTTACTGAAGTTTCCGGCTGCCATCAGGATCTTTATCAGCTCACGATCTTTGCATTGCTGGAGAATCTGACGTGCGCTTACACGCGATGTGAACCGGGCAGGTTGTTTGGTTGCTGCATACTCCCGGCAAAGCGCGATCACCTGCTTATCCCCTGCCTTGGCATATGGGGTCAGCATAAGCAATAATTTACTGATATTGGCATCATACCGGGTGTCGGCCTTTAGCGGTTCGATCTGATGGAGGCATTTCTGTCTGAATTGGGGATCCAGCAAATCGGCCAGCAGGACTGCTCCCACTGTGCGCAGTCTTTTGCTGCTGGGTGCTTTAGAATCCGCCGGTATTTTCCCCCACGTTTCCGCCTTTTTCCGAACAAATTCCCGGGGGATCTTTTCGGCTGCCGCGCGCACCCGCCTGCCGTCATCATGATAGCCGAATGTATAACCGCTATCGTTGTGTTGAAGGATGACTTCCCAGGCCACCTCGGTATTAAAGCGTGCAATCTCGCCATAGGCGGCAAAGATGGCACCCCCGAATTTACGGATCCGGGTGAGGTCGTTCTTTTTACGAATAGACTCATACATGGAAACAAACTTTAGCAGCACTTCCAGGGCCAGCGGGTGCTCGGTTGCGCCCAGTCCCCGGATCGCACCGACCCACCCCTTCTCATCCCACGGCATGAACAGAAGCGGTGTGAGCGCTCCAAGAACGGCTGTTTTCTCCGGTTCCACGCTTCCATAAAGCGCAGCCAGAGGACCGACTCCTCTCCCGTCGGGAAGGGGTCTCATTCCCAGGAGTCGGAGGATGTAATCCGTTGTCCCCGCCGGACGCGTTCCGCCAAGGCCTTCTGCGGCCAGTGCCATTTTGCGGGCATCTTTGTCGGGGTCAAGGGTCTTGATGTACGCCAGGATTTCAGGCCCGGCATCTGTTACTTTCAACTTCCCGAGTGCAGCAGCAGCCTCCGCCCTGGCCGTGCCGTATTCCTGCTGATTGAAGACTTTCCGGATTACCGCCTCTGATTTTCCGGTTCCGTCCGGACCAAGATCCGCCAGATATTCGATGGCCAGTTCCCATCCGGCGGTCTTTTCCAGGATCACCTTACGCAGACCGACCCGGGATCTTTCCGGATACATTGAGAAACCTTCCCGGGCATTTTCGCCATAGGATCCGCCCCGGCCATGGTATTGCCGGACAACTGACATGACGCCTCTTGCCCGCTGAAATGTCAGTTTCTCGGTATCTGTTTTTTCCGGCACTTGCGCTTTTGAAGGGGCAGGCTTCTCTTTCACAGGCTCTTTCTCATTTTCGCAGCCTTGCAGTCCGGTCAGCCACAATGCGCTAACCGCAAGGATCAAGGCGACATAAGACGGTCTGAACTTTCGGGCTGGCAAGAGGGGAGGCATCTGGTGGTCTCCTTTATTTTCCATACTTTTTCAGATAGTTTTCAACAGACACGATCCTGCCGCCATTGGTTTCCCATGTGCCACCGATGGTGGTTCCATCGTGTTTCCAGGTCCCGGAAGCCCTGTTACCCATTGCGGTGCCGCGAAAAGGGCCGGTCAACTGGTCTGTTTTCCGTATGGCATTCCCCTTGTCATCGACGTCAGGGTAGGTCGCCCATCCTTTCAGTCTGCCGTTAATGACACCGGTTCGGAAATCATAGGTCGTGTCCTTAAAACTTCCGCCAAAGGCTGCCTCATAGAATGTGTTTTTACCGGAGTAGGAACCTGTCACTTTTTTTCCGGTTATAGTGATTCTAATGGAGCCTGATGTGCCTTTATCTCCGGTTAGGGTCCCGGGAAAGGTGCCCTGAGTAACATTGCCCGTGCCCGTGACCTCAAAAACGGCCTGGGCCGATCCCGCTCTCCCTTCGGCGCCTACAGCGGAGATTCCTATGGCATACTGCCCTGGGGCCTTCGGAGCCGTGAAATCGATGCTTTCGGACCCGTAGCTGTCGCCTGAGGTATTTCCGGAAAGTCGATACGGTGTTTTTCCGCCGCTGATACTGAGTTTGGCGATCAGCCTATCTCCGGGTTTCACTTTCTGTTTTGTAAGTGTCAGTTTGATATTCAAGGGTTGTCCTGCCATTTTTTCAAGCTGCGCCTTCTCCCATGCTTCGGCTTTTTTTCTCTCTTCTTCCTTCTCTTTCTCAAGCTGTTGATTATACGCTTTTGATTTCTCGCGCAGTTCTTCATTGTAGGCTTTTCGCTCGAGTCGCTCCTGATCCCTTTTCTCTTTAAAGTCCTCGTGTCTTGCATCGAAATAGGCAAAATCCAGTTCGTGCTTCTCCGAAGTCTTCAGGATATCCTGCTCTCCTCTTGCCTGGCGTGAATTGGCATAGACCTTTAGCCCCTTTTTCAGGCGTTTGGCTTTTTCTAAATCACCCGCTTTGATGGCTTCTTTGAACTGCGCCATTTTATCTGTGACAAGTCGTCTGTGGTGGGCCCGTTCATCCTTTACCGCCTTATCGGCTTCCTCCTTTGCCGGCCCCCCGAGAAAGGCATATTTGTACGCGCCCATTGTTGTTGCCGTCACCAGGGTCGTTGCGATGGCACCGGTGATGACGGCAGGGGCTCCGGTTACACCCAGTGCCGCAAGCGTTGCCCCGGACACCCACCCCGCGGCCGTGCCCACTGCGCTCGATCCGAACACATTGAGGGTTTCGAAGTATCGCTGCTGAAATGCCTCGTCCTCCGTTAATTTGCCCGAGGCGAAATCGTCCATGACCTTATTTGTATTCCGCCAGTAGCTTCCGATACTGAACAGATAGCCGACGGACTTGCCCATGATGTCTACTTTCTGTGACATATCCCTAGCCCACTTGCCCGGCTGACCCGTTATTAATTCCTCAATCATGTGACCGCTGGAATAATATTGTCTATAATTCAAATTTTTCACCGCATATTCCGTCAGAGACAGTGTAATGCCCTTTGTTAACGAATAGGCCGAGTTTCCAAAATCCTTCAAAGAGGAGTTCATCCATCCAGTTAGCATTTGCCCTGCAAACGCACTCCCTGCCGATGCGGCGTCTCCTACGGTCAAGGTCGGCTCATTTGTCCAGGACGATCTTGGGTTACCGCCTGAAATGGCGGGCATTCCCGATGTTCCCATGGGATCGAGGTAGTTCAAGGGGCTGTTTTTTACATAGAGATATGGATTGGTGGAGAGGGCGTCTTCGAAAGTACCCATGAGCGGGTCTTTGGAGAGGAACCGCCCCGAGTCGGGATCGTAAAACCGGGCAACCAGATAATAGAGATTATAAAGGGGCTCAAGCCGGTACCCGCCGAAGAGAAATGGGGAATCAAAATCGCCGGTCCTGGAAATCACGTTGCCGAAGGGATCATAACGGTATGCGGCGACCCTTGAACCCTTCTGGTTTGTTACGAGCACCACATTGTTTCTCTCGTCACGATGAAAATAATACACAGCCCCGGTTTCTTTTCCGATGAACTCAACCATGCCCAGAATCGCATTCAAGCCCGGGGCATGGACATATGCCCTCAAAAGATCCCCTTTTTCATCCAGTTCGGCAATGGGATTATAGCCGTCGTAAAGGTAATAGGTCGTCTTTTCTCCCACGGTCCTCGAAATCATGAACCCCTGGGCGTTGTACCGGTAGAACACCTCTTTTTCCGGCCCCCCTTTTACGGCCACGAGCCGGTTTTCATGATCAAAGGAGAACGCCGTCTTACCCTGCCTGTCCTTCTTTGACATCATGTTTCCGTGTGGGTCCCATTGGTAGCTGATATTTCCTTTTCGCAAGAGACGGGCTCCGGGGAGGTATTTATATTTAATGGATTTGCCGTCTACATCCTCCTGTATGCGGTTCCCCCATGCGTCATACTGGTATGCTGCTTTTCCGGTATCCGACACATATGAGATGATCTGGCCCCTTTTGTCGTACGCGTATATCTCCTTTCGGCCGTTGGCCGTCCTGGACCGGGTGAGTCCTTGGGGACCCATGTCAGCGTCAATAGACAGGATGGGGTTTCCTGCTTTTTTTATGACTATCGCTATTTTCTTTCCGGGTCCGCCATATGAATGTTGCTCCTCGATGCCGTTGGGATATGTTATACGCTTTATGCCCTTCTTCGGGTCATAATCAAACTTGAACTCCCCAAAGGGGCTGGATGAGATACGCTTCAATATACCCTTTTCATCCGCAAGATATTGGAGTTTAAAATTTCCAACATTGACCCTTCTGAGACGTCTGTCCTTGCTTTCTTTATATTCATAGCTCAGCTTTGTACGGAGGCTGCCGCCGTGTCCGGAGGAGACCATCTCGTTTGATAAAAGCATCCCCTTACGGTCATAATCGTGCGTCGTTTCAATACCCTCATACTCTGTGCGGGTCATCCTGTCGGCATCATCATATGTGTACCTCGCCTTTTTCCCGTCCGGATAAGAAACCGTTTCAATCCGGTTGCCCTCATCATACCCGCACCTGATTGTTTTTCCGTCGGCAAGGGTCATGGAGGCGATGTTTCCGTTGGCATCATAACCCAGTGCCATTGCGGTCTTGCCCGACATCATCTCCTTAATGATCCTGTTTTGGGGATCATAAACAAAGGTTTTTTTGCTTTTGTCCGGATTCCGCACCGAGGTGATGTTTCCCGCTTTATCAAAGACATACCTTGTAAGATCGTCTTTGGAGGAAAATATTTTTCCCGCCTGGGCGAGGTCGAATCGGGGCATAGTCCGGTCCATTAACTTCAAAAGTGTTTTCTCATAATCCTTTATCTTCTGTTTCCCAGATACAGGACTTTTCATGCTGACGAGTTTCCCCTTTTCATCATATGTGAAACGGATGATCTCCTGTTTCCCGACGGATATGCTGACAGGGTTCCATCCACCGGCATACTTGAAAAGGGTCTCGGTGCCGTCAACGTCTTTTTCATAAACCAGACGCCCCATCTTGTCATACTTGAAAGTATGCGCGCCCCTGTTCCGGTCCCTCAACTCTATGACGTTAAAATAGGGATCGTACTTGAACGCCATCACATTTCCATCGGGCGTATCCATTCTTTCCGGCCATTGGCTCTCATCGACATAGTCAATTTTTGTTCTGCGCCCGATGGGGTCCCGGACCGAAATGAGCCGTTTTCTCTCATCCCACCGGTAACGGGTAATGTTCCCGTTCGGATCGGTCATGGACTCCAGAAGACCGGTGTCCGGATTCAGTCTCGATACCGTCTTCCCCCCTGTGGCATCTGCAACCACAATCCTCGATCCGTCGAGCCAGTATCGGTGAGCGGTTTTACCGCCGTTGGGGTCAATGACGGTATATTCCTTGTATTTCGGTGTCCTTTTGTACGCATAGCAGGTGGTGTATCCGAAGGGGTTTGTATACTGCGCTACCCGGCCCCCGGTGCTGTTTTTTATTTTCCAGGTGAAACGGCCCGCTGCGGCTTTTGACAGGAAACCGTTTTTATCGTATCCGAATTCAGCGCTCAGGACCCCGTTTTTACTCACCGTCGAAAGGTTCAGATCGGAGTCATAGCCGTATTCGACAATATCACCGTGGGTGCTCTTAGCGGATTTGAGGAGCCCCTTGCCGTTATATGAAAACCCGATGCCTTCGCCGAGGGGATCCGAGACCTTTTTCAAACGTCCCTTTTCATAGGTAAATGTGAGTGCCTGCCCGTAAAGGTTATCGATCTTCCTGAGCCTCCCGTCCGGTGAGAAATGGAATCTGTTTTCTTCGTTCACCATCTTGAAACGATTTTTCTCTCCTTTCACCATATAAGCTTTCCTGCTCTCTGATTCATACCGCTGCCCCTGGCCTTTTCTGAACAGGGTGACCGAGTTCTCCGGTCCGAAAAACAGCACCTCTGAGCCTGAATCGCCTTCACGAATTCGGTAATCCAGACTGTGGGTCCAGCCCGGTCCCAGGATACCCGAGAACATGAGGCTCCCGTTGTACTCCCGGGTAAAAGAGAGACCCAATGGATTCCCTTCAAAAGAGAGATCCATATGGTCAATCCTCAACGAGCCGCTGTAGGGCGCCACATTGATGTTAAAGGGGTGTCTCGGAAATGCTGACTCGACCGGTTTTCCTGATTTGCCGGGGGCAGGGGATTTTGCTGCGGACGGTGCCTTGGCGGATGTTTTTTTCAGCTTGCCTTTTTTCCCGGGTATACCCTTGGGGGATCGAACGGCAAAACCCCGTGCGCGGTAGGGGGTGTTGTGGTCGAGTATGAGTTCTTTTCCCTGGTTGTGATCGAAGATCCACGCGTTGGTTGAATCTTTCTTTTCTCCCGACCACACGTAATATCCACTTGTTTTCAACAGTGAGGTCATGTTGCCCTTGCCCAAATCTTTCTTATAAAGGGTTTTCACCTCCTCCCGTGTCGGCATCCGCCAATTACCGCCAACCGAAAGCTTTTTGACCCAGGCACGGGCTTGATTCCAGTTGGTATCCCAGTCGGGCCCGGCAATCCACTCAAACCCCGTCTTCGTATCGGTTACGACACCGGTGGCATATGCGATAAAGGTGCCGTCACGGCCAATCTCTTTGTTTTTTGAAACCGACGAAGAAGACTTCGGTTTTTGCGAAACCTCGGCAGGTTTCCTGGGCGCGGATGCCACTTTGACCGGTTTCGAGTCGGGTTTCTTCGGTTTCCATTCCCTGGCCAGTCGCTGCGCCTTTGCGAGCTGTGCCCGGCTCATTTCTTTGGCGACAATATCTCTGTTTTCAGCAGCGACTTTGTGGCCCTGAGCTGCGGCTAAATTCCACCACATGTACGCTGCAACATAGTCCTTCTGAACGCCTTCTCCATTGTAAAACCTTAGTCCAAGGCTAAATTGAGCATTCACGTATCCCTGTTCGGCGGCCTTGCGGTACCATTTAAGAGCTTTAGAATAGTCTTGCGGAACGCCCAGGCCTTTATAGTAATAGCGGCCGAGATTATATTGAGCCTGCGGTTGGCCTTGACTCGCGGCCTTGCGATACCATTTTACGGCCTCCGGCGGGTTCTTTGGAACCCCTAATCCTTTCGCATAAATCACGCCGAGAGTGTTTTGCGCTGATGCGAATCCCTGTACAGCAGCTGTGCGACACCACTTTAATCCCTCTGAATAATTCTTTGGAACCCCCTGGCCTCTCAGGTAAGCAATCGCGAGATTAGTCTGCGCTTTAGCGTGTCCCTGCTCCGCCGCTTTACGGTACCATCTCATAGCCTCTTTTAAGTCCTTTGGTACCCCTCTGCCTCTCATATACATAAAAGCGAGATCGTTTTGAGCCCCGACGTGTCCCTGATCGGCGGCCTTGCGGTACCACTTAGCAGCTTCTGAATAGTCCTTTTGGAGGCCACGGCCTCTCCGATACATTGCTCCGATGTATCGCTGAGCGACCGGGTTTCCTTTTTTTGCAAGGGGTAAAAGGGTTTTGTAGGCGGTTTTGTAATCCCCTTTTTTATACGCTTCAATCCCCTTGGAAACGGGATCCGGCGTGCTCGATTCCCCAAACACCTGAAGTTCAGACAGGCAATACGAGTTGTCGCCGCCTGCGGCATAGAATTTTATGAACCTGGCCTTGACCGGGGTAAAGGCCATTTGCGAAATGTATTCCGGGTGCCCGGGAATGGAGCTTAACGTATCGATCCCCCAGTTGATCTCACCATAGCCTTTCTTGATATCTGTAAGCCGAAAGTATTTCCGGCCGTCCGTGGAATAGTCCACACGATAATCGTCATTGTTGTCCACCTGGACAAGGATGCCGCTGACCTGCTCAACCCTTCCCAGGTCGATGACAAACCGGGCTTTTATGCCGTTCCAGTAGACACACTGGGGCCCTGTCCAGGAGGTTGTTTCTTTTGGCAGTTTGCCATCGATGATCAAGTCGGGCGAGTTGGAATAGTTTCCATGCCCACTTACCTGTTTCGGAGAAATTTTTCGCACTTCTGCCCGGGAGTCCCGTCCAGATATGAAACCGACCATAATCAATGCGCACAAGATGGTAAGTATTCTTTTCATGGTCCCCTCCTGAATCGATGGGTAGGGTTCAGTAACCATTTTCAATCTGCTCTATAAATCAAAAAGCATCTTGCTCTTTTTTAAGACCGCCCGGGCCTCTTTTTTCTTCTGAAACTCCGTACCCTGGCACGCTTTCAGCTTCGATGATGAATATTCGGCAGCCAGCCGGAAGGTCACATTCCCGCCGCCGACGGGTAAAACATTTTCGCCGATAACAACAGCACCAGGGAGTGAGCCCGGGGCCTCCTTCTGTATCTCCAACGTTCGGATGCAGTTTGCGTGAGGCAGATAATGGGTTTTTCCGCCCCGCACCACCCAAAGGGTGTTGGTATCCCAGTCAAACCCCAGGCGGATATCACCCCTGCCATGTTTGCTTACCAGGAAGGCGAGAAACAGAAACAAAACCAGGCCGGCTCCGCCTCCCGCAACAGCGAGGACCTCCACAGGTTTTTGCAGCCCTATGAAAAAAAACAGGAGGCCCAGGGCAGCAAACAACAATAAAAACCAGAAGCCGCCCTGCCATGCCGCGTCCTTCCAGACCAGGTGGCTTAGCTGGGGAGAGGAAGCTCCGGTGTTGATCTGGTCGGATTCGAGTTTTTTGGTATCCGTGGGTGGAATATCAGAATGACGGACAGGGGACATGCTATCCGTGTATTTCAGTTTCCTGGAGTTTTTGTTTTTGGTGTTGTCCTGTTCACGCATGCGCTTCCTCCTTTTCCATTTGGAGGTATGTGATGCCTCTTGATGTTTGCTGAGCGAGGTTTTAAAAGGGGCGAAAATTTAGAATTACCATGGAAATTTCCGGCCCCTATGGGAAGATATTAGGCCCTGTCTAAAAAAGCATCAAAAATCCGTGATGCCTGAAGGTGCGATGCTCGCGACAGCCGCGCACGTAATTTTGTCCATAGGCCCACAGCGGGTGTTGAGGGGGGAGGGGAATCGGGACATTTTCAGCAATATAATACTGGCAGTTGTGGGCAATATTGACGCTTTTTTCCACATCGATCTTGCATATTTGCTATTCCGGCACGACATTGAGCTTTGTAAGGGAAAGGATAAGAACTTGCTCGTCCGAAAATAGTGTATGGCGAAAGGGAAGTTTTTTGTCAAGAATAAAAAATCACTCCATTGATTGTAGAAGTTACTGAAATACTTAACACTCCCCTTTGATATATGGAAACTCTCCGCACGGCTGCTATTTAGTGATATGAACGTTAGCCGATTCATTATTGCCTGAAAAACAATTTTAACTCGTTAAAATCTTTTATAAAAATAAAAGCACCAATAATAAATACGATCGGGGCAAGAGACACCATACGAACCGGCCACAAGCCCAGCCCTGCAAGAAGACAAACACCTGTTATTGCGAATATCAAAACTTTAATGAAAAGCGGTTTGCATTGCCGATACCACGGTCCCGATTCACTCCGAATGACAAGCGCATCTGCGGCAAATGCGTAAACAGCCTGGCTGGCAATCCAGGCCCAGCCGATGGCATAGGGGCCTGCGATGCCGAGGATGGAGAAATAGCTTAAACAGAGTATAATTAATACGGCAAAGGATAGAAGGGCGACCGCTCCGTAACGATTGTCTGCAAGCAGATACTCATAGGAAACATTGGTATGGGCATTTAAACAGAGCCCGAAAATGAGCAGTTTGAAATATGTTACGATTTGAGTGTCACCCAGGTTGATCAAAGGTAATAACCAGGGTGTACACATGACCGCCAAAAGGCTCACGAGCAGGTATCCCGTCCAACTCTTCTCAAGCCACAGACGCATCTTTTTGTTTAATGATTCGCGCGTCTCCTTTATTGACAGCATTTGGGAAAATTTTGGAAACACAATCAGACCCAGACCATTTGAAAAAAACCAGATCTTGCCGGCAAGATCAAAGGCAGCTCGATAATTACCTAAAACAGCAACACCGAAATGTCGATTCACAAAAACAGCTCCCAGGGATACAATCGTTATCTGCAGAAGCTGGGCAAAGGACATGAGAGATGACTTTGCCAGAATGTTCTTTAATTCAGATATGTTTATCCGTGGCTTCCAAGCTGATTTTGGAGGTTTCAGAAGAAATAAATGCATAAAAGCGAGTTCGAAAACCCGTCGCAAAACCAGGAATAAGACGACCACCACCGGGTCTCTGTATAACCACGCCGCCAGAAACATAAGACCGTATTTAAAAACTCCGCAGGCGGTTAAAAAATTGGAATATCGCTTAAATCCATGGTTTGATACGGTATATGCCTGGGTCAACGTAATGGGAATTGCCAATATATATTCGGCCACAGAGAGGATGACGATCCAGTTTACTGAAGATCTGAAATGTTCCGGTACCGGAAACAGCTGTTCAATGACAATGTAAATCAGCCCGGGGAGTGCGCAGACGAGAATAATTGATAAGGCAATATACCATCCGAAGGCTGTTTGCAGGTATTCTGCCTGCAGATCCTTGTCCAGAACCGATGACATCAGACGGATAAAATGCTTGGTGACGCCAAAATCGATCAATGCCACATATGAAGCCGTTATGATATAGATCGAATATATTCCGTATCCTTCATTGCCGAGTGCAGCGATTACCAGAGGAACCGCAACGATACCCAGAATGCCGTTAATTGCGTTGGCGGAATAAACTGAAAGCAGGTTGACGATAAATGCCGGTATTTTGAAAATCTTCATAATCGATTCTAAAATGACAGCGTTTTAAAACATTATGGCTGCAAACCAAGCCGATTACGGTTTTTATCAGGTCCTGTTCAAATACTCAACCAGATCGATATACGGGCTCAGGGTGAAAAAACGGCGTTTATGTCGAAGGAAAAACATTGCAAAAATTTCCTCAACAAATTATTCCAGAACATAGCCCTGAATGTCATGAACACGAAACCATTGCATAACCGCAAAAGATAAAGGTCAGGTGAGAGAATATGCCCGCTTATGTCGTTTCAATGATGTCCATCCATGATCCAGAGACTTACAAAAAATACACTGACCGGACACCGCCGATCGTAAGACGGTATGGTGGAAAGTTTTTAACGCGTGGCGAGGAAGTCTCAACGGCCGAAGGCGAACCATACACGGCCCGAATGGTAATTCTCGAGTTTCCAAGCAAGCAGCACATTGAAGACTGGTTTGCCGATCCGGAATACCGGGAGGCGATGAAGTTTCGCCACGCATCCTCCCAGGCGCGGATACTGGTGCAGGAGGGCGGGGTAAATACCGGTGATCCGGATCCGAAACTATAGGCAGGGGTACTGAAACCTTTCACGTCAAATTATATGAACGTGCCCTGTGTCATGTGATTAAAGATGAAATCAAAGCATATCATGTCTGTCAGATCTGTGGCTATGTCACGGGTAAAAAGGTAAGAGACAAATGTCCGATCTGCGGCGCGCCCAAAGAAAAATTCGTAACAATAGACGCCGATGAAAGTTCGTGAGGGTTTAAATGTGAGCCACGGACCTTTACGCTTCGGCGAATAAGGGGGAAAGAAAAATGTCTGAAAAACCGATCGTGGGAATTACCATGGGTGAGGCTTCCGGAATCGGACCGGAAATCCTTGTCAAAGCACTCACCGAAAAGGCCCTTTACGAGGTGTGCCGGCCGCTTGCCATCGGAGATGCCAAAATCCTTGAACATGCAAAAGAGCAGTTCGGCGCAGACATCACGTTCAACCCGGTGGCATCACCAAAAGATGCGGACTGGAGCGGATCCAGGGTCAATCTGGTGGATCTGGACAATATCCCCCTTTCAAAGCTTACACCCGGCAAACACAGCGCTGTTACCGGCCGTGCCATGCTCGATTACACGGACCGGATTATACAATATTTTAAAGAGGGGAGTATTCATGCAGGAGTCGGGGGTCCCCACAGCAAAAAGGCTGCTGATGAGGCCGGTTACAATTTCGTGGGATACCCTTACTATATCGCGGATGTGATCGGCGCCGAACATCCCTATATGATGCTGGTGGCCGACCGGACAAGAGTTGCAAACACCACCCTCCACGTAGCGCTTCGCCAGGCGTGTGATATGATCACAAAGGATCTTGTCTTAAACTGCATTCTTGCGGTGGACACCGCAGTGGAAATGTTCGGGGTGACCCGGCCCCATATTGCCGTAACCGGTTTGAACCCGCACTCGGGTGAAGAGGGGATGTTCGGAACAGAAGAAGTCCAGCATATTCGTCCTGCCATTGAAGCAGCCCAGGCCATGGGGATTCAGGCCGAAGGCCCTCTGCCTGCAGATGCATTGTTTTATCAGTGCAATACAAACCCCCGCTACGATGCGTATGTGGGCATGTACCACGACCAGGCGCACATTCCGGTTAAGGTCGAATCGTTTAAAAGTGCTTCTGCAGTCGCAATCGGTATACCGTATGTATTCGCTACCGTCGATCATGGTTGTGCACCGGATATTGCATGGAGAGGCGTTGCGGATCCGGTGGTTATTCAAACGACCATCAAGCTTGTGTCGCAGATGGCCAAGCAAAAATACGGTCTCTGATTGCAACCCATGCGCCGGCGATGATCTTCTGGGTGGCGGTGCGGCCGGGGTGGAATCCGGATATCGAAAATAATGCAAAACACTGTGGATATGGAGATAGTTTTCATTGAATATTTTAAATTTGTTTAACTGTAACATTGTGAGGTATTCGGTGTGAAAAATATTTGCGCATGGTGTAAAACGGAACTGAAGACCGACAACCCGAATCCGGACCAGGGCATTTCCCACGGTATGTGCAGCGCTTGTGCAAAACGGATGTTTTCATCATTCAGTGTGCCATTGACCGACTTCCTGGATCGCCTTGACGTACCCATCCTTTTATTTGAACCGGAACCGAGGGTGCGCACGGCCAACAAAAAGGCTCGGGAACTGCTGCAGAAAGACTTGGGGCAAATAGAGGGCCGCAGAGGCGGTGAGGTCATAGACTGCACCTATTCTGCCTCCCCGCAAGGGTGCGGTAGCCATCTGCATTGCGTAAGCTGCACCATCCGGAATACGGTGCTTGAGACCTTTGCAACGGGCCGGGCTTTTTACCGGGTACCGGCGTATCCGGATATCCAGATGATTGACGAAGTAAAAACCTTTTCCATGCTGATATCAACAGAGAAGGTCGGAGATTTTGTCATGTTGCGAATCGATGAGCTGCGCGATGAAGAAGAGGCGCTGCAAAGGGCCTGAACAATGTGAATTGCTAAAAATATCAAACGCGCGTGCCTGAAAATATCGAGGATTTTCATTCAACCACTTTCATAAAAACTGCGTAAGCGCGGCTGAATCGCTCCTGTTTAGTAGTCTGGTTTGAAAGCGAAGAACGACAAAACATTCAGTCCATGATCGATGCGATTCCAGGCGTTACCACAGAATATGCTATTTACAGATATATAAAGACCCGTTAACATAGACGGTACCTGAACCTGTTTCCCGGCTCAATGATTTTTTTTAGATGAATCGATAATGTTTGATACGTCTGCGCGAATTCTTAAAATTTTGGCCGCTGTTGTCTGGTATCTTGGAGGGTTTATCCTGATCCTGAAAGGCGGCAGCCTGCTGATAGCGGCGGAGAGCCTAAAACCGGGACTACCCTGGACATGGTCCGGGGCGATAATCGGTCTTATTTCCGGCGGTCTGAAAGAAAAATATTTTTTCAGAAAAATCTGTAAAAAAAACCTCAACAGAATTGCCGGTCTCAAGCAGCCGAAGATATGGCAGTTTTACAGACCGCGGTTTTTTGCGTTTTTGTTTTTTATGATCACCGCAGGAGCAATCCTATCCGGATCGGCCCTCGGCAATTATCCCTTCCTCATTGCCGTGGCGGCTCTGGATCTGTCCATCGCCACGGCGCTTGCGGGCAGCAGTTATGTGTTCTGGACATATCAATCCAAAGGGAGGTAGCCCAAGTGAGTTGCAGAGTACTGGTGCTTTACTGGAGCAAGGGCGGAAACACACGCAAGGTGGCGGAGACCATCCATAAGGCTGTTCAGGACAATGGACTGACTTCTGAGATCATTGAGATTGCGGAGGCGTTGCCGATCGATCCCTTTGCGTACGATCTGGTATTTTTCGGTGCGCCGGTCTATTTCAATTTGGGCCCCAAACCGGTTATGAAATTTCTTCAGAAACTTCGGAGCCGTGCGGCAAATTCACCAGCCGGACCCGAGAAACCGGGGCATTATGCCGTGGTTTTCTGCACGTACGGAGGTGGTCACACCGGGGCTCACGAGGCCACTCCCCTGCTCAAATACATGGGGCAGGTATTCGGACACGAGGGGGTTCGTGTTGTTGAAGAATGGCCCGTTGTGGGGGATTTCCCCGGAATCAGCGACCCGCTTTACAACACAGCCGGCCGACTCGGGGATATTAACGGACGGCCCTTTCCCAGCGACCTTCAAATCGTTGCCGGGCGGGTCTCCGGTCTGTTGCACCGGCTCCAGCATAAACTGGGAATAGAAGCGCAGCTGCAGGCAAAATCTGATGCCTGAACAAATCCGAACCCATTCCACTCCGAACACCACCTGTTATGACATTAATACGGGGTCGATGGGGGGATCGGATGTACGTTTATAAGGACCGCCCTAAATTCAGGGTGGTCTTTCCGTGGGGCCTGACCGGATATCCGACGTTTTCCAAGATCGCTTTTACGGGGATGGACCCGTCATCCTCCACACGGGAGATGACGCCGACGCTGAATACGGCGTCTATATGCTGCGAGATCTCGTCCAGTTTTTTTACAATCTCTTCACACCTCTCAAGCGATGTTTTGAATTCCATGACTGCCGATACCACATATTCATCCAGAACCGCTTCTTTCAGTTTGCCGGTTTTCTGATCTGCCATCAAGTAGGTGAGGGGATTGTCCGGATCAAAGGATACGTCTAATTTCGCCAGTTCCTGGCTGATGATTTCGACATCACGCAGTCTTACACCACCGGCGTTCGGCCGACCCACATCCACGGCAAATCCGATATCGCCCTTGGTGAAACGGCCCGTTACATCGTTTGTTTTCGATTCTTCCGTGCCCCTTCCAGAAACACCGGTTTCTTGAAATACAGAAATGGGATCGCTGAAGATATTTCGGATCGCCCTTGGCCAGACGAGTTCATTTTCAACAATGGCGTCAACGGGGCAGACGTCGACCCGCAGGCAGTTGTTGCATTCCGTGCAGAATTTTTGGTCGATGCTCGCCTGATCATCTTTCATTCCGATGGCCTCGGTCGGGCAGTACTCAAAACACGCTTCACATCCAATACAGAGTTCTTGATCGATAATCATAACATACCTCAGCTAAGTCTTTGCAAGAGAATCCAGTATCTCCGAAGCAAGCTTCGGGTTGAAGATACCGCAGGTGCAGGCGGAAGCAAGTTTCTCTCCCCCCTCCTTGGCAGAGCATTTTTGCTGTCTCACATCCTCGATCATATGTTCTATCCGTTGCTTCGGCACCATCCCGTGGCCGCACATGGTCGATACGGCCAGTATCTCCTCTTTTGGGACCTTTTCCTTTTTCCCGAAGAATCCGAGGGACATATTCACGGTATGCGGCTGAATGTCGATCTCTTTTAACACCTGAAACACGGCTTCATGTTTGCCTGTGACGACAACCGACATGCCGAGATCTGCTGCCTTTATCTTTTCAAGCGCCGCCTTGAGGCGGGCTCTGTCCTTAAAAGCCGCACCGATGTAGGCCTTGTCTCCCATATGATCCAGAATCTCCGTATCGGTATGCCCGGTAAAGCGGCCGCCCAGATTGTCGTCGGCCAGATTGTCCGGGGCAGTGGAGGCCACCAGTTTGTATATCTCCTTTAGTTTCTCCCCGGCCCCTTGCTCATTGTAGCCCTGGGCGGCCATACACAAGATGGTGAAGTCTTCTCCCTCCACTTTATGTTCTGATCTTCTGTGCAGTGTATGTGTCATAATCTCCTCTTTTCAGCTTTTATCCTCAAACGCGTTTGGTGTTTTTTAAATACACCCGTCGGCTATTCCACCTATGAAGCAGCGGGAAGCGTCAGGTCTGGCGCACCTGCATCGGACATGATTAAATTCGGCGCATGGGTCGTCATAATCTCTTTGATAATAGCGGCGATTTTAACTTTTTGCCGGATAAATTCCTGATGCCACGACTCGGTGACCCAGGGCTTGTAGATGTCGGTTTCCGATGTGCCGGGTTCCAGTTTGAAATAGCAGGGTGAGGCGATGCGAGCGATTTCAGGTCCTTCATAAGCCCGAAACATCCCCCCGAAAGAATCCACGACAATCAGGTAGATATCCAGCGGCATCTCCACGGCCTTTCGGATACTCGCAATAATAGGCAGCGAGACATCCGATGCCGGATTCATGGTGTCTGCGCCCATGGATTCGACGACCTTGGCGCCGGCAGCGCTGCAGTACCCGCCGAAAACGGAAAATTTCAACAGAGTCTCCTTCGGGATCATTCCTTCGTCTCTCATCTTGTTTACGATATAAAGAATGCCTTCATCATAAACCAGAAAACCGCGCATACCGGCTTCAATGCATCGCATCATATCAGCAATCCAGTAACGGATGTTATCAGATCCCCTGAGCCTGAACCCCTGCATTGCCCCCTCTGAAGTCGCCGATTCCTTGGCACCCGGATCCCATGCCTTGCGGTGGCCTACGGTCATGATCACTTCCATGTTTTCCTCACGGGCCATCTGTGCCATATCTTTCAGTTCTTGGAAATCACAATAGGTTGAGCCGCCGACCGTTGCGATGGCCCGATGTATGGTCACCGATCTTTTTTTCATTTCATCGATCATGGCCGCCATGGTTGATGCCCGCTCCACACCTGCGATCTCCATCCGATAGTGAGCTCCGTCCGGAAACGTTCTTCCGGATGAAGGAAGCGCGTAGAGGTCGCGTCCGGGGATCCCAAGTTTTTCCATAAATTTTTCGATTTTTTCAAAGGTACTTTCCGGCATAAGTCACCACCTGTATTAAGAGGTTATTTTTTATCGCGGCTGTCATGGTTATGCCCTTTCAACCCGATAACCGAGCCTTTCCGATACTGCCGCACACGCTGCGAGCAGATGCGGTTTGAGTTTTTTAATAATCTGCCGTGTGAGCCGAACCGAAGGTGCGGAAACACTGATCGCGGCGATAACCTGGTTAATATGATTGTATATGGGGGCCGCAATACAATGGACACCCATGTCAAACTCTTCAAAGTCGAACGCGACCCCCTGTTCTCTTACCTTGCGGATGTGGTCGATCAGCCCACCCTGATCCACAATGGTTTTTTTTGTATTTTGGGTCAATTCGACTGATGCGAGGTACGCTTCCACTTCTTTGTCTGTGAAGCCGGACAGCAGGGCTTTTCCGAGCCCCGTACAGTGGAGCGGATCCATCTTGCCCATGGGGGTATCCAGCTTAAGATTGTGCGGGCTCTTTATTTTGTTCAGATAGAGCACCCGATTTTCGTACATGACGCCGAGGTTTACGTTTTCCTGGGAAATATCCGCCAGGATTTTCATCTGGGGGTAAGCGGTGTCGGATATGTTGTTCGGCGTCGAAAAATTACTCCCAAGCATAAACACCTTGAAACCCAGGTAGTATGTAGAATCGAGTTTTTTTTCGACATATCCCATCTCCTCCAGCGTAAATAACAACCGGTGCACATTGCTTCTGGACAATCCCAACTGTTTCGCAATCTCAGAGGGGCGGAGCGGCTGCCCGTCACCAAGCGATTCCAGGATCTTCAAAGCCTTCTGAACGGTTTTGGCGGCCGAATATGATTTTTTTCCCATTTTGTTTTTCTGATCATTAGATCTCTCACAGAGCTCGCAGAGTCCACAGAGAAAAATCAAAAAGGCTTTGTGTGCTCTGAGAGCTGAGAGACAAAAAATATATTCTATCTGGCCCTATTGGGGGTGGCTGCCAGGGCTTCAATAATTACGGCTGCGCGCTCCGTATTGAAAATACCGCAGAGACATAGCTGGGCCATCTCTTCTGCCGCCTCCTGAGCGGTCTTTTCATTCTCCCTTACCGCATCGACCATGTATTGAATCAGATTCGCCGAAATCAGGCCGTGTCCGCACATGGTCAGGATTTCAAGTCTTTTTCCATCCGGAAGGCGGGCTTTGTCACCCCATATGCCCAACGAATGCTCAATGCTGTGATATTCAATATCGGCTGCCTTGCAACAGGCCTTTGCGCTTTCAAACAGGCCGGATACAACCACAGACAGCCCGAGATCGGCCGCAACGATTTCTTTTAGCGCCTTCTGAGCATTTTCAAGGTTGTTAAAAACCGTGTGAATGTTTGTGATCCCCTCAAGTTTCTCAACGATTTCGTCGTATCCGGCGGTATATTTATTGCCGACCCGGTCATCTCCATAATGGACCGGCCCATTGGCGACGATGATGTCTAAGAATTTTTTTATCTTCTCTTCAGCCCCTTCCGAATTGATCCCCTTTGAAGGTGTTAGAATAAATACGATCTCCTCTTTTTTATCCGATCCGATCCGGTGCAGCGAATGTGTCATGGATTTTAACCCCTTTTGAAAGCTAATCGATTTTTGGACGACCCAGTCCGGCACAAATTTTTACATGATCCGACAAACGGTATCCCGATTGTCTTGCCGCTTCAATGGCCGGGATGCTGCCGTCGGTATCCGGGCGGCTGATGTAATCCACACTGAAAACCGTGTCCAGTTTGGCCGCTGCCCGCTCCATGGTTTCAAGCACCTCTCCGACACGATCCATTGAAACCGAAAATTCGATAATGGCGGTCAATACCCGTTCGTTGAGAATATCTTCCCGGATTTTTCCCGAGCCGGGATCCGAAAACAGTGTGGTTAAGGGATTCTGTTTTTCAAACTCAACCCCGATGGCCGCAATTACCTCAGCAACCTGCTGTACCTGCCGAAACGTGGTGCCGGTTCCGGGCCTGCCCATTTCGATGCCAAAGCCCACCTCTCCGCGCTTATAACGCCCCGTGACATCATTGGATTTGACCTCGTCGGTTCCCCGGCCGGCAACACCGGTTTCTTCAAATACGGTTATCGGGTTGCTGAATAGCGACCGCAAGGTGCGGGGCCATTTAAGATCCGGTTCGAGAATAGCCTCCACCGTACATGCAGCAGATCGCAAACAGACACCGCATTCAACGCACAGGTCCTGGTCAATATCGACACCATCATCTGAAATGACGATGGCTTCCACCGGACAATACGGCACACAGCTTTCACAGGCGATACAGGTGTCCTGGTCAATTAACATGTCTTCCCCTCATTTAATAAGAATCGTCATCCGAAAATGGCTGCCAAAAATTCTACACACAGTCGCGCTGCAAATAACGGTGTTCTCCCGGACGGATCCAGTGATGGATTGACCTCGACCAGATCGAATCCGACTATTTGTGATTTTTTGGCAATCCCCCATAATATATTTTTCAACTGGCTGAAACTCAGGCCGTCGGCTTCCGGGGTCCCGGTCCCCGGGGCAACCGCCGGATTCAGGCAATCGATGTCAATGGTTACAAAACACCTTCCGGTGTCCGGAATTTTCTCCAAAACGCCATCGATACCGATTGCCTGTACGGTGCTGTCGGGTATCAGGATATCGCCCCGCTGTTCAGCAAATCGAAAATCTTCCTCCGGTGCGCGCAGACCCCGCAGGCCAATGCTTACAATTTTATCGATAAATTCAAGTTCGCTGATTCTGCGCATGGGACTGCCATGGCCGAATTGAACACCGAGTACGGATTCCCGGCGATCCAGGTGGGCATCAAACTGTATGACACTCATGGGGCCGGTGTTTTCAAACGCGCGTACGACCGGATATGTAACAGAGTGGTCGCCCCCCAGAACAAGCGGAAATACACCTTTTTTCAGGATTTTTTTGATGGACGTGTCAATTTGCCCATAAACATATTCGTGATTCAGCGCGACAATGTCGACATCACCGCAATCCACACAATCGACAGAGGATAAGAATGTTTGCTGCTTTTCAATATCCCAGTAGCCCCTTTGTGCATTAGACGTGTCAAAAAAAGGGAGGCGCAGAGAGTATTCCCGGATTGCCCGGGGGCCGAACCGGGTTCCCGGCCTGTATCCGACGCCTTCATCAAAGGGGATCCCCAACACGGCAACCGTGGACGCGATCTCATCAAGATCAGATACATGGGGGCTGCGGCAGAATGTCGGTATTCCAGTAAAGGCCGAATTGGCTTTTTTCATTTTTCAAACCTCGGTTTCTACGATTGGACGTTTTTTGAATTTCCACAGCACGGGTGTGATTGTAATGATAACCGACACGAGCAATAACCCGGCTGTAATCGGCCGTGATACCACCGCCCATAAATCATATTCATACATCATCAATGCTCTTCGGAACATCGGTTCAATGATGGGGCCGAGGACCAATCCCAATATCATCGGTGCCACGGCATAGTTGTACTTTTCCATGATAAAGCCGAGGATGGCAAAAATAAACATCATCATCATGCCGCTGATATTGCCCATGGCGTTTGCCCCGACAGCACTAAATACCAGTATCCCAACGGCGATGAACGGATAGGGGACTCTTCGCAGGTGGACAAAAAAACGGATGGCCAGAAATCCGAAAAAGAAAAAGAGAATATTTGACAACGCCATGCCGGCGAATATGGTAAATGCCAGGGGACGTTGCTGGATTAGAAGCAGCGGACCGGGCCTTAACCCGTGAAGCAAAAAGGCCCCCAGCATCACGGCGGTTGTTGCACTGCCCGGAATCCCCAAGGAAAGCAACGGGACCATTGCACCGCCGGCTGCAGCATTGTTCGCGATTTCCGGTGCCATCACCCCTTCCATGGTTCCGGTGCCGAATTTTTCCGGATTTTTTGAAAACTGAACCGCTTGACTGTATCCCACGATGGCCGCCGTTGTTGCACCGACACCGGGCAGTATACCGACACCCAGACCCAGGAAAGCGGATCGTATGCTGCTCCACTTTAACGGTTTTATTTCGCTCCACTTCGGGAACTGAACCCGGACTCGCTCGGGCTGCTGTGAATCATTTAAAGACTTATTCGGATGCGCCATCCCTTTTGATATCTGATTATATACTTCTGCCGCGGCGAACAGACCGATGACTGCCGGAATAAAAGTAATGCCTCCCTTCAGCACGGTGGTATCAAATGTAAACCGAGGATACCCGACAATCGGATCCAGCCCGACGGTGGCAAACAGCAGACCGAACAACCCTGAAATAATGGCCTTTACCTGGGATTTTGACCCGAGAGAGGCGATGGCGGTCAAACCGAGAACCCCCAAGGCTGCATATTCAGAAGGCCCGAACAGAAGCGCCACCTGTGCCAGCAGCGGTGCCAGCAGCGTCAGGCCCAAAACACCGAATAGACCACCGGCTAGGGAAGAGAGCAGTCCCGTGCCAAGTGCTTTTCCGGCTTGACCTTTTTGCGCCATGGGGTACCCGTCGAGTGTCGTGACAACCGCCTCGGGAGCGCCGGGAACCCTGAAAAGAATTGCAGGGATCTGGGCGCCGTACACGGCGCCGCTGTAGAGCGCGGACAGCAATAATATGGCCTGAGCAGGGGTCATCGCATAGGTGACGGGAAGAAAAAGCGCAACGCCCACGGTGCAGTCCAGGCCTGGAAATGAACCCAGCGCCACTCCGATTAAGGTCCCCAGAACCACAACGAACAGGTTCTCCATTTGAAAAACATGCGCGTATCCCGTCAGGATGTCGACCAACATTATTGTCTCCAATATGGTTAATAAAAAATACGGCTTATCGTTAAAAAGATACCGGAACCCCTCGGCAGTGGAATATACAAAACTTTTATGAAGATGGCGTAAATTACCGACGTTAAACAGACCGGGTATAGAATCAGTGCCTTCAAGTTTTTAATGTCGAGAATCAGAAGGAAAAGAATCTGAAACACAAAGATCGAAAGCAGAAAGCCCACATAGGATACGCTGAATCCATAAAGCAGCGACAAAATTATCGTCAGCAACAGCATGCGTGATCCGGTTTTGTCTGTGGAATCGGCCAGCGCCGTGCTGTCGGCAGTTTTCCTGATTGCAGAAACTGTCTGTTGAACGAGCTGAACCGCGCTCAAAACCATTATCATCAACAAAATAGCCTTTGGCCAGAGTGCAGGGCCCACCTGATCCGACATTCGACTTGGTGCAAATCCCGATGCAACATATAGCAGCAGGCACGCTGCAATGAAAATAATTCCGCTGATAATCAACTCGTTGTTAAGTCTCATGGGTGTTTCAACCATCGATGAAAAAGTTTAAAGTGCTTAAAATGATCTAAAGTGCCTAAAGTTAAGGTATTTTATCCATTCTATGCACTTCGTATTGCGTTGTCGCATCAGTCGTCTGCTCCGGCCGGATCGACCGGAGCAGGCGCCAGAGTAACCAGCCATCGGATAACTTTTGCGTTAAATATAAATATTGATTGCGTGATTGCTTTGATATTGGATGCTGTAAGGCTCTACTGTCCGATTTTTTTCAGCACATTACTATACAATCCGTATTCTCTTTCCAAATCGGCGGCAAAATCTTTTGATCCCATGTATCCGGGGAACATATCCAGCATGCGCTCCTTTTCAAAGGCTTTGTACATGGTGCTTTTCATCGCCTTGGTAAAAGCGGCTTCGAGGGCATCGACCACCGGCTGCGGGGTCCCTTTTTTAACGACTATGCCCCGCCACATCATGGGGGGAAGCTCATAGCCCAGCTCGCCGGCTGAAGGAACATTCGGGAATTTTTCCAGCCGGTCCTTGAGAAAAACGATCAAAGGTATCATTTTCCCGGCTTCTATAAGATTGAGCGTAACGCCGGGTTCCTCATACATGGCATCAAGGTGTCCCCCCAGGATTTGTGCATGCATTTCTCCTGCAGAATCAAACGGAATATAAGTCACCCTGTCTGCGATGCCTGCGGAGTCGAGAATAATCATACTTGCGATCTGGTCGAAGCTGGCGGCACCGGTGCCGCCTAAACGGATTTTTCGTTCACCTTTCTTTGCAAATGCAACAAGTTCGGCCCAGTTTTTAAAGGGGCTTTTGGGGCCGCCCTGAATCATGCCGATATCCACATGGGCACGGATGACCGGTGTGAAGTCCCGGTGCGTATACTTGGTTCGGCCCTGCAGTTGATTGCTTACCAGTTCCGAGGTCAGTCCGAGCAGGGTGTATCCATCCGCCGGTTGCTTCTGAACATACTCCATAGCAATCGCTGAGGCAGCCCCCGGCATGTTTACAACAGAGAGCGATGTTTTCAATTGTCGGCGAACCGGAATGCAAATGATTCGGCCAAACGTATCGCTGCCGCCACCAGCCCCCCAACCCACAACATATTCAATGTTTCGACTCGGAAATTTATCAGCCCCGATAACACTAGAGGCACTAAAGAATACGAAGAATATGATCGAAACAGCCAGGCATTTCTTAAAAATATCCATTCTCATTTTCGTTCCCTCCATATGTAAGTGATTTGCAGATCAGACCGATTACAATACTATCGACTACCACCCCCTCTCGTTTTTGCTTTTATAGTTTTTTTAAGGACAAGGAACATTCAAGAACTAGTAGGAAAAAGACGCATAAATCCCCGGTGCAGCATCGGTGGATCTGCCGAACCGATCATTTCACTATTTGAACAGCTGTTCAATTAATTAAAATAGATATCTGCCTCATCCGGTGTTGTCAAGAGATATTCAAGAGAATCTGCGGTGAGCCGGCCATGAAATTTACAGAAACCGTTCCGGATCGACCCGCGTATTCTCAAACCTTTACAGAATCACAAAAAAGGGCCATATTCCGTCAACCCCTATCGGTATTATATGCGGGAAAAACTGCAGCGGGGTTGTTCAATAATTGCAGGACAAATATGATGATGACGCGCTGGGCAAAACCGAACGGTTATCGACAGGTGTTATCCGTGAGTCTGCCGCTTGCAGCTTCCATGGGGTCTTTGACCCTTATGCAGTTTACAGACCGGATCTTTCTTGCCAACTATTCCATAGAAGCCATCTCTGCGGTTTTGCCGGCGGGTATTGCCGCGTTGGCCTGTATCTCTTTTTTTAAAGGGGTTGCAAACTACACAAATGCCTTTGTGGCGCAGTACGTAGGGGCGCGGGCTTTCAGCCGGGTCGGTGCGGCTGTATGGCAGGGTATCTATTTTTCCCTTTTCGCTTCGTGTCTGCTGGCTTCTTTCTATTTTATCTCAGAGCCTTTGTTTGGCCTCATCGGTCATCCACCCGGAGTCAGGTCGCTTGAGATTACCTATTTCAACATCCTGATACTCGGCGCCGGGCTTGATGTCCTCAATTCTACCCTTTCCTGTTTATATACCGGAAGGGGGTTGGCAAAACCTGTGATGTTGGTTCATTTGGCGGGTACGGCCCTGAACATCCCCTTTGACTACTGTCTTATTAACGGTATCGGGCCTTTTCCAGAATTGGGTATACTCGGTGCGGGCATCGCTACGATTTCCGCCCATGGGGCCATCACCCTTATTTTCAGCCTGCTTGTTTTTAACCGCAGAAACCGGACAAAATTCGGAACCTGGAAGAACAGATCCTTTGACAAAGATCTTTTTGGTCGACTCATGCGTTACGGCCTGCCCAGTGGGGTTCAGTTGTTTTTGGAGATTTTCAGTTTTGCTTTCGTTTCTCAAATGCTGGGCCGCTTGGGGGCGTTGCCCCTTGCGGCGTCAAACATCGTCTTGTCCATCGAATCGATTTCGTTTATGCCTATGTTGGGCTTTCATATCGGAAATGCCACCCTCGTGGGACAGGCCATCGGCCGTGGCAGACCCGAAGAGGGTGTTTACGCAACCACCAGTTCCCTGCACTTAACAGCCTCATACATGCTCCTGGTGGCGGGTCTTTTTGTTTTCGCCCCTGAATCCCTGCTCCATCTGTTTGTGTCCAATCCGGATGCGCAGACCCGGTACTCGGAGATCATGGATCTTGGCGTAAAACTGTTACGCTTTGTGGCAGTGTTCTGCTTTTTCGATGCCATAAACCTGGTATACTCCGGTGCCATAAAAGGGGCCGGCGACACTCGATTTATAATGTGGACCATCGCAGCCTTGTCTGTGGGCATGGTAATCATTCCCATTTATGTTGCCATCGAGATTATCGGCGCCGGACTTTATACGGCCTGGTTCATACTGACGATTTACATTTGCGCATTGGGTGTGGCGTTTATGCTGCGCTACCGGAACGGCAGATGGAAAAAGATGCGCGTCATCGAGACCCTGTGCATAATGTGAGCAGGCATAGAGAAGGTACGGCGGTGTTCGATGAAATCGGTGCGAATTGAAATCCTAATTGATTTCCGGTCGGAAAGGCAGTTTGGTGAGTACAAATTCGACCCGTCGATTTTCAGAACGCCCCTGTTCCGTGTCGTTTCCGGCCAGCGGATAACTGTCCGCAAGCCCTACGCAGGTTAAGCGTTTTGAATCGACACCCGTATCAATCAGGTGGCGCAGAACTGCTGCTGCCCGGGAGCCGGACAGTTCCCAGTTGGAGGGAAACCGTTCGGTGGCGATGGGGGTTGCATCTGTGTGGCCTTCCACCAGGAGGTAATAGCCGTGTTTGTAGAGTACTTCCGAAAGGGAATCGATAAGGGGCAGGGCTGATTTTTTCAGGGCGGCTTTTCCCGGGGCAAACAGGAGCGCGCCTTTTATCCGGATGCGGATGCCCTGGCTGCCGTTTTTGATATCTGCCATCTCTCCCATGTTTGTCTGATTGAGGGTGTTTCGCATCTCATCGACCGCCTCCTGTCGTTCCAGCTGCGCTTCTGCTGCAGCCGATTTTTTCCGGTCGTTTTCCGTAGCCTTTTCAGAAGGCTTTGATTGCATCTGGTGCAGCTCTTCACTGGTTGCGGCCTGGTAGTCACCCTGGTGTTCGAATTGAACCCCGAAGGCGTCTCTTACCGAACCGAGCAGCTCCCTGAACTTTACGACGTCGACATTTGCCATGGACAGCATGATAATGAAAAAGGTGAGCAGCAGCGTTGATAAGTCAGCAAACGTGGTCATCCACTGGGGAGATCCTTTTGCTGGTTTTTTCTTGCTATCCATTTGCTGCTGCCTTTGCGGGTTTTTTCCCACCCGCTGTCTTTTTCCTGACCGGCAACGCCTTTTTCCTTTCCCGGGAGGGTATAAATCCGAGAAGGCGCTCCTGGAGAATGCGTGGGTTTTCATTGCCGGAGATAGAGACCATGGTCTCCATAATCAGGTTGTTTTTTATGATTTCTTTTCTGGTCCGTTGCTCCAGCTTGTTGGATGCCGGCAATAGATAGAAGTTTGCCCACAAGGCGCCATAGAAGGTCGTAAGCAGAGCAACCGCCATTGCCGGACCGATGGTGGAAGGATCACTGAGGTTCAGCAGCATGATCACCAGGCCGATCAATGTTCCGATCATTCCCCAGGCCGGGGCCAGGTCGCCCATTTTCTCAAGGATAAGCTGGCTTTCGATATGGCGTTCTTCTATGGCATCACGCTCCAGTTCCAAGATCTGTCTTATCACCTTTTTATCGGTGCCGTCTGCAGTGAGGGTTAATGCTTTTTTTAGAAACGTATCCTCTGTCTTATACTGCTCGATGGTGAAAAGCCCCTTTTTCCTGGCAATGGCAGAGAGTTTGATCATTTCTTTCAAAATATGCGTGTAGTCGATCCGGTGGGAAAGAAATATTTGAATGGAGATCTTAAACGCATGGAACACACCCTGCATGGGAAACGCGTTTAAGGTAGAGGCGGTAGTGCCGCCGAAAACGATGACTCTTCTTCAACAGTTTGAGTGAAAATTTGGGTCATAAAAGCATCTAACATACTGAAATTATTAGAACCGGGCATCAGCTGACCACCAAAAGGTAGTGCCACAAAACCCAGTGAAAACTATTGACA